>Ga0075426_10002469_pt1 | contig 13245 bp, 7 predicted proteins | sample SoiMethybrSBSTD5_FD_75304 | JGI IMG/M metagenome (GOLD analysis project Ga0075426, IMG submission 75304) | Bulk soil microbial communities from a Populus tree surrounding site in Tennessee, USA - Soil MetaG P. TD hybrid SBSTD5 | ecosystem: Environmental > Terrestrial > Soil > Tree plantation... | reverse complement strand
CTGGCGGGCGTTTTGGAACGACTGGCCCGCTATGCCCGGCTGCGGCCGGACGATGCGCACGCCAACTACTACTACGCGCTCGGCCTGTGGAAGCAGCACCAGAACACGGGCAGCAGCTCAGCGCAAGTGGAGTCCCTGCTCCAGAAGGCCGTCAGCCTTGATCCCCATTTTGGTGAAGCCTATCTGAAGCTAGGTATCTGGTATTCAGAAGATAAACAGTATGCCCCGGCCATTTCTTCCTGGCAGAAAGCGCTCGCCGCCGAACCGCGGCTGGCGGATGCGCATTACCGGCTGGCACAAGCCTATATGAGGGCCGGCAACAAGCTGAAGGCTCAATCGGAGTTGCAGGTTTACGACCAACTTTTGAAAGAACAGGGCCAGGAGACGGAGACGGAACGGCAGCACATGCAACAGTTCGTATATACCTTGCGCAGAAAAAGCTCGGCGTCCCCGCCCGTGAACTGAGTAGGGGCTCTTCGGGCACAGGTGCCGTTGCGGACAACTTCTCTTTCGTCCCGCTGTGGCTCACTAGGGTCCAGTTTGATCCCACGGGGTCACCGCCCGCTGGCACATTATTGCGCCGCAGCGCGGCTAACGCGCAGCCGAATGTCTCGCCTGATCAGACAAATCCCATTTTTCATTACCTAGAACATAAGCTTTAGCGCAAACTGAATCACGCGCGGATTGTTCACCGTCTGATTAACCACCGCAAAGCTGGACGGCTCTTCTACATCCTGCATTCCGCTTGCACTACTGCCGCCGCTCAGGAAGAACTGCGGGTGGTTGAAAAGGTTGAAGAACTCCGCCCGGAAGTCCAACTGTTTTTGCTCGCGCAGCGGGAAATGCTTAATCAGCGAAAAGTCTGTGTTCACGAATCGCGGGCCGGCAATCGGCGTCCTGGGCGCATTCCCCAGTTCGCCCGTGGGCGCAACCATAAACGCACAGGGATTAAACCAAGCGGTAAGTGTATGCACCTGCGCAGGACCCACGCATGTAGGGTTGGCGGCCACATTGCCCGCCTGGTTGGGATCGCCCACCATGTTGGGGCGGTTGAGCGGGGTGCCGTTCCACTGGAAATTCACTCCCGAATTGTTGAAGCTGTCCACCACGAAGAGTGGGAAGCCGGACGTGGCCTTTTCAATGACATCCACTTCCCAGTTTCCCAGGACCGTGTTGGCGGCTCCGCTCCAATTGGCGCCGAAATGCTTCCCCTTGCCGAAAGGCAGGTTGTACAGAACGCTGGCCGTGAACTGGTGATCAAGGTTGATCTGCGACAGCCCCCAGTCCAGTTTTTGCGATCCGGGCAGCGGCCAATAAGTCGCGCCTGGAGGGGTGCCCAGGTTGTCAGGCATTCCGGAGTCATAGGTGCGGGAATAGGTGTAGCCCAACAGCGCATAGAGGCCGTGCCGCTCCTTGGTTTCCACCTTGACTTGCAGCGAGTCGTATTTCGCCCGGCCCACGTCGCCGAAGTTGGCGATGGTTCCGAAAGCAGGATAAGGATTTGTGGTTGTGCTCAGACCGCAGCCAAGGGTATAGCCAGGGACCACGCCGCAATCGCTGGGAGAGTGCACGTTCAGGTTCAGGTCGCTGACCAGAATGTGGCTGCTCCGCGAACCGGCGTAGCCAACCGTCAGCACGCTGCTTCCCGGCAGTTGCCGCTCCACGTTCACATTGAACTGTTGAACCGTGCCCTGCTTGAAGTTGCGATTTTGCGCCCAAAAAGTGCCGGGAAATGAGGCGGGGTTCGGAGGAGCAGTGATGACTGGCAGGAAACTCCGGCTTAGGCCGCAGTTAACCGTAGTGTTACCAAACGGACACGGCCCAATGGCGAAGCCAATGAAATTGTCCGATTCAGCAAAATAGGGCGGATTCAGCCATAAACCCTGTCCTCCCTGGTTCCAGGAGGAATCGTGGAAGATGGCGTAACCGGCGCGGATGGCGGTGTTCTGGCTACCCATGGGCTTCCAGGCCAAGCCGATCCTCGGCTCCAAGGCGCTCTTATCAAATTGGACGCCGACCGTGCCATCGCTGGGGACGCAGATGCTGCAGTTCAAACTTGAAAGCGGTCCGGTAACCAGCAATTGGCCGGTGGAAAAATTAAAGTTTGCCTGGCGACCGTGGGCCTCGGTGACAGGACTGGCCAGAGCCCAAGCTAATCCGAGATTTAGGGTCAGGTCCTTTGTGGCGCGCCAGTCATCCTGGACGTAGGGCCGGAACAACTTCCAACGCCGGCCGGTAGTAGCCCCCAGAAACGTCTGGTCGTGAATGCCCCCGAGCACCTGTCCCAGCAGCAGGTCGGCGGCGGCATCGCCGGTATAGCTGCCGAACACGAGGAAGAATCCGTCTTGGAACGAATTAGTCTCCACGTTCATCTGTTGGGCGCGGACTTGCGCTCCGACCTTGAGGTCGTGCTTGCCCCGAATCATGTCGAAGGAGTCGGAAATGGAGAACACATTGGTGCCGCCCTGGAAGGGAGCAAATCCGCGATCGCCCAGCGACCAGTAAGTGCCCATGAGGGTGGAGGTCATTCCGCAACTCACGCAATCCTTGGCCGATTGCGAGAGTCCCGGCGGCGCGCCCGGGCATCTGCTGTCGAGGTTGGCGCCCTGAATACCGAGATTAGCGGCTTCGCACGTGCCGTTCCCGAAAGAAAGAATGTGATTGAATATGCGGTTGAACCCAGCGCTAAACTGGTTAATCGTGCGATCAGAAAATATGTGAGTCTCGGATACCGCCGCGTTGCGCGCGTGATTGGTTATGTTCTGTGTGCTGGCAAATGCGCCTTGTTCGGCAAACCCCGGTGAACCACCCGGAACGAACGAGGTGGCCTGGTCATAGCTGAAGCGCGCAAATATCGAATCTTTGCTGGAAAGATTATGGTCCACGCGGACATCGAACTCGCCCTCATTCAGCTTCCGCACCGGCACGTTTGCATAATTGACCCCCAGTGCGTTGAAGGTGTTCGCGCCGTTTGGATATAGGTTAATCATCCGTTTGCCCACCGGATCAAACAGCGAGGTCGGAATGACGTTGCATGCGGTACCGGGCAACTGACTTCCATCCGATTGCACAGGTTCGGACACCGGCGCTGCCAGATTCTCCGTGCCCGGCACGCACTGAAAATTCTTCGGTTCCGTTCCCGTGGCGTAGGGATTCGTAAGCAGGCCATTGGAACTGAAGATAAATGGATCGCCCCTGAAATCCCCATTCTTCATCGCCGCCGTCGGCACCGCGCCCGAGAAGGCGACGCCATGGCGCTGGCGCTTGCCCTGGTAGTCGAGGAAAAAGAAGGTCTTGTCCTTCTGGATCGGTCCGCCTAAAGCGCCACCGAACTGGTTCAGGTTGAACTTTTCCTTGGTGGCGGCGAAGAAACTGCGGGCGTCGAGCTTGGTGTTGCGGAAGAACTCGAAGAGTGAGCCGTGGAACTGGTTTGTGCCTGACTTGGTAGTCACCAGGACTGTCGGACCGGCGCGCGTGCCATATTCAGCCGAGTAGTTGAAAGTCAGCACCTTGAATTCCTGGATGGCGTCAATCGAGGGCAGGATCGAGATGCCTCCAGCGGTCAGTTCGTTGTTGTCATTGCCATCGAGCAGCCAGTCAGTGCTCTGGGCACGCGAGCCTCCCACCGAAAGCGAGTAGGTTCCGCGTGTGGAGACCTCGCTGCTGGGGCCGGCGTTGAAAAAGCTCTGCGGATTGGTTTCCTGGGTGGTTCCAGGGGTCAAAGTAGCCAGTTGGACGAAGTCGCGGCCGTTTAAGGGCAGCTGCGCCACTTGCTGCGCCGTAATAACCTGGCCCAAAGTGGGATCGGAGGTCTGCACCGCCACCGGGGTAGCGCTTACTTCCACGCTTTGTGAAACCGACGCCGGAGGAAGCGTGAAATCCAGTTCGCGGTGCTCGTCGAGCTGCAGGCGCAGGTTGGTCTGCGAAACCGTCTGGAAGTTCTGCATGGCGACTTTGACCGTGTAAGTCGCCACCGGGAGCAGTGGAATCAGATAATGCCCGGTCTGATCAGTTTTGGCGGTGCGGGAGACGCCGGTGTCCTGCGCGGTGAGGGTAATGGCGGCACCCGGGATCACGGAGCCGGTGGTATCCGCTACCGTGCCGAAGAAACTGCCGGTCGCCTGTCCGTAGGCGAGCGGGCAAAGAGCAAGCACCAGGGCACAGGACAAAACTCTGCACAGCGTGCGCGTAGCCAGCATAGTTACCCCCGGTCGGCGGGTCGCGCCGAAAAGCGAAAGGATCTCTGCTTTACACCACTGGAGCCTGGCGGGCGCATGCAACAGCGGCCGCAACGTCGGAGCCCATGTTGAAACGAATCAAGCCTGAGGTGTGAGCAATTTTGCAGCCGCGGACTGGCTTGTCAAGGGAAAAAATGGCCCGCAAAGACCTCGCCGTCGCGAGCTTGTAAGTCAAGAAAGTTGCAGCAAGCGCTTCAATGGGGAGTGGAGGCGTAGCGGACCTGCGATTGGGCGGCCCATGCCGCTTCAAAGCGGATGCGGTCACAAAATGATTTCTGTGTCCCCACGCCAGTGGTGGAAAGCGCGGCATAGAGATTAGCTCGCTGCAAAGCGTCGCGTTCGGGCATACCTTCAGCGAGAAAAACGGCGAAACTACCTATGAATGCGTCACCCGCCCCCGTGCTGTCAATGCTGTTTACGGGAAATGCGGGCAGATGTTCGACCGCCTCATTGGTGGCCAGCAGGCATCCGTTCGCGCCCAGGGTGATGATCACCCGGTGAATTCCGCCTGCCAGCAGCCGCTTAGCGCATTGTTTCGCTTGCGCAATGTCGCCAACCGGCAGCCCGGTAATGGTTTCAGCCTCGCTCTCGTTCGGCACGAAGTAGTCGAGGCCCGCCAAGGCTGCCATCTTCACTGGCTGGCCGGGAGCTGGATTCAGAATGCAGGGAATGCCGTGCTTGCGGGCAAAGGCGATTGCGTAATAGACGGTGTCCAGCGGAATCTCGAACTGCAGCACAATGCAGTCGGCGCTGCGCAATGCCTCGGAAGCGGCATCCACGTCCGCAGGCTTGAGCGCCTCGTTGGCTCCCTTCACCACGAAAATGCGGTTTTGTCCGCTGGGTTCCACGAAAATCGGCGCCACTCCGCTGGAGAGGCCATCCACCTGTTTGACGTGGGCAGCATCTATGCCCAGCTTTTTGAAGTTCTCGATGGTGGCCGGGCCAAACAGGTCTCGCCCTACTCGCGCCACCATGACAACCTCAGCGCCGCAAAGCCGCGCCGCTACGGCCTGGTTCGCACCCTTGCCGCCGAAGCCGAGATCGAATTTCTGCCCGAAGATGGTCTCGCCCGGCTTGGGAAACGATTCGGTGAAGGTAGTGAGATCAATGTTCGCGCTGCCTACCACTGCGATGCGGGGACGTTTTGCCATAGCCGTTGCGGGAGCGCTGAGAGAGGCCGAGTCTAGCCAGCGTGCCCGAGCCTGTCAACTGAGGATTTCAGCTGCTGAAGCGGCAACGGGCTTACTCCCCATAGGGCACCCAAATGTTCTTCACCTGAGTGGCGTGTTCCAGGAACCATCGGCCCTCTCCCTGGCCGGGGTCGAACCAGTCTATGGCGCGCCCTTCATTGGTGAAAACCTGTTTCAGATTTCCCACGGAGAAGGCCTTGGCTGCGGCAGCGCTTTCCGCGTCGGCGAAACACCAAATGGAATCCACGTCGTCGTGTTCGGCCAAGGTTTTCAGAAGCTGGGCCTTGTGACCGCTGACCAGGTTCACCGCGCCCGCTGGCAGATCGCTGGTGTCAAACAACTGGTAAAGGTCCCCAATGATGAGCGGATAAGTCTCGGAAGGAACCGCCACCACGGTGTTGCCGGCGGCCAAGGCGGGCAGAATCAGCGAAAGCAAGGCCAGGAGCGGCGCCTGGTTAGGGCAGATCATGCCCACTGTTCCCAGCGGCTCATTCAAAGCCATGGCGATCATGCGAAAGGGTGGATTATGGACCGTGCCTTCGAATTTGTCGGCCCAGGCGGCGTAGGAAAATATCCGCTCGATGCCGGCCGCGACTTCTTTCTTCGCAAGCTTGTCGCCCACGGCAGCACCCAGACGGCCTGCAATCTCCTCCTGGCGCAACGAAAGATTCTCCGCCATGTAGTAGAGGACCTGCGCCCGGTTATGCGCGGTAGCCTTCGACCAGCTGGCCGCTTTGCGTGCGGCTTCCACTGCGTTGCGAATGTCCTTGCGATTGCCCAGCGGCGCTTCACCCAGCAGTTCGCCCTTGGGGTTAACCACTTCCATGCTGTAACCCGAGTCAGGCCGCGCCTGCTTGCCCCCAATGTACAGCTTCACGGTGCGATCAATGAGAGCGTCCGGCGTGTGCCGGCGTGGACTGGCAGCGATGGCAGGAACTTCGGCGTCCTTCAGCTCCGGAGCGCTCTTGAACCACGAAGGTTCCAGGTATTCCCGCAGGCCCTCCCTGCCGCCCTCGCGACCGTAGCCGCTCTCGCGGTATCCACCGAAGCCGCAGGCGGCGTCGAACAAGTTCGTGCAGTTCACCCACACTACGCCAGCCTTAAGCTGCGCCGCCAGGTGCAGAGCCACATTGACGCTCTCACTCCAAACGCAGGCGGCCAGCCCATACACCGAGTTGTTGGCCAACTCCACCGCCTCCGCAGGCGTGCGAAAGGTCATGGCGGCGAGCACAGGGCCAAAGATCTCCTGCTGCGCCACGATGGAAGTCGGGTGCACGTTGCTGAGCAGGGTAGGCGGGAAATAGAGCCCGCGCGAGGGCATTTCGATCTGCGGTTGCCAGCAGGTGGCGCCCTCGGCGACTCCCTGGTCCACCAAGCGGCGAATGCGTTCCAGTTGCACGGGAGCAACAATGGCGCCGATATCCATGGCCTTGTCCAAGGGCGGGCCCACGCGCAAAGTTCGCATGCGGTCCTGAATTTTGCCGATGAGGACCTCGGCGATGCTCTCCTGCATGAGCAAGCGGGAACCGGCGCAGCAGACTTCGCCCTGGTTGAACCAGATGGCATCCACGAGGCCTTCCACGGCGCTGTCCAGGTCGGCGTCTTCAAAAACAATAAAAGGAGATTTGCCACCCAACTCCAGAGAGATCCGCTTGTGGGTATGAGCGGTGGCGCTGCGGATGGCGCGCCCCACCTCGGTGGAACCGGTGAACGCGATCTTATCCACCTGTGAATGTTTAACCAGGGCTTCGCCGGTGGAACCGTCGCCGGTGACGATGTTCACCACGCCAGGCGGCAGTCCGATCTCGCCGCAGATTTCCGCGAAGGCCAGCGCTGTCAGCGGCGTGAACTCCGCCGGCTTCAACACAACCGTATTTCCCGTGGCCAGGGCGGGAGCAATCTTCCACGCCAGCATGAGCAGGGGAAAATTCCAGGGGATGATTTGTCCCACCACACCGCAAGCCGCGTAGTCAGGAAATTCCTTCTTCAGCAGTTGCGCCCAGCCCGCGTGATAGTAGAAGTGCCGGGCAACCAGCGGAATATCAATGTCACGGCTCTCGCGAATGGGCTTGCCGTTATCCATGGTTTCGAGCACCGCGAGGCGCCGCGAATAGCGCTGCACCGCCCGGGCCAGCGCATAGAGGTAACGTGCACGCCGGTGCGGTTTCAGCGCCTGCCATTTGGGAAAAGCGTTTCTCGCGGCTTGCACCGCTGCGTCAATGTCAGCTGCCGAGCCCTGGGCTACAGTGGCAATCTTTTCCCCGGTGGCCGGATCGAGCGAATCAAAGAATTTCGCTTCCGCGGGCTGCCGCCATTCCCCGGCGACGAAATGGCCGAAGCGGCGGCCGTGCGCTTCCAGCCAGGCGTACGCCTCCTTGGGATCCTCCGGCGCCGGCCCGTACTCCATGGTCAGAAATTTTTCCGCAATGCTCATGCCCTATGGCTCACAGCTTGGATTAAGCGATGGGATGGCGATAATCGGCCGAGTAACGCCCCGTCGCATGGTGCTCCAGTTGCCGTTCAATATCATTCAGTAGCCCGCTGGCTCCAAAACGGAAAAGCTCGGCTCGCATCCACGGCGTTCCCAGTTCTTCTTTCATTAACGCCAGCCATTCGGTGGCCTGCTTGGCGGTGCGAATGCCGCCGGCGGGCTTGAATCCCACGGCCATGCCGGTCTCCTGAGCGTACTGGCGAATGGCGCGGGTCATGACCAAGCCGACGGGCAGAGTTGCGTTGGTGGGTTCTTTGCCGGTAGAGGTCTTGATGAAGTCCGCTCCCGCCATCATGGCTACAACGCTGGCGCGAGCCACGTTGCGCAGGGTGAGTAGATCGCCGGCTCCCAGGATCACTTTCATGTGGGCGCTGCCGCAGGCGCGCTTGAACTCAACTATTTCGTCGTAGAGAGCCTGCCAGCGGCCGCCGAGCACATGAGCCCGCGTGATGACAGTATCAATCTCCTGAACTCCGATTTCCGCTGAGCGGCGGACCTCGGCGATCCGCTCTTCCAGAGACGACAGTCCTGCGGGGAAGCCGGTGGAGACCGCCGCAACCTTCACACCGCTGCCTTCCAGGGCGCGTAGCGCGGTTTCCGCGAAGCGGTGGTACACGCAAACCGCCGCGACCTTAATTTCGAGTTGTTCAACTCCGAGATTCCGGGCCAGCGCGGGCTGGATGGGTTGCCGCGCTTTGGCACAGAGCCGCCGCACGCGATCTTCGGTGTCGTCGCCGGAAAGCGTGGTCAGGTCCATGCACGAAATGGCCCGCAACAGCCAGGCCGCCTGCCATTCCTTCTTGATCGTACGGCGAGCGACGTGGGTTTGCGCCCGGCGCTCCACCGCGCTGGTGTTGACCCGCACTTCCTTCACCCAGTCCAGGTTCAGCGGCATGCCGCGATTGGACAACAAGGGGCGACCGGCCAGGGTGGCGATCACCTCGGAAGCGGAGTGGGCAGTAATGTTGTCGCCCGGCATGGACCTGCATTGTACGGCAGATGCGACGGCCCTGGTTAGCGCTTTGCGGAGTGGCCCTGCAGCGGTTTCGGATCAAAACTTGCCGACTGCGCCAGGCGTCATCGGTGATACCCTGCTGCCAACCTGTGCGGCAACTTCTAAGCCTGGCCAGTAAGTAGCCGCACCTATACACGTTTGCAGGAGACAGGCAAGGAGAAACGATGTTCACACCGCAAAGCCTGGGCGTAGCACTTGTAATGATGATCACCAGCGCCGTGTGCTGGGGATCGTGGGCGAACACCTTCAAGGGAGTGAAAAACTATCGTTTTGAACTCTTTTATTGGGACTATGCCATCGGCATTTTTGTGGTGTCCGTGATCCTGGCTTTCACTATGGGCAGCACCGGGCAGAACGCCTCCAGCTTTCTTAACAATGTTCATGCCGCCGACGGTTCCAACATTGTTTACGCCCTGGTGGCCGGCGTGGTCTTCAATCTGGCAAACCTGCTGCTGGTGGCCGCCATTGATATGGCGGGGCTGGCGGTCGCGTTTCCCATATCCATCGGCATTGCATTGGTCGTGGGTGTGGTGCTGAGTTATGCGCTGCAGCCCAAGGGCAGCGCCGCATTCTTGGCCGTGGGCGTCGCCTGCGCTCTCATAGCCGTGATCCTGGACGGTAAAGCTTATGGCAGCCTGGTGACCGCAGGCCGTTCTGCGTCCAGGAAGAGCCTGGTCACCTGTATCGTCTCCGGGGTGCTGATGGGGTTGTGGGCCCCCTTTGTGACCCACTCCATGACCCGTGGCAACACCCTGGGCCCTTACAGCGTGTGCGTATTCTTAACTCTCGGCGCGCTGCTTTCCTGCTTCATCTGGAACGTGTACTTCATGAAACATCCGCTGGTCGGCAAGCCGGTGGATTTCAGCGGCTTTTTCCACGCACCCGCGTCGGGACACATGTTTGGATTGCTCGGCGGCTTCATCTGGGGGATCGGCACCGTCTTCAATATGTCGGCTGCCAACCTGACAGGAGTGGCCATCTCCTACGCCATCGGGCAGTCGGCGCCCATGGTGGCCGCACTGTGGGGAATATTCGCGTGGAAGGAATTCGCGGCATCGGGGCCGCGCGCCAAGGCTTACCTGACCTTCATGTTCGTGTTCTACGGCATGGCAATTTTTCTGGTGTCGCGCGCCTACGGATAGGTTCGGCTATTTCCCGTGCAGGCGGCTGACCAGCAGGTCGAGAAAGCGTTGTGCCCGCACATCCACACAAACCTTGGCGTTGGGCAGGACCTTATCCATCCCTTCGATGACGTAGCGATCGCCACGGAGCACGTTGCGCTCGACAGTATTGGTGCGGTTGGCCACAGTTTCGCCCCGCGTAAACTGGCCGCGCGTTTCCACGTCCACGCGCATGGCTCGGATGGTAACCAGGGTGGGGTCAACCGTGACGCCCATAGCCAGCGGGTCGTACATGGGAGTGCCGGTTTCCCCAAAACGCCGCGAAAGGTCCAGCAGAAAGCGTCCCACCTGGGCTACGAAGTGCGACATGGGAGCGGGCGCGGCTTCCAGTTCGGCGATTTGCCGGTCGGTGAGCAGCGTTTTGTTGCCCACATCCAGGCCCACCATGGTGAGTGACGCAAAGCCGGCGTTGAAGACGATTTGCGCGGCGTCAGGATCGTTATAGATGTTCGCTTCCGCGGCCGCGTCCACGTTGCCACCGGAAATGCTGCCGCCCATCAGGATCACTTCCTTTACCAGGGGCACGATGGACGGGTCCTTGGAAACTGCCAGAGCGATGTTGGTCAGCGGCCCCACGGGAACAAGCGTGATCTGGTGGGGGAATTTGTGCACCAACTCGATGATGAGGTCGGGGCCGAAGCGTGGATCGGCGTGGCAACGGGTAGGCAACTCGATATTGGCCAGGCCATTTTTGCCGTGCCAGAACTCGGCGGTGATGAGCTTCTGCGCCAGAGGGTGCTGGGCTCCGCCGGCAACTGGAATGTCGCAGCGGTTCGCCAGCGTGGTCAGCTTGAGCGCGTTCTCCAGGCCCATCTGCGCGGTCACGTTGCCCGGCACCACCGTGATCGCCTCCACCTGCACATCGGGCGAGTTCAGCGCGAGAAGGATGGCGAGGGCATCATCGGTCCCTGGATCAGTGTCAATGATGATCTTCTTGGGGGCAGTTTGGGATGGCGCCGACCTAGCAAAGGTTGCGACAGCCAGCAGGAGCAACAGCACGCGAGTAGCGAACAGTTTCATGACTGAGTCACCGACCGACGGGCCGCAACCCGCGCCCGCGAGGCATTAGGATTGGCGCAGCAAAAAGCCCCAAAGGCTACTCTGCGGCCTTCAACGTGTCAATCGTGGTGCCGATTCCCCCGCGGGTTGATGCCGCTGAGCTATACTGCCGGGCTCGTCGAAAGCAACACTTCAGGGCTGAGGAGCAATTCTCGTGAAAAAGGTGACTCGCAGAGAGATGTTGGGGCAGTCGCTGGCGGCGGTAGCAGGAATACCTTTACTGGCAGGGCAGGCCGAGGGCGACCAAACTCCGGGCACCAAACCAAAGCCGCTGAAAATAGTAGTTGCGGGCGCGCACCCCGATGATCCTGAATCGGGCTGCGGTGGCACGATCGCCCTCTCTACCGACCTCGGCCACGAAGTCTCTATCCTCTATCTGACTCGGGGCGAGGCCGGCATTCGCGGCAAGTCGGCGCCGGAAGCCGCCGCCATTCGCACCGCGGAATCGCAAAAAGCCTGCGCCATTCTGAAAGCCAAGCCGGTGTTTGCCGGGCAAATTGACGGCAACACCGAACTCAACCGTGCGCGTTACGATGAATTTCGCGCCGTCTTAGACGCCGAACACCCGGACATCGTATTCACCCATTGGCCCATTGACACCCACCGCGACCACCGGGCCGCGTCTATGCTGGTTTATGACGCCTGGGTAGCGGCGCATAAGGCATTTGATCTCTACTATTTTGAAGTGGAACAGGGAACGCAGAGCCAACTATTCCATCCCACCAACTACGTGGACATAAGCAAAACCGCGGACCGGAAGCGGGCGGCTTGCTTCGCCCACTCCAGCCAGGACCCTGAAGGTTGGTACCGGTTGCATGACAAGATGAACCAGTTTCGCGGCATGGAAGCCGGCTGCGAACTGGCGGAGGGCTTTGTGCGGCACTGCCAAAACCCAGAGCTTTCCGTTCCCCTGCGCTGACGGCGAATTCTGGATACGGCAAAGATAGTTGTCGGAGAAAATGTGGCTGGTGGGCCCGCCAGGATTTGAACCTGGGACCAATGGATTATGAGTCCACTGCTCTAACCGCTGAGCTACGGGCCCCTCACTAACTCACGGGTGGGACTCGTTTAACTGTAGCAGAAACTGGGTTGACCCGAGTTCATTGGCCCGTCTCAAGCGAAGTCCCACCGACGACTGCGGGGAAGGCTCACCGACTGGCGGTTTCCCCGGCTGGTCCGTCTCCGGTGATCACCGCGGCTGCGTTTCGCTGGAGGCCCAAGTATTGCCGTCAAGCGAGCGAAGAGGCGTCATAAAGGCCTGCTCTGGGGTGGGCTGCCTGTACTCTATAACCTCGGCCAGGTGTTCCTTTGCGCTTTGCGCCTTGCCGGCCTTTTGGGCGGCATAGGCGAGCCGGAACTGCGAGAACACGTTATCGTTATCTTGCTCTAGCAGCGGGATGGCCTGCTCGTACTTTCCTTCATAGACGAGGACTGCGCCCTTGGCCTCATTGAAGGCATGCTGCACGGTGACGCTGGGAACCTGATTGGCCATTTTCTCCAGCGAAGCGAGCACCTGCTCAGCCTCGGCAAATAATCCGTGCCGGGCGTCAGCCTGAGCCCGTTCGCAGAGGATATTGGCTAGCTCATCCTGACGGTCCGATTCCGATATTGCCTTAGCCGATCGAATAACCTGCTCGGCGGTGTCGAGATACTCGGCTTCAGGTGTTTGCACCTGTTTCTTGCGCAGGAACGGCAGGCGTCTGCGGGTCTCCGGGGCTCCCGCATTGAGCAGGTCATCGGTTTGGTTGATGAAGTGCAGCCGTGCCCGCATGCGCCACGCCTCCGCCTCCAGCACGGGCAGCCCGGTTCGGTGTGCCTGCTGGACGACTTCCTCAAATGCTCCGTCTGCTCCAAGGATGTCCCGGCCGCGAACGTAACTGAATGCTGACTGCATCAAGTCTTGCAGTTCCGTCAGCCGGTCAGTCGCGAGCACTCGTGCATTGAAATACTCGACGCGTGCCCTGCGCTGTTGACCCATTAGGCTGTAGGTATCCGCAATTCCGAGTTGTGAGCTATGAAAGTTTGGATCGATTCGCAGCGCCGTCCGGTAGTGCTCAATCGCTTCGTCGTA
>Ga0075426_10002468_pt1 | contig 13246 bp, 12 predicted proteins | sample SoiMethybrSBSTD5_FD_75304 | JGI IMG/M metagenome (GOLD analysis project Ga0075426, IMG submission 75304) | Bulk soil microbial communities from a Populus tree surrounding site in Tennessee, USA - Soil MetaG P. TD hybrid SBSTD5 | ecosystem: Environmental > Terrestrial > Soil > Tree plantation... | reverse complement strand
TCATCAGCCAGGACCAGCTCAACATCGCGCTCACCGAGCAGAAGCGCTTCAAGGCGCCGCTCGGGAAAGTGCTCGTGCAGCTCGGCTTCGTCACCGAGGCGACGATCCGCGACATCCTCTCGGAGACGCTCGGCCAGGTGTCGATCGACCTCGAGAACACCATCGTCGACCCGGCGGCGATCGCGCTCGTGCCCAAGGATATGGCGCGGCGCTACCACGTGCTGCCGGTGAGCTACGACGCCGAGAGAAAGCTCCTTCTCATCGCGGTGTCGGACCCCGCGAACGTCGTGGCACTCGACCAGATCCGCGCGATTGCCCGCGAGGACCTGCGCATCGAGCAGGTGCTCGCGCGCGAATCCGACATCACGATCGGCATCGAGCACCACTACGGCTTCGAGCTCTCGATCGACGGGATCCTGAACGAGATCGAGACGGGCGAGATCGATTACCAGTCGCTCGCCGCCGACTTCGACGAGTACTCGCAGCCGGTCGTGCGGCTGGTGGACGCGCTCTTGAACGACGCGGTGAAGAGGAGCGCCTCCGACATCCACTTCGAGCCCGAGCAGGGGTTCCTGCGCATCCGCTACCGCATCGACGGCGTGCTGCGGCAGATCCGGTCGCTGCACAAGAACTATTGGGCCGCGATGGTCGTGCGCCTCAAGGTCATGAGCGGCATGAACATCGCGGAGACACGGGCGCCGCAGGACGGCCGTATCTCCCTCACGTTGTCGGGGCACCAGGTCGATTTCCGCGTGAGCTCGCAGCCGACCACGCACGGCGAGAACATCGTGCTGCGCATCCTCGATCGCGACAAGGGCATCGTGCCGCTCGAGGACCTGGGCCTGCACGCCGAGGACCTGAAGACGCTCAAGCTCATGCTGGCGCGCCCCGAGGGCATCATCCTCGTGACGGGCCCGACGGGAAGCGGCAAGACGACGACGCTCTACTCGATCCTCAACTACGTGAACACCGAGGGCATCAACATCATGACCCTCGAGGATCCGGTCGAGTACCCGATGGCGATGATCCGCCAAACGTCGGTGAACGAGGTGGTGAAGCTCGATTTCGCCTCGGGCATCCGCTCGATGATGCGCCAGGACCCGGACGTGATCCTCGTCGGCGAGATCCGCGACCAGGAAACGGCCGAGATGGCGTTCCGCGCGGCGATGACCGGCCACCAGGTGTACTCGACGCTGCACACCAACTCGTCCATCGGCGCGGTGCCGCGCCTCATGGACCTGGGCGTGCTGCCCGACATCATGGCGGGCAACATCATCGGCGTCGTGGCGCAGCGCCTGGTGCGCAAGCTCTGCTCGCAATGCAAGAAGCCGTATTCGCCCGACCCGGCGACGCGGCGGCTCCTCGGCATGTCCGCCGACGACGAGCGTCCCGTCTACCAGGCGGTCGGATGCGCGCGCTGCGACAACGTCGGCTACAAGGGGCGCGTGGCGATCATGGAGCTCTTCAAGCTCGATCCGGAGATCGACGAGCTCATCGCGCGCCGCGCCACCGGGCGCGAGCTCAAGTCGCACGCCTCCGCCAAGGGCTTCCGCACGCTCGCCGACGACGCCATCTCGCGCGTGATGATGGGCCAGACCAGCCTCGAGGAGATCTCGCGCGTGGTCGACCTCACCGACCGCATCATCTGACGTAGGGAACGCACGTGGCGCTCTTCGCCTACCGCGCCATGGACGTCGACGGGCGCGTCTCCAGCGGCAGCCTCGACGCCGCCAACGCGATCGACCTGGAGCTCAGGTTGAAGCGCCTCGGCCTCGACCTCCTCACCTTCGAGGGAGTGAAGCGGTCGACGGCGGCGAGGACCCGCAACGTCTCGCGCACCGAGCTCATCACGTTCTGCTTCCACCTGTCGCAGCTGCTCAAGGCGGGCGTGAACATCATCGAGGCGCTCACGGACCTGCGCGATACCGTCGACAATGCCGGCTTCCGCCAGGTGATCGCGAGCCTGCTCGAGGACATCGAGGGCGGCCTCAAGCTCTCCGAGGCGATGGCGAACCACACCTACTGCTTCGACCACGTGTTCGTGGCACTCGTGCGCGCCGGCGAGCAGAGCGGCCAGCTCACCGAGGTGCTCGACGAGCTTTCCGAGAACCTCAAGTGGCAGGACGAGATGGCGAGCCAGGCGAAGAAGGCGATGGTCTATCCCACGCTCGTGCTGGTCGTGATCTTCGGCGTCATCATGGTGCTCATGACGGTGCTCGTGCCGCAGCTCGCCGCGACCTTCAAGCAGCTCGTGCCGAAGCTGCCGCGCGAGACCGAGATCATGATCGCGCTCTCGGCTTTCTTCGTGCGCTGGTGGTACCTGATCATCGGCATTCCCGTCGCCGCGATCGTGCTCGCGTTGTCGCTCGCCAAGACCAACGAGCGCGTGCAGCGCCTCATCGACGAGCTCACGCTCAAGTTTCCGGTCGTCGGGCAGATCCGCGAGAAGATCATCCTCGCGCGCTTCTCGACCTACTTCGCCATGCTCTACCGCGCCGGCATCAGCGTGCTCGACTGCATCCAGATCTGCGAGAAGATCGTCGGCAACCGCGTGATGGAGGAAGGGCTGCAGCGCGTCGGCCGCAGCATCTCCGAGGGACAGGGCATCTCGCAGGCGTTCCTCGCGACCAAGCTCTTCCCGCCGCTCGTGCTGCGGATGTTGCGCGTCGGCGAATCCACGGGCGGGCTCGACGTGGCGCTCCTCAACGTGAGCTACTTCTACAACCGCCAGGTGCGCGACTCGATCTCGCGCATGCAGACGCTGCTCGGACCGGCGACGACGATCGTGCTCGGCATCCTCATCATCGCGATCCTCTACTCGATCTTCCTGCCGATCTACGACGTGATCGCCAAGATCAAGTTCTAGCGCCGCGATGGCCTCCAAGCACTTCCTCTACCTCACCAACGCGCGCCTGGTGAGCCTCGCGACCCGCGGCGGGCGCATCAGCGCGCGGCGCGAGTTCGCCGCCTCCGGCGCGGGCGCGGCGGAATTCGACCGCTACATCGCGGGCATGGACGACGTGCTCACGTACCTCTTCACCGACCTCGCCGAGGAGGACTTCCGCCTCGACACGGTCCCGCACGTGGGCGCGAGCGACCGCGACGCGATCCTCAACCGCAAGCTCGCGCAGATCTTCCGCTCGACGCCGTACCGCTACGCGGTGACGCAGGGCCGCGAGCCCGAGGGACGGCGCGACGACCGCGTGCTCTACACGGCGATCACGAACGCGGAGGTGCTCCGGCCCTGGATCGAGGTGATCGAGCGCCATCGCATCCCGCTCGCCGGCATCCATTCGGCGGCGATCCTGAGCGGCGCGCTGCTCGAGGAGCTCGACCTCGTTTTCCCGCACGCGCTGCTGGTCACGTTCACGCCCGGCAACTCGATGCGCCAGACGTACGTGCGCAACGGCGAGATCAAGTTCTCGCGCGTCACGCCCGTCGACCTCGAGGAGGGGCAGACGCTCGGCGCGATGGTCGCCGAGGAGACGACGCGCACCTGGCAATACCTCGACAGCCTGCGCAACTTCTCGCAGGACGACCGGCTGGAAGTGTGCATCGTCGTGCACGCGGCCGACCGCGGCGCGATCGAGCCGGCATTGCGCGACTTCGCGCAGATCCAGTATCGCCTCCTCGACATCGAGCAGGTCGCCACGAAGCTCGGGCTCAAGACCCCGCCGCTCGATTCGACCGCCGACGAGATCTTCGTCCACCTCTTCCTCATCCGCCGCACGCCGAACCACTACGCCTCCTCGGAGCTCAGGCGCCACGCCACGCTTCTCAGGGCGAGGGGCGTGCTCGGCAATGTGGCGATCGGCGCGCTCGCGGCGAGCGTCGCGTGGGGCGGATGGAACCTGTCGCGCGTCTTCGAGACGACGGACGCCGACGAACGCGTCGCGCAGCAGCTGCACTCGATCACCCGCGAGTACGAGCAGATCGCGAAGACGCTGCCCTCCTACGGCGTGGGCGGCTCGACGATGCGCGACGTCGTGACCTTCTACAACGGCTCGATCCGCAGCTTCCCGACGCTGCCGCAGTTCCTCGTGCCGGTCTCGCGCGTGCTCGAGGGGCATCCGGAGGTCCGCATCAACCAGCTCGCGTGGCAGGCGACCGACGAGCCGCGCTCGACGCTGCGCATGAACTACACGGCGCCGCGCAACGCCCCGCCCGTGAAAGCGGTCGCGCGCACGCAGGAGGCGACAGGCGGGCCCGCCGACGACCAGGCGAACCCGCCGTTCGCGGGCGGCCGCTACGAGGTCGCCATGCTCGAGGGCAACGTGCGCGCGCGCGCCAACGACTTCCGCGGCGCCGTCGAGGAGGTCGAGCGCCTCGCCAACGACATCGCGAAGCTCGACGGTTTCCGCGCCGACGTCGTCGAGAGCCCGCTCGACGTGAGCCCCACGCTCGCGCTGCAGGCGCGGCTGGGCGAGAAAGACGCCGAGACCATGGAGCCGCGCTTCGTGCTGCGCATCGTGCGCGAGCGCCGCCCCGGGGGGCCCACATGAAGCAGGTCTTCAGCGGCGAGGGCCTGCGGAGCCTGCGCACCGCGTGGATCCTGCTCTTCGTGTCGATCGCCGCGGGCGCCGGCATCGTCTGGGGCACGCACTGGTATTACGAGAAGGAGAAGCGCGACAGCGCGGGCTCGGAACGGCGGCTGCGCGAGGCGCGCGCGAGGCTCGATACCGTGCGGCGCGAGCGCGACAGCCTGCAGCAGTCGGCCGAGGTGTTCAGCACGCTCATGGACCGGGGGCTGCTCCAGAACGAACGGCGCCTGGATCTCGTCGAGCTCGTGAACGCGTTGCGCGCGCGCTACCAGCTCGCCGGGCTCGACTACGAGATATCGCCGCAACGCCCGCTCGTGCTCGCCGGCGGGCGGGTCTTCCAATCGGTCGACGTGCTCGCGAGCCGCGTCAAGCTCAGGGCGCGCGCGCTGCACGAGGGCGACGCCATCGGCTTCATCGACGCGCTCTCGCGCACGCCGCAGGGATTCTTCCCCGTCGATCGCTGTACGCTGCGGCGAATCGAGGTCGCCGCGCCCGACTCGCTGCAGCCGCGCGTCGAGGCCGACTGCACGCTCGAGTGGGTGACGCTGCGCGAGAAGCGGGTGAATCGTGCGAGCTAGGATGATCGCCGCCGCCGTGCTCGCCGCGTGCACGGCGCTGCCCGCCGCCGCCGACGACGACCTCGGCACGCTCTTCTTCACGCGCGAGGAGCGCGCCGCGCTCGACCGGCTGCGCCGCGGCGAGCCGCAGGCGCCGGCGGCGCACATGGCGCGCCACGCGGTCACCGGATTCGTGCGCAGAAGCGACGGCCGCAACACCGTGTGGATCGACGGCTCGCCCGTGCCGATCTCGGGCACGGCGCCGGAGGCGATCGCGCCGCAGGAGCCGAAACGCGGCGCCGGCGAGGGCGGCGTGCGCATCGAGAAGAAAACCCGCTAGTCAACGGTTTTTCGCTTCGCGCCGATCGGCATTTGCGCGCGCCGCGCGCGTTCTCGCGCGGTATCAATCGCGCATGGCACGTTCGCTCCAACGCGGCACGCTCCTCATGATCGCCGCGATCCTCCTCCTCGGCATCGCGGGGCTCGCCTTCGCGCTCTCGTTCGCCGCGGCCGGCAGCGCCGCGCAGCGCGCACGCGTGACCGAACGCGCGCTCGCGCAGGCGCGCGAAGCGCTCATGGCCTACGCGGTCGATCGCGCGATCTCCGCCGAGGTCGGGCCCGGCTACCTGCCGTGCCCCGATCTGGACGACGACGGCTGGGCGGAATCCACCTGCGGCTCGATGAACGGCGATAGCGGCCAGGCGCAGCGCCTCGGGCGGCTGCCGTGGAAGACGCTCGGGCTTCCGGACCTGCGCGACGGCGATGGCGAGCGCCTGTGGTACGCGGTGTCGAGCAAGTACAAGGGGCTTCTCAACTGCGCCGCGAGCCGCGCGTGCGTCGACATGTCGCCCGACAGCGCCCTGGGCACGATCAGCGTGCGCGATCGCTCGGGGATGCTCATCCACGACGGCACCATCGCCGAGCCCTATCGCGCGAACGACGGCGGAGCGCTCGCCGTCGTCTTCGCGCCGGGCGCGCCGCTTACCCGCCTCAACGCCGACGGCTCGGCCTCCTTCGAGCAGCGGCGCGATTGCGCGCCCGGCGACTGCGACCTCCTCGGGCGCTGCGCCACCGAGCCGCCGCAGCGCGCCGCGCGCTGCGATCCGCGCAATTACCTCGACAACGCACCCGCGGCCGGATTCGCCGGCGAGGACAACGCCGACTTCGTCGATCGCAACGACGCCGCCGGACGCGTGCGCAACACCAACGGCTTCATCCACGGCCCGGTCGTGCTCGCCGACGGGCGCCTCGCCGTGAACGACCGGCTCGCCGCCATCTCGTATCGCGACCTCATGCCGCGCATCATGGCGCGCGTCGCGCTCGAGGTCGCACGGTGCCTGCGCGATTACGCGGCACGCGCCGAAAACGGCGGACGCTATCCGTGGCCCGCGCCGGTGTGCGCGCAGGCCACACCCGATCCATCGGCGGCGTGGCGCGGCGAGGCGGGCGCGCTCTTCGGGCGCATTCCCGATACGCCGTTTACCGAGGCGGCCACGCGCGGCATGCTCGATCGCTGGTGGCGCGCGACCGCGCACACGCCCGAGGACTTCGCGGGACTGCCGACGCGCGACCAGGCGTGCCACGTCGCGATTGCGCCCGACGATGCCGGCGCCACGCGCACGACCGCGGTCCCCGCGCCCGCCGACGAGGGCGAGACCGCGGGACACTCGGGCAACGCGTGGTGGACGCCGTGGAAGCCTTTCGTGTTCTTCGCGGTCGCGCGCGCCTACGCGCCCGCCGCCGCGCCGCCGGCCGGCTGCGGCGATCCGACGCAATGCATCGACCTCGCCGATCTCTCCGGAACCGTGATCGCGCACGGCAAGCAATTCGCGGTGCTGGTCGCGGGCGCGCCGCTCGTGCGCGACGGCGTGCTGCAGAGCCATGCCGGCGCCGCGATCGGCGACGCGGGCCAGTGGCTCGAGGAATCGAACGCGCGGCTCGCCTCGGCATCGTCGTGCGTGGTGGGGACGCCCTGCTCGACGCAAGCGTGCAATCGCGTCGTGAGCGCGGGCGCGGTGCACGGCTTCAACGATGTCGCGATCGCCTTCCCCTAGAGCCGCGGCGGCCTTCACGCTGCTCGAGCTCATGATCGCGCTCGCCATCGCGGCGCTCATCGCCGCGGGGTTCGCGCTGCCGCTCGCCGCGCAGGTGCAGATGCGCCGCTACGACGAGACGCGGCGCCAGATGGAGGATGCGCGCGAGGCGATCCTCGGCTTCGCCGTGGCGAACGCGCGGCTGCCGTGTCCCGCCTCGGAGGCGAGCGCGGGCCTGGAGAGCTTCGCCGCGGGCGGCGACGCGTCCAACGGCGCCTGCTCCAACTTCTACGACGGCTTGCTTCCCGGCGCCGCGCTCGGGCTCGCACCGCTCGACGCGGAAGGCTTCGTGCGCGACGCGTGGCAGTCGCCGCGCAACCGCATCCGCTACGCCGTCTTCGGCGGCGGCGCCGCGCTGAACGGCGTGAGCAACGCGCTCACGCGCGCGAACGGCATGCAGGCCGCGACCCTCGGCGGGCTCGGCGGCGCCTCGCACTTCCTCTTCATCTGCTCGAGCGCCGCGGGCACGAGCGGCTCGGGCTGCGGGCCGGCGTCGAACCAGCTCACGCGCCGCGCCGCGTTCGTGCTCCTTTCGCTGGGACCGAACGCCGCCGCCACGCCGCCCGCGGGCAGCGACGAGGCGCGCAATCTGTCGGCGGAGCCGGTGTTCATCCACCGCGAGCCGGGCGGGAACGCGGACTTCGACGACCTCATCCAATGGGTGCCCGTGCATATCGTCGTGAGCCGTCTCGTCGTCGCCGGGCGCCTGCCGTGAATCTTCTATAATGCAACCATGAATCAACGCGACATCAAGCTCCCGATTCCCGATGTGCAGTCCACGCCCGACACGCGGCGGCTTGCCATCGACCGCGTCGGCATCAAGGACATCCGCCATCCCGCGAGCATCCGCGAGAGGAGCGGCGGCGTGCAGCACACGATCGCCACCTTCAACATGTACGTGGGCCTTCCGCACCACTTCAAGGGCACGCACATGTCGCGCTTCGTCGAGATCCTCAACGCCCACGAGCGCGAGATCTCGCCCGACACCTTCCGCTTGATGGTGCGCGAGATGACGAAGAAGCTCGAGGCGCAGGCGGGCGAGCTCGAGATGAGCTTCCCCTACTTCATCGAGAAGAAGGCGCCGGTCTCGGGCGTGAGGAGCCTGATGGATTACGAGGTGTCGTTCGTGGGCGCCGTGCGCGACGGCGAGGAGACCTTCACCCTGAAGGTGCTCGTGCCGGTGACGAGCCTGTGCCCGTGCTCGAAGAAGATCTCCGATCGCGGCGCGCACAACCAGCGCTCGCACGTCACCGTGAGCGCGGCCATCAACACCTTCGTGTGGATCGAGGACATCATCGACGTGGTCGAGAACGAGGCGTCGTGCCAGCTCTACGGGCTCCTGAAACGCCCCGACGAGAAGTTCGTCACCGAGGCCGCGTACGACAACCCGAAGTTCGTCGAGGACATGGTGCGCGACATCGCGGCGAAGCTGAACGCCGACAAGCGCATCGACGGCTACGCCGTCGAGAGCGAGAACTTCGAGTCGATCCACAACCACTCGGCCTACGCGATGATCGCGAAGGCCATGCCCGCGCTACGCTAGAAGCGCTTCGTGAGCGTGAGGCTCTGGCCGTCTCGGAGCATCTCCGTACGGTTGAGGAAGCTGTTTCCCAGGAGGATCGGGCCGCCCGCCTCGCGCACCATGGCTTCGACGTTGAGGAGCGTGAGCCCGGCGATGGAGACGCTGTCGAGCATCACGAGGTAGCCGGGCACCTGGCGGCCGTCGGCGACCGTCGTATATACGCGCGTGCCCGCGCGATAGTCGATGCCCAGGCGCTTGGCCTCGGCTGCCGGCATCGACACGAGCGTGGCGCCGGTATCAACGAGGAAACGCACGTGGCCGCCGTTGATCGCGCCGTCGGCGATGAAGTGGCCGCGCTCGTTGGCGGGGAGAGTCACGCTCGAGCGCTCGGCCGTCATCGCGGAAGTCTCGAAGTGCTGCCCCATGGTGAAGCGCTCGCGCTTGCCGTCGACCTCCAGGATCGCCGCGTTCGAGTCCGCGGAGACCAGCAGCACCCCTTCCGGCGTCCGCTGTCCCACGGAGAGCGTGCGCGGCGTGCCGCGATCGATCACGACCACCGCCATTCCGGGGAACAATCCGATCACGTTCACGTCGATTGCTGCGGCGGCGCCGGAAAACGCGAGCAGAGCCGCGGCGAAGAGGAAGCGATGACTCATCGGAGGGAAAGTTGAAGCCGGTTGCGATCTTCCGCTATGCGCGCACGGAAGGCCCAGGTCATTTTGCCACGTTCCTCGCCGAGCACGGGCTGGAATTCACCGTGATCCGCCTGGACGACAACGAGCCGGCCCCGGCATCGTGCGACGCGTTCTCGGGCCTGGGCTTCATGGGCGGGCCGATGAGCGCGAACGACGAGCTCGCGTGGACGCAGCCCGTGTTGAAGCTCATGCGCGAAGCGGCGCGCAAGCGCGTGCCCGTGATCGGCCACTGCCTCGGCGGCCAGATGTTCTCGCGCGCGCTCGGCGGCCAGGTGTCGCGCAATCCCGTGAAGGAGATCGGCTGGGTGCCGGTCGACGTCGAGGACACCGCGCTCGCCGATCGCTGGTTCGAGGACCTGGACACGTTCACCACGTTCCAGTGGCACGAGGACACCTTCACCATCCCGCCCGGCGGCACGCGCATCCTCACCGGCAAGACCTGTCCCAACCAGGCCTACGTCGTCGACGACATCCACCTCGGCATGCAATGCCACGTCGAGGTGAACGCGGAAATGATCGAGACGTGGTGCCGCATCGGCATCGGCGACATCGACGAGAACATCGGCAAGAGCCCCGCGGTGCAGGACGCGGTCACCATCAAGTCGCTGATCCCGAAGAACCTGCCGGCTCTCAGCGCCACCGCGAGCGCGCTGTATACGCGCTGGATCGAAGCGTTGAGAAGCTAGTCGCGGAAGTTCTGGTAGGAGAGCGGCACGTCGGTCACGCCCGCGCGCACGAGCTGGATCGCCGACTGCAGGTCGTCCTTCTTGTTGCCGGAGACGCGCACGACGTCGCCCTGGATCGACGCCGACACCTTGACCTTCGCGTCCTTGATCATCTTGACGATGCGCTTGGCGAGCTCGGACTCGACGCCGCTCCTCACGACCATCTTCTGCTTCACCTTGTCGCCGCCGATCTTCTCCGCGTTCTCCGCCTTGAGGAAGCGGGTATCGACGTTGCGCTTCGCCATCTTCGAATAAAGGACGTCGCGCACCTGGCCGAGCTTGAAGTCGTCGTCGGCGTAGAGCGTGACCTCCTTTTCCTTCTCCTTGAGCTCGATGCGCGCATCCGACCCCTTGAAGTCGAAGCGGTTGGCGATCTCCTTCATCGCGGTATCGACCGCGTTCTTGAGCTCCACCGCGTTGGGCGCGCACATGATGTCGAACGAGGGCATGGTCGTCGTCTCCTACTTCTTGTCGGACTGGTCGTCCAGCAGCGGCACGCCGGCGCCGCCGATGAGCCCCGCATCCGAGTAGATGCGCAGCTTCTCGCGCGTGTCGGCGATGTCGAGGTTGCGCATCGTGAGCTGCCCGATGCGGTCGGCCGGGGTGAAGAACGCCTCGCCTTTCTCCATCGTGAGGCGCTCGGGCTTGTACGTGAGGTTCGGGCTCTTCGTGTCGAGGATCGAGTAGTCGTTGCCGCGGCGAAGCTCGAGCGTCACCTCCCCGGTCACCGCGCGCGCGACCCAGCGCTGCGCGGTTTCCCGCAGCATCATCGCCTGGGGGTCGAACCAGCGTCCCTCATAGAGGAGCCGCCCGAGCCTGCGGCCGTTGCCGCGGTATTGCTCGATCGTGTCCTCGTTGTGGATGCCGGTGACGAGCCGCTCGTAGGCGATGTGCAGCAGCGCCATGCCCGGCGCCTCGTAGATGCCGCGGCTCTTCGCCTCGATGATGCGGTTCTCGATCTGGTCGCTCATGCCCAGGCCGTGGCGGCCGCCGATCGCATTCGCCTCGGCAAGGAGCGCAACCGCGTCCTTGAAGGTCTGCCCGTTGAGGGAAACCGGACGGCCCGCCTCGAAGGCGACCGTCACCGTCTCGGAGCGCACGGCGACATCCTCGCGCCAGAACGCCACGCCCATGATCGGGCTCACGATGCGCATGCCCTTGTCGAGGTGCTCGAGGTCCTTCGCCTCGTGCGTCGCGCCGAGGATGTTGGAATCCGTGGAGTACGCCTTCTGCGCGCTCATCCGGTAATCGAAGCCGCGCGATTTCAGGTACGCGCTCATCTCCCTGCGGCCGCCGAGCTCGTCGATGAAGCGCTGGTCGAGCCACGGCTTGTAGATGCGTAGCCCCGGATTGGCGAGCAGGCCATAGCGGTAGAAGCGCTCGATGTCGTTGCCCTTGAACGTGCTGCCGTCGCCCCAGATGTTGACGCCGTCCTCCTTCATCGCGACGACGAGCATCGTCCCGGTGACGGCGCGTCCGAGCGGCGTGGTGTTGAAATACGCGGCGCCGCCGGTCGAGATGTGGAACGCGCCGCACTGGATCGCGGCGATGCCTTCGGCCACGAGCTGCGGGCGGCATTCGACCAGCAGCGCTTTCTCGGCGCCGTACTGCTTCGCCTTGCGCGGGATCGCCTCGTAGTCGGCCTCGTCGGGCTGCCCGAGATTGGCGGTGTACGCGTAGGGAATCGCGCCCTTGTCGCGCATCCAGAGAAGCGCCGCGCTCGTGTCGAGGCCGCCGGAGAAGGCGATGCCGACTTTTTCGCCGGCGGGAAGCGTCTGGAGAATGGTGGCCACGGTCGCGCGCCTCAGCGGTCGATCCTGCCGAGCAGCAGGTATTCCATCAGCGCCTTCTGCACGTGCAGGCGGTTCTCGGCTTCCTCCCACACGACGCTCTGCGGACCCTCGAGCACGTCCTCGGACACTTCCTCGCCGCGGTGCGCGGGCAGGCAGTGCATGAAGAGCGCGTCCTTGGCGGCGTTCTTCATGAGGTCGCCGTCGACGATGAAGCCCTTGAAGGCGCGGCTGCGCGCCTGCGCCTCCTCCTCGAATCCCATGCTGGTCCAGACGTCGGTGGTCACGAGATCGGCGCCGCGGACCGCATCGCGCGGGCTCGCGCACACCTTCACGCGGTCGTTGAGGCGTTTCGCGTCGACCGAGTAGCTCTTCGGCGTGCACACGTTCAGCTGGAAGCCGAAGAGCGGCGCCGCCTGGATCCAGGTGTTGCACATGTTGTTGCCGTCGCCGATCCACGCGACGGTGCGCCCGGCGATCGGGCCGCGCTGCTCGACATAGGTGTAGATGTCGGCGAGCACCTGGCACGGGTGATAGTCGTTGGTGAGACCGTTCACGACGGGCACGCGCGAGTGCGCGGCGAAGCGCTCGATGTTGGAGTGCTCGAAGGTCCGGATCATGACGATGTCGACCATGCGCGAGATGACGCGCGCCACGTCCTCGATCGGCTCCCCGCGCCCGAGCTGCGTCTCGCCCATGTTGAGGACGATCGAGGAGCCGCCGAGCTGGTAGATGCCCGCCTCGAAGGAGACGCGCGTGCGCGTCGAGCTCTTCTCGAACACCATCGCGAGCATGCGGTCGACGAGCGGCTGGTAGACCTCGTAGCGCTTGAACCGGTCCTTGATGACCTTCGTGCGGCGGAAAAGGTGCTCGAACTCACCCGGCTCCAGGTCGCTGAGCTGCAGGAAATGCTTCACGCGGCCGCGGCGGCGCTCGCCTCGGCGAGGAACGCCTTCACGAGCGGCACGAGGATCGCGACGATCTCGCGCGCCTGCGCTTGCGTGATCACGAGCGGCGGCAGGAGCCGGATCACGCGATCGGCGGTGACGTTCATGACGAGCCCTTCGGCGAGCGCGCGGCGCACGAGGTCGCCGCACGGGCGGTCGAGCTCGACGCCGATCATGAGGCCCTTGCCGCGCACCTCGCGTACGCCGGCCACCGACCCCAGCTCGCGCGCAAGCCCGCCCATCACGATCTCGCCCATGCGCGCCGCGTGCTCGAGGAGCCCGTCTTTCTCAATGATGTCGAGGTTCGTGATTCCCGCCACGCAGACGAGCGGACCGCCGCCGAACGTGGAGCCGTGGTTGCCGGGCTTGAAGACGT
>Ga0075426_10002465_pt1 | contig 13248 bp, 5 predicted proteins | sample SoiMethybrSBSTD5_FD_75304 | JGI IMG/M metagenome (GOLD analysis project Ga0075426, IMG submission 75304) | Bulk soil microbial communities from a Populus tree surrounding site in Tennessee, USA - Soil MetaG P. TD hybrid SBSTD5 | ecosystem: Environmental > Terrestrial > Soil > Tree plantation... | reverse complement strand
GGAGTACCCTCGGGACTCTGGACAGCGTGCGCACGCTGTCCAGAGTCCCGAGGGTACTCCAGAACAAGGAATCCGTACGGAGCAGCTGTGTGGAGTCCACCGGATTGAGCGTGCGTTTGGCCGTCAGATTCCCAACGAGGTCGTAATCCATTCTGAAATTCTGCCAGCGCCGCAGTCGATTGCCCGGGTCGAGCACGATCAGGCCGGCGGGATCTTTTCGATTGGCGACAGAATCGTACGCATACGTTGTCGAGTCGAGGAACGTGGGTTGATCGGTGTTGTTGCAGTAGAACCCACCCGTCTGCCACGAGTAATTGCAGTGCTGGGTGTAATGGTGCAGCGTGTCATTGTACTGCATCAGGTTCCCCTGGCGGTCGTACGTGAAGCCGCGTGCCGTATCGGGATCGGTGAGCGATCCATGGTAGCGGGTCCTCAGTCGCCCCGCGCTGTCGAAGTTCGCGGCCGTCCCGAGCACGCCGTCTAATGCCGGATCGCTGAACTGAATCTGATCAGTGACGTGGTTCCACGGATAGCTGTGCGTCATCGTCAGATTGTTGAGTGGCCCAAACGTCGTGACGCTATCCAGCGCCTCGGAGTTGTGCGTGAAGAGGATGGAGAGCGGCGCGGGCTGGCCGCTGACGTATCCAGGTGTCAAGTAGTCACGGAGTCGATGAACGTCGTAGTGATCGTGGACCTTGAACGTGTCCGTGTTCGCCCAAACCTCCGGCGCGAACAGCGCGAGATGCGTCTGGATGTCCGGCATCTCGTAGATGGCGCTATCCCGGAAGCACTTGGCCGCGTTCCCGTTCACCAGCACACGGCAACTGACCGCGACGGCAGCGCGATCACCGGCATCCATGCGGACCGTATCGATGCTCTCGCCGTTATTGGTCATCACAAAATGGCCGGCGGGATCGGTAAAGAGCGTCGCCGTTCTGCCGTCTGCCGTCACCGACCGCTTCTGATCCAGCGAGTCGTAGACCGCTGTGATCACCCGGCCGTTGCGGTTCGTCCACCCGACTGGGTGACCGCTCGAGTCGAATTGAAAACGATCCTTTTGACTCGCGGCGTCCGCCGTCGAGTCCACCCAGCCTACCGCATTGAACCAACTGCGATATACCTGCCCCTTGGCATCCTGAAGTTGGGTGACGTGCAGCGAATCGTCATAGACGGATGTCGTCGTGTCGTGCACACCGCCAATCGTGCGCACGATCCGACCGAGTGAGTCGTACACCGCTTTCACGGTGTCGTGTACTTGATTGATCGTCATCACTCGCTGGCCATGGCCATCGTAGCGGTAGCCGACTACTCCCAGCGCGTAACGGATCGAATCGGTGTTCTGAAATCCGCTGGTCGACGTGAAGTAGCATTGCGACGCGTGCCCTGCTGCGTCGACAATGCGGCACAGACGGCCGGCGGTGTACGAGAACCTGACCATGCCAGCACCGCCGGTATGTGTGCTATCCAGCGTGACCCGTGTGGCATTGATGGTCCAGTAGTTGACCACGGAATCGACGTCGCCCGCGTGAATCGCGAGGTGATGAGACACGTAGGTCATTGTGTCCTTTCGCCCCGTCGTCGCATCGAGAACCCGGACCAAGTCCGGCCCCGTCCATGTGTATTGGATCACGTGGCCGGAAGGGAGTGTCGATTGCACGACCGCTGAGTTGGTATCGCGCGTGTAGGCAGTCGTGCGGCCGAGCGGCTCCTGGATCAGCGTCGGCGCGCCAAACCGATCTAGGGCATATGTCGTGGGATAGCCGCGGGGATTCGTCGTCGTCGCCCGGATAACCACAGTGTCGATATCGGGACCCGGATTCGCGGACGTTCCTAAACCACTCGCGGAATCGATGAGCATCCCCTTCTCCATCGAGGCATAGCGGGTCACTGGGCGCACGAGTTGTCCGTTTACCCGAACCTGCGGCGCGGTATCGCCGGCAATCTTCGACGCAAAGTCATACGCGCGATTCCACGCAATCCCACGCCGATCGGTCCACCGTATCATCCGGTGATAGACATCGTACTGGAACTCGTGCGGCCGGCCCCCCTGGCCGATCGTCGCTCCGTTGCCGATCGTCGCGCCCCAATCCTTGATCGCGGTGAGATTCCCCGAGACATCCACGGTGATGGAATCGACGCGCCCGCCCGGATCCTTGATCCACCGCAGCCGATTGTTGGCATCGTATCCCAGGGAATCCGCTTTGCCGGCCGAGTCCGTGATGGCGACGAGCTGATTTGACGCGTTGTAGCCGAATGTCGCCCTGCTGATATAGGTGACGGACCAGGGTAAGTGGCGGACTTCGTCCATCGAGTTCGCGAACCGGGCATCCTTGTAGTATTGGAGATATCCACCCAGCGCGAGCAGCTTGCCACTGGCGTCGAATCCAACGATCGATCCACTCACATATGTACGCTCGTACGTGGCACACGGCGGAGGAGTACAGGTCCCGCCGGTCTTCTTGACCAACGTCGTGAAATCGCCCCTCGGCGACGTAAAGTAGGTGGTGCAAAGACCCTGGAAGCAGGTCGTTTGGCCTGGCGCGAAGTACGCAATCGAGCCATTGCCCTCGGTGATGGCAATGCCGCCGTCCGACGTTCCGTAGACATGCTGGTATCCTACGATCGACCAGCCGACACCGAAGGGACTGCCCGACTCATTGACAATGAGCAGGCGCAATGGCACGGCGGTCTCGCGGAACGACCCGTCGGAGCGATAGCTCCGCGCTACGGCGACGTAGTTGTACGCACCACTCGACAGTCCGCCGGCGTTAAACTGCGCTGCAAGCCGATTGACGTTTCCGTCCGCCGGATGAGACGTCCAATTGAAAAAGAGCTCAAACGAATTGTTGATGAACAGCACGCGCGTGCCGTCGGATCGGTACAGTTGCAGCGACATCTTCACAGGATTGACGGTCGAGGTATCCCTTGCATCGAGCTGGACGAGCCCGAGTGGGCGTGCCTGATCACTGCGATAGATGAGACTCACGGCGCGCGGCACGTCGGCGCTCACGTACGACGCCGCGGTATACCCAAAGACACCATCGAAGCAGTTCGCCACGCATTTGGAGACGTCGCGGTAGTCGCCGTTCGTGGGGAGTGTCGAGACGACGGGCCCGTAGCCGTTGAGAATGATCTTGTACCAGCCCGAGTCCGAACCCGGCACGGAGTTGCCCCAGGCCTTGACCGTCACTCGCCCGGTCCAGGGGTGCGCGACGGAGAAGTTGATCGTCACGGTTGCTCCGTAGGCCGTTGCCGTAAAGGTCGAGGCGGGATTCCCCGGCGCAGACACGCAGTTTGACAAATAGCCGGAACAGCTGAACGTCCACGAGTAGCTCTGGCCGCTCTGCAGACCCGTGATCGAGAAACTCGTAGAGCCAGACGTATTCGGAAAAACGGACGTCGCGCCCCCATCAGGTCCCACATACACGCAGCACGTCGGTGGCGGCGGCGGTGGAGGTGCCGCGTCATGGGTCAGCGCAAGGCCCACGAAGATCAAGGGAATGAGGGGCAACGGATATCGCACTTCGGCCAGGGATTCCATAGCGTCTCCCAGAGGATCGTCTGCCGATCTTCAAAGGCACGCGCCGTGCCACGCGCCGCGCTCGCGCCTGGTGAGTCAGGACAACGACTTAGGGATTAGGGAGGGGATCAACGAGGGGTCGAGCGTACCATGGGTACGCGTACGTACGCGGACGATTGGTACTTTCGGGGGGGGCCAAGAGAGGACGCGAGTGCTGACTGACCCTGCGATCCGCATGCCGAGGACGATCTGCTGGCCCTGAACGAGAACATCATCATCGGGCATCTGAGCCCGGCGGGGACCGGCATTTCCCGTTACCACGACATCGAGATCGAGCCGCCACAGGGGTTCCAGCGGCCGCCGCCTCCACTCCGAGACGCCGGCGGCACCGAGTCCGTTCCCGGAGGAAGTGGAAGCGGAGTAGGTGTAGAAGAAGACGGCGCCCGGGAGCGATCCCGGGCGCCGTTTTGTTTGCATTACCGCATCTAGATCTGCGTACCAGTCCCCTTTCGGGTCTCCAGCGGGAGCCTCTGCCGAATCTCGCTTTTCAAATCACCGATGCCGTTTAGAAACTTGCTTGCCCGGATCTTCCCGGCCGAATCTTGGATGACAAACCAGCTTCCCCAGGGGGAGTACATTACCCTTCTGACATCCGACCAATGAATGAACCGCTCTTTGCGCAACAGGCTCCTTGTACCTAACCCCTCTGGGAAAATAGTCAGCGTTCGTGTGAACGCATCAATCGTTTGAACTCCACTCACCACTACCAGTAGGCCCACGACAATATTGCCCATCACTAGATCGTTACCCTGGAACTGGGAGTCAATGTCAACTACGATCGCGATGGTGATAGCAAGGATAAACAGAGTCGCCGCCCTGTACCACCAACCGAACTGGAGAATCCGAACGCCCGTCACCCGATCGGGCTCAACGAACTGGGGCGTTCCGGAACGCACAACAAGCCTGAGAAGGGCGGCCGCGAGACCACCGCTCACGCCTGCCACGACTGTGATTCCCAGATCTGTCATGCATGCAGTCTCCTCAGCCCATCACCGATGCGCTAGGGGGAGCGCACTAGACGCCATAGTACGTTTCCAGGTTTGCGCGCGAGCCTAGACACCATGCGTCGTTTTCCCGGTGCGGGCATTAATGACTTTTAGGGCGGACTCCCTGACGGGGTGCAAAGCAACGCCCGGAGCAAGTGGAAGGGGAGTAGCGAGAAAGACGGCGCCCGGCAGCGATCCCGGGCGTTTTGCATGCTTATCTGGTGTACCTGAACGCGCACAAGCCTTCGCTTTCGTCGACTGCAGCAACGGATCCGGACGCCGCGGCAGGTGAGTCTTACTCCCATGGCCTGCGACGGAAGGTCGGTCGGGCTGCGGGCGACGGTTGATTGCAGTCGAATTCCGCTTTACAACCCACTGTGTTAAGGCCATGGCCTCCGGCGCAACCGCCGATTGGTCAATTGCGCAGCTGTTCGACGCTCCACGCACCGGTGCGGGTCCGAAAACGATCCTCAGGGAGGTGTTTGCCGCGACCCCGCCACTGCGCGATAGTGCCGGTATCCGCCTTCAACAACCTCTTGCCAAGAAGCCCGGACGAACTCGTCAATCATGCCGAACGCTAGGGGGAGGTAATCGCTGCCGGACGTATGCTCGTGCTTAAGGAGTGCGACTGACTCCTGGTACTCCTTGTAGAAGTCTGGGATCGCCTGCAACTCTCGCAGCGACTTTCCTGCACACACGCCGCGTAGGTCAAGTAGGAAGCTGTCAATTACTCGCTCAAAATCGTCACGACTCACCATAAAACCAAATCCTCCCAGGCTACTTGATAATTGCCTCCGTAACCTTGCCAACGGCGTTTCTCACCGTCTTAAAAACTTGTAACGTCCTTCCATTCCGGGCAATGAGGTATGTGTACATTGTTGATGTCACTTGGTCACCACCTCGAACGTATGTCGTCACCCTCGCCCCGCCTTCACTAAATGTCTCTACGAGAGCCCCGTCGATCTGGCCATGGCCAAGGGCGCGTCTGATCCCGCTAATAACCTCCGGCGCGGCGTCCAACCCTTCAAGGCCCGCGCGGACGGTGGTCTTGGTGCCTTGAAGAAGCCCCTCGGCGGCCGGCAGTGCGTTGAGTGCGATCTCGCCGATAACAAGAGCGAGCGCGACTTTGCTGCCTCGGGCAGCCTCTCTGGAGTTCTCATCGACGCTTGATGCGCCGAAGAGGAAGAACATGTTTGATACGAATTGCGCTCCTACTGCTCCTGTGTATCCCTTGCCTCCGATCTTAGCCCAGACCAAGTCGTTCCAGCATGCGATGTCATGATACTTGCACCCCACCAACCCGAACGGGTCGCTGAAGGTGACGGGATCTCCGCCCGCGAAGCCATAGAGGTTGAAGCCCCCCGCCAGCCCGACAGGATCCTCCTGCGTAAACCGCCCCGTACTTGGGTCGTAGTAGCGGTTACGCTTGTACTGATATCCGGACGCATCAGCTCCCGACTCGAGCAGGCTCCCGTGCCAACTCGGCGGCCCGTTGGGGTAGGGCCCTTTTTCCCCGAACGATGTCTCCGTGGCCGCCGGGAACCACACCGCTGAGCCGCAATCAGCCGTGGGACAGGTGCCCTGCATAAAGGCCCCCCGCCAGTTGGCTATGGGGAGCACGAGGTCGCTCGCGCCCTTCCACAAGGCCAGTGGCTGGTCAATGCTGCCCGCGTGCAGATAGCCCACGACGCCGAAATGCGCTTGGGGTCCGATGGCGTCGTTTTCGAGATCGGGTGATCCCGTGTCCCCCGGTACGCGGATCTCGTACAACAGTTGATCCCCACTCCATACCGTGCGCGTGAGAGTACTCAGGCACCCCGAAGCCTTGTCCTTATGGACGCAGTTCGGGCCGCGAACCGCGCGAGCGTACACCCGTCGTCCCAACGCGTCGTAGCGGTACGTCTCGTCGGAAGCGTAAGCCTGGTATCCGGACGGCGGCGGTCCGGCACGGAAGGTCGTGTCTAGGGTGTAACGCGTCTTAGTCAGACGGTTTTGAGCATCATACCAGTGGTCAACGTACCGGTGTTCTGTATTGTAGACACAACACACAGGCGTCCACATGTGTACGTGGTGGGTGTTCCCCGTGCGCCCCTTGTCATCGACCGTGTAGTACATCGTGTCGCGGATGGTAGAGCCGAGGACGAACTCGTCGCGGTAAAGGAGGTGGCCGGTGCCGGGCTCATAGTGATAGAACTGTGAGTTCGAACTCGGGCCGAACGTCGATTGCGTGCGGTTTTCGAGCGCATCTAGCACATACGTTTCCAGGTTGAAAGAAGGCGACAGCATGCTCCGCACAATGGGACCGAGTGGGGCGTACGTCAGAGTATCGCTCCCACCTCTCGTGACCTTGCCACGCGCATCATATAAGAGGCTGTCCTGGCGGAGGATGGCACCGCCGGTCTGTACGATGCTCTTTGCGACCTGGCCGTCGGCGTCGTAACTCAATGTTTCATACACACTGTCGATGCTCTGCGCCAGCCGCGCCGTACGGATCGGGCGACCGAGCACGTCGTACGTGACCGTGTACGTGTTCCCGAGAGCGTCACGGATCGAACCGAGTTGGCCGAACACCGCGTCGTATGCGTAGACAACACTGTCCGGTCCCGGCGCAAGCTGTGCGGGATGCTTGGCCCAAATCGGACGTCCTTCCAAGTCATAGCCGAATCGCTGCCCGTAGACATGCTGGGTGAAGTCTTGGGCCGGCAGGTAATCGAGTGCGAGCCGTAGTGTGTCCGCGCGCAGTGCGCCGTTACGATAGTAAGTTCGTGAGATGCGCGCGGCGAAATTATTCGCTGTGAGGGCGTTCCCCAGAGTATCGTACGTGAACGTCGCCGTGTCGCTCGCATTTCGCTGGATCGGGCGGCCGAGCACGTCGTAGTACACCGACACAGCATCCCCCCCCTGGCGTCCACCGTTGGTGAGATTCCCAGCCGGGTCATACCTAAAGGGAATGACTGCGGTGAACGGGCCAACCAAGAACTCCGTGATCTGGCGGTTCGCTCGGTCGAAAGTGTACGTGTGCTTGATCCAATCAATGCTCGCCCGATCGGGATAGCTCTTAGTTTGCACGGTGTCGAGGTTTCCGGCGCGATCGTAGTGATTGCGCACCACGAGGGAATCCTTTTGCCCATCGCTGCTCGCGCTGTCTGACCGCGAGACGCTGAGTGTGTCCCGGTCACCGACGTCGTAGGAGTGGCGTTGGAAGAGAGATTTCGCCGCTCCGAGGACGAGCGCGGTCTGGACCAGAGTTTCGCGGCCGATCGCATCCCGGGTCCAGACGGTCGAATCACGGAGCGGGGCGAGGCTCATTTGTAGGTTGCCGAGCGTCGGGTCGTACGCGAAGGAATCGCGCGACACCGGCGTCGTTGGGTATTGCACGGAGCTCAACAGATGGAACGTGTCGGCGTAGGCAAAGGTGATACGTCGCGTTGAACTCGTCCCGGGTTGCATGTACAACCGATTGCCGTTAGCGGCGTCGTAACCGAACTGAGTCACCTCGCCCATCGGAAGTGTGATGCTTGTGACGAAATCCCAGGTACCGTCCCACGTGCTGGTCGTGACCGCGTTCTGGCCGTCGCCCAGCGGATTCAGCTTGATCAAGGAGTCCACGTTACCGCGAGCATCATAGTGCGCCCGCGTGACCAGACCCGTTGGTCCATCCACCTCGGTGGCGAGCGCTGGATAGGTTGCATTCTCTCGCTTGATCGATGTGGCATATCCGGCGGGATTCACGACGCGCCGAGGGGCACCGAGGTGATCGAACCAAACGGACATCGTGTCGAAAACGTCAATTCGCGGACCATCATAGCGAGCGTACGCGAGGGCAGTATCCAAAGCCGGGACAGCACCAATGGGAGGGTACCCGAGCGTTTCGATCGGTCGCCAACCGGACGCGATGGGAGTTTGCCCGATCCCCATGTCGAGGCTCGAGCGACTGAGCTTCTTGCCTTGATCATATGCGTAACTGGTGATGTAGCCGCGGCGATCAGTGCGCGACACGACGAGGTTAGAGTCTCCTCCGGCCACATACGCGAACACGATGCGAGTATTGTCCGGCCCCCCGAGCGCCGTTAACCGGCCGCCAGCGATGATGCCGGTGTCCGCCCGCGTTTGGCCCGCGAGGGACGGTGCAGTGGCGATCCACTTCGTGCCGCCCGTGTAGGTGAACTGGTAAGTCAACGTCGTGCGAGCTAGGTTGATCGTCAGCAACGTGTCGCTCGATCCAGCGTACGTGAACGTCGTGGTATCGCTGAGCCGGTTGATGGTTGCGATGTGGCGTCCCTGGCCGTCGAACTGCACCCGGAGCCCGTGAGGCAGGATGCGGCTGTAACGTCCCGTCGCTGGGTCGAACACCAACGTATCGGGTCGGTCCAAGCTTGGTGCCCCCCATTTGTTCGTGCCGGCGGCTGTGTATTGACGAGTGCTTCCGTCGCCTCCCACCCACAGCATCGGCCCCGTGTACAGCCGCTCGAGTCCAGCCAACCACCAGCCCGCACCCAGCGCGCTCTGTCGCCTATCGACGACAGCAATGTTGCCCGTGACCGACTGCGTGAGTGACGATGCTCCGTTCCATATGTTGGTGACCGCGAGTGTGTACGTGTAGATGCCCGTGGTAAGTGTCCCTGTGGTGTCGGCAATGACGATGCGGCGTACGGCACCCGGCGCCCAGTCCGTGCCCTGCCACTTGGCGGTGCCACGGAGCGTCGTAATGGTGAGCGTCGCCGACACGGTGTCGGGCGTCGCGGCCGTTGCCGGAAGAGTGACGTTGGCCGCGACCAGCGGATAGGGGCGGGCCTCCGAGCTGTTGTAGATCAACGTCGGTGCTTGGACCTTGTTTAGTGTGCGCGTTACAGGCAGGGGGTGGACGATCCGTAGATCACCACACTCAGCCGCCGCCGCTGCCCCGGCCGCCATCGTGAGGCATAGTCCGCGTTCGCGGGTCGTCCCTGAGTTTACGGTAGACACGTCGATCACAGGCGCCTGGGCAGTGCCGATGGTCACGTTCGACCAGCCGGAATCCTTAACGGTCGGTGCTCCGCTCGCCGTAGCGATCAGCTTGACCACTCCGGTACTACCTGCCGATGCGCTGGTGGTATAGGAAACGGCCCCGGTAGCAACCGCTCCTCCTCCCAGCGTGAATGAAGCGGGGGAGGGCGCGCAGCCCGACGCAATCGCGGTCCCGGAGCACGTTGCGGTGAGCGTGTACGTCGTCGAGCTGGTGCCAGGATTCTGTACCGTAAATGAGTCGCTGTAGGTGCGACTCGGCAGGCGCGCTTTCGCGACTCCGTCGGGAGTCACCGCAACGAAGTACGTATTGGTGATGTTGTAACTGCCGCTGTCTTTTGCGCCTGTGCTCCCAACAGCCTTGAGCCACACGGTGCCAGTGCCAACCGCTCCGGCAGTGAACGCGACGGTCACGGGAGCAACGGCGCCGGGAGCAACGCTCGACAGAGAGGAGGGAGTCACCGCGCCACAGGTCTCGTTCCCTGCCACCGTGCAAGTGAGCGTATACGTGTCGGTACCCGTCCCACCGTTCTGGACCGTGAACGCGAGCGACGGATTCGCGCCGGAGTTCGCGCTGGCGGACGTCGCCTGCCCATCTGGGGTCACCGCGACGGTGTAGGTCGGCGCCACGGCGGTCACATTGATGAAGCCCGTGTCCGTTGCGGTGAGATGGTCCGCGCCGATCGCGGCGACCTTGAGGACGCCCGTTCCGGCTGCCCCGACCGCGTATGTTGCGGCAACCGTGGCGGTCGAGCTGCCTCGAAACGTCAGGACGCCAGTGATGTTGAGCGAACAAGACGTAACCGCGCCACTCGGGATGCACGTAAAACCGTAATCCTCGATCCCGTCGCCGGTGTTTAGAACCGTGAACAGCGAGACGTGTCCGCTCGTGTTCGCCAGCCAGCTCTGGGGACTCCCCCCTTTCGGGCTGACGGAGATCGAGTATGTGGAACCCGCTGCGACACTGACATTGGTGACGTTGTAACGGCCGTAATCGCCGACGCCGGTTCCGGTAGCGTAGAGCGTCACACTTCCCGTCCCTGGCGTTCCTCCTGAAAATGAAGCCGCCACCGGGGCCGATGCTCCGGCCGCAAGACTAAGACTGCTAGGGGTGATCGAGAGGCATGTGTTATTGCCGCCGCCTGCACAAGACAGCGCGAAGTTGTCGCTGGCATTCCCTGTGTTCTGTACAACAAAAGAGACTGGACCCGTCGTCGTATTCTCCGTGAGCCCGAGATTGTCCGGGGTGACCGTGACTCCTCGTGTCACGGGCGGGTTGTAGGTCGGGGCAATGTTCGTTACGGAGAAGCTGCCGTTGTCCGTGACTCCTCCTCCAGTGCCCACCGCGCTCAAAGTCAGTGTGCCAGAACCGACCGCGCCGGCCGTGAAGCTTACGTTCACCCCCCTCGCGTCCCCCGGCCACACGCTTATAACCGACGGCGAAACCGTGCCGCACGCTTCGTTCCCGGTCGCTGAGCACGTCACGGAATACGTATTGGCCGTCGTTCCGGTATTCTGCAGCTGGAACGAGGCTGTTTGGCCAGAATTGGCGGTGACCGACAGAGCCTGGGCATCAGGAGTTACTGCAACGCCCGTCGCGGGGGACGCGGTGTTCGTCACGCTATAACTACCGTTGTCGCTACCGCCGCCACTTCCTGACGCACTCAGCGTCACTGTTCCTGTTCCGACAGCGCCCGCTCCGAAGTCCACCGTGGCTGAGTCGCCTGCACCCGGGGCCAGCTTGAGCGGCGAACCAAGCACCGCAAGGCACGTTTCGTTGCCAGACGCAGAGCAGGTCAGCGTGAAGGTGTTCGTATCAGACCCAATGTTTGTGACCTGGAATCTGACTGCCTGACTCGAGAGAGACTTGACGGTGAGCGCCTGAGCATCGGGCGTTACCGCGACACCCACGAGCTTGACCTTGAATGTGCCGTTGTCCGATTCTCCGCCGACGCCACCGGCCGCGGTGAGAATCAAGACGCCCGGTGCGCCCTGGCCGACGTTGTACGTGGCGACCACCGTGGTGTTCGCGCCCGGCCCGAGCGGGGCGCTGCTCTTGTTTAGAGAGATGCCGCTTATGGGACCGGTGGATGACTTGGTGAAGCTGTACGTGTCCTGACACAGACCCGTGTTTGTCACGGTGAACGTCGACGTGTGGCCGTTGGTATTTGCAGTCCAGGTGACGGGACTGCTGTCCGGCGTTACGGAGACCGCATAGTCCGCCATGAATGCGTCGTCGTCGTTACGGGGAGTCAGTGAAAGTCCGCCGCCAGGTAGCTGGGGGCACGTCGCGCTGGTTGCCAAATCCTGCGACACCCCCGCGTGGGGCATCCGGCGTGGTGCCAACAGAGAGAATGCGACGAGAACAGTTGACGAGGCGAGAATCAGGCGTGGGAACACGAGGCGCTCCGCTGGAGGTCAACCCTGCCCCAAGGCAGGATCTGTGCCCGACGGCGGCTTCTTGGGAAGGCAGCTAGGACAACGACTTAGGGATTAGGGAGGGGATTAACGAGGGGTCGAGCGTACCAGGGGTACGCGTACGTACGCGGACGATTGGTACTTTCGCAGCCCCCGCAGCGTGATGCCCGCCTTACGCAGATACCGGAACAACGTCGTGCGGCCTACCCCCAGGGCCATTGCAACGCGCTCCGCATTCCAACCACAGGCCTCGCACAGCGCCGCCAATCCGTCGCGTGTGAACGTCCCGAAGCCACTGGGCCCCTGCTGTTCGTTCGGCTCCACCGAAAGCGGCGCCCCCAACTCGATCGCTTCCCACAATGCCGCGGAAGGCAGAGTCCCATTCCCGACGAGGCAGCCTGCCCGGTCGATCATCTGCCTCAACTCGCGCACATTGCCGGGCCATGAATGCGACACCAACAGGTCCGATGTCCCTGCCTCGAGGACTTGGCCGCGCTGTTCGGCGAAGTGTTGAGCCAACGGGACGATGTCCTCAGGCCGATCGGCCAGCGGGGGCAAGTCGATGACCACGCCCGCCACTCGCCGATAGAGGTCCGGCCTCAGTGCCCCTGCACTGAGGCGCTCCTTTACGTCCTCCTGAACGGCCGCCACAACGCGCACGTCCACGTAGCGCTCGGTCTCCTCGCCAAGGCGCTGGATCTCGCCGGTATCGAGCGCCCGCAACAGCTTGGCCTGGCCGTCGAGCGACAACGAAAGCAGTTCATCGAGGAACAACGTGCCCTCGTCCGCGCATTCGACGTGGCCACGATGCTGCTTCACCGCGCCGGAGAAGGCACCACGGTCGTATCCGAACAGCAGGGCGTCAGCCATTTCGCGCGGCAGCACACCGCAGTTCACCCCCACGAATCTCCCGGGCCGCCCGCTGCGGGCGTGAATGTGCCGCGCCAGCAGCTCCTTGCCTGTGCCGGTCGCCCCCACTAACAGGATGGAGAGGTTCGTTGGGGCGTAGCGCTCTACCAGCTCGCGCGCGCGCCGGATCGCCATAGACACACCCACGATGGGCCCGAGCTGAGGAGGACCCTTCACCGCCCACCTCCTCTCTGCAACCTCGGCGCCGTCACGCTGTCCGCATCTGCATCCGTCTTGAGAATCCGCGGCGTGAGAAAGAGATAGAGCTCGGTGCGGGTTGCCTTGCGCTCGGTGTGGCCAAACAAGGCCCCGATCAGCGGCAGCCTGGATAGGATCGGCACGCCGCCCCGC
>Ga0075426_10002464_pt1 | contig 13250 bp, 11 predicted proteins | sample SoiMethybrSBSTD5_FD_75304 | JGI IMG/M metagenome (GOLD analysis project Ga0075426, IMG submission 75304) | Bulk soil microbial communities from a Populus tree surrounding site in Tennessee, USA - Soil MetaG P. TD hybrid SBSTD5 | ecosystem: Environmental > Terrestrial > Soil > Tree plantation... | reverse complement strand
GCGGGACTGTTTGAGATCTACTCGATCCACGATAGTTGGCCCCGGCGCGGGACGGTGCGGGTGAAGATCGGCGCGCCACTGCATCTAGAACAGGGGCATGATGAAGAGTCGGCGACGCGGGCGATCGAAGAGGCGATCAAAGTGCTGGACGCGTCTCACTTCACTTCGTAACCCACAAACTCCTGCAACAAGACATTGCCCTTGTACTCCATTTCCTGGTGAATCCCGATTTTCGACGTGTAGTAAGCCCGAGCGGTGTGCCCTTTCAGCATTTTGAAAAAGTGCTCTTCGGGTGCCTGAGGGCGCTCTTCATTTTTCGAAATCCGCGTTAGCAGGGCCACGCGCTGCTCCGGGTTGGCTCGCATGAAGGATTGGCCGTGCATCTCCCGCGAGAGCGAGTCGACTCGGGCAAGACCTTCGCGCCAGCTCTTCTTAGGCTCTTCTTCGAATGACTCGGCGAGCCGGCCGTCGATATACGCGGCAACCTGAGCGGCGCGAGCGCCCGGAGAATGATCGTCGGCCGGGATGATCAGCTCGCTCAGCTCATCCACCATCGCGAACTCGTCTTTGGTGAAGAATTTTGGCGCGGGCTCGCTGGCCAGATTTCTGTCTGCACCGGCCACGGTAAGGGCCGCGGCGGCTCCGATCTGAATAATGTCGCGGCGCGATACGTTGTCATGGTCCGACATTACACTTCTCCTTTGCGCATTTCATCGGCCAGATGGTCGCATGAGCGCCAGGCAAGCGACATGATGGTCCATGTCGGGTTCTGGCAGGAGGCGTTTACGTGGCTGCTGCCGTCAACCACCAGCAAATTCTTTACATCGTGTGACTGCTGGAACTGATTCAGTACGGAAATTTTCGGGTCGCCGCCCATGCGCGCCGTGCCCAGCTCGTGAATCGACCAGCCTTCGGTGCGAATCTCGCGTGTTGCATTGACTATCTCGATGCCGGCTTCCTCGAACATCTCGCGCGCGGCGGCAGCCATGTCGGCCGCCATCTTCTTCTCGTTATCCCCGAACTTGTAGTGGAAGCGGAGCACCGGAATACCCCACTTGTCTTTCGTGCTGGGGTCCAGATCGACATAATTCTCGTAGCGCGGCAGCACTTCACCAAAGCCGCCCATCTCGATAAAAGCTCCCGCATAGTCACGCACGGCTTTCTTGTAGCCCGAGCCGAAGCCTTTAGCCCAGAACGCGCTGTCGGGGAACATCTTGTTTCCGCTCGAGCCTTCAAAACCATACCCGCGGATGAAATTCGGGTTTCGGTCGGCCAGATTGCGGAATCGCGGGACATAAAATCCTCCCGGACGGCCGTCGTCGATGGTGCGCGCCTTGCCTACGAGGTCTTTCACGATGCCTGTAACGCCTGGTCCCATCAGATGCTCGCAAAAGTTGTGGCCCACATGGCCGCTCGAGTTACCGATGCCGTTCGGGTGAGCTTTCGATTTCGAGAGCAGCATCAGACGCGCGCTCTCGAGCGTGGAGGCGGCCAGCACCACGGCCTTGGCACGGGCTTCGTATGTCTGGCCCGTTTCGGTGTCGATGAACGATACTCCGCGCGCCTTTCCGGTGACCGGATCGACCGTCACTTCGTAAGCCGTCGAATTTGTGCGGAGCGTTAGATTTCCGGTGTCCAGCGCGGGATAGATCAGGCCCGTGGGTGAATCGAACGCGGCATGAATATCGCAACCGCCGGTACGCCGTTCGCATGCTCCCCGCCCGAAGCAGCGGCTGCGGTACTTGTTATGCTTCAGTCCGTCGGTTGTCACCCCGGCACGATAGGGAGTCAGCACGCGCCCCATCCCGGCGAGGCTCTCGCGGAGCATCATCTCGGATTTCGTCAGGCGGATGGCGCGCTGGAAGAGGCTATCCGGCAGGTACGGCAAATTCTCTTTGTGGCCCGAGATCCCCAGGTATAAATCCACTTTGTCGTAGTACGGGGCGAGGTCCTGATATGAGATGGGCCAGTCCATACCGAAGCCATCGCGACTTGCGGCTTTGAAATCATAGTCTGAAAGGCGCAGAGCGAGGCGGCCCCAGATGTTCGTCTTGCCGCCCAGACAGCGGGCGCGCACCCAGGCGTAATCGGTGCCGGTGTACGGGTGGTTCTTCTCATCGACGACGATGTTCTTACTGTAGTCGGCGCCGTTCCATCCCTCGACGTACGAGTACACGTGGTCATACGGCATGCCCTTGGCGTATGGCCGCGCGCGGAAATTGTACTCATTCATGGTCAGAGCGTGCGTATCCGGCGGGATATCGCCCCGCCGTGGGTGATCGTACGGCCACTCCATGGACTTCAGTTCTTTGTTGATATTGAGCTTTTTGCCCGCCTCGAGAAGCAGAACCTTCATCCCATGAGACGTAAGCACATGCGCCGCCATGCCTCCCGCCGCGCCGGAACCGACCACCACGGCATCGTAGACGCGTTTCAGGTCGACGTCGGCGGCGCCGGGTTTGTCCGGCGAGAAGAAGAGATTCACGGCCGCATGCCCCGGACCATGTTGCAGAACGCGTCGTATGAGCCTTTGCGCTTCTCTTCTTCGATCATGGCGTCCGCGACGGTTTCCATATTTTTCACGATGTCTGGATTTTTGGATACCTCGCGCCACGCAGGAATGATGTCAGAGATCCGAGTCCAGACGAACAGCATCTCGCGCGAACTTTGCGCGAACAGCTCCTGATGAAGGACACCGCTGGTGACGAAGGAAGCCGCCATGTCCCAGTAACCGGTGACCATGCGAAGGTAAGCGTTTTCCTGAGAGCCCATGGGACAGAGTTTCTGCATCTCTTCGAGGGTGCTGGCGTGAAAGTTCTTTGCGAACCAGTCCCGCGCGGCGCGCAACTTCTCTTCGCGGCGCAGCTCGTAAAGCCGGAGCAGCAGATTTGCGTCATCGTAGGTAGCCGGTCGTTGCGCTCTTGAGGGCATGGAAGCCATAAGTAATTTCTCCTGATTTCTTCAGTCTAGCTGAACCATGGAAGACGGTTCAGCGTCCCACCGGATTTGTTAACATTGTCACACTCAGAACAAACGCTCCTGCTTTCTGAGGGTGCCGAAGCTGCCGATATTAGCTATTGAAAACGATGCCAGGAACTGGGTTTCATTGCGCACGCCGAAATTGAACCTTCGGTATTGCACGCTTATGCCGCAGCAATCCGTGTTATAGGTCACCTGAGCGGTGGCGTATTGCATGACGCCCAGCCGGTAATCGTAGACGGTGTCGAAGGCGGTGTTCCATCCGCGGTGATTGGGGTCGCCATAGCCGATGCGCCCCCGGAGCTGGTTGGCTTTCGGCGACAACAGCAGAAGGCTGTTCGGATTAGAGAGGGCGCACTGGCCGGCGTCAGCCGGACTTAGTGGCCGGCAGCTCACCAGGGTATGGCTGGCGGAAAGAAAAAAGTGTCCCCGCCGAAAATCCGTACTGAAGCTGCTGTCCACAATGCGGCCCACCAGCGGGTCGTAGTCGGTTCGCCATTCAAAGGCATATCCGGGCTTCGGACTGGCTCGGAAGGCGGAGGCAATCGGCGAATAATTTCGTGGACCGTTCAAAAACGCGTACGGCGTAAGCTCCATCGAACTCAGCACGACGTTACGCTGGCCGGCCACAACCGCGCCGCCGAAAGTGGGATCGAAATAACGCTGCTGCCAGAGCTGCCAGGTGAAAATCTCCTGGACATCGTTTCCCCGTTTGGCGTAGATCCGGTTGGTCAGGGAAATCTCCAGTTGATTCGTGTTGGAAACCAGATCCAGCGCGTCGAACCGGATAATCTCATTGAAGTCCTGGACGCCGGCGACGTAACGGTAAGAAATCCTCGGTTCGATGACATGCTTCAATTTTTCACCCAGCCAGCTCTTGCGGTTGAAAGTGCGCTCGAATGAAGGCGGGATTAACTCGAGCTCGAATTGCCGCGACCCGCGGTTCAAGTCACGGCCCAGAACGTGCACATTTTCTAATATTTCACCGTAATGTGTTTCCTCGAACGACAAACTGGGCACGACGTGAAAGCCCTTCCAATCGAAGGCCGTCATCACGCGCGGGGCGAGGTCGGCGCGCTCGGTAAACTGTTTGGTCTGAAACAGCAACTGCGTGCGATCGAGCAGTCCCGCGCTGGAGTCGAACGAAACCCACAGAGGAAGGGGGCCATCCAGGATCTGATGATCGCGACTCGAAAAGTCGACCTCCGGGAGCTTGCGGATCACGATCGTGTCATGAGGTAGCGTGCTTTGGAAGTTCTCGAGCCGCGAGACAACGAAGTCAAAGCTGTATGACGACCAATGTTTGGTGATATACCCGGCCGATGAGCTTTCGGAAAAGATCGCCTCGTTGAACGACTGCGTGAATGCCTGCCTGAACGTGAGGGAACTCAGGTAATTGAGGGTACCACGGGCGAAAAACCCGTCGCCTAAATCCGCTTTACCAGTCGCGAAAATGCTGAAGCCGCTCTGTTTTAGCGGCGTGCGATCCTGGACTCCGTACAAGGTGGCGTCAAAATCCGAAGTGGCGGTTGGTTTGCCGCGGAGCTCGAGGTGATGCGCCAGCGCTCCTTCGGTGAAGTCCTGAAATCGGTAAGTGGCATCGTAGCTCCGGTTGATGGCCCAGTAATAACCGACCCCGACAACGTAACCGCGGATGGAACTGTGCCCGATCAGCGGTGTGAGCAGGCCGCTCTTACGCGGAAGTTTCTCGAGCGACTTGTAGAAGTAGGGCGTGTAGAACAGCGGCAGCCATCGCAAACGGAAGGTGCTGCGGCGCGCAATGGCATGTTCGTCGGGAATAATATCAAAAGTCGGCCCACGAAGCGTCCACCAGGGATTAGGCAGTTTGCAGTTCGTGATCAAGCCATTGTGGAGAATGTATTTGTCCTGCAGCCGGTCCGCCCACTCGGCTTCGAAGTACAGCGGATTGTTCGAAGTAAGCACTCCCGGCCTCGCCACCACATGCGTGCGGCTCCATCCGCGCACATTGTAAAATTTTCCGATTTCGGTGTCGGTGTTGTACACAGCCCGGTCGGCGTGCACCTCCTCATCGCGCACATATTGATGGAAAATGACGTTGCCGCGAGCTTCGGCGTCGCCGGTGTCTTCGTCATAATCGATCTCGTCGGCTGCCAGCAGTAGTTCCGCTCCCTCGATAGAAGCGCGCCCACGAAGGTGGTACTGCCGCCCCTCGGTTTGCTGGTGATCGGCGTGGATAATCCACTCCCCAAGCGGCGGCGCGTCCGGGCGCGGAATCTTAACGCTGAAATCGGGCTGTGATGCAGTCGGCCTGGAGGGAGCTGGAGGTATTCCCTGGGGGGTAGAGACCTGGGCCCCCAAAATGCGGACTACAAAAGTCAGGACAAGAAAAATTTCTATCGGGCGCAAAAAGTCGTGACAATCCCGGGCACACGTGCTATCAAGACAGAAAGAGTAATAATGACGCGCAGAAGTCCCCAATCGAGCAACGTAACACAACTGCTCAAGGCTGTGTGCGGATACAGCGATGCACTGTGATCACTGCGGCAGTTTGAATACTAGCGACGAGCACCGCTGCAACCGCTGCGGCAGGCGGCCAAGGAGTGCTGCGGCCACACCATGCTATCCGGCCAGCAGACAAGCGTCGGCCCTGGCATTCGCCGAGCTATCCGCCGGCATAGTTGAGGTTGAGGAGCCGGCGCCGGTCTGCCGGAAAGAGCCCGCGCCACAAAAATTGCATTTTGAGGAAGCCTCAGGCTCGAATGTCATCCCGTTTGAATCATTCGCGGGGCATCGTATCCAGCCGGCTGTAGTCGCCCGAGCTGCCGATCATACGCCACCGAGCCCGGCCTCACAGCCCGTTGCCAATCCGAATCCGGCGCGGCCAAAAAGCGAAACTCGCCGCCGGGCGGCACCTTCGGACAAACGTGATCTACAGCCCGGTCTTGATTTTCTGGTGCCGGCTCCGCAGGGGCCCCGGACGCTAAAAACTCAGGTTGAGGCCGTAATCTACTGTGACGCGGATGTGGCGACGCCCAAGCATCGCGCGATCGCCGCTGCGTTGGACGGCGGCATGATCCTCATCGGGTTTGGGGTGTTCCTGTTTACGTTTCATCTGATGGGTGGAATGTTCCGCATGAACCGCCAGACGGTGCCCTTTTTCATCGGCGTGCTCGGGGCGCTCGTCATGTTCTATGGAATGCTGTGGATATGGGCCGACCGCGAAACGTTGGGTATGCGCTGGACGGGCTTACGGCTGATCGACTTCGACGGGTTCCCGGCGGATCGACGTGACAGAGTTCTGCGGATACTGGGAGCTTGCATGAGCTTCGGAGCCGCCGGCATCGGCTTGCTCTGGGCCCTCGTGGATGAAGAGAAATTGACCTGGCACGATCACATGTCGAAAACCTTCCCCACGCTTCAGGAATCGAACAGCCCCTTCTTCCGCAAAGGCTAGAACCTCGCGGAATTCCAATGGTTACTTGGCGGCGGCAGGCGCCGTAGGCACTGTGGGTGCCGCGGGCGCGGCGGGCGGACCGAAGAAGCCTTCGTCCATGACGGTGGGCGTTTGGGTTTGGAGGTTCTCGACTGCGCTCCGCGCCAGCTCGGGTCGAATTTTCTTTTCCAACTCCGGTTTTAGCTCGTCGAAGGACTTCACGTCGTGCTGCTCCACTTTAATCAAGTGATAACCAAATTGGGTTTTGACGGGCTCGCTGAACTGCCCCACCGCCAGACCAAAAGCTGCCTGTGCGAACGGCGGTACCATCTGATCTCGCTTGAACGACCCGAGATCGCCTCCGTTAGCCGCCGAGCGGGCATCGTCTGATTCCGTTTTCGCCAAGGCTGCGAAATCCTCACCAGCGACCAACTTTTTGTGGATCTCCTGAGCTTTTGCCAGAGCCTCCTCGTCGGTAAGCTCTTTTTTTCCCGGTTGCGCGGGCAGTGGTGACCCCTTTACGCGAATCAAAATGTGCCGGGCATGCACTGCCTCGTACTCCGATTTGTGCTGTTCGAAATACTGATGAGCTGTAGCGTCGTCCACTTTGGCGTTGGCCGTCATGTCCTGGAATAGCGTGTTTGCCAGCAAGTTATCTCTTTGCAACTCGATTTGGCGCTGTACGGCCGGGTTCTGGTCGAGCTTTCGCTTCTTTGCCTCGTTGGACATAATTCTGACTCGCACGATCTGCTCGGCGAACTGCCGTTTGTTTGGACCCCGCGCGGCCGCCCGATACTGTTCGGGAAGCGCATCAACGAGTTGCTCGAACTCACCGGCGGTCACTTTCTCAGACCCGATGGTCAACACAACTTTGTCGGGCGGAACGGGCGCGGCAGGCGGGCTGAGCGAAGGGGTGGCAGGAGTGATCACCACCCGCGGAGGCGGGACTGCCGGAGCATTCTGCGCATACAGACCGGCTAGGCTAGCTAAGAGGAGGTATAAACTGACGAGCTTCATCTATTCATAATACAGCAGCGAACTAGCGAGACTCGCCAGCGCACGCTGGTTCCACCACCGCGCACATGGAGCCCTTCGAGCGCGGCAACCGCCAGTCCGGCCCATAGGCGTGGATCTGTTCGCGCGCAAACTCGGCCTCGGGGAGTTCACATGTAATCAACACCGTCCGGCCACGCGTATCTACCTCTTCAGCATGACGGTAGGCCTGATCGAGCGAGAAAACGAAGATCTTCTGCAGCATTTCGATGACGTAATCGTAAGTGTGGTCATCATCATCGAGCAGCACTACACGATAAAGCGAAGTCAGTTCTTCTCGATTGACGACCTCGGTTTCGGGAGAGGCAATGGGTTTCGCCATGGTCAGACCCGTTGGAAGCGGCCAGCCGCTATGGACCAGTATGTCACGGGCCGGCGACGCGAAGCTTGACCGGCTACCGCAACTCCTCCATCACCTGATCCAACGATTCCTTAGGAGGCCGCACTTTGGCTTCCGGCAACGTCGCAAGGGGGGCATCTTCCATGTTCAAAAGATCCATGAAAGTGGGCTTGCCGGTGTCGATATAGAGCACGCCGGTCAACACTTCGCCCTTTTTCTCGGCCTCGTCAATGACCTTGAGCGCCTCGAACTTGCTGGTCGGATTGTAATCCCGTCCCAGTTTCTTGATCCGGAGCTTAGATCCATCGTGCATCTCGACTTCCCTCACTTCTCCGTCCGGGATCTCGACCGAGATGTCGTCATAGAAAGGAACGAAATCCAGTTCGTGCAGGACTTCATCATGTTCCTTCATGTAGCTATAACTCTTGGTGGAACCTTCGTGGTCGTTGAAGGTGGTGCAGGGGGAGATCACGTCGATGATAGACAGGCCGTTGTGCGCGATGGCAGCCTTCAGAATCGCCTGTAGTTGTCTCTTGTCGCCCGAGAAGGAGCGCGCCACAAAAGTTGCGCCGCATTGCAGCGCCAGGGCGCAACAATCGAATGGCGGAAGATCGTTGATGACGCCGGTTTTTAACTTCGAACCCACGTCAGCCGTCGCCGAAAACTGGCCCTTGGTCAAGCCGTAAACGCCGTTGTCTTCGATGATGTAGATAAACGGCAGATTGCGGCGTAGCAAATGCATGAACTGGCCAAGACCAATCGAAGCCGTGTCCCCGTCGCCGGTGACCCCGATACCCATGATTGTACGGTTGGCCAGCATTGCGCCCGTGGCCACGGACGGCATGCGTCCATGCACTGCGTTGAAGCCGTGGGACAGGCCCAAGAAATACGCGGGCGACTTCGAGGAGCAACCGATGCCGGAAAACTTCGCCACGTTCCACGGTTCGACGCCTAGTTCATAGAAGCACTCTATAATTCGTTCTGAAATGGCGTTATGCCCGCAGCCCGCACAAAGCGTGGTCTTAGCGCCCTTATAGCCCACAACGTCCAGGCCGATGCGATTCACTTTCTTGGGCGGCGGCGTTACGGTGGTGCTCATTTCCCCTCCTGACGAATAATGTCATCCGTGACGGTCCGCGCATCGATCGGCAGGCCGCCGTAGTACCTCATGCTTCTCAACTTCGCAATCTCTTCAGCGTCATATTCCAGGCGCATCAAGGCGAGCAACTGAGCATCACGGTTTTGCTCGACGACGTAGACGCGCTCGTGGCGACGGATGAAATCCAGCAACTCCGGCGTGAACGGATAGGCCTTCAGCCGCAGGTAACTGGTATCAATGCCATATTCGGCCTTTAATTGGTCCCGACTTTCGTCGACCGCGTAATGAGAGGTCCCGAAAGCCACCAGGCCGATCTCCGCCTTCGGATGCTGGTCCACCACGGGCGGCGGCACCCGGGAGCGCATAGATTCGAACTTGTGCGCCAGGCGATCCACGTTGTGCACGTAATCATCCTCACGCTCGGTGTATTGCGCCTTTTCATTATGACCGCTGCCGCGCGTGAAGTACGCGGCCTGAGGGTGATTGGTGCCGGGCAGCGTGCGGTAGCCGACGCCGTCGCCTTCCAGGTCCTTATATCGGGCGAATCCGCCCAGCCGGTCGAGATCCGCGGCCGTGAGAACTTTGCCGCGCTGGATCGGCTCAGTGGGGTACTCGAACGCGTCGGCCATCCAATTGTTCATGCCGAGATCCAGATCCGTCATCACGAACACGGGCGTCTGGAAATGTTCCGCAAGGTCAAACGCTTCGATGGCCATGGTGAAGCATTCTTCCGGGGAGCACGGGAACAACAAAGGGTGTTTGGTATCGCCGTGCGAAAGCACAGCCGTCGAAAGGATGTCACCCTGGGCGGTGCGCGTGGGCAGCCCGGTCGAGGGACCTACGCGCTGCACGTCGAAAATCACGGCAGGAATCTCGGCGTAGTAGCCCAGACCGATGAACTCCGACATGAGTGAAATGCCCGGTCCGGCGGTGGAGGTCACCGACCGAGCGCCGGCCCATCCCGCGCCCAGCACCATGCCTATCGCCGAAAGCTCGTCTTCCGCCTGCACAACGGCATACGTCGCCTTGCCCGTATCTTTGTCGATGCGGAACCGTTTCAGGTAGCCGATCATGGATTCCACCAGCGATGAAGACGGAGTGATCGGATACCAGGTGACGACGGTCACGCCGGCAAACACACATCCCAGCGCAGCGGCGGCGTTACCGTCAATGATGATCTTGCCAGCGGTTGCATTCATGCGCTCGATGCTGTAGGGGTCGCTCTTGGTGAAGTTCTTTGAGGCGTAATCGTATCCCGCCTGACAGGCGCCCCAGTTCAATTCCGCGGCTTTCGCCTTTTTCTTGCCAAACTGCTTGAACAGCGCCTTGTGGATCTCCTCCATGTCGATCGAAAGAAGACGCGCCACAATTCCGTCGTAGATCATGTTGCGCACGAGCTTGCGCAGCTTCGCTTCCGGGCAGACCGGGCCCACCAGCTTGTCAAACGGCACGGGGTAAAAATGCAGGTCGGAGCGAAGCGCATTTAGCTGCAGCGGCTCGTCGTAGACCACAGCCGCCCCGCCGTCCAGTTTCATGACGTCTTCACGGGCCGTCTCGGGATTCATGGCCACCAGGAAATCGACTTCCTTCTTGCGGCCGATGTATCCGTGTTGGCTCGCTCGAATCGTGAACCACGTGGGCAATCCCTGAATATTCGACGGGAACATGTTCTTTCCCGAAACCGGAACGCCCATCTGGAAAATAGCGCGCATCAGAACGCTATTCGCGGTCTGACTGCCGGAACCGTTGATTGTTGCGACCTGGATGCTGAAATCGTTGACGACAGGGCGTTGAAATTCGCCTGAACGTGGCGAGACCGGGGTAATCTCAGTAGTAGACATCTATAAAAGAAATCCTTTTCAGGGCGGAGACGCGCCCTAGGGTTGAACTGTATTTCTCTATAATTATACGCCGCCCGGAATCGCGGCGTGCGTGGATGCTGACGGCATGAATCGGGTGACGGCGATGCCGGGCTTACGGCCATGCGGATGGGCGAAGCCGCCACGTTTCAAAATACGCTACACTGGGAGCATCCAAGGCAAGCTTTTGCGTCGATTCCTAGTTCCAGCCCTCCTCATTTTTGTGCTCGGCAATCGCTCTACACCCGCCGAGCGCGGACAGCTCGATTTCAGCCCTTCTTTGTTCACTGTAATGGCCGCCATCAATGCGGCCGGATACGACGCGGAGATCGATTCCACGAACAGCGATCCTCTGCGCGGGCAGATCCGTAAAGCGGTGGAGTCTTCGCACGCGCCGGTGATCGCAGACCTCAAGAAGTTCTTCAGCGATCATCGGCTACCGGACGCGACGGCGGAACTCGGCCAATACGTTTCCTTGGCGCTGTCGGTGGAGGGACCGCCAGATTTCAAATTCAGGTATCGCGAAGTGGAGCTGCCGCCTGACGCGCGCCAGGTCCAGGCTCTCACGCCGTTGCTGGTGCGCTTCTACCGCGAGGCGAATATCGAGGAGTTATGGAAATCCGCGCAACCGGCATTCGAGCGCGCCCTCGAGCGGTATCATTCGCCGGTGTCGCGCGCCGTCCTGGAAGTCAATGCATATTTGCGCAATCCCACGGCGGGATACCTGGGCCGCAGCTTTCAAATCTTTCTCGACCTGCTGGGTGCGCCTAACCAGGTGCAAACGCGCAGCTATGCCAATGAATATTTCGTGGTGGTGACGCCGTCGGCTGATCCGCGTGTTGAAGACATCTGTCACGCCTATCTGCATTACCTGCTGGACCCGTTGGCAACGAAATATGGCGTGGACATCCTCAAGAAGAATTCCCTGGTTGACTACGCCCAGGGCGCGCCGGCGCTCGACCCATCGTACAAGGCCGATTTTCTGCTGTTGACAACCGAATCGCTGATTAAAGCCATCGAGGCCCGTTTGCCGGGGAGCACCACGTCAGTCGACGAGGCGCTGCGCGAAGGCTATATTCTGACGCCATACTTCGCCGAGCAGCTTACCGTCTATGATAAGCAGCGCGATTCCATGCGCCTGTTCTTCCCGGAAATGGTCAAGAAGATCGACGTTGTGAAGGAAGACAGACGGCTGGCAAAAGTTCAATTTGCGGAGCACGCCCGCGTGCGCGCCGCCAAGGTCGTAGAGCGCCCCGCGGCCGAGGCGCCCACGCCCGCGGACAAGGCACTCGAGGAGGCGGATCGCCTGTACCGCAGCAAGGACTACGAACATGCCAAGCAGGCGTTCGCGCGGGTACTCGAGCAAAGCGGCGAAAAATCCACGCACGCGCGGGCATACTATGGCCTGGCGCGTATCGCCGTTCTGCAGAACGATCCGGAGATGGGAGAGAAGCTTTTTCAAAAGGTGCTCGATTCCTCACCCGACCCCTGGACAGAAGGGTGGACGCATGTGTACCTTGGACGCCTTTCGGACATCGCGGGTAATCGCGACGAGGCTGCCAAGCATTATCAAAACGCTCTGGCAGTCAACGGGGCCTCGGCGACGGCCCGGCATGCGGCCCAACAGGGCATCCAGGAAGCTTTCAATAAACAAAAAAACTGAAGGAGTTTTCATGCGACCAGTCTTGATGAAGGCGGCATTTGTTCTCACGATCGCGACGACGATATTGTTTGCCCAGAAACCGGCGGGGCCCAAGTCCAAGGGCGAGGCCGAAGCATATAACGGGGTTGTGGCCGCGACAGATCCGGCTGCCCGGATCAAAGCAGCCGAAGCATTTGTCGACAAGTACTCGGACAGCGAACTGAAAGCGGCGGTCCTCTTTATAGAGGCATATTCCTATCAGCAGCAGAACGACTACGAGAAAATGATCGTCTACGGGGAGCGAACGCTCGAGGCCGACCCCAAGCACTATGGCGCCATGTTGATGATGGCCAGAGCCATGGCGCAGCGCACCCGCGAGTTCGACCTGGACCGTGAAGAGAAGCTGGCGCGTGCCGAAAAATATGCCAAGACCGCGATGGAGCTTCTGAAGGACGCTCCCAAGCCCAACCCGCAAGTTACCGATGAGCAGTGGGCGGACGGTAAACGCGAATACATGGCGCAGGCTCATCAAGCGCTGGGTTTCGCAGCCGCGGCGCGCAAGAACTTCGACGGCGCTATCTCAGAATTGAAGCTGGCGATTGAAGCCGTCCCTGACCCTGTGGCAATGGTCCGCCTCGCCCAGGTATACGATCAGGCGGGCAAGCCCGACGATGCGCTGGCCTTACTGGAGAAAGTCATGGCAGTGCAGGACCTTCATCCCGCTATCCGGCAGTTTGCGCAGGCGGAGAGAGTGCGGGCGACGCAATTGAAATCCGCCGGCGCCAAGCCGCCCTCGCAGCAGGCTCCTCCGGAAGTTCAAATCCAGAAGAAGTAACGCGGTCCGCCGCGATGCCTTGTGACCC
>Ga0075426_10002463_pt1 | contig 13252 bp, 12 predicted proteins | sample SoiMethybrSBSTD5_FD_75304 | JGI IMG/M metagenome (GOLD analysis project Ga0075426, IMG submission 75304) | Bulk soil microbial communities from a Populus tree surrounding site in Tennessee, USA - Soil MetaG P. TD hybrid SBSTD5 | ecosystem: Environmental > Terrestrial > Soil > Tree plantation... | reverse complement strand
TGGCCGGCGCTCGCGAGCAACCTCGACACCGCCCAGAACGGTTACGTCGGCGCCGCGGTGTGGTGGTCGCTGAAGGATTACTGGACCGACGTCGCAGGCATCGGCGTGGAGCGCTTCGGGCTGTACTCGCCAGACGGCAAGCTGCGTCCCGTCGGCCTGCTTGCGCAAACCGCGTTCGGCCAGGTGACGGGGCCGGCGGAATCGGTCCCGACCTTCACGTCCGGGGGAGCGGGCGCGGCCGCACCGGTGCCTGAGCCCAGCCATTTCTTCCTGCATCTTGGCTACGCATTCGTCTTCCCGATCGCACTCGTGGCCGTCCTGGTGGTGCTGATGGCCGGGATGCGCCGGCGGCGACCGCGTCCGAGCCTCGAGGGCGCGGCATGACGCTGCAGCGCGTCCGAGTGCGGTCGGTCCCCCTGGTGCCCGCAATGGTCACGGGCGCCTGGGCGGGGTTCGTGCCGGGCCTGTTCATCGGCGCTCTGCTGGGTGTCCTGATCTCATTCGGCGCCGGGGCGGCTCTTGAATGGATGCGAGAGCTGAGCTTCACGACCGGTATCCAGCAGCAGCTGCTGCCGTTCGGCGACCGCATCGGACTGCTGCAGACTCTGCAGGACGGCTGGGCCGTGGTGATCCCTCTCGCAGCGGTCGCGACGGGACTCTTCTCCGCAATCTTCGGCACCCTGACCGGGGCGCTTGTCGCGGCGAGCTTCGGCAGCGTGCTGCACGGCGTCGAGCTCGACGTGGAGCCGGTGGTCGCGACGCCGGTTGCGGCGAAAGCAGCCGAACCGTCGCCGGCGCCGATATCCCCGGCTCCGCGTCCGACCCGCAAGCGCCGCAAGGAATATCGCCGTCCGGCTGAAGATTCTTGATCACGCAATGATTCAAGACGAAGCCATAAGCAAGGCTCTCAGCCACGGTCACGCCATCGACATCACCACCACCGGGCGCCACAGCGGCAAGGCTCGGCGCATCGAGATCGTCTTCCACAACATCGAAGGCCGCATCTACATCAGCGGCACGCCGCGGCCGGAGCGCAGGAGCTGGCTCGCCAACGTGGACACGAACCCCCAGATCACATTCCATCTCAAGGGCGGAGTGAACGCGGACCTGCCGGCGACGGCGCGCATCATCGACGAGGACGCGGAGCGCAGGCAGATCCTGCCGCACGTCGCCCGGGCCTGGAAGCGCAACGACCTCGAGTACATGGTCCAGCACAGCCCGCTTATCGAGGTCGTCTTCGACCCGCTGAACTAGAGTCGCCTGCATGGCGACTCGAGTGATGACGCGAATCCTCGCGGCTGTGGTGGTGCTGGTTGTGGTGATCTATCACGCCCTGAGGCTGATGGCTTCAGGTTGCAGCGGCGGCGGGTGCGACTGGTACATCCCCTTCTCGCTGTTCCTCCCGATCATCGCCATCCTGCTCGCGGCTCTGACCGCGGCTTTCGCTGCGTACGAGGCACGTGCACAGCGAGGCTGGTCCGTGCTGCTGGGCGTGTGTGGGGTGCTTGCCTCGATTGGCTCGATCCTGGCCGCGCTGGCCCTGAGCGACAACGACGCCAAGGTCTGGGTCTCCACGTTGCTGGTGCTGACCGTGCCGGTGGCCGTCGCCGTCAGAGCCGCCGTGATCCGGTCGCCTACCTAGGAATCGCAAGCAACCGAGCATGGTGCTGTCGCTTTCGCTTCCGGTTCGCGGCTAGGATAGGCGGCCAAGGGAGGTCGTATCAGGTCGCCGCGCTGCGGTGACGCGTGCCTTCGCGCATCTCAGCAGGAGTCTTGTTGGACCTTAAGGGCGAAGTAGCTGAATACCCGGCCGCACCCGACGGCCTCATGGATGAGAACGCCCTCGCTCGCATACTCGGTGTGGATCCCGGAGCGATCCGTCGCGCCGTCCGCGCGGGCCACCTGGACGCCGACAGAACCGCGACCGGCGGACTGCTGCTCGACCTCCACGCCGTGCGCAAGCGGCTGGCCGCGGCGGGCTGGGATGGCATCGAGCCGCTGCTGACCGCGGAGCAGGCTGCGGGCCGCCTGGGCATCAGCCACGCGAAGCTCGCGGGGCTGGTGCGTGAGGGGACGCTCAATGCGGTTCGCCCGCTACCCGGGATGGCCGCGCGCTACCTGTCGTCCGAAGTCGAGGACGTCGTCGAGGGTGGCCGCGCACGCGAGATGCTCAGCGAGGCGGGGAGCGTCATGCGCGTGCTGCTCTCGAACGTGGTGCTCGTGGTCGCGATCATCGTCGCGCTCTTCCCCGTCGTCGCCCTGATCCGCGGGACCTCGGCGCTCGCCGGTGTGGATCGCCCGCATGACATCGCCGGTTGGATCGGCATCATCCTCGCCTGCCTCGCGCTGCTCGCGGGTGGCACCTTCTTCTGCTACTCCATCCGCTACTACCTGGCGACCATCATCGTCCTCGCCTCCGCAGCGCCATGGCTGCTGCGCTACCGCCAGGAGCGCCGCCAGGGCCGCATCGCCGTCGCGCGAGAACGCGACCCCAGCCATCTCGTGCTGGGCTACAACCCGTTCGTCTCGATCCACATCGCGGCCTACAACGAAGAGCGCGTGATCGGCCGCCTGCTCGAGGCGTGCGACAAGCTCGATTACCCGAACTTCGAGGTCATCCTGGTCGACGACTCGACAGACCGCACCGCCGACGTGGCGCAGCTCTGGGCGGATCACCCGCGATTCAAGATCATCCACCGCGAGGACCGCCACGGCTTCAAGGGTGGGGCGCTGCGCGTCGCGCTCGAGGCGATGGACTCGCGCGCCGAATATGTCGTCGTCTTTGACGCGGACGCAGTTCCGTTCCCCGACTCGATCCAGCGCCTGCTGCCGCACTTCTACGAGATGCATGACGGTCGCGCGCACCGCAAGCACCACGTCGCGGCCGTGCAGAGCTACCAGTGGCACGTCCTTAACAAGGAGCAGAGCTGGCTGACGGAGGCCGTCCGCGCCGAGTACTCGGGGAGCTACATGATCGAGCGGCCGTTCCAGCAGGCACTCGGCGGCATGAAGATGGTGGCCGGGACCGCGTACATGATCCGGTCCGACGTGCTCCGCAAGGTCGGCTGGGGCACGAGCATCACCGAGGACTGGGAGCTGACGCTCCACCTCTACACCCTGGGCTACAAGGTCGCCTACACCCCGTTTGCGGAGACGCCGGCGGAATGCGTTGCGGGCGTCCAGAAGCTGGCGCGGCAGCGCATGAGGTGGGCTGAGGGCCACAGCTTCAACGTGAAGAAGTGGTTCCCGATCATCTTCACCTCGCCGCTGGTCAGCGCGGTCGAGAAGGTGGAGTTCGCCTTCTACGTCACCTACTACCTGCAGGCCGTGCTGCTGCTCGTCGGCACGGCGTGCTGGGTCGTGTCCGAGCTCGGCCTGCACGCGCGCATCCCAGGGTGGACGGCGGTGCTTGGCTGGTCGTTGGTCATCGCCAACCTTGCGGCGCTGCCGCTGATGAACGCGGCCGGGCTGGTGCTCGAGGAGGCGCCGGCAGGGGACTTCCGCGGCGCGCTCGCCTCGATCGTGACCGCGTACCTGCTGATCCCGTACCAGGGCTGGGCCGCCCTGAAGGGCATGTTCGAGCCGGTCGAAGGCAGCTGGGTCCGCACACCCAAGACCGGACGGCTGACCGGGGCCATTCATCACCTCCGGCCGGTGGAGATGATCCAGCAGCTCGCGATCGGAGTGCCGCGCCGGCAGCAGGGGGCTGCACGCGCGGGGGCGGGTGCAGTGTCGCAGGCGTCGGCAGTGCGGCGGCGTTCAGTCCCTCGCGCGGTCACCACCGCACTCGCGCTGGCGATGTTCGGGCTGGCGGCGATCGCGGTCGTAATGCCGGTCACAGCGGCGAGCGCCGCGTACTACCTCCACCCCGCGCTCTCGATGAACCACGTGCCGGCGGGCAGCGGGCAGAAGATCACGGTCAACCTCAAGGCGGGGATGTCGATGACGTGGACCTCCACGGACGCCTACCCGTCCGGCTACGTGGTGCCCGCGGGCACCTACAGCTTCACGGCCGACTGGCAGAAGGACGCAAACGCGACCGCCTCGGTCACCTTCACGGTCGGGTACGCAGAGGGCTCGTGCTCGTCGTTTACGACGCTCGTGAGCTGGACGTCAGACGTGAACGCCCCTCCGCAGCCGGCCACGACGACGGCGACGACCTCCCACGCGACAGACCTTCCGGCCGGCGGTCCGTTTCACGTCTGTTTCGAGATCCACGTGAACTCGATCACCTGCTCGGGCGGCAACTGCCACGAAGCGCTGATCTTCGACACCTCGCGGTTCCAGGCCATCCTCAATCTGCCGGCGATCGAGGTCTCCGAGCGCACGCTGCCTCTGGCGGGTGTGGTGCTGCTGATTCCGTTCGCGGCCGGGTTGCTGGTCCGGCGGAGGGCGCGCAGGTGAGGGTGTCCAGGCGTGTCGGGATCATCGTCGCGGGCGGCGCCGCGGTGCTGATGCTGATGACGCCGTTCATCGCCACGATGGACGACCTGCTCGCGGCGGCTGCCCAGCGATTCGGACTCGACGCCGCGGTGGCGTTCATCGCCATCCCCGAGGCTCGGCTGGTCGCGGCGCTGCTCAACCTGTTCGGGATCGCCGCCTCGAGCTCGGGGGCGACCATCACCGTGGCTGGCGCTCAGCCGGTGGCGCTGGTGATCGGGTGGAACTGCGTCGGGTGGCAGGGACTCGTGCTGCTGGCCCTGACCTTCGTTGTCGGCCTGCGCCCCCAGGACGGCTGGGAGGCGCGCCTGCACATCGTGCTGATCGGAGTGCTGGGCACGGCCATCGTCAACCTCGCGCGCATCACCCTGGTCGCCGTGCTGGCGGCCGACGCGGGGTACTATCCCGCCATCTTCGTCCACGACTGGGCGGCCACGATCTCCACCGTCGTGTGGCTGACGGTGTTCTGGATATTCGCGCAGCGCTGGATCCTCGGCGCTGAGCCTGAGGCGCTGGTCAGGACGTAACCAGAACCTCGTGGGCCGCCCGCTGGCCCTCCTGCGCGCCGCCCTCCATGAAGCCCTGGAAGTTGATCGAGCAGTGCTCGCCCGCGAAGTGGATGTTGCCCTGCGCGACGCCCTCGTACCCGCTGAACGCGGTGTACTGGCCCACCTTCCAGCACGAGTAGCTGCCCAGCTGGTTCGGGTCGCTCCACGGCGTGCTGACCGTCGCAAGCCCGTTGTACTGCTTCGCCGCGCCCGGCCAGATCGTGTCGACCTGCTTCAGGAACTGGTTCACAGCGGTGGTGACGCTCGAGCCCTGCGCGCTCGTCATGTAGGGCTGCGGAAGCTTGACCGATGCGCCAACGCTGCCGCCCGTGAAGAGCACGACCACGCCGGTCGCACCGGCCGCGCCACGCGTCGCATCCCACGTGTTGTTCAGAGGCAGGTCTGTGTAGATCGTGCCGTCCGAGATGCCCGGCCACGCCCCCCTGCCGTTCCAGAAACGTGACTTGAACTGCAGGTTGAACTTCGTGTTGGTCCCGTAGCCCAGCTGCGTGATCGCGGTCTTCTTGAGGCTGTCGAAGCCCGCCCCCGAGTAGTCGAGACCTCGGAGCACTGAGAACGGCGTGGTCAGGATGACCTGCGCGAACGTCTGCGTGACCGAACCGGCGGGCGTGCTGAACGTGCAGCTCACGGTGCCGTCGGCGTTGGTGCCGATCGCGGTCAGCCGCCAGTTGAAATTGATCGGGCATGTGGGCGCGACCGTCTGGAGACGGTTCGCGATGGCGATCGGCAGCTGCTGGTTGCCGCCGATGATGTGGAACTTCTCGTCCGAGACTCCGTACCAATCGAACCCGCCGACCGACGCCTGGGCGGGCATGTACGCGAGTAGGTAGAGGAGGTTCAGCGAGCTCTGCTGCGTTGTATCGAGCCCGTACTCGTTGTTGTACGCGTTGTCGAGCAGCGCACCGAAGTCTGAGGCGTGGCCGCCGGGGACATAGTTCTCGATCCACTGGTATGCGGACATGTTGTCGAGGAACTGTCCGAACGAGGTGAAGCTGTTGTACAGCGTCGGGAACGGCGCCTGGTGCAGCTGCGATTTGAGGGTCGGCGCAATCGCCTGGAAGTCCGCGGTTGCCTGCTGCCACGGGTAGTAGTGCCCGTGCACGTAGTAGGTGTCCTCGGAGCCGGCGGGCTGCGCCCCGAGCATGTCGACCAGGGGCAGGTTGAAGCGCTGCGCGAGCGCCTGGATCGTCTTGTGATTGGTGTCGATCAGCTCGCCGCACCACTCGCTTGTCTGCCCGTTCTGCCAGAACTGGCCCGCGAGCATGGAGTGCATCCGGCCACCGACGTGGTCCGAAGCCTCATAGATGGTGCAGCCGACGCTGTGGTCCTGGAGGTGCAGCGCGGCGCTGAGTCCGGCAATGCCCGCGCCGATGACCGCGATCCCCGGCTGCCGAGGCGCGGCGGCCGCTCGCAGCAGGTTGCCAGGACCGGCCAGCGCCAGGCCCGCCGCGGCCGCGCCCGTGCCCTTCAGGAAGTCGCGCCGGCTCAGTCGCGAGCTTCGCTCGGACCTCACCTGGTCGACCGATATACCTCTGCTCTCTGCGTCGTAGACGTCCTTGGCGAGGCGCAGGACGCGGGACATCAGCGGACTTCGCGGCATGGGACTACTACCCCCTTGTTGGTCGAACTACCGTAGGGAACCCTGGCCTTTTAAGCAAGGCTTAAGCGTATTCGTCGCTTCTCTGGGTCGGGATCGTCCCGCCCTTCCACTCCTTCGGGGCGCGATCGAGGAACTGGTTGTATCCGAGGTCGATGTGGCGCTGTTCGGTCAGCTCGCCGAGCTCCTTGGCGATCACGTGCTGGCGCTGGCGCAGCCGCTTCGACTCGGCGATCATCTCTTCTCGCGTCCCCGTCTTGTGCTTCGTCATAACGTCGAGGTTAGCGGGCTGGGATGTCTCGGCTCGTAGATCGACAGCCCGCCTCCGCCGGGGAGTCCGATTGACGCAATCCGGCCCCAGCGCTCCTCTGCGATATCACCGATGGTGGTGACACCCTTAGTCCGCAGATCGGCCAGCGTCGAATCGAGGTCCTCGCACATGAGGTAGAGCTGGTGGCGGCCGTTGGTACCGGGATGGAACGCCAGCTCGGCCGGCGGGAGCGCGAAGATCAGCCATCCGCCGCCGGCGTCGACGGATTCGAAGCCGAGCACGTCGCGGATGAACGCGCGGTCGGCCTCGGCGTCCCTGCTCTCGATGATCACGTGAGCTCCGAAGATCATTCGAACTCGAAGCCTACCGCGAGGCCGTGGCGGGCGCCGACGCGTTGGGCTTGCTCGGAACCTGCTTCCAGTTCGCCCCATCCCAAAGCCAGGTCGAGTCGAGATAGAGCTCGGGCTGTTCGAGGAAGCCGCCGAACACAAGGAGGCGGCCATTCCGGTCCTCGGCCACGCCCGCACCTGTGCGAGGCCCAGGTGGGTTGGCCGATGATGTCGGGGACCAGCGCGAGCCCGTCCAGATCCAGACGGTGCCATCGTCGGTGACGACCGCCGCGTGATTCCCGAGCACCGTGGCGCCGACGTCGCCGCGGGTCGCGCCTGGCGAAGGGGACTGCGATCCACCGAGCTCGGTCCATGCCGAGCCGGACCACTGCCACGTGGAAGGCCCCGGCAGCGCGCGAGCCTCCGGTGAGCCGGCTGGACACGACGTGGTGACAAAGCCCGCTGGCGCCACGGCCTCGCGCGGGTTCATGAGCACGAGCACATGGCCGTTGGGTCCATCGCTCACCACCAGCCGGATCGACGCGGGCAGCGGCTGGGCGAGCGATCGCTGCTCCCAGTCGGATCCGTTGAAGGTCCAGGTGTCGGCACTGCACTGCCGGAAGTGGGTCATACCCTGGACGCTCACCAGGACCAGCTCGCCGGTCTGACCGTCATAGGCCATCGAAGCGCCCCAGAAAAATGCGTAGTTCGGTGGAACGGGTGTATGGGCGGTCGGGATCCGCCGCCAGGATCCGCCTTGCCACAACCAGGTGGCGCGCATGTCGGCATCGACGCCGGCATCGGTGGACGAGTTCGGATTGCCGCCGATCATGACTATGCCCTGAAGCACCGGATCAAATGCCATCGACGCGCCGAACCGGCCGTGCGGATGTACCGCCTCATCGAGCGGCCGCCACGCCTGGCCGTCCCACGCCCACGTGTCCGCCCTGCCGCCGGGTAGTCCACCGAACATGATCGTCTGCCGCGTCAGCGGGTCGTAGGCGATTGCAGGGTCGGCACGATACGGTGGCGGGTTGGTGATCAGGGGCAGCTGACCGGTCAGCGGCGCCGGAGTTTCAGGGAAACCGGCATTGGCCGGTACAGGTGTGTGGACTCTGCCGTGGACTCCGCCCAGCCAGACCACCCCGATTGCCGACACCGCGATGACGGCCGCTGCGAACCCGGCCACCACGGCCCACGGTCTGTGTGCGTGGCGGTCGACACGGACGGCGGTCAGCGCTCTCGAAAGCAGCCACGGCGCCGGCTGGTAGACCTCGTCGAGGGCCTGGCGAAGCTCGCGCTCGAGCTCGCTGTCGCTCACCGCTTCTGCCCCGCCTCGACGCCGAGGAGCGGCCTAAGGCGGTCAAGTGCTCGGTAGTAACGCGTGCGGGCGCCGCCCTCGGTCAGGCCGGCGGCGGCGGCGACGTCGGTCCAAGACAGGTCGAGGTACAGGCGGAGAAGCAGCACCTCGCGCTCACGTGTTGCGAGCTTCAGCAACGCGTCGCGCACGAAGGCGGTCCGGACAGATCGCTCCTCGAGGGGCTCAACCTTCTGCGCGTCGACCTGCGGTTGCCGCACCACGGCCCACCAGCGGCCGCGGATCTGGTCGTGGCACTGCCTGGCGACGATGCCCAGGAACCAGGGCATGAAGGGTGCGTCGGTGCGCAGACGATTCAATTTTCGCCAGGCCCTGACAGACGCTTCCTGAACCGCGTCCTCGGCAAGGGCCGCGTCGTGGAGGAGTCCACATGCAAGTCGATGGCCGATCGGTATGGCGGGCGCGAGGATCGCTTCGAAAGCGTCGATGTCGCCCGAGCGGGCGCGGGCCACGAGGCGGTGCTCCGCCGGCGTCTCCACAAGTTCACATTTGAATACGTGCGGAGCGCCGAAAAGTGTTTCAGACGGATTGCAGGTCTGGAGCCCACGCCCGGATTCGAACCGGGGACCTTCGCCTTACCAAGGCGATGCTCTACCACCTGAGCTACGTGGGCGGGACGTTCCACAGATTACTAAAGCCCTCCCCCGCGGCCCTGCCCGACCCTGGCCTACCGCGTATGCGGGCGAGGGGACCATGCCGCGTTAGAGGCCGGCGACCAGCCTCCCCACGTCGGTCAGGACCTCCGCCCGGCCCCGGATCTTGATCGCGGCCGTCAGCTCCGTGAACTGCGCCACCAGCACCTCGCCCGCGTCCAGGCGCTCGGAGTGGTGCGAGCGCGTGTCCTTGCCGCGCGTCAGGCCCATGATCACGACCCCGTCCTCCAGGGCCTTTACGACGACGTAACGCCCCTTGCTGACTTCCTCTTCTTCACTCATCTCGCTCTATCTCTTGCTCCGATACCCATTGCCGTTGGCCTGCACCTTCGGCCGGATCGTCTCCAATCGCGTCGCCGCCGCGCCCACGAGCTCGTCGATCTCCGCGCTGAGCGCCGGACCGGCGAGCACATGATATCGGTCGGCGTGGACCACGACCTCGCGGCCACCGACCACGACGTGCAGGACCACCTCATCGCTCCCCGGATGCTTCGCAAGGACGGCTTCCAGGCGTTCCGCCAGGGCCGAATCGCCGCCGCCGAGCCGGACGTGCAGCAGCTGGTGGCGCGCCACGGGCAGGCATGCAGGGTCGTCCCACAGCCACGCCGCATCGGCGACGACTGACGCGACCTCCACCTCGGCTTCGATCTCGGGATCAATGGGCGGCGCCGATGAGGCGGACCCGGTCGCCCGCGTGCTGCCCGCCCGCGCGTCGACCTTGCCCTGCACGACAACGACCTTGTCCGGCTCGAACAGCAGCCGGACCTGCTCGAAGATGCGCGGGAACAGCACGACGTCGACGGTGCCCGTCAGGTCCTCGAGCGTCGCGTAGGCCATGATCTGGCCCTTGCGCGTGACCACGCGCCGCGCCTCGCGCACCAGGCCGGCGACGCGCACCTCGGTGTCCTGCAGGGCGCTGGTCACCTCCACGGCCTGCGTGTCCGAGCGTTCCGCCAGCTCCTTGCTGATGCGCCGCAGCGGGTGGTCGCTGAGGTAGAGGCCGAGCAGCTCCTTCTCGAGCCGCAGCTTCTCCTCCCCCGGCATCGGCGCCACGTCGATGGCGAGCCCGAAGTGCTGATCCCCTTCCTCCACGCCCATCGCGTCGAACAGGTTGGTCTGCCCCGCCTCGCGGTCCTTGCGCGCCTGCTCGGCCCGCGAGATGAAGTGCTCGAGGACGTAGAGAAGCCAGGCGCGCTCACCGAGGGTGTCACACGCCCCCGACTGCACGAGTGCCTCCAGCACGCGCCGGTTTACGTCCTGTATCGCGGACGTCCGCTCGCACAGGTCCTCCAGCGACTTGAAGGGTCCGTCCGCGTCGCGCATCGCGACGATGCTCTCCACGGCGTGCTGCCCGACGTTCTTGATCGCCGCGAGGCCGAACAGGATCCTTCCCTCGTCGATGGCGAAGTCCGCGCGCGAATGGTTGATGTCCGGCGCGAGCACCTCGATGCCGCGGACGCGGCAGTCGACGATGCCCGTGGCCACCTTGTCCGCCGAGCCCTCCATGTGGATCAGCAGGGACGTCATGTACTCGAGCGGGTAGTTCGCCTTCAGGTAGGCGGTCTGGTAGGCGATGACCCCGTACGCGGCCGAGTGCGCGCGGTTGAAGCCATACTCCGCAAACTTCGCGATGCCATCGAAGAGCGCCTCCGCGGTGGCCGGCGGGATCTCCCGCTCCACCGCGCCCGCCACGAACTTCGCTCGCTGCTGGGCCATCTTGACCTTGTCCTTCTTGCCCATCGCGGAACGGAGGATGTCGGCCTCCGACATCGTGAACCCGGCCAGCTCGCGGGCGGCCATCATCACCTGCTCCTGGTAGATCATCACGCCGTACGTGTCACGCAGGATCGGCTCGAGCCGCTCGTGCATGTACTCGATCGGTTCCCGCCCCTGCTTGCGGGCCACGAACGCCGGGATGTTCACCATCGGCCCGGGTCGGAACAGCGCGACCGCCGCGGCCACGTCCTCAAACGTCTGAGGCCGCATGTCCATCAGCATCCGCCGCATGCCTGCGCCTTCGAGCTGGAACACGCCGTGCGTGTCCGCCGCGGCCAGCAGCTCGTACGTCTTCGCGTCGTCGAACGGGATCTTCTCGAGGTCGAGCTCGATGTCGCGCCGCTCCTTCACCAGGCGCAGGCACGTGGCGATGATGTCGAGGTTCTGCAGGCCGAGGAAGTCGATCTTGAGCAGGCCGATGTCGCCGACCGCCTTCATGTCGTACTGCGTGATGACGGACTCGCGCCCCGGACCGAACTGCAGCGGCGTGTACTGGACCAGCGGCTCCGGCGCGATGACGACGCCGGCCGCGTGCGTGCTCACGTTGCGTGAGACGCCCTCCAGCGTGCGCGCGACATCGACCAGTCGCTTCTGCTCGTCACTCGACTGGTACGCCTCGCGAAACTCGGGGACCTCCTTGATCGCGTCGTCGAGCGATTTCGAGCGGCCCTGCCACACCGGCACCAGCTTCGCGAGGCGGTCGGTATCACGCAGAGGCACCTCGAGCACGCGGCCCACATCGCGGATGGCCGCCTTCGACGCCATGGTCGTGAAGGTGATGATCTGCGCGACCCGGTCGACGCCGTACTTCTCCGAGACGTACTTGATGACCTTCTCGCGACCCTCCACGGAGAAGTCGCAGTCGATGTCGGGCATCGACACGCGGTCGATGTTCAGGAAGCGCTCGAAGATCAGGCCGTGCTGCAGCGGATCCAGGTTGGTGATGCCGAGGCAGTAGGACACCAGGCTGCCGGCCGCACTGCCGCGCCCAGGCCCAACCACGATCCCGCTCTTGCGCGCGAAGTTGTAGAAGTCCCACACGATCAGGAAGTACGACGCGTACCCGGTCTGCTTGATGACGTCGAGCTCATTCGTGGCGCGATCCTTCGCCGCTTGCGGCGGGTCGCCGTAGCGCCACTTGAGGCCTTCGTCGACGAGCTTGCGCAGGTACTGGTCGGGTCTCAGGCCGTCCGGCACGTCGAAAGGCGGAAGCAGCGTCTCGCCGAGGCTGATCTTGAGGTTGACCATGTCGGCGATGTCGAGCGTCGCCGCCAGCGCGTCAGGCGTCTCGGCAAAGGCCGCGGCCATCTCCTCCGCCGTCTTGAGGTAGTTCTCCTGGGTGGAGAAGCGCCACCGGTTCGGGTCGTTGAACCGCGCACCGGTCTGCAGGCACAGCAGCACGTCATGCGCCTCGGAATCGTGGCGGTGGACGTAGTGCAGGTCGTTGGTGGCACACAGGCGGAGGCCGAACTCCTTGCCCAGCGTCACGAGCGCGGCGTTGACGTGCTCCTGCTTGTCGATACCGTGCTTCTGCACCTCGAGGAAGAAGCGGTCCTTGCCGAAGATGTCGCGGTAGTCGACGATCGCCTGCCGCGCGCCGTCCATGTCGTTGTCGGAGATGCGCCCCGCGACCTCACCCTGGAGACATCCCGACAAGGCGATCAATCCCTTTGACCTTTCGGCGAGGATCTCCTTGTCGATGCGCGGCTTGTAGTACATGCCCTCCATCTGCCCGACCGTGCAGAGGCGCATGAGGTTGACGTAGCCCTCGTGGTCGGCTGCAAGCAGGGTCAGGTGGCTTGGGTCGCGATCGACGCGGCCCTCGCGGAGCAGGCGCGAGCGCGGAGCGACGTAGACCTCGCAGCCGACGATCGGCTTGATGTGAGCTTCCTTGCAAGCCTTGAAGAAATGGACCGCGCCGTACATGACACCGTGGTCGGTCAGCGCGATCGCCGGCATCTCCAGCTCGGCCGCTCGCGCGACCATGGCGGGGATGCGGCTGGCCCCATCGAGCAGCGAATACTCGGTGTGGTTGTGGAGGTGGACGAAGGTCTTCGGGGCGTGCGGCATCGTTTGGCTGGGTTGGCGGAAACCCCGGGGATAGTCTACCCGGCAAGAGAATGACCCCCCTTTTCATCCGCGAGGCGACGGCGGCCGATCAGGAGACCATCCGCCGCATGATCCGGGAGGCAAACATCAACCCGATGAACCTCCGATGGCAGCACTTTCTCGTCGCGGA
>Ga0075426_10002461_pt1 | contig 13258 bp, 12 predicted proteins | sample SoiMethybrSBSTD5_FD_75304 | JGI IMG/M metagenome (GOLD analysis project Ga0075426, IMG submission 75304) | Bulk soil microbial communities from a Populus tree surrounding site in Tennessee, USA - Soil MetaG P. TD hybrid SBSTD5 | ecosystem: Environmental > Terrestrial > Soil > Tree plantation... | reverse complement strand
ACCGCGACGCGCTGTCGGGGAAGCGGCTCGCTCAGCTCTGGGCCGACGATTCCGCGCGCGGAGCGGCGCTCACCTTCGATTGCGCCGGCATCGCGGTCGATTTCTCCAAGCAACGCGTCACCGCAGAGACGATCGGGCTCCTCGTGGCGCTCGCTCGTGAGCGCGGCGTGCCGGCGGCGATCGAAAAGCTCTTCACCGGCGCGATCGTGAACGCGAGCGAGAACCGCCCGGCGCTGCATCCGGCGCTGCGCGGCGACGAGCAGGTCGTCGTGAACGGCGAGGACATCCGCCCCTCGATCCGGCGCAACCGCGAGCGCATGCGCTCGTTCTCGGACGCGGTGCGCGACGGGCTCTGGAAGGGCGCGACCGGCGAGCGCTTCACGCACGTGCTCGCCATCGGCATCGGCGGCTCCTCGCTCGGCCCGCGGCTCGCGATCGAGGCGCTGCGCGCGGAGGCGAACGGCCCCGAGGTGCGCTTCGTCGCCAACATCGACGCCGCGGAATTCGACGACGCGGTGAGCGGCCTCGATCCGCGGCGCACGCTCGTGATCGTCGCCTCGAAGACGTTCACCACGCAGGAGACGATGGTGAACGCGCTCGCCGCGCGCGAGTGGCTGACCGCCACGTTGGGTGAAGAGTCGATCGCGAAGCACGTGATCGCCGCCACCGCCAACGTCGAGGCCTCGACCAACTGGGGCCTTCCCGAGTGCAACGTGTTCGATTTCGCCGAGGGCGTGGGCGGCCGTTATTCGATGTGGTCCGCGGTCGGCCTTCCCACGGCGATCGCGATCGGCATGAACCGCTTCGAGCAGCTCCTCGCCGGCGCGCACGCCGCGGACCTCGAGTTCCGCTCCGATCCGCTCGACCACAACGCGGCCGCGCTGCTCGGCCTCATCGGAGTGTGGAATCGCAACGCCCTTGGCATCGCCACGCATGCGATGCTGCCATATGCATCGCGCCTAGCGTGCCTGGTGCCGTACCTGCAGCAGCTCGAGATGGAGTCGAACGGCAAGCGCGTCGCCGCCGACGGCACGCCGCTCGATTTTTCCACCGAGCCCGTGATCTGGGGCGGCGTGGGCACTCCCGGCCAGCACGCATTCCACCAGTGGCTGCACCAGGGGACGGACGCCGCTTCCTGCGACTTCATCGTCGTCGCGCGGCCGATGGGCGCCACGCAGGTCCACCACGAGATCCTCATCTCGCACGCCTGCGCGCAGTCCGAGGCGCTCATGACGGGTGTGGCGACCGGATCGGCGCACAAGGATTGCCCGGGCGATCGCGTGAGCGCGACGCTCGTCCTGCCGCGCCTCGACGCCTATCACCTCGGCGCGCTGCTGGCGATCTACGAGCACAAGGTGTTCGTCGAGGCGGCCGTCTGGGGCATCAACGCGTTCGACCAGTTCGGCGTCGAGCTCGGCAAGACGATCGCGAACCAGGTGCTGCCGGCGGTTCGCGGCGCGGGCGTGGAGCTGCATCCGGCGACGCGCCATCTCCTCGATCTCATCCAGAAGCAGCGCGAGGCGGTCTAGCCCATGGCGTTCGAGGATTTCCGCCGCACGCTCGAGACGCTCAACGTGGCGGTCGCCATCGCGGACGCGAAGGGCGCGATCCTCTTCGCCAATCCCGCCTTCGCGCAGCTCGTGCGTCGCGAGCGTCCCGCGCTCGAGCGCTCGACCTTCGCTTCGGTCTTCGGCGGCGAGGCGCGCAAGCGCATCGAGCAGAACGTGGCGCGCGTGGCCGACGGCAAGGCGGGATCGGCGTTCGTCGACGCGAAGCTCGACGTCCCGGGCGACGAGCAGCGCTGGGTGCAGGTGGCGCTGCAGCCGGCGCTCGACGCGCGCGACAAGGCCGCCGGCGTCATCGCCGTGCTGCACGACATCGGGCCGCAACTGGAGAGCGAGCGGGCGCTCAACCTCACCGCGGTGCGCCTCCTCGCGCTCGCCGAGGCGGCGTCCACGCCGCTCATGATCGAGAACGCCGACGGCGAGGTCGAGCTCGCCAACGCCGCCTTCTGCCAGGCGCTGGAGCTGCGATCGGCGCCGCAGTCGCTCACCGGGGTGCCCGTGGCCGAAGTGTTCTCGCGCTCGAAGTCCGGCGATTCCGCATTCCTGCGTCACGCCCTCGTGGTCGAGGATGTCGAGTTCGGCGCCGTCTGGCAGCCGCGCGAGCGCACCGCGGAGACGGGCCCCGTGAAGGCCGCCGCCGAGGTCGCGCTCATCGAGAAGATCGGCATGGAGCTCTCGGTCGCGATGGAGGGTCTTTCCGCGATCTCCATCCGCGCGCAGCAGGTCGACTTCGATCCGGCGCTGATCCAGCACTTCAAGCGCATCCGCGAGTCCACCGAGACGGCGATGGCGGCGATCGGCGACCTCGTCGACTTCTCCAAGGTCTCGGGCGGCGTGGTCCTCAACAAGGCGGAATTCCGGCTGCGCGCGGCGATCGCCGATCTCATCGAGCGGGTCGGGCCGAGCGCGGAAGAGCACGGCTGCCGGCTGCGCATCAAGATCGAGCAGGATGTGGCCGATGCGCTCGTGGGCGATATCGAGCGCCTTAGCCTCGCCGTCAAGAACCTCCTCGAAGGCGCGTTCATGCTCTTGCCGGGCGCGGAGGTGATGCTGCAGATCACGCCCGAGTACGTGACCGAATCGGGCATCCAGCTTTCCTTCAGCGTGGTCGTGTCGGGCGAAGGCGCACGCGACCCGGCCGCGCGCAGCGGCGCCGATGCCGGGATGGGCGTGGCGGTGGCGAAATTCATGGTCGCGGCGATGGGCGGCAAGCTCGCCGTCTCGACGCTCACGACGGCCGATGCGCTCTACTCGTTCACGATCGAATTCCCGGTGCGCGCGGCGCCGCCCGCTCCGGCGCGGGCGACGTATGTGTCGCTCGTCGGCATGTCGATCCTCGTCGTCTCGGACGATCCCGAACAGCGGCTCGCGCTCTCCAACGTGCTGCGCGGATGGCGCATGGTGCCGCTGGAGGCCGACAACGCCGCGATGGCGATGGCGCTCCTCGAGCGGCTGAGCCAGGAAGGCTCGCCGATTCCGCTGGTGATGCTGTCGAACCGGCTTCCCGTGCAGGACGGGTTCCTCCTCGCCTTCCGCATCAAGAACCATGCGAAGTTCCGCACGACGCTGGTGATGATGCTCGCGACCGAAGGCAAGCCCGGCGATGCGATCGCGTGCCGCGAGAACGGCATCTCGGCCTACATGCGCTATCCGATCAACGACCGGCAGCTGAACGAGGCGATCGTCGCGGTGACCGGCGCTTCGGTGGATGCCGACGCCACGCCCACGCTCGTCACGCGCCATTCGCTGCGCGAGCATCGCAAGGGCGCGACGATCCTGCTGGTCGATCCGAACCGCGACAGCCAGATCCTCGCCGCGCACATCCTCGGGCGGCGCGACTGCAGCGTGGTCGTCGCGCAGAACTTCGACGAGGCGAAGGCCGCGCTCGACCAGGACCTCTACGACATCGTGCTCGTCGACACGTCGCTCGCCGGCCTGAACGGCGAGGACGCGGCGAAGCTCCTGCGCAGCCACATCACGCGCGACGCCGATCGCGTGACGCTCGTCGCGACTTCCGTCGAGCACTCGCCCGCCTTCCGCAAGGCGAAGACCGCGATCGGCTTCAACACCACGGTCGCCAAGCCCTTCCGCAAGGAAGACCTGCTCGCGCTCCTCCAGGCGCTCGGGCGCGTCGCGCTGGAGGCCGACTAGCGGGCGAACGCCGTGCGGCTCCTCGTGGTGGAAGACGATGCGATGATCGGTGCCGCCGTGCAGCAGGGCCTGCGCGGGGAAGGTCACGCCGTCGATTGGGTGCGCGACGGCAGGGAAGCCGAGGCCGCCGCTGCGCCTGGCAACTACGATCTCATCATCCTCGACCTGGGCCTGCCGCGGCGCGACGGGCTCTCGGTGCTGCGCGCGCTGCGCGCGAAAGGCAGCGAAGTGCCGGTGCTGATCGTCACCGCGCGCGACGCCGTCACCGATCGTGTGGCGGGTCTCGATGCGGGCGCCGACGACTATCTCGTGAAGCCCTTCGATCTCGACGAGCTCGCCGCACGCGTGCGCGCGGTGATGCGGCGGCGTGCCGGGCGCGCCCAATCGGTGATGCGTGTCGGCGATCTCGAGATCGAGGCGGCCGCGAAGCGCGTGAAGTACCGCGGCAAGGACGTGTCGCTCTCCGCGCGCGAATATGCGCTGCTCGAGGCGCTCGCCGACCGTCCGGGGCGCGTGATGTCGCGCGCGCAGCTCGAGGAGCGGCTCTACGGCTGGGACGAGGAGATCGCGAGCAACGCGGTCGAGGTGCACATCCACGCGCTGCGGCGCAAGCTCGATCCGGCGCTGATCAGGAACGTGCGCGGCCTCGGCTATTCGCTGGAGGCGGGCGACTGATGTCGATCCGCCGGCGTCTGCTCCTGTGGCTGCTCTCGAGCGTGCTCGCGGGCGGCCTCGCCGCGGCGAGCGTCGTCTTCTTCCAGGCGCGCGCGGAAGTCGACGAGATCTTCGACTACCAGCTGCGCCAGCTCGCGCTCACGCTGCGCGACCGCACCTATCTCACGCAGCAGCTCGGAGAGGCGTTGCAGGGCGAGGAAGCGTACGACGTCGTGATCCAGGTGTGGGGACCGGACGGCACGCTGCTCTACGCGTCGCGGCGCGAGACGATCGTGCCGGGTCCCGTGCGGCTCGGATTCGGCGAGGCGGATACGCGCGACGGCCGCTGGCGCGTGTTCGCGATCCAGCAGCGCGGGCTCACGATCCAGGTGGCGCAGCCGACGTCGGTGCGCGAGCAGCTCGCGTTCGCCGCGGCGTGGCGCACGCTCATTCCCTTCCTCGTCGCGTTGCCGTTGATGGGCCTTCTCATCTGGCGTCTCGTGGGACGGGAGCTGCGCACGCTCGAAACGACCGCGGTCGCGGTGGCGAAACGCACGCCCGAATCGCTCGAGCCGATCAGCACGCGCAGCGTTCCGCAGGAAATCCAGCCGCTGGTCGCGGCGCTGAACGACCTTCTCTCGCGGCTCTCGGGCGCCCTCTCGCAGCAGCGGCGCTTCATCGCCGATGCCGCGCACGAGCTGCGCACCCCGCTCACGGCGCTCATTCTCCAGCTGCAGCTCGCGGAGCGCGCGACGGATCCGGCGGAGCACGAGAAGGCGCTTGCGACGCTGCGCGAGGGGATCGCGCGCGCGGTGCGGCTCGTCGAGCAGCTGCTCGCGCTCGCGCGGCAGGATCCCGAGGCGCCGATCCGTTCGCCCGCGCCGGTCGATCTCGCCGAGCTCGCGAAAAGCGCCGCCGATTTCCACGCCGCGGCGGCGGACGCACACGGCCTTACGTTGCGTGCGGAAGCGGCCGCACCCGTCGTCGTCCAGGGCGAGCGCGAGGCGCTGCGCACGCTCATCGACAACCTCGTCGACAACGCCATCCGCTACACGCCGCAGGGGACGGTCACGATCCGCGCCGCGCACGAAGGCGCCACGGCGCTGCTCGAGGTGATCGACACCGGGCCGGGCGTTCCGGCGGCCGAGCGCGAACGCGTCTTCGACCGCTTCTATCGCGGCGAGCGCGCCGCCGCCACCGGCAGCGGCCTGGGCCTCGCCATCGTCCGCGCCATCGCCGATCGCCACGGCGCCCGCGTCGAGCTGCTGGACAGCCAGCCGGGCACGGGTCTGCGCGTCCGGGTCGTCTTTCCCGCCTTAAGTCCCTCTTAAGCTTGCAGCTCCATCCTGAGTGTCAGAGAGCCGGGAATGGCCCGGCCGAAAGATTCTGACCAGGAGGGTTTGGACATGAGAGCAAGAGCATTGGTCGGCGCGCTCGCCGCCGCGGGCATCGTCGCGGCGGGCGCCGCCGGATGGAGCGAGCACCTGCGCGCCCCGATCGGGGAAGCGCACGCGGCGATCACGGCGCCTGCCAACGTCGCCGCTCCCGCGGCCAATCCCGCGGCGACGGCGCTGCCGCTCAACGGCTTCACGGAGCTCGTCGCGGCCTACGGCCCGGCGGTCGTCAACGTGAGCGTCGCCGGCACGCAGAAAGTCGCGCAGATGCAGAACATGCCCGACTTCGGCGATCTCGACCCGAACGACCCGTTCTCGGAATTCTTCCGCCAGTTCAGGATCCCGGGGCAGAAGGGCCGTTCGGGCGGCGCGGTCCCGATGCGCGGACAGGGCTCGGGCTTCATCGTGAGCGCCGACGGCTACATCCTCACCAACGCGCACGTCGTCGACCACGCCGATGAGGTGTGGGTGCGCCTCACCGACCGGCGCGAGTTCAAGGCGAAGGTCGTGGGCACCGACAAGACGACCGACGTCGCGCTGCTCAAGATCGACGCGAAGAGCCTGCCGACGGTGAAGATCGGCGACTCGCGCCGCGCCAAGGTCGGCGAATGGGTGGTCGCGATCGGCTCGCCCTTCGGCTTCGAGAACTCGGTGACGGCGGGCATCGTGAGCGCGAAGTCGCGCTCGCTGCCGGACTCGCCGGCGCCGTTCATCCAGACCGACGTCGCGGTGAACCCCGGCAACTCGGGCGGCCCGCTCTTCAACCTCGCGGGTGAAGTCATCGGGATCAATTCCCAGATCTATTCGAGGAACGGCGGCTACCAGGGGATCTCCTTCGCGATTCCGGTCGAAGTGGCGATGAAGGTGAAGGACCAGCTCGTGAAGCACGGCCACGTGACGCGTGGACGGCTCGGCGTCGTGATCCAGGAGGTCAACTCGACGCTCGCGGCGTCCTTCGGCCTCGACCGGCCGCATGGTGCGCTGGTGGCGTCCGTCGATGACGGGGGCGCCGCGGCGAAAGCGGGCGTGCAGCCGGGCGACATCATCCTCAAGTACAACGGCAACGCGATCGAGCATTCGAACGACCTGCCGTTGCTCGTGGCCGACACCGCTCCGGGCGAGAAGGCGTCGCTCGAGGTGTGGCGCAATCGTGGCGCGAAGAACCTGACGGTCGCGATCGGCGGCGCGAAAGACGAGAAGGTCGCCGAGAACGATCGAGGCGGCGCGGCGTCGGGGCGGCTGGGCGTGGCGGTGCGCGCGCTCACGCCCGACGAGCGCAAGGAGCTCGGCAAGAACGGCGTGCTCGTCGAGCAGGTGAGCGGCGCGGCGGAGCGCGCGGGCGTGCAGCCGGGCGACGTGGTGCTCGCCCTCAACGGCAGTCCCGTCAAGTCGCCCGCGGACCTGCGCGACCTCGTGAAGAAGAGCGGCAACCACGTCGCGCTCCTCGTGCAGCGCGAAGACCGCCAGCTCTTCGTCCCGATCGAACTCGGCTGAACCAAAACCGGGGACAGACCACCATTTCCCGCATGGAGGAAAAACGTGGTCTGTCCCCGGTTTCCCAGGAGGTACAGCGATGAAGCTGAAGCACTTCGTTCCGGCTGTGGCGGCGTTCGCCGCTTCGGCGGCCTCCGCGTCGATTCCTCCCGCGTACGAGAAGTGGCTGCCGCCGCAACAACGGGCGGGCACGGTCACTTACGTGAGCGGGGGCGCAACGCATGAGGAGGCGAACGCGTTGAAGCGCGCCGCGCAGGAATATCCGCTCGAAGTCGTGTTCCTCGAGCGCGACGGCCGCCAGGATCGCTATCTCAGCGACATGCCCGTGCGCATCAAGGACGCGAAGGGAAAGGTGGTCTTCGAAGGCCAGAGCAAAGGGCCGTATTTCCTCGCGCGCCTGCCGAAAGGCAAGTACACCGTGTCGACGCGATGGGACGCATGGTCGTTCTCGCGCGAGGTGGACATCGGCCGCAACCGCCAGCGCGTCGTCTTCAAGTGGAGCAAGCCCACCGAAATGGACAAGCCCGTCGCCTGACGGGGTAACGGGCTAGTCCTTCAGCTGGAAGACGATCTCGTACTCGGCGATGAAGCCGACGGGCTCGGGATCGAAGCGCCATTGCGAGAGCGCCCGGATCACCTCGCGATCGAAGATGACGTCCGAGCTGCGGCGGATCTCGACCTCGCTCACGGATCCCGCCGGCGTGACATGGATCCGCGCGCTGACCCTACCCTCGATGCCGCGCGCCAGGGCGCGCCGCGGAAACTCGGGGTCCAGCCGGTACTTCGGCTTGAACTCCCTGCGCACCGCCGGCTGCACGGATGCGATCGTTTGTGCGACGGGCGGCGCGGGCGGGGGCGCAGTGGTGGTCACCGTCGTGACCGTCGGCGCCGCCTGCACCGGCACCTGGATGTTGATCTCCGGCGGCGGCACGAACATCGGCGGCGGCGCGGCGAGCTTGGGCGGTGGTGGCGGCGGCGCCTCCGGCGGCGGCTTTCGCACTTCCGCGATGATCTTCGTCTGCAGCGGCTGCTTCACGACCTCGACCACGTGCCGCGCGAGCCCCGTGACGAGCGCGTAACCCACGAACAAGTGCAGCACCGCGACGACCAGGACGATCGGCGTGTGCCGCCCCGGACTCCACCCGCGCCTCGAGTAATCGGCCATGCGCGTAGGATGCCGAAACGGTTTCCGCCGGATGCGCGTTTCGTCGCACGCAAACCGCGTTTCGTCGCAAAGTCAGGCCTTCTGAGGCTCGAGGTCCCAATCTTCGAGCAGCAGTCGCAGTTGCGGACCGGCTTTCGCCGCAATGTCCGGCACCTCCGCCGCCTCTTGCAGCAGCCCTTCGATCGCCTCCTCGAGCGCGCGCATCAGCTCGTCGCGATCGAGCGATCTCACCAGCGCGCGGCGGAAATGGTCGAGCACGTCGGCCGGCAAGTCGTCGAAGCCTCGTCCATAGAACGCCGGCAGTCCACGCCGGCGGCAGGCGAGCGTCAGGGCGTAGTCGCGCAGGCTGCTGATCCAGTACTCGGCGAGCCAATAGCGGCGCCGTGCGATGGAAAACCGCGCGCGAAGCGCGTGATGGACGGCATAACCGAAGAGCTCGTGAGCGGACGGCGGTACGTTGTGCGCCTTCTCCACCGCTTTCCCGAAGAGCAACCGGAACTTGGGACTCGTCGCGCCGAACGTCGAAGCCGGCGTGCACGACAGGTCGACCTGCAGGTTCCCGGGAAACAGGAAGACGCGATAGAGCGAGTCTCGATGCGGCAGGTCGAACAAGTGCACGGCATCGAAGCTCGCGGCGATCTTGTGCGTCCAGTCGTCGAGCACCTGCGCGAGCGCGACGCCGTCGCCGACTCCGAACGTCAGGTCGAGATCCGACCATCGATCGCCCCCGCCGTGCGCGAGCGATCCCACGACCGCCGCGGCCACGACGCGCGAATCGCCCCCGGCCATCCGCAATATCCAATCGCGGATGCGATCGCGATCCTCGACGCTGAACATGACCTAGATATCGATGACGAATGGCGCCGCAAGCAGCGCCGCGCCGATCACGAGGAGCAACACGAGGTTATCGGTGAAATAGGGATAGATGCAGAGCAGGACGCCGGCGATCATCGGCGTGAACTTGCTCTGCTTCTTGCCGTACATGAAGTAGCCGACGCCGAAAGCGCCCGCGATCATGCCGATCCAAAGGCTATTCATGACATGCCCGCATGGCTAGCGCCGCTGCTTCGCGGCCTGCTCGGAGCGCTCGAGATACAGCTCGGCGAACATGCCGTCGAGCGCCGCACGGAATTCCGCGCTCGCGAACACCTCGCGCGCGCCCGGCGTGCCCAGCCTCGCCAGGAGCGCGAAGTATCTGTCGAGCGCCTGGTCGCCCGCGAGCCAGATCGCCGGCACGATGTAGTTCGCCGTGGGCGAGGCGTCGAACTTGCGCTGGCAATCGTATTCGGGAAGAAGCTCCCGCACCACCGCGACGAAGCGATCGCACGCCGCGGCATCGCGGCGCATGCAAGCCTGGTACGACTTCTCGAGCTCGGGCAACAGCTTCGGCGCCGGGCATGTCTGGTTGAACTTCGTCATCCCGCGCGGCGCCTCGCTCGCCGCGACGCTCGTCGCCACGGCGATGGCGGCACATCCCGTCCAGAAAGGTCTCGTTCCCATCGTGCGATTCTACTGCCGGTGATCAGTCGCGTCGCGTCGGAATCAACGCTTCGGCGACTTCGGCGAATCCCGCCGCACCCGCCGACTGCGTGATCCACGCCGGGAAGTCGGACATGAGGTCGGCCATCTCGAGCACATTCGCCACGCCGATCGAATTCGGGAAGAACGCGAACATCGGCTGGTCATTGGGCGAATCTCCGACGAACACGAAGGCGTCGCGATCGCGGTCGAGGTCGATGCCGAAGTCCTCGCGTAGCATCCGTCGCGTGGTCGAGAGCTTGTCGTAATCGCCGAACCAGCCGTTCACGTGGATCGAGCTCACCTTCGCGGTGAGGCCCTCGCCTTCCATGATCTCGACGATCCTCGCCACGAGGCTGCGCGGCAGCTCCGGCACGTCCTCGCGGAAATCGATCGCGATGTCGGCCTCGCGATAGCCCTGGTCGGAAGCGAGCGCGCAGCCGGGCACTTCGTCGACGATCCTGGCTGCGATCTCGCGCAGGCGCTTGCCGCGCTTGCCGCGGTCGTTGTCGCCGAGCGCGTAGCGCTTGAAAAGTTTGCCCGCTTTCGCGTCGTGCCGGAACCAGAACGCGCCGTTCTCGCCGACGACGGCGTCCACGGGCCACATGCGCGCGATGTGGTCGCACCAGCCGGCGGGCCTGCCCGTCACCGGCACGACCAACATCCCCGCGGCGCGCAGCTGCTCGAGCGCGGTGTACGCGGCGGCGAAGAGACGCCCGTGCGTGGTGAGCGTGTCGTCGATGTCGGTGAGGACGCCGCGGATCTTCCCGCGCACCTCGACCGGCATCTGCGCGAGCGGCTTCACTCCGAGTCGCCCGGCTTGCGCAGGAACTCCGCGACCGACCTGCGCTCGTCCTCCCGCATGTGCAGCCCGCACTTCGTGCGCCGCCAGAGCACGTCGTCCGCCGTCTCCGCCCATTCTTCCGCGACGAAGTACTCGACCTCGCGCTGCGTGAGCCCCCCGCCGAAGTGGCGGCCGAGCGCTTCGGGCAGCGTGGCGTCGCCGAGCACTTGCGGCGTGCGGCTTCCGTGGCGGCGCACGACGCCGTCGACGAAGTTGCGCCCGAGGCCCGTGTAGCGCGCCTGCATGTCGTCGCGGAACGCGTTGAAGTTGCGCACGTCGCCGCCGGGCAGCACCTCGGTGGCGGTCCACGGCTTGCCCGCCTCGGGGAAATAGTTCTCGAGGAGCTTCATCGCGTCCTCGGCGAGCCGCCGGTAGGTCGTGATCTTCCCGCCGAAAACGGTGAGGAGCGGCGCCTTGAACGCGTCGTGGTCGACCTTGAGCACGAAATCGCGCGTCACTTCCGACGGGTTGGCCGAGCCGTCGTCGTAGAGCGGGCGCACGGCGGCGTAGGTCGAGACGACGTCGGATTCGGCGAGCGGTTTCATGAGGAAGCGGTTCGCCGCGGCGATGAGGTAGCGGATCTCGTCGGTCGTGATGCGCGTGCCCTCGTCGATGCTCGCGACGGGAACGTCGGTGGTGCCGATGAGCGTGAAGTCGTTCTCGTAGGGAATGACGAAGACCACGCGCTTGTCCGGGTTCTGCAGGATGTAGGCGTGGCGCTGCGAATGCACCTTGGGAACGACGATGTGGCTTCCCTTGACGAGCCGCACCTTGTCGGTGATGCGGTCGCCCTGGATGCGGTCGAGCACGTCGACGACCCACGGCCCCGCCGCGTTCACCAGCGCCTTCGCGCGGAGCGTTTGCGCGGCGCCGGCGCGCGGCGCGATCCTCGCCTCCCATTCGCCGTCGACGCGCTTCGCGCCCTCGAAGCGCGTGCGCGTGAGGATGGTCGCGCCCTTCGCGCGCGCCGAGAGCGCGTTCGCGATCGTGAGGCGCGCGTCGTCGACGCGGCAATCCGAATACACGAAGCCGGAGCGGAAGTCGGGCTTCAATCCGGCGCTGAACTCCATGTGGGGAAAGGTGACCGGCACCGAGCGCGGCAGCGTGATCGGGCCGCCGAGGCGGTCGTAGAGCCACAGCCCCGCGCGGATCATCCACATCGGGCGCATCGACGCGTCGTGCGGCAGGACGAAGAGCAGCGGCCGGATGATGTGCGGGGCGAGGCGCAGCAGCACCTCGCGCTCCATGAGCGCCTCGCGCACGAGCTTGAACTGGTACTGCTCGAGGTAGCGCAGCCCCCCGTGGATGAGCTTCGAGCTTCCCGAGCTCGTCGCGGAGGCGAGGTCGCCCTGCTCCACGAGCGTCACGGCGAGCCCGCGCCCGGCGGCGTCGCGTGCGATGCCCGCGCCGTTGATGCCGCCGCCCACGACGAGCAGGTCTAGCGCTTGCGTCCCCATTTGTCCCACCACATCAGCCCGAGCATCGTCTTCGTATCCGTGATGATGCCTTCGCGCACCCACTCGAGCGCATCCACGATCTTCACCTCGAAGACCTCGAGGTGCTCGCCGACGTCGAGGCTCGCCCCGACGTGGGTGAGGCCGCGCGCGCCGTAGATCTCGATCACCTCGGTCGAATAGCCGATCGAGGGATCGAGGGTCGCGATCTTCCACCACTCGCCCGCCTCGTAGCCGCACTCCTCGATGAGCTCGCGCTTGGCGGTGGCGAGCGGCGGCTCGTCCGGCTCGAGCTTGCCCGCGGGCAGCTCGATGAAATGGCGGTGCTTCGGATAGCGGTACTGGCGCTCGAGGAGGATCGTCGCGTCGTCGAGGAACGCGAGGACCATCACGGCGCCCGGGTGGACGATGTACTCGCGCCACGCCGTGTGCCCGTCGTGCAGGCGCACCTCGTCGCGGCGCACCTTCAGCAGCCCGCCGTCGTAGGCGAGCTGCGTCGAGACCATGGTCTCGGTGAAATCCGCGCCTGCCTTCGGAGGCTTCACAGAAAAAATGGTGCCACGTACCAATTTCTGCGGCATCGAATCACATCGAAATTGGTACGTGGCACCATTTTTTCCTACATCGACGCGGTGATCGCGCGGGCGCAAAGGTCCATCAGGGGCGAAGGCAGCACGCCGAGCGCGAGCGTGGCGATGCCGGTGGCGGAGAGCACCCAGCGGGTGTCGGCGCGCGAGTCGAGCGTGATCTCGCCCGCGGGCGCGTCCATGTACATCACCTTCACGATGCGCAGGTAATAGAACGCGCCCACGACCGAGAGCAGCACCGCGAGCACGACGAGCCACGTGTAGCCCGCGTCGAGCACCGCCTGCAGCACCGCGAGCTTGGCGAAGAAGCCGGCGGTGGGCGGGATGCCGGCGAGCGAGAACATGATCACCATCATCAGGAAGGCGTACCAGGGGTTGCGCCGGTTCAGCCCGCGCATGTCGTCGAGGTTCTCGCAGTCGACGCCGGCGCGC
>Ga0075426_10002460_pt1 | contig 13262 bp, 10 predicted proteins | sample SoiMethybrSBSTD5_FD_75304 | JGI IMG/M metagenome (GOLD analysis project Ga0075426, IMG submission 75304) | Bulk soil microbial communities from a Populus tree surrounding site in Tennessee, USA - Soil MetaG P. TD hybrid SBSTD5 | ecosystem: Environmental > Terrestrial > Soil > Tree plantation... | reverse complement strand
GGCGTGATGACTTACATTCCCTTGCTGCTGCTGGTAGGAGTCGGCGCAGCAGTGTGGGTGGCGTCCGGGTCCGCGACTCACTTTACCTGGGCAAATATGATGCCGCGTTGGAATTGGGGAACGGTGAACTTCTGGCCGCAGATTCTCTTCGCTTTTGCCGGACTAGAACTGGTTTCCGCGATGAGCGACGAAATTCGTGACGCGCAGCGGACGCTGGCGCGTGCGATCTGGGGTTCGGGTGTGTCCATCGCCATCATCTATATTGTCGGGACGTTTGCGGTCCTCGCGATCATGCAGGCGGCGGCCGTTGACCCAAAGTCCGGCGTGTACCAGGCATTGGCGATCGGTTCGGAGGCGCTCAAATTTGGATTGATCGGCATGATCGCCGCGTTTCTCGTCACTTTCGGAAATGCGGGAGGCGTAGGTACAACGGTGGCGGGCCTTTCGCGGGTGCCGTTTATCGTCGGCGTCGACAGGTATATGCCGGCGGCCTTCGGGAAGCTGCATGCGAAGTGGCGGACCCCGTACGTCGCGATTCTGGTGCAGGCGGTGATCACTCTTGTCTTGCTGGTCTTAAGCAATGTGAACGAGACGATCAGCGGGGCGTATCAGATTCTGGTGGATGCGGCTACGATTTTGTATTTCATTCCGTTCTTGTATATGTATGCTGCGGTGATCAAGCTGGCGGGCCGCAAAGACCGGAATGAAAATCCACATGCAGTACTGATCCCTGGCGGCAAGAGCGGTGTCTGGATTGCCGGCGGGCTCGGGTTTCTCATTACGCTGGGAGGAATTGCGCTGTCCTTCGTTCCACCCGGTGAATCGGCGAACAAATTTGTATTCAGCGTTAAGTTGATCGGGGGCACAGTCGTGGCGATTGCTTTGGGTTTGATTTTGTATTTCCGCGGAGCACAGAGTAAGTCGCGCGAGCTCGCTTAGCTGGGTGAGGTTGCCGGTGGAGCGCAGTTGGCTGAAGCTCGGATTCGGATTCCCTAAAAGCCTTGTCGCACGAGGTCCGCAACAGTGAGCGGCGAGTCCACGGACTGGTTTCGAGCTTCCAGATAACGTTCGATGTATTTTCCGAGGATGTCGGCTTCGAGGTTGACGGCGTCGCCGGGTTTGCGGTTGCGGATGTTGGTGTGGTCGTAGGTGTAAGGAATGATGGCGGCTTCGACGACGTTGTCCCGCCAGCGCGCGACGGTGAGGCTGATGCCGTCGATGCTGATCGAGCCTTTCAGGACAATGTAGCGGGCGAAGTCTTCAGGGACGCGCACACCGTACCACCAGTTTTCGCCTTCCGGGGTGAGATGCGTTGCGTTGCCAACCGTGTCCACGTGACCGAGAACAACGTGGCCGCCAAATTCCTTGCCCGCGGTGAGGGGCCGCTCAAGATTGACGCGCGAGCCGACGCGGAGGCTGCCATCGCTTAAGCAGAAGGAAGTTTTGCTGAGAGTTTCGCCGGAGAGATCGGCGGAAAAGCGGCCGTTGTGAATTCCCGTGATAGTCAGGCAGCAGCCGTTCACGGCGATGCTGTTCGCGACGGCGAGGGAAGGTCCGAGAGATGGCGCGTGAATCGTGACGCGGCCGCCTTCGCGATGAAGATCGAGAGACTCGATGGTCCCGAGATGTTCGATGATTCCCGTGAACACGTTGCTTGCGCTGCCTCTCCGAATGAGTGTACAGCATTTCGCGACGAAGGCTGAAAGCACTAGACTAAAGCCGAGTAACATGCCGCGCCCAGAGGTTTGCCATGAAAGGCTGCGTTTTGCAAGCACCGGCGAAAGTGGAGACGAATCCGCTGGAATTTGCTGAAGTGGCGGTTCCGGAGCCGGGAGAGGGCGAAGTTCGCGTGCGGGTGCATGCTTGCGGAGTGTGCCGGACGGATTTGCATGTGACTGAGGGCGAATTGCCGCCTCGGAAGTCTCCAGTGATTCCTGGGCACCAGGTGGTCGGTGCGGTCGAGAAACTCGGGAAAAATGCACGGCGATTTGCAGCTGGGGCGCGGGTCGGAATTGCCTGGCTGCATAAAACGGATGGAACTTGCGAATACTGCAGGGCGGGCGCGGAGAATTTGTGCGATGTTCCGGAGTTTACCGGTTACACGGTGAATGGCGGATATGCCGAATACATCGTCGCGCCAGAAAATTTTGTTTACGCCATTCCAGAAGGATTTCCGGACGAGCAGGCCGCGCCATTGCTTTGCGCGGGGATTATTGGATTTCGATCGCTGCGGCTTTCGGGAATCAAGCCCGGAGGAAGGTTAGGCTTCTATGGCTTTGGAGCTGCGGCGCATGTGGCCATTCAAGTGGCGCGACATTGGAAGGTGGAAGTTTATGCGTCAACTCGCGACGCGCGGCATCAGAAGTTGGCGCTGGAATTAGGAGCGAAATGGGCAGGAGGAACTTTTGACGAGCCGACGAAGAGGCTGGACGCAGCGATTGTTTTTGCACCTGCGGGAGAGATCGTTCCCGCAGCGCTCAAGGCGGTGAAAAAAGGCGGGGTGCTGGTGCTTGGCGGAATTCACATGAGCCCGATTCCTTCGTTCCCGTACGATTTGCTTTATCAAGAGAGAGTGATTCGGAGCGTGGCGAACAATACACGGCAGGATGGTGAGGATTTTCTTCGCATTGCGGCGGAGATTCCGATTCGGACGCGCGCGCAGGTTTTTTCGTTGCGCGATGCGAATCGCGCGCTTAATGCGCTGAAGAATGATGCGATCCCCGGGGCGGCAGTGCTGCGCATAAAGGAGTAGAGCCGAAATCGAAAATCGAAGAGAAACATCTCCGAGCAAAAACTGCACGGAGACGAAGAAGTTCTCCACCGCGGGACGGCGAAAGACGCCGTCACTTCGGTCGAAATGACAGGTGTTGGCGGGGAACAACCTCGACTTTTGATTCAGCCTTAGTTCGAGGATGAAGAAGCGACTTTGACTGGCGCTTTGGGGCGCTCGTCGCCAGGGGAGATTTCGGTCAGCTTTTGGTAGTAGCGCTTGGCGACGTCGTTGTTACCGGAGGCTTCCGCGGCGCGAGCGGCTCCATAAACGGCATTGAAGCGATTTGGCGCAACTTTGAGAACGGCTTCATATTCAGCGAGAGATTCCCTGGGCTGATTTTCCAGGGAATACAGTTCCGCCAGCATTTCCCGGGCGGGCGTGACGGCTCCCGGCGTTACCGCGTCTTTATCCATGCTTTCTTCCAGCTCGACGGCGGAGCGGATCTTGGAAATTGCGTCGGACTTGTTTCCGGCTTTTTCGGCCACCCAGGCGGCAACCTCGCGGCGCTGCACCTCAATCTGGTTCGCCCAATAGGTATTGTTCAGTTTCGAAGTCGCATCGCGGAGCGCGGCGAGCGTTTGCTCGGCGTTGGCGGCCCGCTCAAGATTTCCAGCACGCGCACTGCCTTCGCCGATAGCCGCCCAAGTGATCGCCTCCGCCCATGGCACGGCACCTTTTCTCACAGTCAACGTGCTGGCCTGCTGCCAGTCGCTTAGTTCAATCGTGGCGCGGGCGGGAATGGCTGCAAGTGCGTAGTCGCCGGTCAAAGTCAGGCCGGAAATGTGCGACAAAGCGTTCATTTCATCCAGCACGGCCAAGGCTTGCTTCACGCGGCCACTTTGCAGATAGGCATACTCCAGATAATCCATAGCATGAAGATGCTGGTCGCGCGCCTCACCGTTCTGCGAAGTAGGTTCGGCCGCGGCCGCGAGCTGCGCCGATTTGATGTTCGAGCTGATGGACTCGTCCCAGGACCCGACGCGGGTGAAAAGATGCGAAGGCATGTGGTTGGCGTGGGCGGAAGCCGGGGCGATTTTCGCGTACAAGCGCGCTGCAGGAAGGCCCTTCTCCGCGAGAACAGCGTTGTCATAGCAATGGATGATGTAGTGCGCAATGCCTGGATGGTGGGGATGCTTGGGGAAGAGGGGTTCGAGGATTTCGCCGCAACGGCGCTGATTTGCGAAGGTCTTGTCCGTTTTGGGCGCAACGATGTAGAGCGTAATCGCGTGAAAAATGGCGGCTTCATCATCGTCAGGATAAGCGGCTTGCAATACTGCCATCCTTTTCTCGAAAGCACGGTCATAGGCGGGAGCGTCCTTGCCGTCTTCTGCATACACTGTTGAGAGGGCGTCAATATAGGCTTTTTCGCGGGCCGTGGTGGCAGGGTTGGAATCTGCAATCCGTTGGGCATTCTTGAGCGCCAGCCTGCCTGCTGTGGTGTCGCCGTTCTTCCATAACCCGTGGTAGTGCGACATGGCCACGCCCCACTGCGCCATGGCGCAGGAGGGATCCTGCTTCGAGATTTCGGTGAAAGCTTCCCTAGCCTGCTCATATTGAAAAGAATGGAGCAAGGCGACAGCGCGGTCGAAACTCAGCTCAACCATCCTCGAGCATGAAGTCGCGAACTGGACTGAACCTACCTCCTGGGCAGAGAGTTCGTGGTGGTGTTCCTGGGCGGCCAAGCGCGGAGAAGCAGAACAAATCAAGACGGCCAGAAGAATTGGAATGCGGCGCATGAGGTCCACTCCTTCACGGACACAGAAATGCAAAGCCGCGAACACAAAATCGTAAACGGACTTGATAAAAAGTATGTTCGCGGCGGATGGCCAAGTCAATTCCGAAAAGCGTCGCACAGATAGGCTTCGAACGCGATGTCGGGGCCAAATCCCTGCGTACGGATGTTGCGCAGCGGAGGAAGAGCAAGGCCTGGCGCGAGCGCAAAGGGAACACGATTCTGACCGGCGATTTTGGGCGCGTAGAAGAGAAAAAGCTTGTGAACGATGCCTGTGGCCAGTGCGGCGCCGTTAAGCGTGGGGCCTGCCTCCAGCAAAACGCTGAGGATTTCACGCCGCCCCAGTTCAGCGAGAACCGCTTGCAAATCGACGCGGCCTCCCTTTGCTTTCACTTGTACGATTTCGATTCCCGCGTTTTGTAGTTTCCGCGCCTTGGGCGACTTTAGAGAAGCAGCGGTAAACACGAGGAGATCGTCATCTGCCGTTTCGACGATGCGTGATTTCGGCGGCAAGCGTAGCTTTGAATCGAGAACCACACGTAAGAGGCGTCTGCGGCGCTGCAAGCCGCTACGATCCGTGAACAGCGGGTCGTCGGCAAGAATCGTGCCGATTCCGGTAAGCAGGGCATCCGACGCATGACGCATGCGGTGAACTTCAGCGCGGGACTCTTCGGAAGTGATCCATTCCTGGCCATCACGTTTGCCGATCCCTCCTGCTCCTTTCTTTCCGGATTGCGGCAAAGCCAGCTGGCCATCGAGAGTCAGTGCGGACTTCAGCGTGACGAAGGGCTTCTTGGTGCGAATCCAGCGGGCAAACGGTTCATTGAGCCGGCGAGCTTCTTCTTCGCCAATGTCCCTGACGATTTCTATGCCAGCGAGGCCGAGGCGCTCGAAACCGCAGCTGGCATTGAGCGGGTTCGGATCTTCGATGGCGGCGACGACACGCTGCACACCGGCTGAAATAATCGCTTCGGTGCAGGGGCCGGTGCGTCCAGTGCGGCTGCAGGGCTCGAGCGTCACGTAAAGAGTTGCCCCGCGTGCCCGTTCCTTCGCTGATTTCAGCGCCACGATTTCGGCGTGGTGCCGCCAGTCGTATTGGTGAAAACCTTCGCCGACGATTTGGCCGTCGTTGACGATGACGCAACCCACGGTGGGATTGGGGCTGGCCAAGCCAACGCCTTTGCGCGCAAGGGCCAGCGCGTGCTCCATGAAGCGGATGTCGTGTTCGTTCACGATCTAATCGAAAAGGGAATTCGCGTACGCTTCGGCGTCGAACGGAACCAAATCGTTGATCTGTTCGCCGGTCCCGACAAAACGAATCGGCAGGCCCAGTTCGCGCGAGATTGCGACGACGATACCGCCTTTGGCGGTGCCGTCAAGCTTGGTGAGGATGATGCCTGTTACGCCGACGGTCGAGGTGAATTCGCGGGCTTGCGCGAGGCCGTTTTGTCCCGTGGTCGCGTCAAGAACCAGCAGAACATCGTGCGGCGCGCCGGGGATCACTTTGGCGGCAGTGCGCTTCATTTTTTCGAGTTCGGCCATCAGATTGGATTTCGTGTGCAGGCGACCCGCAGTGTCAACGATAACGACGTCGGCCGAGCGCGCTTTGGCGACGGCCATGGCGTCGTAAACGACAGCGGCAGGATCGGCTCCGGACTTTTGTTTGACAACTTCCACGCCGTTGCGCTGGGCCCAGATTTCCAGTTGCTCAATGGCTGCCGCGCGAAAGGTGTCCGCGGCGCAAAGGACCACGCTGCGGTTCTCTTGGCGCAGCCGGTTCGCCAGCTTGCCGATGCTGGTGGTTTTGCCTGCCCCGTTGACGCCCACGATAAAGATTACGCGCGTCCCCGCGCCGTTCGGAGAAGAGGCGATCCCGCTAGGGCCGGCGGCGTCAGGTTTTGCCGAGGCATTCAGGATGCGCAGGATGTGCGATTTGATTTCGCGCTTGAGCTGAGAGGCGTCGGAGAGGGCGTTGCGATCCAATTTTTCGCGGACAGCGTCGAGGATTTCGCGCGTGGGCTTGACGCCGAGGTCTGTGGAAAGCAGCGCGGTCTCCAGATTCTTGAGGAGAGAAGGGTCGATCTTGCGTTCGCCGAGAAAAATCGTATCAACGGTTTCGGAGAGCGCCGCCTTCGTCTTGCTGACGGAGTTTTTCAGCTTCTCAAGAAACGTTGGTTCCGGATCGTTTTTGCCAAACAGTGAAATCATACGGTCGCGCGTTCGGATCTCAGCGCAACCTAAAATTGTAGCAGATGGTAGGAATCCTACTTAAACGTTCGCTTGTTTTGTCTCGGATAATCGCGCGAAACTATCGCGCAAGGCCAAGAGGGCGCACACAACTGAGCTAAACAGTATGTAGCTTGCCGCGACAAGAACGCCGTGATTCGGGAACACCTTTCTGCAAGCAAATTCGAATGGGTATTGCAGGAGGATCACCCCAACGCCAAGACCGAAACCCAGTTTTGGATTGAGTGGAACGGACTGAAGCCGGAACGGTATCCGAGATAGCCAAACCAAAAACATCACTAGCCCACCGGTGATAAGAATGAAAGCCGTGGTTTCCTGGGATAGCTCCGAAAACGCTAGGTTCCACTGCCCAACACGGTCCAAGTCAACATCATGGAACACGTAAACTGAAATTGCCGCTATCGGGAATCCGGCGGCGGCCATGCCAAGGAAATAAGCATTCCTAAATTTTCCCATTGCTTGACCGTTTTGAAGTTTACAACAAAATAGGAGGGAAGCGATCCTCGGTGCTACACGTGGACTTCGACGGCGCTGAGGCGCAGCTTGCCGTGTTGAACGGCGGATTCGAGGGCGGTCACGACGATCGGATCGAACTTCGTGCCGGCCAAGGCTCGAATGCGCTCCATGGCAAAGTCCAAATCCATGGCCGTTTGGTAGGGGCGATTGGTGGTCATGGCATCGAGCGTATCCGCCACTCCAATGATGCGTGCCATCAAGGGAATTTGTGGGCCTGACAATCCATAAGGGTAGCCGCGGCCATCGATATGCTCGTGGTGCAGTTCGATGCCCGGCAGCACTTCCTTCAGTTGCGAAACCGGGCGCATGATGTTCGCGCCTTTGACGGTGTGCTGCTTCATCAAGCCGAACTCTTCGGGAGTGAGCGCGCCTGGCTTTTTCAGCACGCGATCTTCGACGCCGATTTTTCCCACGTCGTGCAGCAGAGCGGAAATGCGCAGCTTGTCCAGCTCTTCCGTGGAGAGCCCGAGTTCCTGTCCGATCAGTGTGGAATACTTCGCCACGCGGCCGGAGTGACCGCGCGTGTACGGGTCCTTTTCGTCGATGGCCGCGGCGAGCATGCGAATCGAGCCGATGAACAGTTCGCGGTTCTCTTCCGCCGCTTCTTTGAGCTTCTCGATGAATTCCTCGATGTCGCCGGCCATCTTGTTGAAATTTTCGGCGAGCTCGCTGATTTCCAGCGCTCCTCGCGCCACGGACCGCTGATGAAATTCGCCGCGGCTGATGGCGCGCGTTGACGCGGCGAGTCCGCGGATCGGCCCGCTGATGCCCACAGCGAAGAAATATCCGACAACGATGGCGGCAAGCACCACGATTGCGGCAAACAACAAGGCTTGGCGGTTCAGGTCATCAACACCGGTGTCGCTTTCCGCTGCGTCCAGGCGGCGCTCTGCGATCACGGCCCAGTTAAGTTCGGGAAACGTGCTGTAAGTGCCGATCATTTCGACGGAGCGTTTCTTTACGGTTTCGGAGAACCGTATCGTCTCGGTATTGCGAAGGTCCTGTGGGAGCGCTCGCACCTGGTCGACCAGGGGGTTGCCGCGTGCATCCGCGCCGGGAACAAAATTTGTGGTGTCATGATGTGCCACGATGTGGCCGTTGTGGTCCACGATAAAAACGGAGCGGCCACGCACACTGGCGTCCTGTAACCGGTGAAGGATGGAGTCCAGCGAGACCACCGCTGCAAGCATGCCCGTGAAATTGTCATTGGCATCCTTCAAAGGAACCGCTATCACAAACGCTGGCCGGTTATCCGGCACCAGCGCCAGCGGGTCGCTGCGAAACTTGGTGACCTGGAGTTGTTGCGACTGCAAGCAAGTGACAAAAGCTCGCTGCAACGCCTTGGCCACGAAGGGATCCTGTTCTGCCTGGAAATTTCCCTGCGATGCTTTTGTTCCTCGACCGGATTTGCCCACCGCCGTCAGGTAAAGGAACGTGTTCGGATTGCTTTCGACGAAATTCTGGAGCAGGTGGGTCACTTTGGGTTCCGCGGCGGGATCTTCGACGTCTTTGATGACGTCAGTGAGATCCATAATCTGCCGCTCGCTCATCAGCTGCTCGGTGAGGTTAGATTCAAAGTGCTGGATTTCTTGCGCCAGGGAACGCACCAGGTCCGCCTGCTGCAGGCGCTCGGTATCCACCAATTTGTCCTGGCTAAGCTGCAGGACGAGGCGGTGATAGAGGCCCAGGGGCAGCACGCTAACCATCAAAAGTGCGCCCAAGACAAGCCAAAGAATGCGCACATGCCCTGAGCGCAGGCGTTTCCAAAGGGCCCAAAGGGATTGAGCGGTGGGCGGCATCTAACTCTAAATTTTAGGGTGAGACGGCGGTCATGGGGGGACAAGTAAGGCTGGGCGTCTCGCAACTGCAACTAGGACTTTAGTACTAAGGGAAGAAAAATGGCCGGCGAGGGCCAATTTATCAGGGTTATTCGCGCTTTAGTGGCCGATCCATGATTTCGCGAATGGCGTCCTTGGGCGATTGGCCGCGGTGCAAAATGGCATCCACCTGCTCCGTAATGGGCATCTCGATGCCGTGTTCGCGCGCCAATGCCAGAAGCGGGGCGGCGGTGTCCACGCCTTCCGCGACCATGTGCATTTCAGCAAGGATTTCTGGGAGCCTGCGGCCTTTGCCGAGTTCCATACCAACGTGACGATTACGGCTGAGCGCTCCGGTGCACGTCAAGACCAAATCGCCCAGTCCTGCCAGACCGCTTAGGGTTTCCGGGCGCGCTCCGAGCACGGCCGCGAGGCGCATCATCTCCGCGAGGCCGCGCGTGATTAACGCCGCCAGCGGATTCGAACCGAGTCCCAGCCCCTGGCAGGCTCCCGCGGCGATGGCCATCACGTTTTTCATGGCTCCGGCGAGTTCGACGCCCAGCACGTCGTCGTTGATATACAAGCGGAAGGATGGTCCGGAAAGTTCTTCCTGCAACAGGGCGGAGAGGGATGGATCCTGCGCCGCCAGAACTACCGCGGTCGGCTCGCCGCGCGCAACTTCCGTGGCAAACGACGGGCCGGAAAGAACGGTGATACGCCGAGACGGCTCTGCCGCCCTCGCTTTTGCAAGAACCTGAGCGAGGACCAGGCTCATGCGCAAGTGCGTTTCAGGTTCGAGCCCCTTCGTGGCGCTTACGAAGACCATCTCTTTGGTGATAGATGGAAGAGCTTGTGTGTAAACCGCGCGCGCGTGTACGGAGGGTATCGCGCCGATTACGATATGCGCGCCAGTCAGCGCCTTCTTCATATCGTGAGTAGGGTGAATGCTGTCCAGTAATCGGACGCCTTTCAGATACGTGGTGTTTTCGCGCTGACGCTGCAACGTTGCCGCAAGCTCCGCGTTGCGCGCCCAGAGCGAAATCTCGTGTAGCTTGCGCGCGCGCGACAATGCGACGGAGAGCGCCGTTCCCCAGCTTCCCGCTCCGAGAATGGCGATTCGGGTCATTCCCCGCCCTTATTCTTGGAAAAAGAGAATTTTGGTTCGGTTCCTTCGACGAGCCGCTGCAAATTTCCGCGATGTTTGTAAATGATGAGCAGGGCTGCGGCCAGAGATCCAATCGTAACCGCTACCGGCGGTGCGTGGCGCGGAGCCCAAAGAGAATAAATCAGGAGCGGCATCGCGGCAGCTGCCGAGACCGAGGCGAGCGAAACGTAGCGCCAAAACATAACTACGAGCAGAAACAGAAGGAGTGCCCCGACGCATGCGAGCGGAGATAAAACCAGAAATATTCCAGCCGCCGTGGCGACACCCTTGCCCCCTTTGAACTTCAGCCAAACTGGGAAGCAATGCCCCAGCAATGCAGCAAATGCGGCGATCATCATCCAGGTTGCACAGTCGTTCGAAAGTCTTTCCGCCAGTAAGACCGCGCCCGCGCCTTTGGCCACGTCGAGCACCAAGGTAAATACGCCTGCCAGCAACCCTGCCGCGCGCGCGACATTCGTTGCTCCAATGTTTCCGCTGCCCACTTTGCGAACGTCGCCGCGTCCGAACGCTCGCGTCAGAAGCAATCCAAAGGGAATTGAGCCCAGCAGGTAGGCGGCGATGGGGATCGCAAGAAGAGTCATCGAGATGTGTGACGCCACCAAGCGATGTTATTCCACATTTGAGGTGAACTGGAAAGTTGCGACCGTAGTGTACTGCGCCCCGCCAGGTTTCAGCTTGCTTTGAATCAAGTGAAATTCGTTCGTGTGTAGCGAGCCAAACGCGCGTTCTTGATTCTCTGCGATAAGCTTGCCCAGCGCTTCCGGCAGGCGTGGGCGTTCGAATCGGGCCAGCGTCAGATGAGGAGAAAACTCCCGCTTCTCGAGTGGAATCACGAGCTTCTCCATTGCTCCTTCGATGTCTCCCGCCAGCGTCTTCAGATTCGGTGATGCTTCCATGCCTACCCAGAAAACTCGCGGGTGCTTTTCATTGGGGAAAAATCCCAGGCCGCAAAACTCCAGAGCCACAGGCTTGTCGGAGCGAATCTCACCGAGTCCGCTGCGGATCGCGTCGATCTTTCCTTCAGCGACTTCTCCCAGGAATTTCAAAGTGACGTGAAGATTTTCCGCACGCACCCAGCGTGGTTCCTTGGTGACAGATCGAAACGAATTCAGCAAGGTTGCGAGATTTTGCCGTACCGCGAAAGGAATTTCCAGCGCGACGAAGAGGCGCACAGCTTAGGACCTTTTTGCGCCTTGGCTTGGCGGCTCTCCGCCGTTGTAGAGAAAATGGAGACGCACCATGTCGAGCGCAAGCTGGGACGCGTGCCAGCGAATCGCTTCCCGGTCTCCAGGAAAGCGCACGCCGCGCTCTTTCACTCCGCCCGCGTGCGACAAGGCAATGTGTACGGTCCCAACCGGTTTTTCTTCGCTGCCGCCGCCGGGCCCGGCAATCCCTGTAATGCCCACCCCGAACGTGCTCCCCACGCTGCGCCGGATGCCGTCTGCCAGCGCCTTCGCTACTTCGCTGCTCACCGCCCCCTTCGATTGGATCAGCTCCGCCGGCACATTCGCCCACGAGGTTTTTAAATCGTTGCTGTAGCAAACCACGCCTCCAAGAAAATACGACGAGCTGCCCGCAATGCTGGTCAGCCGCTCGGCCAGCAAGCCTCCGGTGCAGCTTTCCGCCGCGGAAATCGTCGCCTGGTTTGTCCTGAGCAGTTGCGCAATCACTTCCTCCATCGAAGAGCCATCTTTCGAGTAAATCCGGTCGGTCAATGCCAGCTCGAAACTTTGCACGACTTCATCCAGCGTTTGTTGTGCTTGCATGGCGTTGTCGGTCCACATGCGCAGATGGATCTGGATTTCGCCTGGCGCTGCAAGGATCGTTGTGTGCACGTCGGAGTAGCGCGTATAAATCGGCTTGATCCGCTGTTCTAGTGCGGACTCTCCCATTCCCGCAACACGCAACTCGCGGTGAAACATGCGAACGCCCGAACGCCTTTTCTCCAGCCGCGGCAGAACCTGCTCGTGATACATCGGCTTCAGCTCGCGCGGCGGCCCGGGCAGCAGCGCAATGCACCACCCCTTGTCTTCCAGCCACAAGCCCGGCGCGGAGCCGCGCGGATTCTCCAGCACTTCCGCACCCTCGGGCACCATAGCTTGCCGCACATTCACCGCGGGCATCTCCCGGCCCAATTGGTGGAAACGCCCTTCAATGTATTTGAGGATGGCTTCATTCAAGATGAGCTTGCGATGGAGGAGGTCCGCAACCGTTTCGCGCGTCAGGTCGTCTTCGGTGGGCCCGAGCCCGCCGCTCGCCAGGATCAGCGGCACACGCTCGAGCGCATCGCGGAACGCTTCCGCCAGCAATTCGCGGTCGTCACCCACAATCGTCTTGCGAACGACCTCGATGCCCAGCTTGTTGAGTTCCTCGGTGAGAAACAGCGAGTTGGTATCCATGCGGTCCGGAGTCAGCAGTTCCGAACCAACAGCGATGATCTCTGCTTTCATCAGCTCAATGATCCGACGAGCGGCAGGCCGCGCACGTCCCAATCCAGCGTGAAAAGCGCGCCGCTGGTGGCTAGAATCGCGCGCCCGGAGGATTGCAGCGCCAGGCCCACCAAGCTCGAGCCGCTCAGCGCAATGTCCGCGTGCGCCTGCGCGTCGATGCGCACGATTCCTCGCCAGCCCTGATAAGACGCAGCCACAAACAAATTGCCATCGCGGTCAAACGCCAGCCCTTGTGGCCGGCCCAGTCCGCGGAAAAATACGTTTACTTCGCCGCCCGGGGTGATGCGATAGACGCGATCGAAGCTGGAAGTTGTCGGCCCCGACACGTACAGGTCGCCGTTGGGATGAAACGCCAGGTGATAAGCAGCCACCGACGGCTCGAGCGTCGCAAAGACAAAAATCTCTCGCGACGGGCTGATCTTGAAAACTGTTCCGCTGCGGTCCCCCACATACAAATTGCCCACACGATCAAACGCGATGCCCGTGGCGATGCCCATGCCTTCAATCCAAGACTCGGACCGGCCGTCGGGCGTAACGCGATGAATCGTTCCGTCATTCCGGC
>Ga0075426_10002459_pt1 | contig 13263 bp, 10 predicted proteins | sample SoiMethybrSBSTD5_FD_75304 | JGI IMG/M metagenome (GOLD analysis project Ga0075426, IMG submission 75304) | Bulk soil microbial communities from a Populus tree surrounding site in Tennessee, USA - Soil MetaG P. TD hybrid SBSTD5 | ecosystem: Environmental > Terrestrial > Soil > Tree plantation... | reverse complement strand
GGCCGGCGTCAGCTCTTCTTCTTGCGGTAGGTCTCGTGGCAGCCGCCGCAGTTCTTCTGCACGGTCGGAAACGTCGCCTTGAAGCTGGCCTCATCCACGACCTTCGTCTCGGCGTTCTTGGCGTCCTCGCCGAGCTTTTTGAGCTTGGCGTTGAAGTCGTCCTTGTGCTCCCAGATCGCCGGCAGCGCCTCGGTGTCATGCCCGCTCTTGGAATTGTCGGGAAAGAGGGGCGGCGCCTTGCTGGCCGCGTTCTGATAGGTCGTGAAGATCGCCTTCGCCTTGGCGAGGTCGAACGGCTCCTCGCCTTTCATGACCTTGGTCCCGTATTGCGCCTGTTTGCCGTTATCCTTCATCAGCGCCTGGCGGGCCGGGATCGGATCGTCCGCGAAGGCTGTGCCCATACCGAGCGCGAGCGCAGTCACGGCGAGGACGGTACGAATCATGTGGTGAGTCTCCCTGGTGCGGCACGGCCCTCAGGAGGGCCCGTACGTGAGCGAACACCGCAGGGCGCCGCTTATTCACACCAGGGGAAAGAAACCGACTCCGCGAGCAGTGAGAAAATTCCCGCCAGTCCAAGCATATTTCCTTGCGGACGAGCTCTGGCGATGATAGAACAAAAAGCGAACAACCCGCCAGCCTGCGAGCTAAAAGATACCCAGACATGGGGCTGGCAAAACGAACCCAATCAGCAGAACGAACCCAAGACGCAGAACGAACCCAACGCGCAAAACGAACCCAATGCGCAGAACGAACGAACCCAACGCTCAGAACGAACCCAAATGCGCAGAACAAAGCCAACCCAAAAACATCAATGCATTCAATAGGAGCGCCGGAGTTGGCGGCCGACGTCCTCAGATCCCGGTCACGAACCGGGCCATGATCACGATCGTCAGCACCTGCATGGTGCCCTGGCAGGCGACGGCGAAAAAGAAGCTGCGCATCATGCGGCTGATCTTGTCGCTGTCGGCATTGGGTTTGCGCAGCTCCAGGCAGACCCGAAGGTTGGTCGGCAACAGATAGCCCGTGCCCTGGATGGTCATCAGCACCACCAGGGTGAGCGCGGCTGCCACCCACCCGAACTGCGGCCACGGCAGGTCGAGAAGCCCGAGGTCCTTGGCGAGAAACCAGCCGGACGTGCCGGTGATGATGGAGAGCGTCGGCATCAAAAACAGCGTGCGCGGCATCAGTCGCACGATCACCTCGCGCCGGGCCGAGATGTCGATGCGCTTGAGAATCGGTCCCACGATGAAGCCCATGAACAGGTCGATGCCGGTCCACAGCACGCCGCAGATCACATGGACGAAATTGAGGAACCAGCGGTCATGGCTCATGATCGCGGCGATCATCACCGCGATGGCGAGCGCGGAGTACCAAAGATAATGCCAGCGGATGAACTGGGACGGCGCGCCGGCCGCGATGGTGGTCATGATGCCTCGTGAGTTCGCGGCATCATCTACCACAACGCCATGGCTTCAGGCGATGCGCAACGCCGCCCGGCCGGTGACCGCGCCGCGTTCGACGCGCTCGTGCAGCGCTTCCGCCTCCACGAGCGGGCGGACCTCGGTGACGAGTGGCCAGACCTCGCGGCGGGCCACGATATCGAAGGTGGCCAGGATCTCGGCGCGCGTGACGTACCGGCTGCCCAGCACGGCGATCTCCTTCTGCAGCATCTCGCGCGCCGCAGCCTGGAAGGGCTGCGCAGCGCCGCCCAGGATCACCAGCCGTCCGCGGCGGCCGAGCGAATTGAAGCCGGCCCCGAGTGTCGCCGTGGTGCAGACATAATCGACCACCACATCGACGCCATGCCCGCCGGTCGCGTCGCGTAGCGCCGCGGCGAGATCGATGCCGCGCGGGTCGATCGTGAGATCGGCGCCCGCCTTGCGGCAGGCGCCGAACTTGTCGGACGCGGTGTCGACCGCGATCACCCGCGCATTCGCCCACTTCGCCATCATGACCTGGTGAATGCCGAGCCCGCCGCCGGCGCCGATCACCGCGACCGTCTCGCCCGGCGCGATGCTGGCGCGGCGCAGGACCTTGTACGGCGTGGCCAGCGCATCGGTGATGACGCCGATCTCCGCAGGGTTCGCCTTGTAGTCGAGCGTCTCCGGCAGCTGGATGAAGATATGCGCCGGCAGCTTCATGTATTCGGCATAGCCGCCATCGCATTCGAGGCCGACATTGCCGCCAGGCGTCGTGCACAACGGCTCGAGATTGGCGAGGCACCACCGGCAGTGGCCGCAATTGAGATAGAAGTAGGCCGTGACGGCGTCGCCGACTGCGAGGTGCGAAACCCCGGCCCCCACCGCGACGATCTCGCCGGTGATCTCGTGGCCGATGATGCGGGGAAACCGGATCTGCCGCCGTCCCGCCTTGACGTGCTGGATCGTGAGACCGGAGCCGCAGGTGATCACGCGCGCCACCGCCTCGCCGGGCCCGGCGACCGGATCGGGCACATCGACCAGCTCGAAGGGCGTGTTCGGGCCCCGCAGCAGCATCGCCTTCATTGAAACCCCCGCGCGGGTTCTCGATCCTGTGCCGTCTTACCGCAGCTAGCGCCGTGCTGTCGCGCAACGGGCCCGTCATGCTCATTCCGGCTTGATGCCCGCCTCTGCCACCACGGTGGACCATTTCTTGGTCTCAGACGCAAGAAAGCCGCCGAACGCCTCGGGCGACATCGCCTGCGGCTCCGCGCCGAGCTTCTTCAGGGCCTCGCGCATCTCCGGCGTGTTCATGCCTTCATTGAACGTTGCGTTGAGCTTGGCGACGATCTCCGGCGGCGTGCCGGCCGGAGCCAGCAGACCGCTCCACAGGTTGGCTTGCAGGCGCGGCAGTCCCGCCTCGACCACGGTTGGCACGTTCGGCAGTTGCGGACTGCGCGCGGCCGAGGTGATCGCGAGCGCCCGCATCTTGCCGGCCTCGATATGGGGCAGCATGACCACCGGCGTATCGAACATCATCTGGATCTGACCGGCCAAGAGGTCGGTGATCGCCGGAGCCGAGCCGCGGTATGGCACATGGGTCAGCTGGATGTCGGCAACGAGCTTGAGCAGTTCGCCCAGCACGTGCGGCTGCGAACCGGCACCCGCCGACCCGAAGTTGACCTTGCCGGGATTAGCCTTCGCGTAAGCGATGAGCTCGGGGAGCGATTTCACCGGCAGCGACGGCGTCACGCACAGCAATTGCGGACTGACCGCGACCAGCGCGACCGGCGCGAAGACCTTGGTGGCCTCGGTCTCGGGGGTGCGATAGATCGACGGACTGATGGTCAGCGCGCCGACCTGCGATATCAGCAGTGTGTATCCATCGGGCTCCGCAGTCGCGACCGCCTTTGCGCCGACCGTGCCGCCCGCGCCGCCCGGCCGATTCTCGACCACCACCGGCTGGCCGAGCATAGCCGACAGCTTGCCACCGACCAGCCGTGCGAGCACGTCGGTCGGCCCACCCGCCGGATACGGCACGATGATGTGGATGGGACGGCTCGGATAAGCCGGCGCGGATGAAGCGACGTCGGCGGCAAACACCACACCGAACGCAAGCATGATCATGACCAGCACGCGCGCAACGCCCATCGGATCTGCTCCACCCTTGCACAAAGCCAGGGGAGCAGTGTGGCATGCAGCAGCGCCCTCGCCTATCCGCCTGTGACGCGCAGATGGTGCGCCGGAAAACCGCGGCGTGTGGGCCTGCGGCCTATTCCGCAGGCTGCGCGGCCAGCCGCCTGCGGCGCCGCCCGGCAAGTGCCGCCAGCCACCGGGTCACCACATAGAAAGTCGGCGTGAACAGAAGGCCGAATGCGGTCACCCCGATCATGCCGGCGAACACCGCCGTACCCAGCGTCTGACGCAGCTCGGCGCCGGCGCCGATCGCCCACACCAGCGGCGCGACGCCGAGGATGAATGCGAAGGACGTCATCAGGATCGGCCGCAGGCGCAGCCGCGCCGCCTCGGTCGCCGCCGCCCAGCGGTCGAGCCCGCGATCCTCGAGCTGCTTGGCGAACTCGACGATCAAAATCGCGTTCTTCGCCGCGAGCCCGATCAGCACCACGAAGCCGACCTGGGTCAGGATGTTGTTGTCCTGTCCCCGCAGGATCACGCCGCTGATCGCGGCGACAAGACACATCGGAACGATCAGTATGACGGCGAGAGGCAGCGTCAGGCTTTCGAACTGGGCGGCGAGCACCAGGAACACGAACACCACAGCGAGCAAGAAGGCGAAGCCGGCGGTGTTGCCCGCCTTGATCTGCTGGAAGGCGAGCGTCGTCCATTCGTAGCCAAAACCCTCAGGCAGCGTCTCGGACGCGAGCTTCTCCATGATCTGGATCGCCTGGCCCTGGCTGTAGCCCGCCGCCGCGGCACCGTCGATCTCGGCGGTTGGATAAAGGTTGTAGCGCGGCACGCGGTAGGGCCCGGAAATGTCGCGCACGGTCGTGAACGATCCGAGCGGCACGGTCTCGCCCGACGAATTCCGTACGCGGATCTTGAGCACGTCGTTCGGATCCTCGCGGTACGGCGCATCTGCCTGGGCGGTGACGCGGAAGGTGCGACCGAACAGGTTGAAGTCGTTCACGTAGGACGACCCGATATAGACCTGCAGTGCCGAGAACACGTCCGCGACGTTGATTCCGAGGAGCTGCGCCTTGGTGCGATCGATGTCGAGATAGAGCTGCGGCGTCGAGGTCTCGAACAAGGTGAAGACCTGCGGAAAGATGCCGGGCGTCTGGCCGGCGCGCGCCGCCAACCCGGCGGCGGCCTGCTGCAGCGCGGCCGCGCCGCGGCCGGCACGGTCCTCGACCATCATGCGGAAACCTCCCGCATTGCCGATGCCGGCGACCGGCGGCGGCTGCACCACGAGGATCAGCGCATCCTGGATCGGAGCAAGTTCCTTGAACAGCGCCGCCGTGATCCCGGCGGCGGACTGCCGCGGATCGCGCCCGCGCTCCTCCCACGGATCGAGGGTGAGGAAGACCGCGCCTGCATTCGGCGCGTTGGTAAACGTCGCACCCGAAAAGCCGACGATGTTCACGGCATGGGCGACGCCCGGTGTCTTGAGCGCGATGTCGACCGCCCGCTGCTGTACCTCGTCGGTGCGCGCGAGCGAGGCGCCGGGCGGGAGCTGCACGACCACGATGAGATAGCCGCGGTCGAGCTGCGGGATGAAGCCGAGCGGGGTCTTGCGGAACTCGTTGAGGCCGTAGGCCAGGATGCCGACATAGACCAGGAGCACGATCGCCGAGATTCGCACAGTGCGCGCCGTGACGAACGCATAGCCGCGCCCGACTGCGTCGAAGCCAAGGTTGAACAGCCGGAAGAAGCCGCCGATGGGACGCTCCCACCAGCGCGGGCGGCGGGCCGAATCGTGCGGCTTGAGCAGCAGCGCGCACATGGCGGGCGACAGGGTGAGCGAGACGATCAGGGAGATCACCGTCGCGCCCGCGATGGTGAGCGCGAATTGGCGGTAGAACTGGCCGGAAATGCCGGTGATGAACATCGACGGCACGAACACCGCGCAGAGCACCAGTGCAATCGCGATCAGCGCCGCGCCGACCTCGTCCATGCTCTTGATTGCCGCGTCGCGCGGGCTCAGGCCCGCCGCGATGTTGCGCTCGACGTTCTCGACCACGACGATCGCGTCGTCGACCACAATGCCGATTGCGAGCACGAGCCCGAACAGCGACAGGTTGTTGAGCGTGAACCCGAACGCGCTCATGAAGAAGAACGTGCCGACCAGCGAGACCGGGATTGCGACGATCGGGATCACCGCGGCACGCCACGTCTGCAGGAACATGATGATGACCAGCACGACGAGAATGATCGCCTCCCCGATCGTCTCCTCGACCGCGGTGACCGATTGCGCGATGAAGGTGGTCGGGTTGTAGACGATGGCGTGCTTGATGCCGGGCGGGAAACGCTTCGACAGCTGATCCATGGTGGCGACGATGTTGTTCGCGGTCGCCAATGCGTTCGACCCCGGGCGCTGGAAGATCGCGATCGCCACCGCCGGGTCGCGATCGAGATAGGAATTCGACGAATAATCGACGGCTGCAAGCTCGACGCGCGCGACGTCCTTGAGCCGCACCACCGCGTTGCCGGTCTGCTTCACGACGATGTTCGAGAACTCGTCCGGATTTGCGAGGCGACCGAGCGTCTGCACCGCGATCTGGAAGGCGCCCTGCTTCGGCGAGGGCGGCTGGTCGAGCACGCCGGAGGCAACCTGGATGTTCTGTCCCTGCAGCGCGCTGACGACGTCGCTCGCGGTCATCCGGAGCGACTGCAGCCGGTCGGGGTCCAGCCAGATGCGCATCGAATAGTCTCGGCTGCCGAACACCGTGATCGAGCCGACGCCATCGACGCGCGCCAGGGCGTCGGTGATCTCGAGCGTCGCATAATTCGAGATGAAAAGCGTGTCGCGCGATTTGTCAGGCGAATAGAGATGCACGACCATCATCAGGTCGGGCGAGCTCTTGGTCACGGTCACGCCGATGTTGCGCACGTCCGCCGGCAGCCGGGGTTGCGCGATCGCGACGCGGTTCTGCACCTGCACCTGCGCGATGTCGAGATTGGTGCCGAGCTCGAAGCTGACCGAGATGGAGAACCGGCCGTCCGCCGTCGAGTTCGAGGACATGTAGATCATGTTCTCGACGCCGTTGATCTGCTGCTCGATCGGCGTCACGACGGTTGAGGCCACCACGTCGGCGCTCGCCCCGGGATATTGTCCCGAGACGTTGATGATCGGCGGGGCGATCTCGGGATACTGCGCGACCGGAAGGCGGGCGAATGAGACCACGCCGAGGATCACGAACACGATCGAAACGACGGCCGCGAAGATCGGCCGGTCGATGAAGAAGTGGGAGATCCGCATGGCCTTCAGTTCTTGACCTGTGGCCCCGTGACGGAGGCGGATGGCGACGCCCCCTGTTCCTGCGGCTGCACCTTCTGGCCGGGGCGCGCGCGCATGAGGCCGTTGACCACGACCCGGTCCTCCGGGCCGATTCCATCCTTGATCACCCGCAGATCGCCGGAGGTCTGGCCGAGCGTGACGTATTTCTGCCGGACGACGTTGTCGCCATCCACGACCAGCACGTATTTGCGCGCCTGCTCGGTGCCGATCGCGGCGTCGGGCACGAGGAGCGCAAGATAGGGCGGCGAGCCGGGCACACGCACCCGACCGAACATGCCGGGCGTGAACACGCCATCGTGATTGGCGAAGACGGCGCGGCCGCGAATGGTGCCGGAGGCACGGTCGATCACGTTGTCGACGAAGTCCATTCCGCCCTGGTGCTGGTAGTCCGCCTCGTCGATCAGGCGGAGCGAGACGAGCACGCTGCCGTCGCGACCGGCCACGTCCTTGCCCGTATGGGCGAGGCGCTGGTAGCGGATGTAGGAGGCCTCATCGAAGGTGAACTCGAAACGGATCGGGTCGAGGGAGACGATCGTGGCGAGCAGCGTGGTATTGCCGCCGGTCCCCCCGGTCACCAGATTACCCGGCGAGACCCGCCGGTCGCCGATGCGGCCGTCGACCGGCGCGCGCAGCTCGGTGAAGCTCAGATCGAGCCGTGCCTGCTGCACTGCCGCCTCCTGCGCCGCGACCGAGGCTTCGGCGACCCGCTTGGCCTGGGTGCGCTGATCGAAGGTCTGCTCGGTAATGGTCTTGTCGCGCACCAGCTGGGCGCCGCGCGCGAGATCGGCCTCTGCGAAAGCGAGATTGGCGCGCGCCTGGGCCAGGTTGGCCTGCGCCTGATCGAGCGCGGTCTGGAACGGCCGCTTGTCGATGGTGAACAGGCGATCGCCCTGCTTCACCATCTGCCCGTCGGTGAAATGCACCTGATCGAGGTAGCCGGACACGCGGGCGCGGACCTCGACCGAATCGACGGCGACGAAGCGACCGACATATTCGTCGTGGTCGACGATGGTCCGCTGCACCGGAAGCGCGACCGTGACGACGGGCGCCGCGGGCGGCGCGGCCGCCTGCTGGCCTTGCCCGCAGCCTGCCAGGAGCGCCGCCAGAGCAACGGCCACGAGATGCGTGACGGGAAGTCTCGGCATGATCTCTCTTAAGGGTCTGGCCCAATGGGGCAGCAATCCGGGGCTTATCTGGGGCGCGCAGCGCCCTCGCACGCAGGGTCGCAAGCTTGTGAACGGCGGCCCCGGCCTTTTCACCCCGTCGTCCAACCCCCATATCTGGTGAACTTACGCGTGTCCACTCGCGGCAGGGCCGGGCCGGCGGCGGACATACCCCCAAGAGATCCCCATGCCTACTATACCTTTGGCTGACAACAGGAAAACTGACTCTCCAAGCACCGCGCCCGCGGCCCCCGAGGACGCCGCGCTGCTCGATGCCTATTCGCGCGCGGTCATCGACGTGGTCGAAGCGGTGAGCCCGGCGGTGGTTCGCCTCGACGTGCGCCCGTCCGACAATGCCAACCACGAGCCGCGCCATGCCGGATCCGGCTCGGGCGTGATCGTTGCACCGGACGGGCTCGTGCTCACGAACAGCCATGTCGTCGGGGGCGCCTCCCGCATCCGAGTGGCGACCGCCGACGGGCAAAGCCTCACGGCGCATGTGGTGGGCGACGATCCCGATACCGACTTGGCATTGGTGCGGATGAATGAGGACGTCACCCTTCCCTTTGCGCCGCTCGGCGATTCCCGCGGGCTCAAGCGCGGGCAACTGGTGATCGCGATCGGCAACCCGCTGGGCTTCGAATCGACGGTGACGGCGGGTGTCGTTTCTGCGCTCGGCCGGTCTTTGCGTGCGCGCACCGGCCGACTGATCGATGATCTGATCCAGACCGACGCCGCGCTCAATCCTGGCAACTCGGGCGGGCCGCTGGTGTCTTCCCATGGCGAGGTGGTCGGCATCAACACCGCCATCATCTCCGGCGCGCAGGGCATCTGCTTTGCGATTGCCGCCAACACGGCAAAATTCGTACTCGGCGAACTCATCCGGCACGGGCGGGTGCGTCGCGGCTATATCGGGATTTCAGCGGCTCAGACCCGCCTGCCGCGGCGGCTGCGCCGGGAGGCGGATGTCGCGCAGGCGAGCGCAGTGGTTGTGTCCGCGGTCGAGGCCTCGAGCCCGGCTGGGCGCGCCGGCATCCTCGCAGGCGATGTGCTGCTCGCATTGGATGACCAGGCGGTGACCGGAGCGGACGATCTCGTTCGTCTGCTCACGGCCGAGAAGATCGGCCGACCGGTCGAGATCGATCTGTTGCGCGAGGGCGCGCGCCGGAAGCTGTCGCTTACGCCGGAGGAGCGTCGACGTCGGGCTGCGTGATCGACCCCGCACGAGCCCGTCCGGACCGGCGCCGGAAGGCGGCGAGCCATTCGCGCCCGAACAAGAGCGCCAGTGCACCGCCGTAGACGAGTGCGCCAATCAGTATGAGGCCCGCGAGGCTGATCTCGGCCTTGAATCGCGGCAACCCGGCAAGGAGATGGTCGAGCAGGCGTTCGCTGGCGAGCAAGGCCGCCGCGAGCCCCAATCCGGCGAGTGCGATCCGCACCGCCGAGCGTCTGAGACGATCGTCGATCGCGATCAGTCCCGCGCGCCAAGCGTACCACACGATCAGGCCGAAATTGATCCACACGCCCACCGAAGTCGCGAAGGCGAGCCCGACTTGCGCATAGTCGCGCATGAGCAGGATCTTGAGCGCCACGTTGACCACCACCGAGGCGAATAGGGCCTTGACCGGCGTCGCCGTGTCGCCGCGCGCCAGGAAGGTCGCCGACACGCTCCGGAGCAGGACGAACGGCACCAGTCCGATCGTGTAGGCGGCGAGCGTCGCCCCTGCCACCGCGGCATCCGCCGCCGTGAAGGCGCCACGGGCGAACAGGGCGCGCATGATCAGATCGGGGACCACCAGGAACGCTGCGACGCATGGCACCGAGAGCACGAGGGTGAACTCGATCGCGCGGTTCTGTGCTGAGCGCGCGCCGGCCTCATCTCCTGCCGCAAGTCGGCTCGCCATCTCAGGCAGCAGGACGGTGCCGGCCGCGATGCCGATCACCCCGATCGGGAGCTGGTTGAGCCGGTCGGCGTAATAGAGCGCCGACAGCGCGCCGGCCGCGAGGAAACTGGCAATGATCGTATCGGCGAAGAGCGCGATCTGGGTGCCGCCCGATCCCAGTATCGCAGGCCCGAGCGCCTTGAAGAAGCGCTTGACGTCGTCGTCGAGCGCGAACGTTTTGAAGCTCGGCAGCACCTTGTTTCGGCGCGCATCGGCGCCGACCAGCAGCGCCTGCAGCACGCCCGAAATGAGCACGCCCCAGGCGGCGGCATGGCCGGCGGTCGGGAAGGCTGCGACCAGCGCCAGTGTGGCCATCATTGTGAGATTGAGCAGGATGGGCGCCGCAGCGGCGCTCGCGAAGCGGCGGATCGAATTGAGGATGCCGCCATAGAGCGTCACCAGCGAGATCAGCAGCAGATAGGGAAATGTGATGCGGGTGAGATCGGTCGCGAGCGCGAAGCGCTCGGGATCGCGGGAAAATCCCGGCGCCAGCAGGTCGATCAGCGCCGGCGTGAAAACCAGCGCGACCGCGAGCAGGACGACCTCGACGGCGAGGAGAAGCGTAAAGATGCGATCGGCGAACAGCGCCGCTCTCCCCGGCCCGGCCGAGGCTCGCACGCGCGCGTAGGCCGGAACGAAGGCCGCATTGAAGGCGCCTTCGGCGAAGATGGCGCGGAAATGATTGGGCAGGCGGAAAGCCACGAAGAATGCGTCGGCGATCGGGCCGGCGCCAAGGATCGCCGCCAGCATCATGTCCCGCCCGAGCGCGGTGAGCCGCGACACCAGGGTGAGGCCGCCGACCGTAAGGATACGTTCGATCATGGAGATTGGTCCGACGCCCCGAATTTCGCCGGCGTTGCCCGCGCGCGCCCTCTCAGGCCGACACGCGGCTCTTTTCCTGTGCGAACGGGCTCAGGCCAAGCCACTGCTGCATGGACCGGGCGATGGTCCTGTCGCCGATCAGCTCCATATGCCCCGCATCGACCTCCTTCTGCACGGTGGAGAGGCCCATCCAGACCGCCGTCAGGCTCTTGAGCGGGCTTCGCACGCACAGATCGATGTCGAACCCCGGATTGGTCGAGCACAGGTCGACCGTGCCGCCGTCGATCACGAGCCACCAGCGGCTCTGAGCGGACTTCACGTCGGGATAGAGAAAATAGATCGTGCATCGACGCGGCGGCAGCGGGGTTGGATCGAGATTGCGGCGCATGTCCCACATGAGCAGCGAGGGGTCCAGATTCTTCAGCGAGAGCGACGATTCGACCCAGCGCTGACCCCAGATGCCGAGCGACATGACGACGGAGCGCAGATCTTCGCCCGCCTCGGTGAGCTTGTACTCGACTGCGCCCGGCTGAGCGGTCCGCCCCGTCACGACGACGCCGGCCGCCTCGAGCTCCTTGAGGCGCTTCGAGAGCAGCGTGGGCGACATCAGCGGCAGACCGCGCCGCAGGTCGTTGAAGCGCCGCGAACCGGACAGCAGCTCGCGGAGGATCAGCGCGGTCCAGCGCGAGCAGACGATTTCTGCGGCCATCGCAACAGGACAGAACTGCCCGTAACTGCCCGGGGCTTGGCGCTGGGACATGGGACCCTCCCTGCAAGCAGACGAGCCGGACGCAACCGCCGTAATCGACGAGCAGTACACATATTGTACCGAATTCCGGCACCGTCGTCATGCGCCAGCTTGGCCAGCCCTGTTCGGCCGTACGCCCCGCGCTCCCCGATCCATTTCCTGGACTAGAGGCCCCGGCGAGACGGTGCGAGGATCGCCGCAATTCCCGACCGATCGGTCGCATTGACGAAGGAGACGGCAATGAGCACCGCATCTGTAATCAGGACCACCATTCCCGAGGCGCGCAGCGCGGCCGCGGTCGCACGCGACCTTGGGCCGATCCTGGCCAGCCGTGCCGAAGCGGCACAGGACGAGGACCGTTACGTGGCGGACGATATCACCCTGTTGAAGGAACACGGGCTCGTGGAGGCCGGCGTCCCGCGCGAGTTGGGCGGCGGCGGCGCGGATGTCGACGAGCTCGCCGCGATGCTGCGCACGCTCGCCTACCATTCCGGGTCGACCGGCCTTGCGTTCTCGATGCACACCCACCAGGTCGCGATTCCGGCCTGGCGCTGGAAGCATCAGAAGGCCGCCGCGGTCGAGCCGCTGCTGAAGCGGATCGCCGGCGAGCGGATTATGCTCCTGTCGAGCGGAGGCTCGGATTGGATCGGCGGCTCCGGCAAGGCCGAAAAGACAGGAGATGGCTACCGCGTTACCGCGCGCAAGGTCTTCACGTCCGGCGCGCCGACCGGCGACATTCTGATGACGAGCGCAGTCCTCGACACCGACGAGGGACCGACCGTCCTGCATTTCGGCATCCCGATGAGCTCGCCTCACGTGAAGGTGCTCGATACGTGGCGTACGCTCGGTATGCGGGGCACCGGCTCGCACGATGTGCTGATCGAGGGCCACGTCGTTCCCGAGGCCGGGATTGCGGCCCGGCGCAAAGCCGGCGAATGGCATCCGCTTTTCCACCTCATCTCCACGATCGCTTTCCCGCTGGTCTACGCGGTGTATCTCGGCGTGGCGGAGAGCGCACGGGATATCGCGATCGGCCTTGCCAAGCGCAAGACGCCCGGTCATCACACGGTCCATCTGGCGGGGCGAATGGAAACCGAGCTCGCGGCCGCGCGCCTGGCCCATGAATCGATGCTGGCAGCGGCGCGCCTCAATGCGCCGTCGGCCGAAACGGTCAATCAGGTGATGATCGGACGCCAGCTGGTCGGACGGCATGCGATCGCGGCGGTCGAGCATGCCATGGAGCTCGCGGGCGGCGCGGGATTCTACCGCTCGGCCGGGCTCGAGCGCCGGTTCAGGGACATCCAGGCCGCGCGCTATCACCCGTTGCAGGCCGGTCCGCAGGCCGAATACGCAGGCGCGATGGCGCTTGGACTGCCGGTGGACAGGATCTTCTGAACCGGCCAAGCCCTCAAAGCGCATTCCGCCTCGATGAGCCGGGATGCGCTTCCGATCGCATTGATCGTATCTACCGCGAACCGATGCTCATTGGCCCGCGAAGGCGCTACGGCGCGAGCGCTCGCTGCACCGCGTCGATGATCCGGTCCTGGGTCTGCCCGTCCAGGTAGGCGTGCATCGGAAGGCTGATCACCTCCTCTGCGAGCCGGTCCGAGACCGGAAGGCCGCCGTCGGCGCAAGGAAAACGCCCATAGGCTTCTTGCCGATGCAGCGGCTTGGGATAGTAGATCGCGGT
>Ga0075426_10002453_pt1 | contig 13272 bp, 12 predicted proteins | sample SoiMethybrSBSTD5_FD_75304 | JGI IMG/M metagenome (GOLD analysis project Ga0075426, IMG submission 75304) | Bulk soil microbial communities from a Populus tree surrounding site in Tennessee, USA - Soil MetaG P. TD hybrid SBSTD5 | ecosystem: Environmental > Terrestrial > Soil > Tree plantation... | reverse complement strand
CCATTAAATGCGCAAACTGAAACAAACAACATTTCTGCGGAGGACTACGATAAAATTAAAAATTGCTCTAAAGACCTGAGGAAGAAGCCCACTCCCGTAGAGTACCTTACTTATTTTAATTGTGGTCATGTTTCGAGGGATGAAAGCGGAAGAACTGTTCGACAATTTACACTCATAGTTGAGGAAAATGAAAAGATTCCCATTTCATATGAAGGACACTTCTTTGATGCATGGACATTTAATGGCACTGTCCCAGGACCTACCATTAGAGTTACAGAAGGCGATCTAGTCCGTATAAGAGTCATTAACAGTAACGAGAATGAGCATCCTCATTCACTTCACATGCACTCAGTTCATTTCGCCAAGAATGATGGAGTTTCAATGGGTGGATATCCTGGGGGTGCTATATCACCCGGTAGAAGTTTCACTTATGAATTTATTGCACAACCATACGGCGTATACCCATATCATTGTCATGTAGATCCAATAGCAGATCATATCAACAGGGGATTGTATGGAATGATGATTATTGACCCAAGAGAACCACGGCCACAGATGACAGAGATGGCTATGCTTCTGAATGGTTATGACTTAAATTACGATCAAGAAGGACCTACCCATTTACCTCCGGTTGCCCAATTTGCAGGAAGTCAACCAGATGATATCGATGCCAATAACACCGGAAGTACAGAAGAGATGGAAACTAACGAAACTGCCACAGTGGCCAATAACACTGAAGGTACCGACAGTAACCAAACTACCACAATGGCCAATATGACGCATCTTTCTGCTCCATCGACTTCGAAAGATGACGGCGAGGAAGAAGCCGAGGAAAGGGATAATGAAATATACACTGTTAATGGAAAGGCATTTGAATATATGATGCATCCAATAGTATTACAAACTGGTAAGCCATATCGTGCTTACGTCGTAAATATGCTGGAATTTGACTTGGTTAACTCGTTCCATATACATGGTGCTATGTATGATTATATCGCTGCTGGTACAAAAGAAAAGTCAGATTATAAAACTGACATAGTAACGTTCTCACAAGGTGATAGAGGAATTATGGAATTTACATATGACTATCCAGGAACCTATATGTTCCATGCTCATCAGGCAGAGTTCACGGATCTGGGATGGATGGGACTCTTCGATGTAAGGGGAAATCCGGTTAATCTACCCTCTTTCAATTAGGCTTTAAGTTTTTATAATTCGCTGACCCATAATATATACGAAGGTATATATCCATAGCTGGTGGGTCAGCCAGACTGCATTTTCATTGGCCCGCCAGTTCTTAAGTATTGCTTAATTTAGATCACGCAAATTAATAATCGCCCCTTGAGTTACGACAATTGAGAACACCTCGCTGGTGGACCTAAACATATGGAAGGTGGTGGGACAATCTTGTTCATTGGGGAGTCCACTCATGTCCCTCTACCGTTCTTAACTATATAATAATTTGTTGAGTATAGCTTAAATGGCCAAATACGCTTTAGATAATCTAGTTTTTTCGTCTTCTGATTGTTCTGATGTGTTGCAATTGTTGGACTGAAGTATATCTGTTCATGATGTTTTCTTGATGTTTGTTTATATTCTATTTATTTCTCAATAATCAATACCAAGCTTAGCCTTTTTTCCTTTTTTGTAAGGATGCTTTATTGCTTTCATTTCAGTGACTAGATCAGCTAACGAGATGAGCTCTTCACAAGCATAATTACCTGTCAGAATTAATGATAGTTGTTTTGGACGATTTTTAACTAACGTCAGAACATCACCTAATTGTAACAAACCAAGATGCACTGCATAATTAATTTCATCCAAAATAATAATATCAAAAACATCAAGCGACATCTTCTGTTCAACTATTTCCAGTGCAGTTTTTGCTGCGCTTACATGTTCCTCAAAGGCATGGTCATCATCAATAATTCCTATAAATCCCTTACCTGCTACTATCAATTCAAAATCTGGTTCTAGTTTCTTTATACTATTAAGTTCACCATAGTGCCATTCCCCCTTGATGAATTGTACCATGCAAACTCTAAGTCCCTGACCTACCGCTCTCAGTGCTACTCCTAGTGAGGCAGTTGTTTTACCTTTGCCATTCCCAGTGTATACAATTACAATGCCATCATTTGATGTGTTTTCTTTTTCCAAGGACAATTAATATAATAGCATTTTAGATGCAGGGGTTACTTAGATATTGTTCAATAAATAGGTCAATTTGATACATGGAGGTTTTTAACATGATCATTGGAATTCTAATAAATCTATGGAGTTACATAAACTGGGTGGCTAAAAAATGACAAGAATGGGTCGATAGTCATGAGACATTAGTAAATTCGTTCATAATGCTAAATAATTTGAAAATTTGATTATTTATGATAGATTTGACTGGGTCATACATGTTCCTCGGCAACCAAGTGAGACGCCATTTCTGTTGGTAGTTCCTAAAACTAAGTTTAGGGCATATAATATAATATAAAGAATTATTGTGATGATCTAACTGTGATTTATAGCAAAATTGAAAATTGTATTGGAGAAATATGTAGATACATTATCCCAATCAAACACGAATATTACTTAGGAAATGGAAGCAGAATTGCCATTTGTACTTTATCCAGTGTCAATTTATTGCGAGAAATTTCAAATGATACTAAACTGATGAATAAAGTTGCTATTGTGGGTAGGCTATTGTCCGAAAATAGGGGAGTTGATAAAATCATAAATTACTGTATCACAAATCGGGAACTTGTTCACCTAATCGTATGTGGGAAAGACGGGAGTGGTCATAGAGCTGGACATTCGTTAATTACGCTATTTGATAAAGGCATTTCAAAGGAAGGCAAAATCATCATGTCACAAAGCCCTTATCCTAACCTTGTGTCATCTTATGACGATGTGCAAGATATTAGGGGTCGAATTACTATTCATAATCTAATAGAAGAGACAAACCTGAATTTTATAGAGGCTTATTTAGATAGATTGGTTTAATAGTTTGTCTTTTTCCTTTCCTTGTTTATTTTGTTCTTTTTCGAATAATATTTTACAATATCGTTAGGCGACATTTTTAATTCAATAGCAGCCTGGAGGACAAAGTGCCAGATATCTATTAATTCTTCTTTTGCCCCCTCAATATCAAAATCTGTGGGATTTTTCCACCATTTCCAATTTGTCAATCTTTGAAGTTCGATTGCTTCATGTGTAATTGCAGTACAGAGAACCGAAATCCTCTCTTCGGTTTTTAAGGGATATCTCGATGACGCTAAGACTGAGGCAAGATTTCTTTGCATCTCAATTAAGTTTTCCAGTCTATCCACTTGCGAATGATATTAGATCTTTAATATAATTTAACCTTCCATCAAGATGAAATGGAGTCGTGCTTCCTATCGATTCGCAAGGATATGGAAGTTCTCCATTAGCATCTTATTAGTGGTATATCGTAGAAAAAATATTAATAAATGTTTCTCCTGCCGTAAATATAATGTGAAATATAATATATTTCGATGCAATTTACACAAATTCTGAAGAATTGCTATAATAATTAATTCTCATCTTATAATTCTTATTATATAGGATTCTTCAAATTATATCATTTCGGATAATTATCAAGATATTAGCGATTAATACGACCTTACCAACTAAATTGAAATAAAAGTAGAAATATCATCAACAATCGTAAAGCCCATCTTGTCGAGCTATTAAATAAGATTTATCAGCTGTAATAGGTTTCAATGCTCTTGCAGAAAATCTAGACTCGTTAACCTTTACTGTCTTTAGCTCTAATACCACATGAGCGTGATTAGAAATTATTTTATTCAATAATTCATTGTAGGGGAGACTTTTCTTTTCAAATATGTCCCCCGAATCAATGTTTTCTTTTTTTGTAAAGACTGGATTTGTAAGTACTATTGCTATGTCATTATCAATTGCACTTATGGCTAGATCGTGAAGGTGTTTTCTGAGGAATATTTGTACTGATAGTAATCTTTTCCTTTCGTTCAAAAATAAATAACTGAAATTATCGATTATTATCAGAATAGGACGTAAATTTAGAGCATAATTCACCAGGACCATTTGCACATTTAATGAAAGTATCCTCAAACTTCTTATTTGATGAAGTATTGGGGATGAATTGTGTTTGTCTTTGATGTATGAAAGTATTTTCTCGGGCCGGTAAAAACCTTGTGTGTCACCAAATATTATGGATGAATTTTTGTAGCCTTGTGCAGCGTTGACACATAGCGAATAGCACATACTAGATCTTGCATCTCTCGAATCAGATAAAATATTGGTTATCAAACCAGTTCTGATTCCTCCTCCCAACATCTTATCAATCGAAGATGACCCTGTTGTAATTATGCGCATAAAGCTAAACTCTATAATTATTTATATGCAATTTCAGAGATCCTAGGAGAAACTTTTTATTGTCGATCTTATTTTTTGAAAACAAAAGTGATAACCTAATATGTCATCAACTCCACAGCAACCAAAAAGACCGTTAACAATCTTACAGCGCTCACTGAATATGAAAGTATCTGTCAGACTTAAAAATGAGTTGGAGTACAGAGGTCGAATGAATAATGTGGATTCATATATGAATTTAATACTATTGGATGCTGAAGAATTTAATGGTGCAAGTCCCGTTGCAAATTATGGGAAAGTAGTTATTCGAGGAAACAATGTACTATTCATCAAAATAGAAAAGGATCTCTAGAAATAGAGTAATTCTCAGGATTTGACGTAAACAAAAATGGGAAGGCGTTATCTCTTCACTTCAGAAAGTGTGACTGAAGGACATCCCGATAAGATATGTGATCAAGTTTCTGATTCAATACTTGATGAAATAATTTCTCAGGATCCAGATTCTAGGGTAGCAGTAGAAGCTATGACCACTACAGGGATAGTGTTTGTAGCCGGGGAAGTAACTTCCAAAGCAAGAATTGACGCCCAAGCGGTCGTTAGAACCACATTGAAGGATATAGGTTACAATGGATTAAAGTACGGATTTGACGGAAACAGCTGTTCTGTTTTAACCTCAATTCATGAACAAAGCCCTGATATTTCGATGGGGGTTTCCAAAAATGAGAACGGAATCCAGGGAGCAGGTGATCAAGGATTAATGTTTGGATACGCAACAAATGAAACCACTGAGCTTATGCCATTGCCAATAACCCTAGCGAACAAATTAACATTCAAGTTGGCAACGGTTAGAAAAGAAAAAACACTAGATTGGGTAGGTCCCGATGGAAAATCTCAGGTTTCTGTAATCTATGAAGATTCCATTCCAAAGAAAATAGATACCGTTGTTGTTTCGACCCAACATACAGAAGATGTTTCAATATCCCAAGTGAGAGAAGAGATCATCTCAAAGGTCATAAAACCTATTTGTGATGAATTAATAAACGACTCTACAAAATTTCTCGTAAATCCAACTGGTCGATTTGTTATAGGAGGTCCCGTAGGGGACACCGGATTAACTGGAAGAAAGATAATAGCCGACACCTATGGTGGCATGGGTAGGCATGGTGGAGGTGCATTCTCGGGAAAAGATCCTTCTAAGGTAGATAGGTCTGCGTGCTACATGGCAAGATATATAGCAAAAAATATTGTTGCATCAGGATTAGCATCAAAATGCGAAGTACAACTGGCATATGCTATAGGCGTAGCCGATCCAGTTTCAATCATGGTTGATACGTTTCACACAGGAAAAGTTAGCGAAGAAACAATTGAAAAGCAAGTTAGAGAAATATTTGATACTACGCCCATCGGTATTATAGAAATGTTACGACTAAAAAGACCAATATATAAAAAAACCGCAGCGTATGGACATTTTGGTAGGAATGAGCCCGATTTTACGTGGGAGAAGGTTGACAAATCTCGCTTATTTAGTATAAAATAATTTTTGCAACATTCTATACCAATTTATTAGATTTAAATGCCTTTAATCTGGTTAATTGTGTTTCCAACATCCTTTTCAATTTTATATTTCTTTGAAAAAAATTTAAGAATATTTGTTACATCCCTCAAGAGCACGACGTTTGCATTAATGGTATCAGATTTAATAGCTTGAGGCCAATCGAGGATAAAAATATTGTCATTATTTACCATTATGTTATACTCATTGAGATCACCATTAATGTAACCATTCTGATAAGCGATCTTCACATTGCTGATTATTTTTTCCAATACAGATTGTGGATCTTCAAGACTTTCAGTATCAGCTAATTTGGAACCGTAGAATGGTTCCATAACAATGCAATGAAAAGCTCTATAGAGAGGGGTTGGAAACGAAGTACTGGACTGTCTCAAATAGTTTAAGATGTCATATTCTCTTTTAGCTGTTTGGATATTTAATAGTAACCAATTACTAGTACTTGTGCTTATATCTCGTTTTCTCTTTATTTGTTTGAAACTTGATCTTCCGAGTCTGAACATCTTTAAAATTTTATCTTTTTCTTGCGAGTCATGAGCCAAATAGATTTCGGCTTCTTTACCGATCCCAATTTGTGGTCCAATAGAGGTAATTGTGTTCCTATTGGAAAGAATTTTTAGCACGTATATATCTAAACCTGTTACCAATAATGTGAAACCTATATTGCTTTTGCCAACTAAACCAGATTTAACAAGTCGTTCTAAATGATGTTCCACTAATCTTTGATTTAAATTTGAGTATTGACTCAGAGTAGAAAGGTTTAGAAATTGACGAGTCTTTAAAGAAGAAGCAAATACCTTCAGAATTTTGAAATCACTTTTATTCAATGATGAAACAAGATGTCCAGCCTTTGAAAATGAAGACAACTGAAATCAACTACTCACAATATTAAATTAAGCTTTATTGTTTGCCTATTGCTTTTGAAGACAAGGATAAAAATAGCCATACGACGCATCTCTATACAATGCCTAAATTGAATTAATGCTATGCATCAGATTCATATGGAGAACTTTGTTAACGGTCAATACTTCTTCATTTATTGGTATATGTTCACATCTTTGCAGCTGTCCATACTAATGCAAAAGCGTGTTTGAAAATGAGTCGATAGGTGTAAGGTACTAAAAGGATTGTATTCCTTGCGGTTGAAAATTCATCTTTCTCTACTGGAAATACTATTATTATTGAAGTAGGAATTGTACGTACTTAGAAAGTGATTGTTTGTGTACCAGAGCGTAGATGGTATTAAAGAAACAGATCTACCTGTAGGTAGGAAAAGATCACTTAGAACAGGATATACAACTGGTACTTGCGCTGCAGCCGCAACTAAAGCTGCACTATCCGCTCTGGTAAGCGGTAATAAATTGCCTAAAGTAAATGTTTCACTTCCAAAGGATAAACACATTGTAATTGACATCGCCTGGATAAAATTTGTAGATGAAAGGTCTGTTACTGCTTCTGTTATTAAAGATGGAGGAGATGATCCTGATGTTACCAATGGGGCTGAAATCTGGTCTACAGTATCATTATTAGAATCATCTAATAAGATCATGATTGATGGGGGCATTGGTGTCGGAAGAGTAACTAAACCCGGCTTGGGACTGGAAATAGGTAAAGCTGCGATTAATCCCACCCCGCTAAAGATGATAAATCAGGCTATTGGGGAGATTTTAGAGAAACAACAAAAAAATAGATATGGATTATCCATATTAATAAGCGTCCCCAAAGGAGAAGAAATTGCAAAGAGAACAGATAATCCCAGATTGGGAATAATTGGCGGAATATCAATTTTAGGAACTACTGGTATCGTAATTCCATATTCTACTGCATCTTTTGCAGCTTCCATTCGTCAAAGTATCGATGTTTCTATAGCAATGGGCTCTGATTCCGTCATATTGACCACTGGGGGCAGAAGTGAAGATTTTGCACGTAGTATTTTTGGAAACTCAGTTGCAGACCACGCTTATATTCAAATAGGAGACTTTATTGGATTTAGTATTAAACAATGTGCAATTAAGAAAATAAAGAAGGCATATGTAATAGGGTTCATTGGAAAATTAACAAAGATGGCAATGGGGGTAAAACAGACGCACGTAAAGGGATCTAATGTGGATATGAATTTTCTTGCAACGTTGGCAAACAGATGTGGAGCAAATAATGATCTAGTAAAAAAGATCAAGTTAGCAAATACTGCAAGGCATGTGGGAGAATTAATTGACCAAAGTGGATTGAGTATGTTTTATGATGTTCTATGTGAAGAGGTGTATAATCATTTAAGTAAAGATTCTCCATCTGATTTGCATATAAAAATCATTTTACTTGATTTTACTGGCAAGGTAATTGGAAATTTTCCCAACTAATAGAACGAATAACTGAATATTTTTTATATCCCCTCAAGGAGACCGTCTTTTTGAAGCTTTTCAGCATGAGCAGAAATATATCTCCAAACTATATCTGCCTTCTCAGGTTGAAAATCCCATGGTGCAATAAGAACAAGATCATGTTCTCTGATCCACATACGTCTTTTTATCTTTCCTCTAATTCTACATGTTCTGACTTTACCATCCGTGCATTTCACTATAATGTTATCTCCTCCAACTAATTTTATAACACGCCCAAGTAGCTCACCCTGTTGAGGCATTACTAGCTCCTTAAGATCAGATTCGCTCAGTACTTTTCTCTTTCCTAATTTGAAAACCTCAGCTAAAAGTCCTTCTAAGCAAGATAAAAACCTAGTGATTCTACATGTGTGAAAAAAATTAATGAAAATGTGGTACTTTATTATTTAGAGTAGTGATTACTCCAGAGCGTCATTAGTGTTAGCTCATTAAATCATGACTTTTTATGTGACATCATAAGATGGTCTTCGTATACACTTTTCGTTTTTGACATTAAGCAGCTATTTCAATTAATTCATTTTATTTGAGCGATTCAGATTATTAAATTCATTAAGTAATTTCAATATTGCAGTATAGTCTAATTCTGAGTAACCTCTATTTGCTGCTATTCGATAAAATTGTTCAGCCAATGATGAAAACGTAAGACTAGCTCCATTATTTTTTGCACACTGATTAAGCAATTGTATATCCTTGAGCATATTTTTCAAATAGAATTTTGGTGTAAAATTATCTTTTATCATCTTTGGGCCCTTTATTTCACTCAGACCTGTCTTAAAATAAGTTGAATTTAGAATTTCCAGAAAAATTGATGGATCTGTGTTTGATTTCTTTACAAATACTAATGCTTCCGACAATGAAATCGCAATTAAAGCGATGTTAAGATTTAGTCCAAGCTTTATGTAGTTGGCAACACCATCTTGATTACCTAGATAAAATATTTTTTTGCTGAAGTTGATTAGAATCTTTCTACATTTTTCAGATACTTTCCTATTACCAGATACAATACTTATCACATCTCCCTTCCTAGTTGCGTCTGGACCTCCCATTATTGGAGCCTGAATAATTTCATATCCTTTTTTTTTCACAAGTTCGGCACAATAGATTGAATCCTCTGGCAAAACTGTACTAGTGTCGATAACAGTCAGTTGTTTGTTATGGCAGTTAACTAATCCATTGTCACCAAATAAAATTTCTTTAACCGCATGACCATCTGTAACACTGATAATTACAAAATTACATTTTTTACCCATTATTGAGGGATGTACGATTCTGATTGCGCCCCTTTTTACCAGTATATTTGATTTTTTTTTAGTTCTGTTATACAGATAAACCTTAAATCCTCTTTCTAACAATCTATGAGCAATTGCAGATCCCATTAATCCGTTTCCAATTATTCCAATGTTCACAAAATAATACTTTATTAGTAGAAATTTATAACTTTTCAATATTTAGAAGGATATATCCCTCCAATAGCTGGCCTATTATTTTATTTTCATTCTGACAGAATTTTGTCGGATTGTATTAATCTCATGCCTAGTAACATATAGCTTCTATATCCTATTTGTAGTGAAAAAATAGGAATGACAACATGCGAGTTTGATAATTTAGATACCTGATTTTTGGAAAGATCCCAATCGTGGATTTATAAGACTACTTTTCGGGGTGCATATGAATATTAATTGCTTCCTTGACTAATTACCATGTGATAATGAATAACAAGGTTGTAACTATCAATCCCGCCAATGAGGAGATATTATCTGAGTATCAAAACATGACAAATGATGAGGTCGCAAAAATTGTCAATAAATCAAGAGATGTATTCAGAGAATGGAAGCGTGATATTCGCAAAAGATCGATAATATTACTTCAATTGGCAGAGCAGTTACGGAAAGATAAGGAACGCCTCGCTAATATTGCATCTCAAGAAATGGGAAAACCTATCAAAGAATCTCGTTCAGAGATAGAAAAGTGTGCATGGGCGGTTGAATTTTACTCGTACAATGGTGATATCCTGCTCAATAATGAATCACTAAACAGTGATGCCAACAAGACAATGATAACCTTCCAACCCCTAGGCGTAATTGCAAGTATCATGCCCTGGAATTTTCCGTACTGGCAGGCATTGCGATTTGCCGCGCCTTCATTAATGGCAGGAAATGCAATAGTTTTGAAACCTGCTAGTGCAACAATGCAGTGTGGCATAGAAATAGAGAAATCAATACTGAAAAGCGGCGCCCCTGATGGTTTATTCAATACTGTTATCGGAAATTCAAAAATAGCAGAGACGCTGATCGACTCCAACATAGATGGAGTTACTTTCACTGGAAGTATTGAAATCGGGGCTAAAGTAGCCCAACGTGCTACGTCAAGGCTTAAAAAATGCGTGCTGGAACTTGGAGGAAGTGATCCATTCATAGTTTTGGATGATGCAGATATTGAAAAAGCTGCCTCAGGAGCCATCAAAGGTCGATTCCTAAATTGTGGGCAAAGTTGTGTTGCTTCAAAAAGATTCATTGTTTCAAAGAAGATAGCAAATGAATTTATAGAATCATTTGTTCAAAAAACCGAAAAATTAAGGGTCGGGGATCCTCTCTCAGATGATACTGACATAGGACCACTTTCTAGTGTGAAGAGTCTAGAGAATATTGATTCATTGGTGAAAGATGCGATAGATCTTGGTGGAGAGTTATTAACGGGAGGTGAAAGAATCGGCAGTGTTGGCGCATTCTACAAGCCTACAGTAATTAAAAGTGTTAATTCAAATATGAGAGTGTCAAAGGAAGAAACTTTTGGTCCCGTAGCCCCAATAATGGTAGTTGAAGATGAAGTTGAAGCTATTAGCGCAGCAAATAATTCTGATTTTGGGCTTGGGGGTAGTATCTGGACACGTGATTTGGAAAAAGCACAGAAATTATCAATGGAAATGGAATGCGGTATTGTAACTGTTAACAACATGGTAGCCTCTGATCCAAGGGTTCCTTTTGGTGGGATCAAGCAAAGTGGTTTTGGGAGAGAACTATCAAGATATGGTTTGCTTGAATTTGTCAATGTAAAGTCAGTCAGATTTTACGACAAACTTGTCTATGAACATCATGTTGAATAAAATGATTGAGACTTGCAGGATGAAAAAATAATTTTACACCTATGTTATTCAATTATGAAGGCATTAACTATCAATTGCAGTTGTGCCACTGTACCACATATCCAAAACGCGATTGATTATAGTGATGGTTATGAGAATCTATTATAGTGAGGAATTTAACTTCATGAATTTATTATTATCACTGCTTTCAGTAACTTCACTATTTAAGACTGGTATCGGTTCATTTACAGTTTTACTGTTAAATAGTCACGAGAGTATAAATTGTCCCTGTAATAGCAGAAGAAGCAAATGCAATAATTTTTGCCATCTATACAATCATATAATTATTACGGATATGGACGTGACTATCTTGAAGTGGAATTCTAGTGTTCCTATATTAAAGGGGAGAATATCGCGATAATACTATTTTATATACAGTGTTTTTCTAAGTATAGCAAATTATGGTTATAACTAGTAATAATTTCAATAATCCCCATTGGAAACTTGAAGGACGGCGCCTTTTCTCTGAGTTGCTGGGGACGTTCTTCCTGGTGCTTGTCGCCGCCGGCGCCGGGATGATGGGTCAGGCGTTCCCGGACACGATCAGCCGTACGGCGGCCGTGGTCGCACCGGGGCTGATGGTGATCGCAATCATCCTGTTCATGGGCAAGGTCTCCGGCGCGCATCTCAATCCCGCGGTTAGTGTGGGGTTCGCGCTTAGAGGAGATTTTCCGTGGCGCCGCGTGCCCGGCTACATCGTCACCCAGCTCGTCGGAGCGACCCTCGCCGCCTTGTTTCTCCAGTCCGTCATCCACGTCTCCGCGACCTTTGGCTCCAACTATGTGGCCGCCGGATACTCCGCAACCGACGCATTCCTGATGGAAGCGGTTCTCACCCTGGGTCTGTTTAGCGTCGTCCTAGGTACCGCATCGGGCGCCCAGAACGTCGGTGCGATCAGCGCGCTGGGGATCGGCGGGTACATCGCCCTGGCAGGCTTGTGGGGAGGTCCGATCTCGGGTGCATCCATGAACCCGGCCCGCACGTTCGGCCCAGACCTCGTCGGAGGCGACTTCAGCAATTACTTGGTCTACGTCGCAGGGCCGTTAGTCGGGGCGATCGTTGCGGTCGGCGTGGCGTTCGTGCTCCGCGGCCACGGTGGGGGCCGCAGCGGATCGGAAGCGGCGCAGGGAACCATGGATACCGAGTTCAAACGCCCCGATCAGCCATGAGCACGGTCCATATCGACGCACACCAGAGAAAGGGGGTACTCGCCGTGAACGCCAGTCTTATTCCATGTAATTCTTATGTCGATTTTATTTGAACATTATAAGCAATTAGGAAAAATTGTAAACGAACGCATCTGTTTCATGGGGCGTAAGTTAGGAAAATGATCGTCAAATGTTTGCGATGTAGAAAGTTGTTACCTGAATCTAAGATGCATAAATTAATAGAGTATTTGGATGAGCATAAATGGGAGTTAGAGTATCAAGAGGATATTACAAATGACAATTCTAGCTGCCTTGCATTTTTCCATTACGCAACTAAACAGTTGAGAGAGTAGATGCAGATATATGATGAACTGGAAGAGCTACAGGAAAGAAGTGGAGGCATTAACGCAGTAATCCTGATGGCATTGGGAGTGTTGATTTGGTTAATTTCATAGTTTTGGCACAACATCCAAGATGAGAACCACTTATTAAATCACATGAATGCATGATTTAATTTATTTTAAACTCTCATTTTTTTGACATAAAACTTTAAGGCAAATTACGAATACTTGATGATAAATGACAGAATTTCCAGAATTGGGCCTTGCCGCTATGTACAGAATCATAAAAAAATCTGGTGGAGAAAGAGTT
>Ga0075426_10002452_pt1 | contig 13272 bp, 13 predicted proteins | sample SoiMethybrSBSTD5_FD_75304 | JGI IMG/M metagenome (GOLD analysis project Ga0075426, IMG submission 75304) | Bulk soil microbial communities from a Populus tree surrounding site in Tennessee, USA - Soil MetaG P. TD hybrid SBSTD5 | ecosystem: Environmental > Terrestrial > Soil > Tree plantation... | reverse complement strand
CCGGCGAGTGTGGCCACCGAGCCGACGTCGCGGACGCTGCTCTTTGCCGACACGACTGGCAATTTGATCGAAACATTCTCGGCTGGCAATAGTCCGGCATCAAGCGGGACGACCACGTTCGCCAGTGTCAGCGACCTTGCTGTCGATCCTCAAGGGACCTACGTCCTGGCATTTGGAAGCAACGCCATCACTGTGGCGCAAATCAGCGGGTCTACCGGAACGCTGAGCTGCGTGCAGCAACAACCTCCTCCCGCACCTCCCGTTCTTCCTCCCTGCCCCGCTGGCTTTACGCAAGCGGGCAACTGGATCGCCGGCGCTGTTGATCCCACGGGTCACTGGATCGTTGCACTCGACGGGGCCGGAAAAGCGCTACAGCCGATTGCGTTCACACCGGTTCAAAATCTGTTTGTATCTCCAGATGCGAATCTGACCGCGCAGGGATTGCCTCTGGGAACCGGCCTCACGAAGCCGTCCAGCGTAACATTCGATCCGCTCGGTCGATTCGTGTTTGTCTCCGACGCAACGGCCGGGAAGATCGCTGTATTCTCCTTTAACGAAGGGACTGGGGCACTGACGGCCCTTGGTACTCCTGTTACTGTCGATGCCACGGGAACTGGCAAAGTATCCGTGGATGCGAGCGGCACGTATCTTTATGCGGCCGTAACCGGAAATGGGGGCAGTACGCCCTCGGGTGTGAATGCTTACAAAATCAATGCGGACGGTTCACTAACGTTGGTCGCGGGTTCGCCCTTCGCAGCGGGCGCTGGGACCACTGGCACGGCGGCAGTTGTTGTAACGAGCTCAGTGAAATAGATCGACGGAACATTAGACAAACAAAAAGAGGGCGGCCCGGGCCGCCCTCTTTTATTTACGCGGAGAGTTGATCGTTAGAGTGTTTTGTCCTTTGAATTGCAGAGCGGTTCCAGGTTGCAGTCGACACACTTCGGATTGCGGGCGTGGCAGACGCGGCGGCCGTGCCAGATTAATTGGTGGGAAAAGGAAATCCAGCGGTCCTGCGGCAGAATTTTCATCAAGTCTTGCTCGATCTTTTTGGGATCTTGGTTCTGGGTGAGCTGCAGCCGATTCGAAAGACGCTGAACGTGGGTGTCGACGACCACGCCGCTTGCGATTCCGTAGGCCGTGCCGAGTACCACGTTTGACGTTTTTCGCGCGGCTCCAGGAATCGTCAGCATCTCTTCCATTGTGCGCGGAACGTTTCCGCCAAATTGTTCGAGGACGGCTTTGCTCGCGCCGATTACCGATTTTGTTTTGTTGCGGAAGAAACCGGTTGGCCGGATGTCCTGTTCAAGCTCGCGCGGATTCGCGTGGGCGAACGTTTCCGGCGTCGGATATTTCTTGAAGAGCGTGGCAGTGACTTGATTCACGCGGACGTCGGTACACTGAGCGGAAAGAATTGTGGCAATAAGAAGTTGAAATGCGTTTTCGTGATTTAGTTCGCAAACCGCGTTAGGGTACGCTTCATCCAGACCCTTGAGGATTGCTGCGACACGCTTCGGATCGGTTTTTAGTCCGGCCGCGGCGCCCTTCGGCGCCTTCGATTTGCTTTTGGATTTCGCTGAACCTCGGCTCGGCTGTTTCTTCTTTTTTGCGCGCATAATTTCGAAACTATAGCACGTCCGGCAAAACTGACAGCAGGCGGCGGAATGCCTTTCCGCGATGGCTGTGTTGATTTTTTTCCTCGGCTGTAAGTTCCGCGAACGATCTTTTTAGAGAAGGGAAGAAGAAGACCGGATCGTAGCCAAACCCACCGTCGCCACGGCCGGCCAGCAAGATCTCGCCGTCGGCCCGCGCTGTAATTACGGCCATCGCGCGATTCTGGCGCACGAGTGAAATCGCGCAAACGAAATGCGCGGCGCGTTCCATGCCGGTCATGCGGTTCATCTCTCCGAGCAGCTTTTCGATTCGCTGCGCGCTCGCTGCACCGACACCTCCATATCGTGCCGAGTGAACGCCCGGGCGCCCTCCAAGGCTCGGCACGACCAACCCGGAATCATCCGCAATTACAGCATTGCTGGTTTGCCGCGAGTAGTAGAGCGCCTTACCGAGCGAATTTTCAGCAAACGTTGATGCTGACTCGTCGAATTCCGGAATTGAATCGAATCCTGGGAACAGCTCGAACTCGAGTGGGAGCGGCGACTCTTTTGCCAGGATCTGAAATTCTCTCAATTTTCCGGCGTTCGACGACGCGAGGAGAATCTTAGCGGCCACGGGCAACCGATTTTGCGGGCAAGACCAATCGCTGCGCTTCGTTCAATCGCCGGATTCCCGCCGCCGCGAGCGCGAGCAAATCCTGCATTTCGCTGCCCGTAAACGGCCGCCCTTCCGCCGTTGCCTGCAGTTCGACGAAATGGCCGCCGCCGGTCATCACCACGTTCATGTCGACTTCCGCGCGCGAGTCCTCTTCATAGGCAAGATCGAGCAGGGCACGATCGTCCACAATCCCCACGCTTGTCGCCGCGACCGTATCAATCAGGGGAGAACTCTTCAAAATTCCAGCTGCGACCATGCGTTCCATTGCCAATGCCAGTGCAACGAACGCGCCGGTGATGGATGCTGTCCGCGTGCCGCCATCGGCTTGAATTACGTCGCAATCGATGTAGACGGTTCGTTCGCCCAACGCTTCCTGGTCCGTAATCGCGCGCAGGGAGCGGCCAATGAGTCGCTGGATTTCCAGCGTGCGTCCCGATTGTTTGCCACGCGCCGCTTCGCGCGCAGTGCGTTCCTCGGTTGCGCGCGGCAACATTCCGTATTCACTGGTCACCCAGCCTTTGCCCGAGCCTTTCAAAAATCCCGGTACGCCATCATCAACAGAGGCGGTGCAAATCACGCGCGTCTTTCCAAGCTCAATCAGGACACTGCCTTCCGCCGTCGAAATAAAATCAGGAGTTATCTTTACCGGCCGCAATTGGTCCGGGCCTCGGCCATCGTTTCTCACTTTTCCTCCACACCTGCAGAAAAAAGTAACATGGATTGCCGGCTTTGCGTGCTCGATTACTTTGTGGCGGGAACGCCCGCGGGCGCGGATGCTGGTGGAACGGGCTTCGTGCTCACCGGAAATGTACCAGTCAAGTCGAGATGCCCCGCCAGTGTTTCAACGGCTTGCCCGTGAATCAGGATTCTTAGGCGCCGCACTTGTGGCACGTTCGCTTCGAGCGTTCGCGTAATCGAATCCACTGCGAATTGTTCGCTCTGCACACCGGATGGGATTGAATTCGCCATTGCGTCGGAGAAATCCGCGACGGCCGTGCCGTCCGGCAAAATATAAAAGGCGAGCAAAGCAGCGTCGGGCGGCAAAGTGCGCAGTTCAGAATCGACAGGGCCTGCGAGAAGAGTGTTTAACACTTGCTTTGACCTAAGCACGGGATCGTTTGAAAGCGGAAGCTCGACTGTGTTTGCGACGAGATCGGAATATTCGGCATCCGCCGCCCAAAACAATTGCGCTTTAACTTTCGGCTCATTAGTGGCCGCATTCAGGCTTTGCACCAGTTCGAGCCGTGCTTGCTCCTCGCTCTTCTGCTGCACCTGCGCTTGTTTCTTGACGCGCCGCTTCAGGATCGGAAAATAGATCGCCGCCGCAAGTACGGCGACGACGAGTCCAATCGCAATTCCCAAGCGCCACTGTGAGTTCACGGTTTCGCTCCCGGCGCGTTTCCCGGCATACCCGGCGTCACGTAAGAAGGACGAAACGTCACGATACCTCGCACGATGGCGTCTGCAACTCCCGGGAGCATTCGGTCCAAATCGGCCTTGTCCTCCATCGCAACGCTCGATAGCTCTACGGCAATTGCGGGTGCAGCGGTGGTTCGCAATTGACGCACATAAGCCGATTGCACGTTCATCGGCGAGCCTTTGAATCGCTGCGTGAGTTCACCTTGCACCGTATCGCCCAGCTTCCGGCTCAACGGCAGGTACGAAGCCTGCGCCTGATCCCACGGAATCAGTCCGCCTGTTGTCGATGGCAACGGCATGTCAGCCATGGTGTATACGCGCACGGTGCCCGACAGGCCGGTAGAGGAAACATGCAGCGATACAAAAATCGCGCCAGTTTGTGCGTTGGCCAATGCTGAGCGATCGTCGAAGGAAGGATTTTCGTTGCCGCTTCGCGTTTGAAGGACCTGAAATCCCTGGCTCTCTAAGCCGTGCCGCACCTGAGCGGTCAGTTCCAAAACAATGTCGGCTTCGCGAATGCCCGCGCTGCCGCGTGCACCCGGGTCGGTTCCGCCGTGCGCCGGATCAAGCACGACGATATTGAGCCCCGGCCGTGCTGTGGTTGGGTTTTGCCCGCTCGGAGGCGTAGTGGTTGTGGTTGATGTGGACGCTGGCCCTGTCGACGGAGTTTGCGAGTGCACGGCGAGGGCGGCAAGCAAAATACCGACCAAGGACGCGGCAGAAATTCTACGAATCAAGGTGTTCATCAAGGGATTCATCAAGGTCATTCAAGTTAGCGAAGGGCACGCACAGCAGGATACCAAAACTTATGCGGGCGCTGGGCCCCGGTATTTCCCGAGCGCAATGAAAATGGGATCGCACCTAGCGGTCCCTGACGTAAGTGGAAATATTCCGTCGAGACTAGGCGGTTTCAGTGAGTTCGGCCTCAGCCACTGTCGTCCTGGCGTCGCCACGAAGTCTGCGAGTCAGTCCATACACGACAAATCCGGCCAGAATGATAACGAGGCCAAACAGTAGCCCGTTAACTCCGAAGATGGTTTCCGAGTCGCTCTTCACGACCGCCATACTTAACAGCGCTATGGGAAATACTCCGGTAAGGATCACGCCGAGCATTCCACCGGGGACCTTGAACTCGCGCTTGAGATTCGGTTCGCGAATTCGCAAGACAACCAGTGTTACGAATTCCAGGGACAAGCTCGTGCCATAGAGCATGATGTCCAGCGTAATCAACCGGCTGAATCCGAGTCCGAGGCAAAGCGCCCAGCATGCAGCACAAACCAGAATGGCCACCCACGGCGCATTGGTGCGCTTGGTCGTCTTGGCAAATACTTTCGGCAACATACCATCCCGCGCCATGGCCAGAGGCAGGCGCGAGTAGCTCATCACGAGCGCGTTGAACATGCCGAACGCACTCATCATGCCGCCAAGTACGACGAAGAACCGCAGCCACTCGAAACCCATGAACTGCCCGCCGAGTGCGCCAGCGACGGTTGCCCACGATCCTTCACCGGTGAAGGCCGATGCGGGCATTCCCGTCAAGTAGACCGCAAGGAATGGGAGGACATAGGTGGCCGCGACGAGGACAACCGCGGCAATCATCGCTTTCGGGTACGTTCGCTGTGGCCGCTCCACTTCTTGCGCAATCGTGGAGGCGTTGTCCCAGCCCATGTAATTCCACATCGCGACCAGTACGCCGCCGAGGATTCCAAGACCAGCGCCAGCACCGGCCGAATGCGGTTCCGTGAAGGCCCCCGCTTTGAATGGCGTCATCAAAACAATGATGGCGAACGGCATGGACAGCAAAAAGAAAAGCCAAAGGGAAGTGATGCCGACAACGCGGATTCCGGCAATATTAAGCCCTGCGCAGGTGACCACAACGAACAGACCCGCCAGAATTCCGTGATTGCCTTGGCCAAACCACGGCGCCATCTGCTTCAAATAAATTACGAACAGCGTGGGGTAAATGGCCATGTCAAAAATACTGGCCGCGAGCGACAGCCACGCTTCCTGAAAGCCCCAGAAATTTCCGAGGCCGCGCCGCACCCATGCATAGTAGCCGCCCTCATGAGGCAGCGCGCTCGAAAGCTCGCCGATCATAAATGCCGTGGGCAAGCTCCAAAGAACCGGCAAGAACAGCAGGATCAGAATTCCGAGGCCATAGCCCGCGCCATGAATAATCTCTTCTGTTCCATAGGTGCCGCCAGACACCATGAAGAACGTCGCCGCAACCAACGGCCAGAGCGTCAGCTTCGCTGTTCTCTTTTTTGGTATGGAAAATACTTGGGAAGGAATTTGGGCGGGAACCGATATGCTGCTCAATTTTTACTCTCGTCCTCCTCGGGCGAAATCTGTTCGTGCCAGGTGGAACAAACTCGCAATGGAAGGATACAAAATCTGCACTGTCACGCAACCAAAAAAGTGCCTCTCCGCAAAAATATTTTTGCACAGCCCAGTGCCGCTGATGCGCGCTGGTCCCGCTCTAGGCGCAGGTTTTCCTGTGATAGACTCACCGCGGTTTCATTGGCCTTCTAGACTTCCTCGGAGCACTACTTATGAAGTTTTTTCGCCTGTTCGCGTTCGTCGTTCTCTGCCCAAGCGGTGTCGCGGTCTTCGCTCAACAGCCCTCTTCCGCACCGCGTCCGATTACTATCGCCGACTATTTTCAGATTCGCGAGGTTCACGACCCGCAAATCAGTCCGGACGGCAAGTGGATTGCGTACTCGATCTCAACTCCAAACCGGGAGGAGGACAAGTCCGAGTCGCGGATCTGGATGATCGCGGTTACCGGCGGCGACCCAATTGCCTTGACTGCGGAAGGCGCCAGCTCCTCCCACCCGCGCTGGAGCCCCGATGGCAAATGGCTTGCGTTCCTTTCGGCTCGCGATGAAGGGAAGACGCAAGTCTGGCTGCTTAATCGCCTCGGCGGCGAAGCGCAAAAGCTCACGGACACGCCGCAGGACGTCAACGACTTCGTCTGGTCGCCGGATTCCGCTCGCCTGGCCCTTGTGCTCCGCGACCCGACGGATGAAGAACTCGATGCTGCGAAGACGAATAAGGACAAGAGCCCCGATTCTTCCGACGCTGGAAAGTCAAAGAAGCCCAAAACGCAAAAACCCTGGGTCATCGACCGACTTCAATTCAAAGTCGATGAAGTTGGCTATCTCGATCGGCGTCGTACCCACCTTTACACGTTTACGCTCGCCGGGAAGGCGCTAACCCAAATCACGTCAGGCGATTACGATGACGACGAACCGGCATGGTCGCCCGACGGCAAACTGATTGCTTTTACAAGCAACCGCTCGAAGCCCGACCCCGACGCCACTTATAACAAGGACATTTGGACGGTCGCTTCGGACAATACGGAAAAGGGAGCCCATCCGACGCAAGTTACGACAAACCCCGGCGACGATTCTTCACCGGCATGGTCGCCAGACGGGAAGTGGATTGTTTATTCGACCCAGCTCGACCCGAAGCTTTTTCAATACGCGACAAAGCACATCGCCGTTTCGCCAGCTTCCGGCGGCGCCGCGAAAGTCCTGACGACGAGCCTCGACCGCATGGCGACGGAACCCCAGTTCGCGCCTGACGGCAAGTCTGTCTACTTCATTGCCGACGATGATGGCACCCAAGTGCTTTGCCAAGCCAATCTGGTAGACGGGAAAATCTCGCGTCCAGTGTCCGGCCGCTTCATTCTTTATGCTTACTCGGTTGCGAAATCCGGCGACATCGCGGCGCAGATAGCCACTGCGGAACGTCCTGACGAGATTTACGTCAGTCATGGAGGCACGTTAACCCGAGTTTCGAGCGTGAACGATGCCTTGATGGCGCAGCTGAAGCTTTCGCAGCCCGAATATGTGCACTTCAAGAGCAAGGACGGTACTGAAATCGCCGGGTACCTTTATAAGCCGGTCGACTACGTCCCCGGGAAGAAATACCCGACAATTCTTCACCCGCACGGCGGCCCGGTTTGGGCGTATTACGCCGAATTCTCGCATCCGGCCCAGTTGTTCGCGGCCAACGGCTACGCCGTCCTCCTTCCCAATCCGCGTGGTTCCTCGGGCTATGGCCAGGATTTTTGCAAAGCGATCTGGGCGGATTGGGGGAACAAGGACTACCAGGACGACATGGCGATGGTCGACTACGCGATCGAAAAGGGAATTGCGGATCCCGAGAAGCTGGGGGTAGGCGGCTGGTCTTACGGCGGCATCTCTACTGACTTCATCATCGGCCAAACGACGCGGTTCAAGGCAGCGATTTCCGGCGCCGGCGCCGCCGAATTCACCAGTCTTTACGGCCACGACCAATACCAGCGAGACTACTTCACCGAATTGGGCTACCCGTGGGAAAACAAAGCGCTGTGGGAGAAGCTCGCGCCATTCTATAAGGTCAAAAATATCACTACGCCCGCCCTCTTCATGGGCGGCAACATCGACTGGAACGTTCCGGTTCTGGGTGGAGAACAGATGTACCAAGCGCTCAAAGCTCTGGGGCGTGAGACGGAGCTAGTCGTGTACCCGAGCGAATATCACGGATTTTCGACGCCGTCTCATATCGCGGACCGCCTCGCCCGCTACTTGGCTTGGTACAACCACTACGTAAAAGGTGAATCGGCTCCGGCTAGTTTGCCTCAGGACACTTCGAGTCTCTACAAAATGGCCAATTGACTTCAGCAGGGAAAATCTACTTCGATCGGTTCAATCAGCGGCATCAACCATCTGACAAGATTTTGGTGCACCGGATGAGGCCCGTATTTATCGAAACTTTCCTTGCTGGCGAATTTCATCGTGCCGCCTAGTTCGTATCCAGCGCCGCGAGGCGACTCATTTAGGCCGATCCAGCTTTCCAGAATTTCAGGGATTTGCGCCTGGAGCGCACGAATTTCAGTCAGCATTCGTATTCTCTGCTCTGCGGTGACTCCTGGCTTCATTCGAAACGCAAACATGTGGATGTACATTGCGATTTCCCGGTTATTCGCCTGTAATTTTCTTGTGTTGCGCCGGAGTCAGGGGCACGACCGATAGTCGCCCGATTCTTACTAGCGGCGAGTCGACAAACAATTTGTCCGCTTTGATCTCGGCCAGGGAAACCGGCTTCGCGAACGCTTTGCCCGCCTTCACAGTCACTTCCGGCTTCTTCGGATCAGAGACGTTCACTTTCACGACGGTAGCCGACCCGACAGCGCTCTTCCGTTCGCCAGTCTCATAAATAATCAATTTCGTCCCGGGTTTCATCTCTCGCAAGTTCCTCAGCGCCACAGGATTTGAAACGCCGTCCCACACTGTTTCTTTGTCCCCTTGCAAGTCCGCGAACGAATATTCCGAAGGCTCAGTCTTCAATAAATAATGGTCAGCCATATCCCCGCCTGTTCAATTTTGGAATGTCATTGGTGCAAGCAAGCCAAGTATAAATTGATTTGTGCTTTAATTCCGAACGTCGCGTCTGGAATAAACTGTGATGACAGAGTTGCCTGGAGTGCAGCGTTCCTTCTTGACCGGCCTTGCAAATCCAGCATAGAGTTGCGCCTACGTGAAGTCCTGCTGCGGTAAACCAATTCTCCCATTGGCTTCCAGATCGCGCTTGCTGCGGGTCCCTTTTCTTTGGGAGATTCCTACATGAGCGACCATTACGCCTACTTTGTTGGCGCTTTAATTTTCGATGCTGCCTGGCTCGGCTGCTACATTTTTTGCAAGAGTTATCGGCCCCAGATGATTTGGGGCACTGTCGTCTCCTTGCCGTTTGCCCTTACGAGCATTCTGTTCATTCCGCAGTATTGGACTCCGCCTTCGCTTTTTAACTTGGACGCGACGATAAAGGTCGGCATCGAAGACTTTCTCTGGGCAGGAGCTGTCGGCGGGATTGCTTCCATCGTCGGCGAAGCGCTTTTGAAAGAGAAATTCGCAAAGCGCAGGGCGCAGAAGCCCAAACGACACTTCGCGCCTTTCATCGTCATGACAATTCTGTTTGTGATTCTGGACTGGTGGCACCCGAACAAGACCATCTACAATATGATCATCGCGCTTGCCATTGGGGCAATCGTTGTTCTGTTAATTCGCCGCGATCTGAGCTTGTTGATGGCGGTCGGGGCGGCAAACTTCACCGTTCTGTATTTTCTTCTTTTCGCTTATTTCTTGCTGCTCTATCCCAATTTCATTGCTGAGCACTATAACGTCCCTAATCTGCTGGGGATTTATGTTTGGAAAGTTCCCATTGAGGAACTTCTTTTCGCTGCGTCTGGTGGCGCAGTCTGGAGCGTGGCCTATGAATACGTCCAGGGATATCGCCTAACGACGGGCAAACGCTTTAGTCTCGTTGAAACCTAGCTCTGGAAAATTCGCGGAGCTAGATGAAAGCCGACACGCTTCACTACTGTTTTTGCACACAGGCCCCGAACGGCCAGTTGTGGCAGTCGCCGTAAAACTGAAGACTACGTCTACCCAGTAATTCGAGGCATTGTACGTATTTGTCGGAAATGCTGGAGCATCGCTGAACGCGTACAGACCGTTCGCGCTTCCGCTGACATCAGCCAAAGCGTGCAACGGAGGGTTGTCCACGCCAAACGTCGCGAAATAACCCTGATCCAGGCTCAGATGCCCAACGCTCGTTTGATACGAACCTACGTAGACCGTGTTTGCCGTGATCGGTACGGGACTTGGGAAGTTCGCCTGTTGCCATCCCGAACCAGTCTCATTCGTAAACGTGGCGGTCGCCAGGAGTACACCGGACGCCCTCCAGAGGTGCGCAACGTGCGTGCCCGTGTTGGCCTCACTTTTGTAAAACCGAATTCCCGTGATGTACCCATCGCTGTCCGACTTAAATTGCACTCCGAGTTCAAGCGGCGAGTAAGATCCTGCGTCGACCATTTGCGGTACTGCCCCGCTCGGCCAGATCGAGCAAGGACAGGTTTGCGGAACCGCCGTAACCGTTATTCCTTGGGTGGGAACTTCTATGTTGCCGCTATCATCCACAGCTCTGCTCAGAACGGTCCACGTGCCGCTGTTCCCAAACTTTCCCGAATAGGTCCAGTTCGTTCGGCCACTCGTGGGATGCCAGGTTTTGCCCGAGTCCAAGGACACCTCAACGGCTCCTACGGCACCACCGACGTCGCCCGCAGTTCCCGAAATTATTACCGGTGTGCCAGCCGTTACCGTGATTCCCGAAGTGGGTGATGTGATCTTCGAGTGGGGTGGGGTCGTATCCGTCGACGCAGTCGCATACTTTAATCCGCTCTTCAGCGTTGCGGGTTGAACTCCCATGTCCGCCAGCAAATTGACCGTGGCTTGCTCCATATTGATGTCCGTTGGAGTGCCGGGAATTGCGTGATTGCTGTCGAGTCCCCAGGACCACTGGCCCGTGCCCGCTCCGAAAACGAGCGCTCCGCTCGCGGCTCGGTACAGACTGAGTCGGTGCGTCGCCGTGCACGAGCCGATGGTGTAGCCGATGACGCAACTATCGACATTCAAAGTTGTCGTGGAGAGCGGCACCAGTCCAGCGGGACGGAACCCGTTATCGCCGTCGATGTCCCACTCGTAACCAAGCACGCCTGCCGGCAAAGTTGCAGTTTGCCCGGGAGCCAGGGCTGCGATAGCGGTGCCTCGCCAAAAGCGCATTTTGCCGTCCGCCTGAGGCACGTAAATGGGGTCATTTCGTGGCGAGCTAACGCCGAAAAGCGTTCCGGTCAATGCGTTTTCAGGCCGGTTGCCGTCAGCGGGAGGGCTAAACCGCGGATCCCTCCATATTCCCGTCCAAGTCGGCGGGTCCTCAGGATCGATCATGGCGTTCGCGCTCGTTTCCTTGTAGCACACCAGCGTCCGATACTGCGTGTTTGTGCCGTCAATACTTGGTTCAAAGCGCGTCTTCCAGAACATTTCGTTGCCGCTGAAAAACGCCAGGTTCACTCCCGCGGCTCGCGCCGCTTCAACACTGGTTCGCTGCCCGCCCGACCAATATTCGTCGTGGCCCACGGACATAAAGACTCTGTGTTGCTTGATCAACCCACCGTACCGATCCGTGTCCACTCCGGTGAAATACGTAACGTCGTATCCGTTTTGTTCGAGCCATCGCAGCATCGGATATTCGGAGGTGAAGAACCACGCGTTCAAATTCGGCACGTTGAATGGCCGGTTGTAACTGACTTTGTACGCACGGCCCGCCGGATTTCCCGTGTACAAACTATTCCCGCCGTAGTCGTTATAGGCATGCCAGTTCAAATCGGACGTTTGAACCAAAACATCCGAATGACTGGAGTCGTTGCGAACGACAAAGAGGATCGGGCTTTTGTCGCCCGTCGTTACACTGACAAGATCCGCCAGATACACGCCGGAGGTTGCCGTGGGTGGAACTGTCCAGCTAGCGGACACCGCCCAGTTGCCGCAATCGACCAGTCCAGTGGAAGCATCCTTGAGGCACTGCGGTTGAATTTGCGGAACCATACCCGGAGGTGAAACCGAGGCAACAAGCCGTCCGCCCTGACCGCCGTAATATCCCATTCGGTAGATATCTATGCGATAGAGCGGAAATATGGTGGAGACCTTGAAGTTAACGGTTTCACCCGCATTCACGCTGATGTCGGTCGTGAATCCCTGAATGTTTGTCGAACCGGTTCCCTGGACGTACCACTGACTTGGAGAATTGCCGGGCAGGCAATTCTCCGCCTCGATCGAGTTCTTTGGCGCGGTACAAGTCGCCAGCGCTCCGAATGCAAGACAAGCCTGCGCGACGGCTGAAAGCAGAACTCTCTTGTTGGCGAAATGTCTTCGAAGGAAGGGCAAAGCGCGGCTGAATGTTACAAAGTCGTTAAAACGATGGTTTCGGGAATTCCAAATCGAATGACCCAATTCTGGAATAAGCGTTTCAAAGGTCGTCCTCACGCCATTTGGAAGACTCATGACACACCTCTATCGAGAGATTGGCCAGGGCCCAGTCCCTGTTTTGCTAGCGTTTCCGCCGCACGCGTACCCAGGAACGGCAAAATTATCGCGAGTCCGGAAATCTAACTACAATCAGGTGGGCCCAGTCTTGTCGAGTCGGGTGAATTTCCTAGTTTAGTCCGTTGTTTCTTCGACATCCTGCAGGGAATCTCCCGAATCCGCCGTTCAGCCTGATTTAAGTCGCAACTGTTTAAGTCGCAACTTGACAAGCTCGTGAAAACAAACTATCAACCAAGGGGCGAAAGCAATCGTATGCAAAAGAAAGAAAAGATAAGTGTCCGAGGACCGAAGGCGGCTAGTCTCTCGCTCCAGGCCGCATCACTAGAGTTCGCACGCCGAAATACATCCGGCGCGAGAGATACCGATTGAAGAACCTCGCGACACTCAACCGATTTACGCTCGTCGGGCTTTTCGCTTCCCTTGCCCTGCTCGGCAGCAGCGCAGCACAAGAGTGGCGCCATTACGGTGGCGACGCGGGTGGAACTCGCTTTTCGCCTTTGACTCAGATAAGCCGTGAAAATGTAAATCATCTTGTTCGAGCTTGGACTTACCACACGGGCGAAGTCGACAGAGAAGGAAACGCGACGGACCGTCATCGCATTGCCCCGTTTGAATCCACGCCGCTTGTGATCGGTGGCGTGCTCTATTTTTCGAC
>Ga0075426_10002450_pt1 | contig 13275 bp, 8 predicted proteins | sample SoiMethybrSBSTD5_FD_75304 | JGI IMG/M metagenome (GOLD analysis project Ga0075426, IMG submission 75304) | Bulk soil microbial communities from a Populus tree surrounding site in Tennessee, USA - Soil MetaG P. TD hybrid SBSTD5 | ecosystem: Environmental > Terrestrial > Soil > Tree plantation... | reverse complement strand
GTGTTTTCCAGGAAAACGATGGCGTCATCGACCAGGAATCCGACGGCGAGCGTCAGGGCCATCAGCGAGAGGTTGTCCAGGCTGTACCCAACAATGTCCATCACCACAAAGGTGAGCAGGAGCGAAAGCGGCAGCGCAGCCACGGGGATCAAAGTGTCGCGCGCGCGACCCAGAAAGACAAAGATCACCAGCACAACCAAGACGAACGCGATGAACAGGGTCGCCTGGACGTCTTTAACGCTGTTTACGATGCCCTGAGAACGGTCGTAAATCGGGATAATTGTGACGGAGCTGGGAAGCTGAGCCTGGACCGTGGGAAGCAGGGCGCGGATGGATTTGGCAACCTCGACGGCGTTCGTCCCCGCGCGCCGGAAGACCGCGACGACAACCGTGGCGGAAGGAACAGTGTGGCCGCGGTACCAAAAGCGCATGTTGATGCGTTCATCTCGTACTCCATTTTCGACGGCCGCGACGTCTTTGAGATAGATGGGAGCGCCGTTTCCCTGTTTGACGATAAGGTTCTCGTACTGACTGGCTTCGCTGAGCTGGCCCTCGGGTTTAAGCAGAAAAGTGTGGTGCGCGCCGTCAAACTGTCCCGCGCCGGTGTAGCTGGTTCCATTCTTGAGGGCCGCAGTCAGGTCATCGATCGTTAGATTGCGGGCAGCTAGGGCGGAAGGATCAGCTTTGATGCGCAGGGCGGATTGAGCGCCGTAAATGGCCACCTGGCTCACTCCCGGAAGAATGCTGATGTGCTCGCCGACTTGGGTGTTGGCGTAATCGTATAGCTGCCCTTCGGTAGCGCTGTCGCTGGTGAGGCCGACGTACATGATGGGTTGGTCGTTAGGGTTGGTTTTGGTGAAGATGGGCGGGCTTGGGAGGTCCACGGGCAGCTGGGCCGTGGCACGCGATATGGCCGCCTGAACGTCGGTTGCGGCGGCATCCACGTTCTTGGAGAGATCAAACTGAAGAACGAAACTGGTGCTTCCCTGGCCGCTGTTGGAGGTCACCAACTGAAGGCCAGAAATCTGCATGAATTGACGCTCGAGAGGCGTGGCGACGTTGTTCGCCATGGTTTCTGGCGTTGCGCCGGGATAGCCGACGTTTACTTGAATGACGGGATAGTCGACCGCGGGCAGGTCATTGACCGGTAAGGCAAAATAGGCGAGTACGCCAAAAACGATGGCCGAGATCGTGAGCACCGCGGTCATCACCGGGCGGCGAATAAATGGTTCAGAGAGATTCATTTGATCTTCGTTCTCGTTACTTTGCTTTCGCGGGCGCATTCGGTTGCGCGCTCGCCGCTGGGGTAGGGCCGCCGGTATCCACACGCACCTTGCCGTTCGGAGCTACGGTCATCTGGCCGGCCACGATAACGTTCTCTCCTGCGGCGACACCTTGGGTAATCACGATGTTATCGCCTTGCCGCTGGCCCAAGGTCACCAGCCGCAAGTCTGCGGTGTTGTCGGGTTTCACTACGTAGACGAACGGACCTTTCTGGCTGATTTGCGTGGCTTGGTTGGGGATCAGCACCGCTCCCTTTTGCGTTTCCAGCACCAGCCTCACGTTGACAAATTGACCGGGCCAGAAATGGTGATCGGGGTTGGAGATGGTTGCGCGCAAAAAGACCGTGCCGGTGCCGTTCTGCACGGTGTTATCAAGAAATGAGAGCTTACCGCCGCGGACGTGGTCTTCCGGATCGGACGGCAGCCTCACGAAGGTCTTTAGCGTTCCGCGAGACATCTCTTTTTGGACATGGGGGAGATCGCGTTCGGTTATCGTGAAGTCCGCATAAATCGGATCCAGGCGCTGGATTAGCAACAACCCGGTTGTGTTCGCCTGCACCACGTTTCCGACGTCGACCAGTCGCGCGCCGGCGCGCCCTTGGATCGGCGAGTGGATATAGCAATATTCCAGGTTGAGCTGGGCGGTTTCGAGCGCCGCTTCCGCCGATTCCACCTGCGCCTGATCGACATCAACGGTGCTCTTCTTGGTGTCGTAATCCTGCTTGGAAGTGACCTTGGATGCGAGTAGCTCCGAGCTGCGCGCGAACTCCACCTTGGCGAGCTGGAGCGCCGCTTTTGCTTGGGCCAGAGCGCCCTTTGCCGAATCGAGCTGGGCCTGATACGGACGCGAATCAATCACAAAGAGCAACTGCCCCTTGGTCAAATCCGCGCCATCCTGGAATTCCCTCTGCGTAATGCGTCCGCCGACTTGCGGGGTTACGGTAACGGACTCGAAAGCGTAGCTCTTGCCGATCTCGTCGAGGTAAACGGGCACATCTTGGGTTTGCGCCTTGGCCACACTCACCAGGGGTGGAGGCGGCATTTGGGGACCAGCAGCCTGGGGATTCGCTCGGTTACAGCCCGACGCTGCCATTTGCAACACAAACAGCGGCAGGATATACAAAAATCGCAGCTGCAAATTCATCCTCGCTCTCCCCTCGCCTTTCTATACGAGACAGGCCAGCGGCATATTGCAGGCCAGGCACACCCATTACTAGATTAGACGCCTACGAGGGAAACGCGTTACTTTTCGCGAGTTCCATTTGTGGGCCAGCGGCAACACGCGCCTCAGAACCCGCCGTGTCAATTGTATCCCACCGCCAACTAGCTCGCCGGGCCCATTCTTCCGGTGTCCGCACTCAATAGAAATCGCGGGAATCGATGCGCTTGCTGGAAAGGCCCAGTTGGAGCACATCCATTTGACCTGGCCGATCCAAGATCTTTCCAGGGAAGAAGGTTTTCAGGAGCACGCGCACAATTCCGTATGCGATGCCAAAGGCCACGGCGAGGCCCATGAACACAAGCGTAAGGACAATGATTCTTCCCACGATGACCAGCCACGGCGGGTCAGTGAGCTTGTGGGTCGGCTCATTCCATGTGACTTCCGTCTGATAATGAACCCCGCTTCGCAACTCTTCAGCGAACGCAGCCGAAGGCGGCCGCAATACCAGCGAGAGCAGCGAGCCCTTGCGCTCAACGGTCGTTCCAGCTTGCCTTTCAGCCGGGGAAAGCGCCGCATCCAAGTGGCGCAAGTGCTGCTCGGCCAACTGTGGCGTGGGATAGTCAATCAGCAAAAGCACTCCGCTGTCTTTTGCCTTTTTATAGTTTGCAAATATCGCCTCGGCGCCAAAATCAAAGCCGACTTCCTTCGTAAGCGGCGCGAACTCGGACTCGCCCAGCTTGTTGAGCGCCGCCTGGAAAGCGGCTGGCCCCAGAGCGTACCGTTGCGTTCCGTCTGCAAATCCCAGGGGCAAAAATGCGCGAATCGGCGGCAGCGGCGTTGTATCCGCGAATTTCCGTACGATACCGGAGAGTTCACGCAGGTCCGCCGTGGAAGCAACCTGCGGCTCCACATTCACCAGGAAGTTTCCAATGAGCATGAAGAGCCGGCCGTGTCCGATGGCCGTCAACTGCCCGACCGTCGAAGGCTCCAGGTCTGTATCAAGGAGCGCCGTGTACGCCTCATAAGCGCCCGAGGGATCGTGAAATCTCTCCAGGCTCACTTGCAAAGACTGCGAGCCGTTGGAATACGGCCTCGTGATCCACTCTTCCAATCCTGCTTCGTTCAGGAGCGCGGCGTCTTGCTCCGCGGGCTTTCCCTTTGTGGGGGAACCGGCGGACGACCAGCTACCAAAGCGATCCGGAAGTGTGCTTTTGACAGTGCTTTGGGCAAAGCAATGCGGTGCCCCCGCAAGCGCGAGTGCTAAGACAAACAAAAGACTGAACAAAAGATTAGTGTGGCGTTGCATCCCTACCCAGTATTGGACACCAACAGGCTACCTTTGGTTGCGGGATTGTTCAACCGATGCGACCGCGCTGGAAACCGGCTGCCCCGGCCTTTTCTTGGTAGGCAGGTTAACGGTCATGCTGTTCATGTTCTGCAAATAACTGGAAATGCCCTGAAACAGCCCTTCTGCCACTCTTTGCCGCTGCTCGGGCTGTTTCAAAAGCTTTTCGTCGGAGGGATTGCTCAGGAAAGAGATCTCGGTAAGGATCGAAGGCATATCCGCGCCAATCAGCACCACGAAAGGCGCTTTGCGGACGCCGCGGTCCTTTATCGTTCTGGCGTTCTTCTGGATGCGCTTCGCGAGCGAGTCCTGGATATCCTGGGCAAATTCCTTGGACTCGTCGATTTTCTCGGTTTGCGCGATTTTCTTGACCAGGCTCTCGAGGTCGTGCACGCCTTCCTGCGCGGTGGCGTTTTCGCGCGCCGCCACTTCCATCGCTTCCGCTGAGCCCTTCATGTTCAGGTAATAGGTTTCGATTCCGCGCGCGCCCGAATCGCGGCTTGAATTCGCGTGAATGGAAATGAACAAATCGGCTTTGGCCTGATTGGCGATGCTCGTGCGCTCTTCCAGCGGCACGAACGTGTCATCCGAGCGCGTGTAAATCACGTCCGCTCCCGGCAGACGCTGCTCGATGATTTTTCCGAGCCGCAGCGCCACGTCGAGGCACAAATCTTTCTCCATCAAGCCGGTGGGCCCGATCGTTCCGGTGTCGTGCCCGCCGTGGCCGGGATCAATCACGATGCGCCCGATTTTTAGGCCCAGCGTGCGCGTTAGAGTGGCTTGTCCATCGCGCGTGGGCTGCGGAACGCTTGCCGGGCGGACCAAATCCGGTTTCGCGTCCGCCGCTGAAGGCTTGTATGACTTTGATTTCTTCGCGCTTGGCAGCGTTTTGCGCGGGCTGGGCAACGAATTGGCCCCGGAGTTCGAGGCTTCCTGCGTGCCGGCGACAACGTTTCTCGGGTTGGAGGCCGATGTTTGGCCCGGGCGAGCAGTTTCTTCGCTGGAGCTCTTTGCCGCTGCTGTTTGCGCTTCTCGCGCCGCACCGTTCGCAGAGCTTCCGTTTTGTGCCGGGTTATCCGCCGCTTTCTCGCTGCGTCTGGCGCCGGCTGACTGTACTGGTTCCGAGCCAAACGAATTGCCGTAAAGATCAATCACCAGTTGCGCCGGGTCGCTGGTGAGCACGGCGGCGTAATCCTTGACGCCGTTTACGTCCAGCGCTATACGCACCACGCCAGAGTGATTCTGCGCCACGCGCACCGCGGTCAGCAGATTGCCATCCACTTTTATACTGCTCCGCGCCACTTCCGGCGCCAGCCGCGCTGCATGCAGATCAAAAAAAATCCGGTCGGGACTAGAAATCCTCCCAGAAGTGAATTCCACCGAGTTTTCCAGATCGATCGTTACGCGTGTGGCGTCGCCGTTTAGCGAGGTGCGGATGCGCCGCACTCGCGGAATTTCCTCGGAATTCGAGGATGCCACCGATTTGCCGCCTGAATGTACGGGAGCGCTCGGCCGCGCGTCTTCCACGCCAACGGTTCTAGCCACCGTCGAGCTTTCACGCGGGTTGCTCTTCGCGTTTGTGTCTTCATTATTGCCGTTGCTGTTTTGCAGTAGCGCCAATTCTGCGAGCGCTTCTTCCACTTCCCGTCTCTTCTGCGAACGCGGGAAGCGTTTCAAGAATTCCTCGTAGGTTCTTTCTGCTTGTCCGGCTTCGGCAAGCTGATCGCGCTGCAACTTCGCTATGCGGATCAAAGCATCCTGGCAATTTTTGTGGGAAGGATATTGGCGGACAAGAAATTCGTAGGAATCCACTGCCTGCTGATAGTAGCTGCGTCCGAAGCGGTCGCCCATTTCGGTGTAGAGCTCCGCCACAGCCAGCAGGGAATCGGGCACTTCCGGCGCGCGCGGGGTAATCAGGGCCACGCGGCGGTAACTCATCACCGCTTGCTTGTAATCCGCGAGCGTGCGCTTGTCGCCAGGCTTCGCGTTCAGGGCGGCGCGCTGCTCTTCCGCGCGCGCAAATTGCGCGGAAGCGGACTGGCGTTTTGCGGATGCGTTTGGGTCCGGCGCACTTCTTCTTGCGCCTGCCGGTGCCGCAAACGCAGACGGAAGCATCAGCACAAAACCCAGCGAAACGGGGGCGAAGACCCGTCTCAAAGTTTTATTCCACCGAAACATCTTCCTCCATCCCCCAACATCCCATGCCCGTAATCAACTATCGAACATCAAAGCATTCTTGCCCTAAACCTTTTTTGTTCTAGCCGTTGCCGCTTGCCGTTCCCTCGGAATCTTAATCCATTCCCAAAGCTAACTGCATTGATTTTGTAAGACTTAAATCCAATTGCTAAACACAACGCACTAGTACTTCCATCGGGGAGCCACAGCAAGCTCTGAACTTGCGGACAACGGCCGCTCGGCAAGCCCGGCAACTGCGGTGGGCGGCAATCGCCGGAATTATCGGTCCCCAAAAGGCAAAAGTTCGCTGTGTGTCAGCGAACTGGGTTACTGAAAATTGGCGACTATGCGCCGAAAGCCCGGCGTCAGTCGTTAGTAAATATGATGCGGCCTTCGGGTGAGACGTCTCTGTGGATGGCGCGCGAGTTGACGAATGCGTCAGGCATGCGGCCGGAGCCGGGCCGGAAGTACGCGTTCTGAACCTTTTGCACGTAATTGCGCGTTTCGCGGAACCCAGGAACTCCGTGGGCGCGGTCGACTGCGCCTTCTCCCGCGTTATACGCCGCAAGTGCCAGATCGAGGTTGCCATTATAACGTTCCAAAAGCGTCCTCAGATACTTAACCCCGGCGTCGATATTCTGTTGCGGGTCAAAAACGTCATAGGCGCCATAGCGTTGCGCTGTGGTGGGGATCAATTGCATTAAACCCCCGGCGCCCTTATGGGAAAAGGCCTTAGGGTTCCAATTGGATTCCGTTTCGATGACCGCGCGAACCAGCGCCGGATCCATCTTGTGGCGCTCGGCGGCTTCGTGGATTAGCTTCTCGACGCCGTCGCGGTCCACATCCATGCCGGGACGCGAGCGGCCCGTGAGCGAAACTTCCGATGGCAAATAGATATTCGTGCGCTTCGCGGGAGCAAGCTTGGACGGCGCGGGATTGGAGTTGATGAAGAAGTTGCGGCCGCTATCGTCGGAGATCTTGGCGATTTGGGCGCTGGCGGGGCGAACGCAGAGGGCCAGCGAACCCAGCATCAGGCACGCCGTCAGTTTCACGCTTTTGCTCGTCATCGCTTTCATGGCTCGGGGAAAGCTCATGTTCCTCTTCGATTTAACCCCACCTTGATTTGACTGCCCAGGGCACTTGGTTTAGAACTAACCCACTCCCAACGGTTCCTTGATACCGCCTGGACGGTTTGGGCGTCAATAAACCGCGAGTACTATGCGCCCCCAACCTATGGGCTAGCTTAGGGCGCGGACCCATCGCGCCCATTCCTTCAGTCCTTCTGGCCCTATCCTAGGAGCCGATAGCAAGCCCCTACAGACACAACTCCGTCAAATCGAATGGCACTATAGCAGACCTTCCACGTAAGAGGGAACTGTCTGCAAGGCCGTTTTGAGGCCAGCTGTATCTTTACCGCCAGCCTCGGCCAAATCTGGTCTGCCGCCGCCCTTGCCGCCCAGCTTTTCCGCCAAAGCCCCTATCAGCTTGCCAGCATGGACTTTAGCCGTCAGGTCCTTGGTGACCCCGGCGATGAGGGCGACTTTGCCGTTTTCCGGCATGCCCAAGGCGACTACCCCGGAGCCTAGTTTCTGGCGCAGGCCGTCCACAAGCTGCCTAAGCCCTTCCCTATCAACATTTTGCACTTCGGCGGCGATAACCTTAATGCCTTTAACGACTTGCGCGCGGGCCATGAGTTCATTCGCTTGACTGAGGGCCTGAAGACGCTTAACAACCTCAAGTTGGTTCTCAAGCGCGGCGGTTTTCTCTGCCAAATCGCTAAGTCGCATCAAGATCTTCTCGTCACCTACGTGCAACAATTGAGCAATACTCCTCAGCAGCTCCATAGATTTTTGATAATGCTCCAGGGCCCCGATGCCAGTAACCGCCTCGATCCGGCGAATGCCAGCGGCCACGGACTCTTCGCTCACAATCTTCAGCACGCCGATATCGCCCACGCGTTGCACGTGCGTGCCTCCGCAGAGTTCTTTGGAGTAAAAACCGAGAGGAGCGCGCTCATCGGGAATGGTTACTACCCGGACGTTGCTCTTGGGATATTTGTCACCGAAAAAGGCGAGCGCGCCAGAAGAGAGCGCGTCATCGAGCGAGGTGATGTTAGTTTCCACTTTGGTGTTGTTGCGAATCTCGTCGTTTACTTGCTGCTCGATGTCGCGCAATTCTTCGGGGTCGACATGCTTAAAATGTACAAAATCGAAACGCAGATGCTCCGGGTCGTTGAGAGAGCCGGCTTGTTTGACGTGCGTCCCAAGGATGTTTCTCAAAGCTGCGTGCACGAGATGCGTGCCAGTATGGTTCCGCATTATAAGGTCACGTCGATCCTTATCGGCTACCACTGTGACGCGGTCGCCTACTCGCAATGTCTCCTTGGCGATGACACGATGCGCCACTAATCTAGAAACTGGATAAAACGCGCCCTTCACTTCAGCCAGCAATTGCGATTCCGAGTTGTCGTAGAAAGCACCGGTATCGGCTACCTGCCCGCCCGATTCGGCATAGATTGCTGTTCGATCCAGCATCACATTTCCACTTTCACCGGGTTTCAGTTCCTGGACAGCGCCGCCCTTCGTTGCAAATGCAATGATCTTGCAGTCTCTTGTAGTCGTTCCCGAGTAGAAATCTAGCTCGGTCTCAAAAGTGTCGGCAGTCTTGGCATACACGGGATCCGCCGTTTCTTTAGCCTCGCCTTTCCAGGACGCCCTGCCGCGATCTCGTTGCTCCTCCATTGCCGCGTTAAATCCCGCCCAGTCGACGTGTGCGTCTTGGAGTCTTGCCGCCTCTTCCATCACATCTTTTGCGAGCCCGAAAGTGTCATACAGCTTGAACGCCACATCGCCCGGAAGAACCAACTGACCATGAATGATCATGCTCTCTGTTTGTGGAGATCGATCACGCTGCGCTTTTCGAAGAAGACCAATTTCAGCGTCTAATTTTCCTAAGCTGACTGTCATGCTTCGGCGAAAGCGTGCAGTCTCCGAAGCCAGAACTCTTCGTACGTGCTGAATGCTTTCGTGGAGCGCCGGATAAGCTTCTCGCATTTGACGGACAACCTCGTCCGCCATGGCTGGGAATGTCTCTTCTGATATGGCCTCTGGAGATCCCATATTGAGGAGCGCGCGATTGATTATTTTTCTGAGCACTCCGCCTCTTCCGTCGTTCGACGGGATTACTCCATCTGAAATAAGAAAGGTCGCGGCACGAGAATGGTCAGCAATAATCTTGCGCGATGTCTCGGCGTCGGCATCCTCCATGTCGTGTTGAAGGAGGTCAGCAGCCCTAGCCATCAGCGGCTGGAAAAGATCGGTGTCGTAATTGGAGATTTTGCCTTGCAGCACCGCAGCGATGCGCTCCAATCCCATCCCGGTATCTACTGACGGCTTCGGGAGCAGCGTGAAGCCAGAAGCATCGCGTTTGTACTGCATGAAAACGAGGTTCCAGATTTCGACGTAGCGTCCACAATCGCAGGGAAATTTGCAATCGGCGTGGCCTTCCTCGGACGCAAAGGGCCCCATGTCGTAATGAATTTCGCTACAAGGGCCACAAGGGCCGGTATCGCCCATGGCCCAGAAATTGTCCTCGGGTCCCGAGGCAAAGATGCGGTCTTTGTTTATGCCTTGTTCTAACCAATAGCTCCGTGCATCTTCATCCGGGCCCGTGTCCGGAGTTGGTACTTGTATCGACGGCTTCCCGTTATATAAGGTCACATAGAGCTTTTCTTTGGGGATGCCGAACCATTGGGGCGAAGTGACCAGTTCCCAGGCGTAGGCGATGGCTTCTCTCTTGAAATAGTCGCCGAAGGAGAAATTGCCGAGCATCTCGAAGAAGGTGTGGTGGCGTTTGGTGAAGCCGACGTTTTCGAGGTCGTTGTGCTTGCCGCCGGCGCGCACGCATTTCTGCGCCGTGGTGGCGCGCGAGTAGTCGCGCTTTTCGAGGCCGAGGAAGACGTCCTTGAACTGGTTCATCCCGGCGTTGGTGAAGAGCAGCGTGGGGTCGCCATGCGGCACCAGCGACGAGCTGCGCACGCGTTTGTGCCCCTTGCTTTCAAAAAAGCGCAGAAAGGTCTCGCGGATCTCGTTGCCGGTCCAAACCTTCCGCTGTGTCTTTGTTTCGGTCACTCCGTCCTCATTAGGTGCTGCAATCAATTCTTGGATTATGGCAGACGCCTATCTGCGCAGCAATCGCAGGGCAGGATATCCCGGCTGCCGCCCAGGAATCTTTGATATCGCGCCCGGCGTCGGCATTTGTTTCTCGCCCAGTTCCAAATTGGGAGGTTTGCGGAGGAAGAGGGGAGACCCACCCCCCAACCATTTTGTATTGTTGTGAAAAGAAAGGAGTTGCTAAATTTGACTGTTGGAAGTTGTTGAAAACACAGGGGCGGCAAAGGGCACTGACAGGGTGCCAAGTGGCTTAGACCGAGACGCGGGCAGCGGGTTTTGCTTAGCACAAAGGACGGAGAGGACACGGAGGGACGCAAGATATAGAGAGACTGAAGGTTATGAGCCCGGCGGGGATGGCGGCTGAAAATCATAGTGTATGTTATCACAGAATAACGTAAAAATCCAGGAAAATCTGTAAAAATTCCTAAAATTCCTAAGTGATTGGAGGGATAGGAGATAGTTTTTGGGGTTTTGGCGAAGTTGGTATCACCAACAGAAGCTGCCTGCAATTAGCGCCGTTTTTGGCGCGATGTGGCAGTTGTGCCGCGGTCAATTCGTGCCAGGACTCTGTGCCGGGAGGGAGGGTGAGGGTACGGGGGCCTCAAACTCATTCCTAGACCAGGAAAACGCTTGGGCGTAAGAGGGCTCTTTCGGGTGACCCAATCCGATGTCCACGGAATAGTTGGTGGTGGCCACATCGTTCATGGGCGTGGGATCCGAGTAGGTGAGGCGCAGAGTGCGAGGAACTGTGGGTGACCCGGGCGGGAACACTTTCCACCCTTGCTGTGTCTGGAGGTAGAGGATGTCGCCGCTGGCCGGTTTCGGAAGATCAACTGTCTCGCGAACGGGGTGAGCCATTATAACGACGAAGCGCTTGAGCTGAGGAAAAGCGGAGCCGTTACATCCGCGAAGAACCCCCGTGAGACCCGCAGCCCGAAGTTCCTGGATTTCAAAATCAGACAAGTAGTGGAATGCCGGATTCATGCGGCTCAGCTCTTCGTGCAGCTCGCCTTCCCCAGGGATCCATTTGGCGGACACGAATTGAACCTCGGGGTCTTTCGTGGAATGTATTCTCGCGAGCCTATAACCAGTGTTTCCCCAGGCGTAGGCGAATAGCAGGGCCCAGGCGGTTAGAAGAAGCTTGTAGCCCCGGCCAAGTGGCGCCGTTTGAAAGGATTCTTCGCCAATGCGCGGATAGAGGAAGAACCCGAAGGTCCCGGCAATGAGTCCGGTCCAAAAAAAGGTGAAGAACACGGATACCAGGCTAGGCCAGCCTCCGGGCGCGATGAACCTAATGATTATGAAGGAGAGAAAGGCGGAAACGGCGGCGAGGATGAGGCGAGAAAGAATGGGTACGTTGAGTTTCTGAAGCAACAGCCCGCAGAGATAGACGAGGGCGCCGGCAAACACCCAGAGCAAAACGAAGGGGCTGCAGACGAGGCGCAAGAAGAGTTTCAGGTTGAACCCAAGCACGGCGACAACGCTGGGATTATTCCGATGAATATAGCCGTAGGATTTGTCCTCCGAGGCTGCCCACAAGTTCCATGCCGACATAACCAGGAGAAACGTGCCGCCCATCACGATCAGCACATAGCCGATGGCCGTGCGATATGCCCCGCGATGGTTTGGTCGAGCCATTTGCGCCTCGGGTGAGTTTCTGCTGAAGCTGTTTTCCTGATTTTCTCATGGCGAAGAGAGGCGGGGGATGAGAAGGGTGGGCGGTGTTACGTTCTTGCCACTCAATCAAGTGCTTTCCAGGGCGCTTCTCAGTCCGGTTCAGGTTCGACGTCGGCAATGTCTTCGCGGGTGAGGGATTTGAGTTGGCGGCGGATGACGTCGGCGGAAAAGCCCGCGCGGAGGAGGCTGCGGTAGAGGGAGGCGAGCTTGCGATCATCAATTTCGCCGCGTGATGCGCGCAGCTTGCGCTCGATGCGCTGGCGGACGACAGCGGCCTCATCGGTGTTTTGGGCGGCTTCTTCCAGGGCGGCCTCGATGTGGCGGTCAGGAACGCCGCGGGCGCGCAGGTCGCGGGCAACGCGAAACTTGCCTTGCTTGCGTCCTTCGGTGCGCTGGCGGGCGAACTGCTTGGCGTAGCGGGCGTCGTCGATGTAGCCATTTTGTTTAAGGCGAGCGAGAACTTTTTGGATGAGGTCCTCGTTGGCAGTGCGGCGGATGAGGGCTTTCTTCATTTCATGGACGGAATGGGCGCGGCGCATGAGGATTTTGATGGCGGCGTCGTACAGGGCGGATTCCGTTTCGATCTGGCGGGGCTTGGGGAACACAGAGAGAAGATGAAGTAAGGAAGTAAGGAAGTAAAGAGATAAAGAGGGAAAGGATCAGGAACCAAGCTCTCGCATCACTCGGCTGTTAATCATGGGTTTAGGTGTTTGGGTCCAGGATACGGGAGAGACGCAGCCAGCAGCGAGCAGACGGGCATAGAGCTTGGATGCACCAAGTTGTGATTGCAAAGAGAAGTTCGCTTCAGGAGGAAGTCATGACAGCACGAACGATTAGCACAATGCTTTTGGCTGGAACCGTAGCATTTGCGGGTGTGGTTGTGGCGCAGGAAAAGAAGGTCAAGCGATCGGATCTTCCGCCGGCGGTGGAGAAGACTGTTGCAAAGGAGAGCGCGGGAGCCACGATCCGAGGATTTTCCGAAGAGAAGGAAAATGGCCAGACATTCTACGAGGCCGAAATGACCGTAAATGGACACGGCAAAGACGTGTTGATGGACGCGTCCGGGAATGTCGTGGAAGTCGAAGAACAAGTGGAGCTGAGCAGCCTCCCCGCGGAAGTCCAAGCGGGACTAAAAGCGAAAGCAGAAGGCGCGACGATCGTGAAAGTAGAGTCGATAAAAAAGCATGAGAAATTGGTGGCGTATGAGGCCAAGGTGGAAAAGGACGGCAAGAAAAAGGAAGTTCAGGTTGGACCGGACGGCAAGCCGCTGGCGCATGAAGAGTAAGTAGCCGAACGCAGAGACGCGGAGGACGCAGAGGCGAAGAAGTTCAAGGAGTTGAAGGTTCAAAAGTTTAAGAAGGCAAGAGCGGAGCCCAGCTACTCGCCGGCGGGTTTGGCGCCGGGGAGACGGCCCTTGAGGAGCTTGATCTGGCCGTTGTGGTTGGACTCGTGTTCGGCCAC
>Ga0075426_10002449_pt1 | contig 13278 bp, 12 predicted proteins | sample SoiMethybrSBSTD5_FD_75304 | JGI IMG/M metagenome (GOLD analysis project Ga0075426, IMG submission 75304) | Bulk soil microbial communities from a Populus tree surrounding site in Tennessee, USA - Soil MetaG P. TD hybrid SBSTD5 | ecosystem: Environmental > Terrestrial > Soil > Tree plantation... | reverse complement strand
TGCGTGAGGCGCCCCTCGGTGTCGCGCCAGATCTCGGGGCCGGTGGTCTCGTAGTGCACGAGCGGATTGTCCGGGTTCGCGAACTGGTCGAGCATGGTGCCCTTGCCCTCGCGCACCATCCGGTCGGCGAGGTCGCGCGCGCCTTCCATGCCGCCCTTCTGCGGCGTGAGGATGATCTCGGCGCCGAAGGCGCGCATCGTCTGGCGCCGCTCGGCCGAGAGGTGCTCGGGCATGATGAGCACCAGGCGATAGCCGCGGGTCGCGGCCGCCATGGCGAGCGCGATGCCCGTGTTGCCGGAGGTCGGCTCGATCAGCGTGTCGCCCGGCTTGATGCGCTTGCGCTTTTCCGCGCGGCGGATCATCGAGATCGCGGGGCGGTCCTTCACCGAGCCGGCGGGGTTGTTGCCTTCGAGCTTGGCGAGAATCACGTTCTTGTTCTGCGCACCCGGCAGCCGCTGCAGCCGCACGAGCGGCGTGTTGCCGATGAAGTCCTCGATCGTCTTGTTCATTTGCCCTGGAGTTCCTTCACGTACGCGGCGACGCCCTGCTCCACCGTTTTGAATTCGCCAGGGTAACCGGCGCCGCGAAGCTTCGTAACATCGGCTTCGGTGAAGCTCTGGTACTTGCCTACCAGCGCCGGCGGAAACGGGATGTATTCGATGAGGCCCTTGGCGACGACGTCGTGCAGCGTCGACTGGGTGCCGTGCACGGCGTTGATCACGGCGACGGCGAGCCGGTTGAAGGTCTGCGCGCGCCCGGTGCCGCAGTTGAAGATGCCCGAGACATGGCGGCGCTCGAGGAACCACAGATTCACGGCGACGACGTCGTCGACGTAGATGAAGTCGCGGCGCTGCTCGCCGTCGCGATAGCCGTCGGAGCCGGCGAAGAGCTTCACCCTGCCTTCGCCGTGCAGCTGCTGATAGGCGTGCAGCGCCACCGAGGCCATGCGGCCCTTGTGCGCCTCGTTCGGCCCGTAGACGTTGAAGTAGCGAAGGCCGACCACCTGCGCGCTCGCCTCGGCGGCGCGGCTCCTCACGAGCTGGTCGAAGAGGAACTTCGAGTAGCCGTAGATGTTGAGCGGCCGCTCGCAGGCGCGCTCCTCGCGGTATTCGGGCCCGCTGCCGTAAACCGAAGCAGAGGAGGCGTAAAGGAGCGGCACTTCCTCCTCCTGGCACCACTCGAGGAGCCGCCGGGAGTAGGCGTAGTTGTTCTCCATCATGAAGCGCCCGTCGGTCTCCATGGTGTCGGAGCAGGCGCCCTGGTGCAGCACGGCCTCCACCGATCCCTCCCAGCGCTCCAGATTCGCGATGAACTCCGCCTGGTCGACGTAGTCGGCGATCTCGCAGCCGGCAAGGTTCTTGAACTTGTCGGCGTGCGCAAGGTTATCCACGGCGATGATCTCGCGCACGCCGCGGCGGTTGAGGCCCTCGACGATCTTGGAGCCGATGAAGCCCGCGGCGCCGGTGACGATGTAGTAGGTCATCAGGCGAACACTTCCGCACGGGTCGCGACCGCGGTGCCGAGCTTGCCGACGACGATGCCGGCGGCACGGTTCGCCACCTTGACGGCGGCGTCGAGGTTCGCACCGGCGCCGAGCATCACCGCAAGCCCCGCGATGACCGTATCACCCGCGCCGGTGACGTCGAAGACTTCGCGCGCCTCCGTCTTGAAGTGGAGCTTGCGGCCGGCGCGGAAGAGCGTCATGCCCTCCTCGCCGCGCGTGACGAGCAGCGCCTCGAGGCCGAGCTTGCGGCGCAGCGTCTCGGCGCGCCGCGAGAGGTCCGCTTCGTCCTGCCACGTGCCGACGACCTCGCGCAGCTCGGCGCGGTTCGGCGTGATGATCGACGCGCCGCGATAGCGCGAGTAATCGTCGCCCTTGGGATCGACCAGCACGCGCTTCTTCGCGCGCCGCGCGAGCTGGATCATCTGGGCGATGTGCGTCATGCCGCCTTTGCCGTAGTCCGAGAGGATGACCACATCGCATTCGGGGAGCGCAGCACGGTACTGCGTGAGCTTGGAGGCGAGCACCTCGCGCGAGGGGCTGCGCTCGAAATCCATGCGCAAAAGCTGCTGCTGGCGGCCGATCACGCGCAGCTTCTCGGTGGTGCGGATCGAGCGGTCGCGATGCAGGTTCGCCTGCACGCCGTTGCGCTTCAGCAGCTTCTCGAGCGTTCGGCCGGCGTCGTCGTTGCCCACCACTGACAGCAGGCTCGTGCTCGCGCCGAGCGCCGCGCAGTTATGCGCGACGTTGGCGGCGCCGCCCAGGCGCAGGTCTTCCTTCTTCTCGTTCACGAGCACGACCGGCACCGGCGCCTCGGGCGAAATGCGCGACACGTCGCCGTACCAGTAGCGGTCGAGCATCACGTCGCCGACGACGAGCACGCGCGCCTTGGAGGTGTCCAGCGCCTTCACTGCTTCCTGCCGATCGGGTAATACTCCAGGCCCTGCGCATGCAGCGCGGCGGGATCGTAGAGATTGCGGCCGTCGAAGATGGCCGGGGTCTTCAGCAGCTTTTTCACGGCCGCGAAGTCCGGGCTGCGGAACTCCTGCCATTCGGTGACGATGGCGAGCGCGTCCGCCCCTTCGAGCGCCTCGATGGCGCTCGGCACGATCGTCACCGCGGCGCTGTGCTCGAAGATGCGCTTCGCTTCGCCGCCGGCCGCCGGGTCGTACGCGCGCACGCCAGCGCCCCCCGCGACAAGGTCGTCGATCAGCGCGAGGCTCGGTGCCTCGCGCATGTCGTCGGTATTCGCCTTGAAGGCGAGGCCCCACACGGCGATGCATTTGCCGCGCAGCTGATCATCGAAGCGCGCGCGGATCTTGTCGGCAAGCACGTGCTTCTGCGCCTCGTTCACTTCCTCCACCGCATTGACCACGCGCAGCGCCCTGCCCGCCTCGGAGGCGGTGCGCTGCAGCGCCTTCACGTCCTTCGGGAAGCACGAGCCGCCGAAGCCCGCACCCGGGTAGAGGAACTGGTAGCCGATGCGCGGATCCGAGCCGATGCCGCGGCGCACCTCCTCGATGTCCGCGCCGATCGCCTCGGCGAGATTCGCGATCTCGTTCATGAACGAGATGCGCGTCGCGAGCATGGCGTTCGCCGCGTACTTCGTCAGCTCGGCCGAGCGCACGCTCATGACGATGATGCGCTCTCGATTGCGCTGGAAAGGTGCATACAACTGCCGCAGAAGCGCTATGGCGCGCGCGTCATCGGCGCCGACGATGATGCGGTCCGGGCGCATGAAATCTTCGACTGCGGCGCCCTCCTTGAGAAACTCCGGGTTGGATACGACGGTGAAATCGTTGCCCAGATGCCGCTTCTTCTGCTCTTCGATGATCGCGTGCTTCACTTTGTCCGCGGTGCCTACCGGCACGGTGGACTTTGTCACCACGACCTTGTAGCCCTCCATGTGGCGGCCGATGGCGCGCGCCGCGGCGATGACGTGCTGGAGGTCAGCCGACCCGTCCTCGCCCGGCGGCGTGCCCACGGCGACGAGCTGCAGCTCGGCGTGCGCGACGCTCGCGGCGACGTCGGTCGAGAAGCGCAGGCGGCCCGCCTGCTCGTTGCGCCTGACAATGGCTTCCAGCCCCGGCTCGAAGATCGGGATCTCGCCCGCATTCAGGCGCGCGATCTTGCGCTCGTCGACATCGAGGCAGAAGACGTGGTTGCCGGCGTCCGCGAGGCAGGCGCCGGTGACGAGGCCAACGTAGCCCGTACCAATTACCGTCACGTTCATGCCGAGCGCTTCGTGCGAGTCATGGGGTGAGTTCGAACTCCTCCGTACGGCGCGGCGGATAGGTCTCCCAGCCGCCGCACGCGGGGCAGCGCCAGTAGAACTGGCGCGCCTTGAAGCCGCAGGTCTCGCAGCGGTAGCGCGCAAGGCGCCTGGTGTGGCCGTGCACGAGGCTCCTCACGAGCTCGAGGTCGCGCCGACGATCGGGCGACCCGGCGGCGATGATCTGCGCTTCGAGGAGCCGATCGAGGCCGAGGAGCGTCGGATTGCGCCGCAGCTCGTCGCGCACGAGCTTGTACGCCTCCTCGTGCCCCTTCGCTTCCAGCGTGTGCTGGAAGACGGCGTCGAGGAGATCGAGCGACGGATAGCGCTCGAGGTAGCCCGCGAGGAGGCGCAGGCCGTCTTCCGCACGCCCGGCCTGGCGATGCGCCTCGTAGAGGCGCTGCGCGGCGAGGGCCAGGTAGGAGGGGTTCTGCGATTCGATGCGCTTCCAGTGCTCGATGGCCTTGTCCAGCTTGTTTGAAGTCCGTTCCAGGTCTCCCAGCTGCAGGCTCGCGCGCACGCATTTGCGGTTCGCATCCAGCGCCGCCTCGAGGTGTCGGCGCGCCGCGTCGGGGCGCGACTGCGCGGCCTCGGAGGCGGCGAGCTCGCAGTAGTACTGCGCGAGCTCGCGCGGATCGGAGTCGAGCTCGCGCGTCATCTCGATGGCACGATTCCAGTCCTTCTCCTGCTCGTAGATCTCGAGGAGATGGGTGCGCGCGGCGCGCGCCTGCGGGCTCCTCTCCAGCTTCTTGAACACCTCCTCGGCGCGATCGAGGATGCCGGCCTTGAGGTAGTCCTGGCCGAGCTCGGCGAGCGCAATCACCTTCTGGTCCTCGCCGAGGCCCGGTCGCTCGAGGAGGTTCTGGTGCATGCGGATGGCGCGGTCATACTCGCCACGCCGGCGAAAGAGGCTGCCGAGCGCGAAGTGCAGCTCGATCGTCTCGGGATCCACCTTGACCACCTCGATGAACGCCTCGATCGCCTTGTCGGGCTGCTCGTTGAGCAGGAAGTTGAGACCCTTGAAGTACGAGCGCGGCAGCGCGCGCGACTCCGTCACGATCTGCTTGATGTCGATGCGTGCGGCGATCCAGCCGAGGCCGAAGAAGAGCGGAAAGCCGAGCAGCCACCAGTATTCGAACTCCACGTCAGAGCTCCGGCACGCCCGGCTGCGGCGGCGCCTCGGGCGGCATGCGCTTGCGCAGCACGCCGAGCTCGCGCCGCTGGCGCAGCAGCGTGCCGAGGAGCCCCGCCACGCCGAAGAGCGCGCCGATCAAAAAGAAGCCGAAGAGCAGCACGACGAGCGGGGCCTGGAAGGCGAGGTCGAAATAGAAGCGCAGCGTCACCGGCTCCGCGTTCTTCGCGGCGAACGCCACGAGCAGCACGAACACGATGATGCGGATCGCCCAGGCGACGATGCGCACCGGGGGTTCCCTACCTCACAGGCTGCGAAGCCCGCTCCTGCGGCGCGGCCTGGTCGTCGTCGCTCAGGCCGTCGACGCGCTCGCGCAATTCCTTGCCCGCCTTGAAGTGCGGCACGTACTTCTCCGGCACGTGAACCTTCTCGCCGGATTTGGGATTGCGGCCGGTGCGCGGCGGCCGGTAGTTGAGCCCGAAGCTGCCGAAGCCGCGGATCTCGATGCGATGCCCGCCGAGCAGGCTCTGCGTCATCGCATCGAGGATCATCTTCACGGCGTACTCGGCGTCCTTCGCCACGAGCTGCGGATAGCGCTGCGCGAGCCGCGCGATCAGTTCCGACTTGGTCATGCGACCGTTCCCCCCTTGGTCCACGCGCCCGCTATTGCTGCGGGTTCCCGCCCTTGTCCTTCTCGAGCTTCGCGCGCAGCAGCGCGCCCAGATTGGTCGCCCCGGCGCTCGCCGCCGCGTTCTCGGTGCGCAGCTGCTTCATCGCTTCGGTCTCCTCGGAAAGGTCCTTCGCCTTCACCGAAAGGTTGATCGAACGGTTCTTGCGGTCGACGTTGATGATCATCGCCTGGACCGTGTCGCCCTCTTTGAGATGCTTGGTCAGATCATCGACCCGGTCGCGCGAGAACTCGGAGGCGCGCAGGTAGCCTTCGACGCCGCCGATGTCGACCACGGCGCCCTTGGCGTCGACCGACCGCACCTGCCCGTTCACCACGCTGTTCTTCTCGTGGCTCGCGATGAAGTTGGTGAACGGATCGCCTTCCAGCTGCTTCACGCCGAGCGAGATGCGCTCGCGCTCGACATCGATGGAGAGCACGACCGCTTCCAGCTCCTCGGCCTTCTTGAAGTTCTTGACCGCTTCCTCGCCGGCCGTCGACCACGACAGATCCGAGAGGTGCACCAGGCCATCGATGCCGCCGGGCAGCCCGACGAATACGCCGAAGTCGGTGATCGACTTGATCTGGCCCTTGACGCGATCGCCCTTCTTGTACTCGCGCGCGAAGTCTTCCCACGGGTTCGGCATGCACTGCTTCATGCCGAGCGAGATGCGCCGGCGCTCCTCGTCGATCTCGAGGATCATCACCTCGACCTCGTCGCCGACCTGCACCACTTTGGACGGATGCACGTTCTTGTTCGTCCAGTCCATCTCCGAGACGTGCACCAGGCCCTCGATGCCGCTCTCCACTTCGACGAAGGCACCGTAATCGGTGAGATTGGTGACCTTGCCGAAAAGGCGGGTGCCCTGCGGATAGCGCCGCGCGATGCCGACCCACGGATCCTCGCCGAGCTGCTTGAGGCCGAGGGAGACGCGGTTCTTCTCCGCGTCGAACTTCAAGACCTTGGCGGTGACTTCATCGCCGACGTTCAGCACTTCCGACGGATGCTTCACGCGCCGCCAGGCGAGGTCGGTGATGTGCAGCAGGCCGTCGATGCCGCCGAGATCGACGAACGCGCCGTAGTCGGTGATGTTCTTGACGATGCCCTTGACGGTCGCGCCTTCCTGGAGCGACGCGAGAAGCTGCTCGCGCTCGGCGCCCGCCGTCTCCTCGAGCACGGCGCGGCGCGACACGACCACGTTGTTCCTCTTGCGGTCGAGCTTGATGACCTTGAAGTCCATCTCCTTGCCCTCGTAGGGCGTGGTGTCCTTCACGGGACGCAGGTCGACGAGCGAGCCGGGCAGGAACGCGCGGATGCCCTTGGTCATGACGGTGAGGCCGCCTTTCACCTTGCCGGTGATGACGCCCTTCACCTTGTCGGCGTTCTCGAGCGCCTTCTCGAGCTCGAGCCACGCGGCCATGCGCTTCGCCTTGTCGCGCGAGAGGCGCGTCGCGCCGAAGCCGTCCTCGAGCGCCTCGATGGAAACCGAAACGAAGTCGCCGGTCTTGACCTCGACTTGCCCGGCGTCGTTCTTGAACTCCTCGGCCGGGATGATGCTCTCGGACTTCAGTCCCGCGTTCACTACGACCCAGTTGTCGTCGACGGAGAGCACCTCGGCGGTGATCACCTCGCCGACGCGCATTTCCTTGCGATTGAGGCTCTCCTCGAAGAGCGCGGCGAACGATTCGCCGCCGGAGGCCGGGGCAGGCTGGGATTTCTGGGACGTGGACGCGGGGGAGATGCTGGCCATTAAAGAAAAACCTTTTCAAACCGCGAGCTAGCGCTTCGCGGGCCAAGTTGAACACCGGGCGCGGCGCTAAGCCCGCCCACCTTTCTTTTCCCGCCACCAGTCGACGATCCGCTCGACGACCTCGTCAATCGAAAGCGCTGACGAATCGAGCACTTGCGAATCGGGCGCGGGAACGAGCGGCGCGACCGCCCGCTTGGCGTCGCGCTCATCGCGCTCCCGCAGATCGCGGGAAAGGGCGCGAAGATTAGCATCGATTCCTTTTTCTATCAACTGCTTATATCGCCGTTGGGCCCTGATTTCCGGGCCCGCTGTCAAGAACACCTTGAGTTCCGCATCCGGGAACACCACGGTGCCCATATCGCGCCCATCGGCGACGAGTCCCGGGGGCCGGCGGAAGGCCCGCTGGCGCAGAAGCAGCGCCTCGCGCAGCTGCGGCAGGCGCGCGACTTCGGAGGCGCGATTGCCCACCGGTTCGCTGCGCACCTTCTCGGTCACCGACTCATCGCCGAGCACGATGTCGGCATCGTCGAAGAGCACATCCATGCCGGTGGCGAGATCGACGAGGCGCTTCTCATCGAGGGTGTCCTCGCGCAGTGAAATCAGCGCGACCAGGCGATAGAGCGCTCCGCTCTCGAGGTAATGAAAGCCGAGCTTCCTCGCCACGCGGCTCGCGATCGTGCCCTTGCCCGAGGCCGACGGGCCGTCGATGGCGATGACCGGCGCATTCATTGGCCGCAAATCTTCGCCAGCGCCGCGAAGTAGTCGGGAAAGGTCTTCGCCACGCACTGCGGGTTCGTGATGCGCACGGGCACGCCGCCGAGGGCGACGAGCGAGAAGCTCATCGCCATGCGATGGTCATCATAGGTGTCGATCGCCACATCGGGCTTCACTTTCGCGGGCGGAGTGATGGCGAGGTAGTCGCTGCCCTCCTCGACGCTCGCGCCGAGCTTGCGCAGCTCGCTCGCCATCGCCGCGATGCGGTCGGTCTCCTTGACGCGCCAGCTCGCGATATTGCGTAGCCGCGTCTTGCCGCCGGCGAAAAGCGCGAGCACCGCCGCCGTCATGGCGGCGTCCGGGATGTGGTTCACGTCGACATCGATCGGCACGAGCTTCTCGCGCCCCGCGCATTCGATCCAGCCATCGCCCATGCGCACGGCGGCGCCCATCGCCGCCAGCACGTCGGTGAAGCGCACGTCGCCCTGGATGCTTTCCCGGCCGACGCCTTCGACCCGCACCGGGCCACCGCCGAGCGCGCCGGCGGCGAGGAAATACGAAGCGGAGGACGCATCGCCTTCGACGTAGATCGTGCCGGGCGATGAATAGCGCGCGCGGGGTACGCGGAAGCGCGCCCAGCCGTCGCGCTCCACCGCGACGCCGAAGCGCCGCATCACGTTCAGCGTGATCTCGACGTAGGGCTTGGAGATGAGCTCGCCGCGCACCTCGATCGTCGCCTCGCGCCCGGTGAGCGGCAGCGCCATGAGAAGCGCGCTCAGGAACTGCGAGGACACATCGCCTTTCACCGGCACGGGGCCGGCGACGTGCACCTTCGCGGGATGGATGGCGAGCGGCGGAAAGCCCTCGGTGTCCGCATAGTCGATCCTCGCGCCGATGGCGCGCAACGCATCGACGAGGTCGCCGACCGGCCGCTCGTGCATGCGCGGCACGCCGCCGACCGTGTATTCGCCCTCGCAGAGCGCGAGCGCGGCCGTGAGCGGCCGCAGCGCGGTGCCGGCGTTGCCGAGGAAGAGATCGGCCTTCTTTTCGCGAAACACGCCCCCGGCGCCGGCGACGGTGAGACCGCTCGAGCGTTCAGTGATGGCAACGCCGAGGCGCTCGAGCGCCTCGCGCATCACGCGCGTGTCCTCGGCGTCCAACAGGCCGCGCACCTCGGTATCGCCCGCGGCAAGCGCGGCGAGAAGGAGCACGCGATTGGAGATGCTCTTCGAGCCCGGCAGTCGAACGGTGCCGCGCGCGGCGCGCGCCGCCTTCAGCTCGAGGACTTCAGCCATCGATTGCGAGCGTCGCGCGCCTCGGTGAAAAGCTTCTCGAGCGCGGCGCCGTCGCCGGCTTCGACGAGCGCGCGCACCTTCTCGAGCTCGCCCTCGTACGACGAGAGCTCCGCGAGCAGCCGGTCGCGGTTGGCGACGCAGATGTCGCGCCACATTTCCGGATGGCTGGACGCAATGCGCGTGAAGTCGCGGAAGCCGCCGGCGGCGTACGCGAAGAGCTGCTCGGCGTTCGCGCGCCTGGCGATGTCGTGCACGAGCGCATAGGCGAGCAGATGCGGAAGGTGGCTCACCGCCGCGAGCACGGCATCGTGCTCCTCGGCGCCGAGGCGCGTGACGCGCGCCCCGCATGCTTCCCACATATGTTCGATTTGCGTAACCGATTCAGCACGGTTCTCCGGCAGCGGCGTCAGCACCACGCGGCGATCGCGGAAGAGATCGGCGCTTGCCGCCGCGGCGCCGCTCTGCTCGGCGCCCGCGACCGGATGCGCCGGCACGAACTGGGCGATGCGCTTGCCGAGCGCGCCGCGCGCGGCGGCGATCACGTCGCGCTTGGTGCTGCCGGCGTCGGTGATCAGCGCTTTGCAATCCCTCAGCTCGGAAAATATCGCCGGGAACTGCGCCACCGGCGCCGCGACCAGCACGAGGTCCGCCTCGCGCACGGCGCTCGCGGCGTCGGGCGCGATCGCGTCGATGATGCGCCGCTCGCGGGCGAACTCGAGGTTCGCGCGGTTGCGGCCGACCCCGAGCACGTGCGAAACCTTGCCTGCCTGCCTCAGCGCCAGCGCGAAGGAGCCGCCGATCAGGCCTACGCCGATGACGGCAAGGCGCATCAGTCGCGCAGGCTCGCCGCGAGCGCGGCGAGGAACCTCTCGTTCTCCTCGGGCGTGCCGACCGTCACGCGCAGGTGCTCGGGCAGCTCGTAGCCGCCGCCGACCGGGCGCACGATCACGCCGCGGCGCAGGAGCCGCTTGTAGATCTCGGGCGCCTTGCCCACGCGGACGGTGAGAAAGTTCGCGTGCGACGCTATGAAATCCAAACCGAGGCCGCGCGCGCCTTCCTCGAGCTGCTGCAGCCCGCGCAGGTTCTCGGCGTAGCTGCGCGCCACGAATTCCATGTCGTCGAGCGCGGCGGCGGCCGCGGCGAGCGCGAGGCTGTTCACGTTGAAGGGCTGGCGCACGCGATTCATGATGTCGGCGACCGAGGCATGCGCGAACGCATAGCCGACGCGCAGGCCGGCGAGCCCGTAGGCCTTGGAGAAGGTGCGCGTGAGCACGAGGTTCGGGTGGCGCTTCAGCCACTTCACGCTGTCGCCGCGCAGGTCGGCCGGCAGGTATTCGTTGTACGCCTCGTCGAGCACGACGAGCACGCGCTCGGGCACCCGGCGCAGGAACGCTTCGATTTCCGCCGGCGCGGCGAAGGTGCCGGTCGGGTTGTTCGGGTTGGCGACCCAGATGACGTAGGTCTCGTCGTCCACCGCGCGCACCATCGCCTCGAGGTCGTGGCCGTAGGCCTTCGCCGGCACGACGATCGAGCGCGCGCCGCGCGCCTGCGTGGCGAGCGGGTAGACGGCGAAGGCATGCTGCGACATCACCGCCGCGCGGCCCGGCCCGAGGAAGGCGAGCGCGACGAGCTCGAGCACGTCGTTCGAGCCGTTGCCGAGGACGATCGCCGACATGTCGACGCCGTAGCGCTGCGCGAGCGCGCTCTTCAGCTCGAAGCCGTTGCCGTCCGGATAGCGCGCGATGTCGGCGAGCGCGCCGTCGATCGCGGCCCGCGTGCGCGGCCCGATGCCGCGCGGATTCTCGTTGGAGGCGAGCTTGACGATCGTTTTCTCGTCGAGCCCCATCTCGCGCGCAAGCTCGGAGATGGGCTTCCCCGGCTGGTAGGGCGCGATCGAGCGCACGTACGAGGGCGAGAGCTCGCAGGGATCGATCAGCATCAGCCTCAGTTTCCTTTCAGGGCCACGGGATAGGAGCCGAGCACCTTGAGAAAGGGCGCCTTGCCGCGCAGCTCGGCGAGCGCCTTCGCCACGCGCGCATCCTTCTGGTGGCCCTCGAGGTCGATGAAGAACATGTATTCCCACAGCGCCGAGCGGCTCCTCGCCGGACGCGACTCGATGCGCGTCATGCTCACCTTGTGCTCGGCGAGCGGCGTGAGCAGCGCGTGCACGGCCCCGGGCTTGTTCTCCGCCGACATGACGAGCGAGGTGCGGTCGTTGCCGGTCGGCGCCGGATCGAGCTCGCCCAGCACGAGGAAGCGCGTCGTGTTGTTGGCGGCATCCTCGATGCTTTTCGCCAATACCTGCAAACCATAGCGCTCCGCAGCCGCTTCGCCGGCGATGGCCGCGGCGCCCGGTTCCTGCGCGGCGCGCTGCGCCGCCTCGGCGTTCGAGGCCACCGGGATGCGCTCCGCCGCCGGCAGATGCTGCGCGACCCAGGCCGCGCATTGAGCGAGCGACTGCGCGTGCGAGTACACGCGCCGCACGTCCTTCAGCGCGCCCTTGGCGAGCAAATTCTGCTGCACGCGCAGCTCGATCTCCGCGCAGATGCGAAGCGGCGTCGCGAGCAGGAGGTCGAGCGTGCGCCCGACCACGCCTTCGGTCGAGTTCTCTACCGGCACGACGGTGAACTGCACGGCGCCGGCCTCACAGCGGCGGAACGCCTCGTCGACGCTCGGCACTGCAAGCGCCTCGACCGCGCGCCCGAAGTGCTTGCGCACCGCCTGCTCGCTGAACGTGCCTTCGGGGCCGAGGTAGGTGACGCGGATCGCCTCCTCGAGGCCGCGGCAGGCGGAGATAACTTCGCGAAAGACTCCCGCCACCCGCTCCGCGGCGAGCGGCCCTGGGTTCTTGTCCGCCACGCGGCGCAGGATCTCGGTCTCGCGCTCCGGCCGGTAGGCGGGCGCGCCGGCTTTGAGGCCGCCGATGCGGCTCGCGAGGTGGGCGCGCTGGTTGATGAGCTTCAGCAGCTCGTCGTCGACGGCGTCGATTTCCCGGCGCAGCCTGTCGATGTCATCCATCGACCGGCAGATAGCGCACCGCCAGCACGCCGGCGGTCTTGCACAGCTCGTCGATCACGTCACCGGACACGGCGGTGTCGGTGTCGACGATGGTGTACGCCATCTCTCCCTTGGACTTGTTCAGCATGTTGTGGATGTTGATCTTGCGCTTGCCGAGCGTGTGCGAGATGCGCCCGAGCATGTCGGGCACGTTGGCGTTGGCGATGGCCAGGCGATAAGGCGCCTCGCGCGGCATCTGCGCGTCGGGGAAGTTGACCGCGTTCTGCAGGTTGCCGTGCTCGAGATAATCGCGCACCTCGTCCGCCACCATGACCGCGGAATTGTCCTCCGCTTCGGCGGTGGAGGCGCCGAGGTGCGGGAGCGCGATGACCCCCGACTGCTTGATGAGCGCCGGGCTCGGGAAATCGGTCACGTACCAGCGCAGCCGAGCGCTCGCGAGCCCCTTCAGCACCGCGTCGTCCGCCACCACGCCGTCGCGCGAGAAATTGAGCAGCACCGCGCCCTGGCGCAGGTGATCGATGTTCTTCGCGTTGATCATGTGCCGCGTCTTGTCGACGAGCGGTACGTGCAGGCTGACGAAGTCGCTCGCCTTCAAAACTTCGTCGACGGAATGGGCGCGCCGCACCTGCGAGGGCAGGCTCCACGCCGCCTCCACCGTGATGTGCGGGTCGTGCCCGAGCACGTTCATGCCCAGGCGAATCGACGCGTCGGCGACGAGGCTGCCGATCTTGCCCAGGCCGATGACGCCGAGGGTGTGGCCAGGGAGCTCGAAGCCGGCGAACTGCTTCTTGCCGCTCTCCACCGTCTTGTCGATGTCGCCGCCGTCGAGCCCTTTCACGAACTCGAGCGCGGGGCCGAGGTTGCGCGCGGCGATCAGCATGCCGGCAAGCACCAGCTCCTTCACCGCATTGGCGTTCGCGCCGGGCGC
>Ga0075426_10002446_pt1 | contig 13280 bp, 14 predicted proteins | sample SoiMethybrSBSTD5_FD_75304 | JGI IMG/M metagenome (GOLD analysis project Ga0075426, IMG submission 75304) | Bulk soil microbial communities from a Populus tree surrounding site in Tennessee, USA - Soil MetaG P. TD hybrid SBSTD5 | ecosystem: Environmental > Terrestrial > Soil > Tree plantation... | reverse complement strand
TTTCCACTGAAGGACATGATGTACAAGGGCGAGTTGGCGCTCTGAGCGAGACGGCCATTTGAGATCAAAGCCAAACGGACCGGCAGGAACAGGGGCCACGCCCTAGAAGTAGTCCGGCCAGCGCCGGGCGGCCGTCATTTCATTCCTGTTCGACTGGACACATCTATGGGTTCGGCACGCCGTCAGATGCCGATTCCTGGCAGACCGCCTTGCTCTTGCTCCCTCTTACTGAGCTGCCCGCCAGGGTGATACGTTCGGCCAGCTTTTGAGCGCTCTGGCGGCGAAGTCTGGCGGTTCATTTGCATGGCATCCGGCGCATGCGTTCGGAACTTTTAGCGTATCCGTAGCAGCAGGTGTAATGAACTTAAATGTGTGGGCACGAACATTGATATCCGCGATCGTCTGCTCGATTTTTGGCATATGACAGTTCACGCACTCGCTCCCCGCGCTTGCGACCTTATGGTGCGTGTGCGCCTCAATGGTGGGCGCGCGCGGGCCATTGGGTGAGTTCGGGCCATGGCATTCAAGGCACAGAACGTTGGCGGGCTTCACGAGGTCAGCGTTATTTTCAGTGCCGTGCACGTCATGGCAGCTGAAGCAGCTCACGCCGTGGGTGTACATCTGGCTGGTAACGAAATCGTTGCCCTGCATCCGATTCTTGTGGGCGGTGCCATCCGCAAAATGAGTAAACGATTGTTCGCCAAGCTTATGCTCTTCCAGCTTCCAGAAGTCCTGAAGATTTTTGCCGACCTCAAATCCAACCGGCCAATCATAATATTTGCCTTCGATCGGGTTCTTCAGTGGTTGGCCCTGCGAGTGGCATTGGATGCAGACATTATTCGCCTGAACAAAATTGAGACGTGCCGGGTTGACAATGCTTTCCCGCGACGGCTTCAGGACGTGCGCCGCTCCCGGGCCATGGCACTTTTCACAGCCGACGTTCCATTCCGTTACTGCCTTTGTCTGAATGTTGTAGTTCACAGAATGGCAACCATCACAGAGCGGGCCGGTGGGCCGCTGCATGTTGTCGTTTGGATAAAAGGCCGTCCACCAATCAGCGCCAGGCGCGACTTGATAAACTCGCCACAGTTGATGGGCTACATCCCACTGGGCGGCCAGCGGATAGTAATCATCACCCTTCCTTGTGAAATAACGCTGCTTCCATTTGCTGCCGTAAACAAAGGCGATATCGTCCTTCGTGAACTTGACCAGCGGATTGGGTTTGGAGAGATCGGGAATGATCGCGTCGGGATGCGTCTTGGGGTCGCGGACCACATTCGCCATCCGAGTGTTGCGCCAGCGGTTGTAAATGGCGGGGTGGCACGTCTTGCACGCCTGCGAACCCGCATAGCCTGATGAAGATTGGGCGTAGATGCCCTGCGGCACTAACAGCAAGAGAGTGAATATGGTCCGCATGATTGCTCACCATCATATCTGCTTTGTCTGAAGCCCAGATTCTGAGTGTTGCTGTGGCGGTACGATGGAACTAGTGATCCGAACGCGAAGGCAATGGTTGCAGGCCGCGACGATGTTGCCGGCCTGTCTCGCCCTGCGGGCTGCGCGGAATGAATTCTGGAACAGTAAAGACCCCGCCAGTTGGAGCAGCGATGAGAAGCAGGTTCTGCTCGGTCAATCGCCATGGGCGCAGGAAGGTTGGGTGCGCATGGAGGAGGGAAAAAGCCGGCGCACAACCCAAGGTTACGGGAACAACGGGAGGCTGGGTGGCGACATGCCGGATACCAGGCCGGGCGTCCCTCCCGGGGGCGTGCGCAGCGTACCGATCGGCGAGGCGCCGCCACCGCGTCCGAACCCTGATCCGGGCCATCCGGTCCAATTTCGTGCGCTGGTGCGATGGGAGAGCGCGAAGCCAGTTCGCCTGGCGGGCGGGCCGGAACTGCCGGAATTGACCGGGCAGTTTTACGTGATCCGGCTGCGCGGGCTGCCGTTGATGCCACCGCCGAAGACCAAGCCGGAAGAGGGTGCGCCAAATCCGAACGAAGGCATGCTGCAGGCGATTGAGCAGGGCAGCCGGCTGGAGCGCAAGGGCAAGCCTGGCATTCCGTGTGCCCACCTGTTCACGGGGTCGGGGGATACGGCGACCGAGGTGCTCCTCTTTTTCCCATGGGGCGCGGACCCGATCCAAGTGGCGGATAAGTTAGTGATATTGGAGAGCCGGTTTGCCCCGTTTCATCTGTCGGTCAAATTTCCACTGAAGGACATGATGTACAAGGGCGAGTTGGCGCTCTGAGCGAGACGGGCCATTAGAGATCAAAGCCAAACGGACCGTCAGGAACAGGGGCCACACTTCGCGCTGCGAGATCTGGAGTCGCTGCACGGCTATGTAGCAGAAGACAGTCTTCCGGCCGCGACGGCAATCGAATAAGGCGGATTTCTGGGCTTTCTCCTCGTAGCCAACACCCGTTGCCTGCAGAGTCAATAGACCCACGCCACCTGAAATGGCACCGAAGCGTCGAAGACCTTCCCACCATGGTCGTAAGACGCTGCAGTTTTTCCATGGTGTGCAGAGCTTTCCGCAAAGGTCCGAATTGCTTCCGCCCCAGAGGTCGTTCGGAATAGATTCGGAACTGTTGGCTTCCGCACCATGCCTCCGTAAGCTCCCAATTCTAAAACCACGAAAAAGGGCGAAAGTCCGCCGTGTCTGTACAGCGGAAACGTCCGCATTCGACCGTAACCTAGGTAAAGGAGCGGAATCAAAAGTGCAGGCCGTAGTACCACTACCGAAAGGAGGTAGCTTCCTCCCATGCTGCATATCAAGTTTGCTTTAGCCGCGCTGGCGCTTGTGTTAGTATTTTCACATCCTGCGCAGAGCCAGACGGTCAACAACACGCAAGTCACGCTATCGTGTAACGATGGCCACAGCGTGATCTTTGACGTCGATCAGATCACACTCACAACCCTGCTGGCGGACGTCCAGGCGATCAACGCCAGCGGCACAGGGACCAGTTGCACATTAACCATGGCCGCGATCGACCCCTCAAGCGAGACTACGAAGTGGACGGTTTACGACTACAATCCTTCAAATCAAGCGATCGCGCCACGCAACTCGCCCAACTCAATGCCGGCGACCACAACCGGCGCCACAACTACGTTCCAATTCAAGCCCGGTATCTACACTGCGCTACTCACCACGAAAGACCCGAGCTTGACCGGTGATCTCTCCACGAAAGCACTGACCGATACGATCAGCGTCAGCGGCGACGCCGCAAGCTTCATGACTCAGCACAACGGCGGCGACTGCGGGTCCAACTTCCCTGCCGCCGTGAGGTTTTACTTCCGATCCCCCTCCGCATCCGGGCCAAGCACAGGTACACCCCCTGCGGGTTTCTATACCCAGTTCTGGTGGTCGAACCCAGTGAACGTGCAGCTGCTGACCGGAAACCAGCCCCCAGCCACAATCATGGCGAACATGTTTGACCCGAATCAGTGGTCGGATTGGAATGGCCAGCGTGGCAGCAATCCCGCGGTCACAGAGGCCTTCCTGGAGGCCACACACAAAGTGTTGGAGATTGGCCTGTCATTTGGCGGCGAGTGCTTCTTCGAAACCGGCGTCACTCCCACAGGCGCCTTCACCAGTGAACAGTTCTCGAGCATGTTCAACGAGAATTAGCGACCTATCTCGCGGCCCGCGCAATAGAGAGGGCCTCAAACAAGGGCCCTCTTTTTTCTTTCATTACCCGAGTTGCTTGCGCCATCTGCGATCAGCAGGGATTTCGCACGCAGCTGCTGGACACTTTGGTACTGACGGGGCGACCAACAACTGACGGGCAGGCACATTGCGTAAAGTCCGCATATCGTTACGTCGCAGCCGGGCAATGACTTTTTTCACGCCCGAACCGGCAACAAACTTCCCCAACTCCGCCTCGCGCGGTCCCTTCCGGATATGCGCAACCTGCCAGCGATGCGTCTCGACATAGGCCGCCGGGCGCCTCATTGACATCCATAAGCCAGCCTATTTCCAACAACTGATTCTTTCAGAGCGCTTTTGAAACGCGGCTGTCAGCGAGTGTCCCCGCGCCCGCAGCAGCAATCTGCGGCCCTCCGGTGTACGCGCGAATACCAACCGAATCGGCCCAACTAATTTTTGCCACTGTTTGGCGAAGAATTGAGCACATTCTTTTTTCCGAGCCAGGACCTCGGGTACGGCAAAATAGTCTTCGCGGAATAAGCGCCACACTCGACCGCGGGCTAATAAGTAGCGTGGATTATCGATTGGACGCAGTATCTGCTGCATCCCTTCAAGGAATATGTTCTGCTCCCGTCCCGTGCCACCACCGACCCAGCAGAACACAGTTCCATCATCCTGCTTGTCTGCGTAAACGCGGAATTCCCCGGCGCGTCTGTCGATTGCGCCCGCGTACTCAAGTGCCTCCAAGACTGCGCGCCCGATTTGTTTGATACTCCGCTCCGGCGTGCCATGCCGGAGCCATCTCCATCCGGCGAGGAATACCCATGGGATGCACACGACAGCCGCAATGCTCAGCACAACAATGATCGTATACGGCCAGTCCTGTTCACTACGTGGCAACCGACCGAGGCCTCGCATGAGTTGGCCCACAACAATGAAGAAGATTGATACAGCTTCCACAAGCAGAGCCGCAATTGTATTGCTAAAGACAAACCCCTTCGGCAGGGATTCGTTCGCGGCTTTCAGGCCATCAACCATCTGCTTCGTCGTGCCTGCTTCCAATGCTTGCATCCATTGCCGATGCAAACCCACTCGATCAAGTGCCCTTAGGGACGTTTGCCGATTTCGATCATCGATCTGCCCAGGGGTGAAGGGGGGGATCCCAATTCCTAACCTATTCGTGCCATTCTCAATCACAGGCGCGGTTACGCTCACGCCGGCGAAGGCCGCGCACCGTCGCGCGAGCAGCTCATAATCGTCACCAGGCCCGAAGGCACCGGGCTCAATGCAGACAAGATGCCAAATGTTGGCGACCTTCACTGGGCGCTCGGGGTCCATACGAATTGAACGTCCTCTCATCTGATTCGACAGGACGTAGGAGCCGACGAAACTCGCCAGCACCAGAGTATTCATGCAGGGCGCATCCCACCCTTCACCCAACAGGGCCTTCGTGCCAACCAATACCGTTATTTCGCCTGCCTGAAAAACCGAGGTAACAACTCTCACCGCACCCTGATGGTATTCGCCTCGGAGGCTGAGAATCCTGTACGCGGAATCGTGAGGTGTTTCTAACACCATCAAATCATCTTGGTGCATACCCAGTTTCTGGGCAGCGTCCCTTGCACACGTCACTGCGCTTGCCGGTATGATCACTAACGACCCGCTGAGAACTCCCAGCCGGACGTCCGGTAAGTTGGCGCTGCGCAGGGTCTCGAAAATCGGGACGACACCTATATCCTCAAAGACAGACGCTTCGCTGGCGGTTTTCGGAAGTTCCGATTTGCGGATGAAGTCAGTCAGAATGACGGCACGAAGACTGTCCTTTTGTGCCCCGGCTTCGAGTTTGATGATTTCGGAAATGGATTCGAGCTTAGTGACGGAGGTTGTGAGCAGCTTCAAGTGATCGGATGGTGACCGCAACATAACTCTTCGCCGCTCAATTGCTCTCAGATTAAGCAGATCACGGCGAATTGATTTGAAGAGAGCATCGTGAGCTGAAAAGCTGTCAGCGTCCGAGTATAGACACCGCGTCAGAAGAGTTTCCAACCATTCAAGTTCGAGACTGGGGATTCTCTTTCGCGTGAGGCCAACAACGTCGAGAACTGCACCAGGGACTTTATCACCTGCCGTGTTCAAAAAGATCACCATGCTCGACAGGTACTTGGGATCGTCAAGTATCGCGGCAATGTTTTCCCGCGGTGCAACGATCCAGGGGTGAGATCTGATCGCCGCTGCAAAGGCCTTTTCGGCTAGCAACCGCTGCACAAGGGAGTCCACGCCCTGCCGAAATTCTGTGATAACTCTGAGCTCTTCCCGCTTGGGAATGCTCAAGTACACATAGTCTTGATGTGGGCAGAGGTCACCCTCCAGGACCAACTCGGGGACCGATACCTCCGCGTCCACGGTGCCGCACAGAGCCTCATACCGTTGCCATTCGAACGGAGAAACATCGTATGGCGGGGTGGCCGTCAGAGCAACGATCGTCGGTTGATCGAGACTGTCAGCCACGAAGGTCAGCGTTTTCCACCACTCGGAGCGCAGGTGGTGCGCCTCGTCCATAACTAGGGTTCGAAAGGCAGCGAGCTTGAGTATCTCTGGAAACTGCAGGAGCGTTTTCCCATTTTCGTCCTCTTCTGTGGGGCTCGACGTTTCCAGACAGGCATCTTCTTCTTCCCCAGTCGGCTCCGGATCTTTGTGCCCCGGCGCACAGATAGCGTGAAGTGCCTGGTAGGTCGCGATGGTAAGAAGTGCGGGATTTTTGAGGTTCACGGATACGCAGGAAGGAACAGGCTGCCCCTCAGCGAGGAAGAACGAACCGAGGCGATCAACCCATTGATCCCGTATGGTAATTGTCGGAGCGAGGACAAGAGTAGGCGCGTTTATACGGCGAATGATTTCGAGGCCCAAAATCGTCTTTCCAGAACCTGGTGCCGCTACGAGATGAAGCCGCCGATCGCTGATATATTCGGTCAGCCGGTCTAGAATTCGTGCTTGATAAGGACGCCAAGCCCCCTGGAACTGCAGATAATCCGGAAATGGCTTGACGAGCGAAGGCGATGCTGGAACCGAGTCCATGGAAAGGCCATTGTATCTTCCGTCGATCTCACTAGACTGCCCACCGCGGACGCATGTGGCACGCAACCCCAACCAAGCGACCTGTCTCACAAACATGCCTGCCTCTTCTGCTCGGCAATCCAGTTGGACTAATTGTCGGCATATCCCAGATTGACCACTGCCCCGTCGGCCGCATCCCCTTCACTTCGCATCTCTCCAGTTCTCCCCTACCCCGATATCCGCCACCAGCGGCACTTCGAGCGGGTAAACTTGCTCCATTTCGCGCTTCACCATCGCGGCGAGCTTTTGCGTCTCTTCCGGCGGCGCTTCGAACACCAGCTCGTCGTGGACTTGCAGCAGCATCGCGGCTTGATATTTTTCTTCGCGCAGGCGGCGGTCGATGATCACCATGGCGAGCTTGATGAGATCGGCGGCGGTGCCCTGGAGCGGTGAATTCACCGCCGTCCGCTCGGCGAATCCGCGCGCGGTCGGGTTGCGGCTGTTCATTTCCGGGATGGGCCGCTCGCGTCCCAGCAGGGTTTTCGTCACGCCGGTGCGGCGGACCTCGGCGATGGTCGCATCGATGAACTTCTTCACCCCGGTGTAGCGCTCGAAATAGCCATGGATGTACAGCTCGGCTTCCGCGCGCGGGATGCCGAGCTGCTGCGAGAGGCCGAACGGGCTGATGCCGTAGACGATCCCGAAATTCACGGCCTTGGCGCGCCGGCGCTCCTCCGGGCCCACCATCAGCGGCGGAATGCCCATCACTTCGGCGGCGGTGCGCGTGTGTATGTCCTCGCCGTTGCGGAACGCCTCAACCAGTACGGCGTCGCGGGACATGTGCGCCAGCAGGCGCAGCTCGATCTGCGAATAATCCGCCACCACCAGCTTCCATCCCGCGCGCGGGATGAATGCCGCGCGGATTTCGCGCCCCAGCTCCGTGCGGATCGGAATGTTCTGCAGGTTCGGATTCGATGACGATAGCCTTCCTGTCGCCGCGCCGGTCTGGTTGAAGCTGGTGTGCAGGCGGCCGGTGCGCGCGTCGATCAACGCCGGCAGCGCATCCACGTACGTCCCCTTGAGCTTGGTGAGCTGCCGGTATTCGAGCACTTTGCGCACTACCTCGTGCTCCTCCGCGAGGTCGTCGAGCACATCGGCGGCAGTCGAGATCGTCTTACCTTTCCCGTACTTCACCGGCGCCGGCAGTTTCAGGTCTTCGAACAACACACGCCCTAGCTGCTGCGGCGAGCTGATGTTGAACGGCTTGCCCGCCATTTCGTGAATCTCGGTGGTGAGCCGCGCGATTTCGGTTTCCATTAGTTCCGAAAGCCGCTTGAGCTCGCTCGCATCGATCCTGACCCCTGTCGATTCCATGCGCGCCAGCACGTTCGCCAGCGGCAGCTCGACGGTTTCGTAGAGCTTGCGCAGGCCACGCGTGTCGATCTCTTCGCTGAGTTTTTCATACAGCTCGAGCGCGTAATCCGCGTGTTGCTCGGGCGCCGCGCCGAGCTTCAGATCCATGCGGCGGTGCGCCAGCTCGTCGAGCGTGCAGTTCCCCGGGTCGGCTTCCAGCAGGAACGCATAGAGCATCACGTCGTGCGCGAAGCCGTGCGCCTCAATACCGAGCTTCGCGAACGCCAGCAGCGCCGACTTCACATCGCAGGCGACCTTGGGGCGCGCCGCGTCTTCGAGAATCGGCCGCAAACCGTCGAGCAGCTGGAGCGGCACAGCCCGCGCTTCGCCTCGCTTCCACGCGAGCCCCACCGTGTCGAGCGCGAATTCCCCTTCGCCCGATTTCGCGATAGCCACCGCGACCGGCGCTCCCGCCGGAATTTCCGCCAGCCAGGCGTCGACCGCCTCCGCCGTGGCCAGCGCTTGATAGTCCCGCGCCCGCGTGTCGTCACTCGGCCCCAATTCCTTCAGATGGCTATGGAACTCCAGCTCCTTGTAGATCTGCTTGAGCGCCGTTACCTCCGGCTCCTGGGCCTTGACCATTTCCATCGAAAACTCGATCGGAACCGCCGTTTCGATGGTTGCCAGCCGCTTGCTGAGGAGGATGCGCTCGCGATTGTTCTGCAGGCTTTCCCGGTACATTTTTCGCTCGACTTCAGCGGCCCGGTCGAGCGCCGTCTCTACCGACCCGAACTGCTCGATCAGGTCCTTCGCCCCCTTGTCGCCGATGCCGGGCGCGCCGGGGATATTGTCGATCGAATCTCCTTTAAGCGCCAGTAAATCAGCTACTTGCGGGGGCGTGACACCCATAAACTCCAGGACTTTAGCCGGGTCGTACCAAGTGTCGTCCTTGGCCGGGTTGAGCATGGAGATACGGTCGGTGACCAGTTGGAGCATGTCTTTGTCGCTCGAAACGATCACGACGGCGAAACCGGCCTCTGCGGCGCGCCGCGCGATGGTACCGATTACGTCGTCCGCTTCGAATCCGCGGAACTCGAGGATGGGAATCCGCAGAGCCTCAAGCAGTCGGCGGACGTAGACAATCTGCTCGCCCAGATCCGGCGGCGCTTCGGCGCGGTTGGCCTTGTATTCGGCGAATTCCTGCTCACGAAGGGTTGGCCCGATGCTCTCGAAAACCGCGGCGATATATTCCGGTTTGTATGTCTTGGCCAGTTTCCGCAGCATGTTGTTGAAAATAAAGACCGCTTCGGTCGAAAGGCCAGTCGAAGTCCGCATCGGCGGGGCCCCCGAGCGGGCGCGGGCATGGTACGCGCGGAAGATAAACCCGTAAGTATCAATCAGGAACAGGCGAGGGTTGGGCACGAGCATACATCATATCTCCCGTTGCATCGAGAGAGGTACTGCGGCCACGATTTGGCATGCAATGTGTGGCGTTTTTGCACCAGCCCATTTTGCCGCTATTACTGGAATCAGTAGGTTACGATTCGGTTTCGCGATTGCTATTAACAAAAGTTCACGCTAATTATGCCATTCATTTCAGGAGGCTTCGTTTGCGCTTTGAGACGACGATCCAGCGCCCGGTAGAAGCCAAAGGCATCGGCCTTCACAGTGGAGTTCCCGTTTCGATAAGAGTGCTGCCCGCGCCGGTTTCGACCGGCCTGGTTTTCGTGCGGACGGACCTCGACAACTTCCCCATCTCGGCGAGCTGGAGGCACGTGGCGCGCGTGAGCTACGCCACCAGCCTGATGCGCAAGGGCGTGCTCATCTCGACCACCGAGCACCTGCTGAGCGTCTTTTACAGCTGCGGCATCGACAACGCCTATATCGAGATCGACAACCTGGAAGTGCCCATCCTGGACGGGAGCGGTTTGCCGTTTCTCGAGCTGATCCGCCAGGCGGGCGTCCGCCAGTACCGGCGTAAACGCCGCTACCTGCGCATACGGCGGCCGATTACGGTGGAAGATCGCGGCAAGCGCATCAGCATCCTGCCTGACGACAGCTTCCGGCTGACGTGCGAGATCCGGTACGAACATCCGCTGGTGGGCCGGCAGTCTCTCGAGATGGAGGTCACGCCGGAGCGCTACGCGGACGAGATTGCGCCGGCGCGCACGTTCGGCTTTCTCTACGAGCTGGACCAGATGCGCCAGATGGGATTGATCCGGGGCGCATCGCTTGAAAATGCCGTGTGCTTCGACCGCGAGGGTGTCATGAACCCGGGGGGCCTGCGGTTCGCCGATGAATGCTGCCGCCACAAAGCACTCGACCTGATCGGAGATCTGGCGCTGATCGGCAAGCCGCTGCTGGGCCACGTCATCGCCGAGCGCGCGGGACACGCCATGCACGCGCAACTGGTGGCACGTATCATGTCCGACCCGTCGCTTTACGAGATCATCACTTTCGATCAACTGGCCACGCGGGTCGCGCACGCGCTGATGTCGTGAAAATACTCCCGATTCTGCTGGCAACGGCTGCCTGTCTGTTCGCCCAGAGTCCGCCTAACTGGGACCGCTGGCAATTCCTCATTGGAGACTGGGTCGGTGAAGGCGGCGGAGAACCGGGCCAGGGCGGCGGCGCGTTCTCTTTCCATCCGGACCTGGAAGGCCGCGTTCTGGTGCGGAAGAACCGGGCGGACTATCCCGCTACCAAAGACCGCCCAGCCTATCATCATGAGGATCTGATGGTGATCTATCCCGAGGACTCGACTGCGCGCGCGGTTTATTTCGACAATGAAGGCCACGTGATCCACTACGCCACGGAGTTCCCGGGCGAGGGCACCGTAGTCTTCGTGAGCGACGCGCGTTCCGCAGAGCCGCAGTTCCGCCTGACTTACACCAAGCTCGGCCCGGAGAAGGCGGGCATCCGCTTCGAAATCGCTCCGCCCGGTAAGCCGGCGGCATTTGCTCGGTACATCGAAGCCACCGCGCACAGGAAGTAGAGATGCCGCGCAAGAAGCCGAGATTCGATGTGGCGAAGGAAATCCGGAGCATAGCCCGGGAGCGGGTGGGGCCGGTGCCGGCCGAGCGGGTCATCGTGCCCAAGACGGCGCGCAAGAAACCGAAGCACAAGAAAAAGATCGAGGAAGGGGCAGAGTAGCGTCAGACGGCCCGCATGAGGCGGCGCCGGCGCGCGTTCAACTCGGCGGCGACCTGCGAGGCGGTCCGGTGCTGGACGAGGAACTCGAGCACGGCCATCAGCGCTTCGCGCTCGGCGGGGTTGACTTCCTTCTGATGCCGGCCCGAATTAGGGCATTGCCCATTCCGCTGTTTACGGACGAAGAGAAATCTGAATCCCATTCTGGATAATATAATCCAATACATCAGGTTGCACTCAACCAGAAGGATGGACATGACGGAAAAATACGGTCGATCATTTATAGGCAAGGTAGCTCTCGTGACAGGTGGCTCAAGAGGGATTGGCGAAGGAATCGTGAGGCGGCTTGCTTCAGATGGCGCAGCAGTCGCATTTACCTATTTCAGTTCGGAAGAAAAAGCAAAGCAGCTCGCAGGTGAAATAAAAGATGCGGGTGGCAACGTACTCCCGATCAAAGCGGACAGCGCCTCTGCCGAGGACGTTCGCGCGGCAGTTGATCAAGTCGCAAAAGAGTTGGGTGAACTGGATATTTTCGTCAACAACGCCGGAATTCTGATCCGGGGAGGCGTTGATCGCTACAGTCTCGAAGACTTCGACCGTATGCTGGCCATTAATGTCCGTGCAGCATTTGTAGGTATACAAGCGGCTTCACAAGCCATGAAGGATGGAGGACGGATCATCCTGATCGGCAGCAACACTGCCGTCCGGACAGCATTTCCGGGAGCTAGCATTTACAGCATGACCAAAGCGGCCCTCACCGGCCTGGTGCGAGGGGCGGCTATCGATCTCGCTCCTCGGACTATTACAGTCAATAATATTCAGCCTGGTCCGACAGCGACTGACATGAGTGCGCCTCACGCTGAAGCGGTGAAGACTTTGATTCCACTGGCGCGAATGGCGGATGTGTCGGAGATTGCGGGTTTTGTCTCGTATCTTGCATCCGATGAGGCCGGATTCATTACAGGGGCCAGCCTCACAATCGATGGCGGATACATCGCATAATTGAACGCGAGGAGAAAAGGATATGGCCCGACCGAAGGAGTTTGATCAGGAAAGAGCTCTTCACCGTGCCATATCCATCTTCTCTCAAAAGGGTTTTGCCGCCACCTCAACCGACGACCTGATGCGCGCGATGGACCTGGGGCGACAGAGCATGTATGACACCTTCGGGGACAAACGCACCCTCTTCTTGAAGGCTCTCGAAGTCTATGTCTCAGAAAACGTTCGAGCCATTAATGTCGAACTCCAAGCTCCGGGGTCACCGCTTGCTGCTATCCGGAGTGCATTGGTTCATTTTTCAGAACGCAAAGATCTTTCCAGTACAGATGGTTGCATGGGGATTAATGCCATCTGTGAGTTCGGGATGCGAGATGAAGACGTGACGCGAATTACACGCCGTGCTGCGAACGTACAGCGTCACACGCTCATGGACACATTGAGACGAGCTCAGATGGAAGGCGAACTTGATGCTCGGACGGACATTGAGAGTCTTGCCGATTTCTTTGAAAGCACGCTGGCAGGAATAAGGATTGCTGCGAAAGCGGGAAAGACTCGGCCAGCCCTAAGACGAATCGCTGAGGTTGCATCTGGCGCGTTTCCCGATATTAAGTCATCGGTCCTGTGAAGTCGGCCAGTGTAGAGTGATCGTCAAAAGGAGCCTAAACTCCCAAGAAGGCTAGGTTGGAGAAGGAAAACGTTTATCTCCGGGAGGAACTGCGCGCGGAGCACAACTTCGAGGAAATCGTGGGCAATAGTCCAGCACTCCCCAAAGCGCTCCACGCTGTCGATCAAGTCGCTCGATTCAACCGTGGTCATCTACGGGGAAGCTCGTCTTCACCAGACCCAGCTGTTACACGATGCCGCACAAATGGTCGATGCCGGCCAATTGAAGCCGGTTGTCGATCGAGTCTATCCCCTGCCCAGGCCGGTGAAGCGCAAAGAGCGCTTGAAGCCGGAGAAACCCTCGGCAGGGTCGTCCTGGAAATCTGACAGTCAGGAAGGAATACAAATGAAAAACGGAAAAATCAAAGTCGGGGTGATCGGCGTACACCCAGAGCAGGGTTGGGCGACGACAGCC
>Ga0075426_10002441_pt1 | contig 13293 bp, 12 predicted proteins | sample SoiMethybrSBSTD5_FD_75304 | JGI IMG/M metagenome (GOLD analysis project Ga0075426, IMG submission 75304) | Bulk soil microbial communities from a Populus tree surrounding site in Tennessee, USA - Soil MetaG P. TD hybrid SBSTD5 | ecosystem: Environmental > Terrestrial > Soil > Tree plantation... | reverse complement strand
TTAACCTTGGACCGAAAGTGACCCAACTGCTCGAGGAATCTATCGCGCTGTGGAGCGAGGGTCCGGACAGCCTGCCCGGATTTGAGCGAACTTTCACGGCCGCCGAGCAGGCGGTACGGGAGGCTCAGCTCGACGCGTTCCTAGAGAGCATCGAACGGGAGCTGCGCAGTTTGCCGCGCACACGGCCGGAGCGGCAAGCGGCGCGGGAACGGATTACGCGGGCCTTCGCTGGTTTTGCCAGAGCAGGCCTGGACCTGGAGGACCGGCATCTCGAGCTGCTGTTGGGCGGTGGGTTTTCGGCTCTCGGAACGGAGCTCGCAAGACGCGCGCGGCGCTTCGATCCCGGGGCCGGGACGGCCGACATACTGCAGGCCAGCAGAAATACATGGACGGCGTGCGCTCTTCAGGCGCTGCTGGGCGGGACGATGCAGTTAACGGCGGCGATTTTTGCCTACAGCATGCTATATCCGTACACCGACAACTATCTCGATTCGCCGAGGGTGCCGCGCGAGGCCAAGATGGGATTTAGCGCCCGGTTCGGGCGGCGCCTGGCGGGGGAGGCCGTTGCTCCCGAGAACCATCATGAGGAAATGATATGGCGGCTGGTCGAGCTGATCGAAGGGCAGTACGACCGGGCCGGCTGGCCGCAGGTATTTGAGAGCCTGCTTGGGATCCATAAGGCGCAGCAGAATAGCATCGCTCTTCTACGGCGCGGCACGGGCTCGCCCGGAATCGATGTAGTGAGGCTGAGCTTTGACAAAGGGGGCGCGTCAGTACTGGCGGACGGATATCTGGCCGCCGGTGCGCTGTCTCCCCAGGAAGCGCAATTTGTATTCGGCTGGGGGGTGCTGCTGCAACTGGCGGACGACCTGCAAGATGTTCGCGAGGATTGCCGCGACGGCATGCTCACTGTCTTTTCGGAAATCGCAGGGCGCGAGCCTCTGGATGGGCGGACAAACCGAACTTTGCATTTTGCGCGGCGAGTGATGCGGTGGATGGGCGGTCTCGCGGGGCCGGAATGCCAGGCGCTCAAGGAAATGGTGGAGAGAAGTTCGGGGTCGCTGCTGATCCGCGCCGCAGGCGAAGCGCCAGACCTGTACACCAGCGGTTATCTGGCCGAACTGGAGACGCATTCGCCGTTCCGTTTCGCCTTCCTGAATGACCGGCGAAAACGGCTGGCGAGCCGGCAGGGATTGCTGAGCCGGTTATTTGAGGCGTTCCTCGAGGGCGACGATGATGAGCCCGCATTTCCGCTGCTGCCCAGTTCGCTGATGCCGCGCTTTTGAACGATAGAGGGGCGCTTCGCTACAATAAAACCGTGATCCATCGTCACGTTCTGTTTAACGATCAGGTGCGCGATTCCTCGGAAAAGCTGCTGGCGCCGGGCCAGGTGGGCCTGCTGGCCGGATGGGGAGTGTTCAGCACGATCCGCGCGATCGAGGGAGTGTTGTTCGCCTTCGAGCGGCACTGGGCGCGCATGACGAAAGACGCCGCGTTGTTCCACGTCCCGATGCCCGCGACAGCCGAGGAGGGCCGGTGCCGGCTGCTGGAGCTGGTGGAGGCGAACCACGCCTACGACTCGACCATGCGCGTGGTGGTGGTGCGAAACGACGGCAGCGTATGGACGGACCCGGTGGAGCGCCGCAGCGACCTGATCGCCATGACCTCGGACCTGAAGGCATGGGGGACGGGTGTCAAGCTGGCCTACGTACCGCAGGGGCGGCATGCGGCGTCGAGGTTCGCGGGGACGAAGATTCTTTCGTGGGCCATGAACCTGACGTGGGCAGAGGAGGCGCAGGCCAAAGGCTTCGATGAAGTGATCCTGCTGAACGAGCGGAGCGAGGTTTCCGAGTGCACGTCAGCCAACATCTTCATTGCGAGCGGGAACCAGGTGTGGACGCCGCCGCTCAGCTCGGGCTGCCTGCCAGGAGTGACGCGCGCCTTGCTGCTCGAGGACGTTCACGTGCCCGGATTTGAAATCGGGGAGCGGGTCTTGACTCCCCAGGATCTGGAGAGAGCCGACGAAGTGTTCATCACCTCGACTACGCGCGAGCTGCTGCCGGTGCTCGAAATCGAAGGCCAGCCGATGAAGCGCGACGACCGCGCGCGCAAAGCATTGCAGGCTGAGTTTTCGAAATACGTGGAGCGTTACGTGGCCGAGCAGAGGGCCGCAGTGCAGGCCAGATAGGGTTACTCGGCGCCACGGGCGATTTCCGCGGCGTCGGCGATCGATCGCGAGGTGTCGGCCAGGCGCGCGCTCGCGACGCGCTCGCGGGATTCCACCCATTTGGGCGCCACCTCGCGCTCTTCCTCGGGCCGGTTCATGGCGAAGGCCGCCACCACACGCTGGCCGCGTACCCACCAGGCGCTGAAGCTGCTGGTGGAGACATCGCCGCGATGAACGATCTCCTCCGCGCCCGCGGGATCACCCCAGAACTCGTAAGAGAGATCGAATACGTCGGAGAAGAAGTACGGCACGTGGCGGAATTCCTTGCGATCTCCGGTCAGCAGGTGGGCACAGTGCTGGCCCTGCGCGACGGCGTTATCCCAGTGCTCGACGCGCCTCCGTTTTCCGAAGAGCACGTCTTGATAGTTGGCGATGTCGCCGGCCGCGTAGATGCCGGGGCGGTTGGTTTCGAGGTACTGGTTCACCATCACGCCGTCCTTGAGTTCGATGCCGCTCGAGGCCAGAAAATCCGTGGCGGGCCGAACGCCAATTCCGGCTACGACCATGTCGCAGGGCAAACTCTGGCCGGTCGCCAGTGTCACGCCGGTCACGGCGCCAGTGCCTTGAATCCCGGCGATCGAAGCTGTTTTCTGGAACCGCACGCCGCGCGCCGCGTAGTAAGTCTCAAAAAATCGCGACATTTCCGGCGAGAAGAACTGCTTCCAGATGCGATCCTCGCGCAGGACCATGGTGGTCTCGATCTTTTTCTGCGCCAACACAGACGCGACCTCCATGCCGATGAAGCTGCCACCGAGGACCACCGCTTGCCGGGCGTGCTCGGCGTGGCTGCGAATGCGCTTGGAGTCGTCGAGCAAACGCAGATAGTGGACGCCCTCCAGGCCGGCGCCTGGAACATCCAGGGTTCGCACGCGGGAGCCGGTGGCTAGGATCAACTTGTCGAAGTCGATCTCCTCGCCGGAGCGCAGGTGGATGCGTTTGGCGGCGGGCGCGATTCCAGTGGCCTCGGTCTGGAGGCGCAATTCGATGCCATGGTCGCGGTAGAAGTCTTCGGAGTTGATACGGATGGAGGCTTCAGTGTCGCGGCCGGCCAGAAAGCCTTTGGATAGCGGCGGACGTTCGTAGGGGACCGAGTTGTCGGCTGAGACGATGGTCAGCTCGCCGGGCTTCAGCCCGAACTCCACCAGTTGTTTCGCGGCGTAACCGGCGACCATGCCGCCGCCCAGGATCATAAATTTGGATGTACTCATACATCAACCCTTTGTATTGGACAGCTTACTACTATTGATGTTTGCCGGGGGGTGGTAGTACGCTAAATCGCGTTCTACAATTTTTGCCGGGTCCACAAATCGCTTCGCGTGGCGCCCGCGATGGAAGCGAAAATTGCGGATCACATTTGGACAGTGCGCGAACTGCTGGAGTCAGTTTAGAGGCGTGACCTCGGAGTGCGACCTCTGGCATATGCGACGCGCCTGGGGCGAAAGCAGGATCGCGCAAAAAACGGCATTGCCGGAAACCGCAAGGCCCCCTTTAAAGAAATCGGTGTTGGGGTCTCTGAAGTATACCCATGAGACGACATAATAAATCAGAGCGAACAGCGACAGAAAGAGCGATATTCTTCTCCCGCTCTCTTGAAGCCGCCACAGTTGTATGGCGGCCACGGGTCCCAAGGCTAGAGTAAACACCCAGCCCAGCACTGTGGCGACTCCAAAGAGGCTATTCCCAGCCAGCGCTCTCAGACTTCCGAGATGCCAAAGTCGCCAAATCAACAATACGGTCCCGGCTATAGGCCACCAGATCAGGGCGGCGAGAAATCTAAGGACGGTTCGCATGGACAACAGAATAGCCCGTGTATCTCGGGACACACAATTAGCGCACTACCGGGGGTAGCGGTGGTGGAAACCTACGGGAGGGGTGGGCGAAAGACCGGCCAAAAATAAAAATGGTTCCAAGTGATACACAAAACAGCTTCACTCCCGCCGGCATGCACGGCATGAGCTTTTCAATCGGGAGAACCGTGCGTCATCTTCTTTGCTCCCCGCCGCTCCTGTTGTAGAACAGCGGATCAGTGCTCCGAAGCCCGCCTGCAAGTTCTTTCCGACCGGAACCGGCTGCTCGAAACGGCCTTTCACTCCCTCCCAACGACTGCCCGTTGCCGAGCCACCATTAGAAGATTAAAGCTCCTGGCCTATTCCTTCACAGCCCCGCTGCACTGAGCTCCGGACCCGTTCGGTCTGCTACTCCCCACCTACGACCTGGTTTGCCCCGGTCGTGGGCAGTTCCACGTAACAAACCCGTTGCCTGGTTCTCAATCCAACGGTTTCTGCCGGTTATTGGATCTCCGCTCCCCTTTGGGGTTCTTAGGCCCCTCTGGCTCGAAGCGTTCAACCCTAACTACCAGCCGAAATGTTCACCTTGGCCCCCGGCCCGATTTCCCTTCGCTCCCCGCCGGCGTTCTATTTTATAAGTCTGCCTGCGGATCAACGTTCCAGGTCCGCTACCGTCTACCAGGTTTACTGTCCCATGAACCTCTTGGAACCATCTACATAATGCCCCCTGCGGTGGATTCCGTCAAACAAAATCTTAACTTTAGGCAACCTTTTCCTCAAATTTGTAACGGTTTGGTTTCATATAGTTACTCACAGAAGGGCGTTAATAGGCGGTGGATAAAACAGGGTTTGGGAGAGTTGTTTTACTTGGATGCAGCCAACTTTAAAATCATGCCCGTATCCGTAGCAATCCAGAGGTTGTGGTCGTCGAGAGCGGAGATCATGGCGCGATGCGCGGTAGCGCGGTAATCCACGTCCATCTCCTTCCAGTTAGCCAGATCCTCACTGCGCAAGACTTTCAGCTTGCCCGGCACGGGGCTGTCGGTAAGCCGGTCAAGCTTCTCGATGCCAACGAGGTAGGACGGGCCGGTCGGCGGCAGCGCCACGTCGGTGATTAGCCGGTTTTTCTCCCGGTAGACGCGCTCGCTTTTACCCGTGGTCCAATCGATGCGAAAAATCTCGGAAGGCCACTCAAATGCATTGCTGAACTCAATAACGCCGAGACCGAAACCGTTCAGCGAAAGGCGCACGCATGTGACGTGGCCAAATAGTGAGCCGGTGGTTGTATCCCAGGTCTTCCCGCCATCCCGCGTCTGGAGAAAAATGGAGACCTGCGGGACTTCCCGGCGTTTGGAAGACGGGCGCGGAGGATTTACCCATTCGGGTATCCCCGAGCGAGATGACTCCGGCGGGTTCCAACCGGTCATGATGCCGACGTCGGGGCCCGCGAAATCGATCCAGTTGTAGACCGTACGCTCGGGAGACGACTCCGGTTTGGCCGCCGCCGGCAACTCATTCCAGGTTTTGCCACCGTCTACGGTTTCCCAGGCTTTCTTCTCCTCGCCGACCGCCCACCCATGCTCGGCACTGATGAAGTATACGCGTTCCGCGTCCGCCATCTTGACGAGTTTTTGCCACGTATGGCCTCCGTCCTCGCTGCGCCAGAGCGAATCATCGCCGACCAGCCAACCGCGGTTCTCGCCGTGGAAGAACAGCGAAAGGGGCACATCTTTGATGGGCACGAGGCGCCAGTGCTGGCCGCCATCATCGCTGGTGAGGGTGGTGGGCTTGATCTTTCCATTCTTGTCGATGAGGAAACCGGCGGCCACGCCGTTCTTCGCGGTCAGAAACTTGAAATCGTTGATAACCAGCGACGAGTCCAGCTGATCGTAGAAATAGAGGACACGCCAGCGTTCGGTTCCGTCAGACGCGGCGGCCGCGATTGCCGCGAGCAGGATTCCAATGACCAGCAGCCGGCGCGCGCGCACTAGCGCCTCGGCTGCACGGGCCCTGAAGAGAGCACCAGTTCGACGTGATTGGCCTCGGCAACGGCGGTGGGCTCCATGCGGGCCAGCACCAGCACGCATCCCACCTGCTCGCCGACGGTGGCGAGCACTTCCATCTCACTGCCGGTGTGCTGATGCGGGACGCGGTGCTGCACGTTGATGACGCCCACCACGCGGTTGCGGGCGATCACCGGGGCCGACAGAAAAGCTTCAAATGTGTCCTCGGGCAGGTCGCCGAAGTACTTGAACCGGGCGTCCCTGTAACATTCGCGCGAGATGGCGAGCAGCCGGCGCTCCCGCGCCACCCAGCCGGTGAGACCTTCGTTCAGCCGCAGACTGACCTTGCCGATGGTGGAGGGGTGCGGCGTGTTGGAAGCGCAGAGCACCAGCTCATCGTGATCGAGCAGGTACACCAGGCAGGAATCGCACTCCATGAACTCCACGATCAGAGAGACAATGCCCTGCAGAACCTCCTGCAGGCTCATCTCGCGCACCATCAAGCGGCTGATCTTCTGGAACAGGCGGAGCTGCTGTTCGGTGCGCTCGAGGCGTGTCTCAAGCTCTCTCGCTTTGGGCATTAACTTCATTATACGGGGAGGCCAGAGGGGCATTCGTCACATGTGTTACGAACGGGCGCACGGCAGCCAGGCAGAGGAAAGCCAACAGCGCCAGTTCGGAGATGGAACGCAGCAGGACTTCCATGCGCACCGGCTTGGCCAGCACGCGATCGACGGAACCCTTCTCGGGAGCGTTCAGCAGATCTTCCACCCATCCGGAGATCACTACCACCTTCATGGGGCGCTTGCCGGCTGGGCGCGTATGTTCCTTGAGCCTGCGGATGAGGCCGAGTCCGTCCTCCAATTCCGGCATGCGGAGATCCATGATGACGATCTCGGGGTCGCTCGCGCCTAGAAGCGCGACGGCTTCGGCGCAGGTCTCCGACGTCCGTACCTGGTGCCCCGCCTGCTCGAGCACGAGCTTGTAAAAATCCAGAAGCTGGGCGTTGTCGTCAACCAGAAGGAGGCTGGACATAGGTGGCTAGAAATGCAGCCCGCCGCTGCAGATGAGCACCTCGCCGGTCACATAGTCGGAGAGCGGCGAGCAGAAAAACAGCACGGGGCCGGCCGCCTCCTCCGGTGTTCCGGTGCGCCCCAGAGGGCATGCCGATTTCACCGCGTCTAGAATCTTCTGCTGCGCGCCGAGGACGATCGAATGCCCCTTGATCTCGACGGCCTGAGCGTCCGGCGTCAAGGGATGGGTAAGCCGGGTCTCGATCATGCCGAAGCCCACGCAGTTTACGTTGACGTTGTAGCGGCCCCATTCCTTGGCTACGGTGCGCGTGAGCCCAATGACCGCGGCTTTGCCGGAGGAGTAGCCCGCTTGCCCGGCGTCGCCATCGGTGCCGGCGATGGAGGTGATGTTCACGACCTTTCGCATCACGCGGCGGCCCTCGGCGATTTCGCGCTTGGCGGCTTCACGGAGGAACGTGGATGCGGCGCGCAGAACGCGGAAGGGCGCCACGACGTGGATGTCGAGCATGGCCTGAAACTGTTCGTCGGTGGTCTTCTGGATCAGGTTGTGCCAGAGGTAACCCGCGTTGTTGACGATGATATCGAGCGAGCCGAAGGCGGCGATGGTGGCGTCAACAAGCTGCTGCGGAAATTCAGGATGCGTGATGTCGCCGGCCAGGTGTTCGGCGCGGCCGCCTGCGGCGCGGATGGCGTTCGCGGTTTCGCCGGCGGGGGCGGGATCGAGATCGTTGATCATCACCCGCGCGCCTGCTGCCGCAAGCTTCTCCGCAATAGCCCGGCCGATGCCGCGGCCGGCGCCCGTCACCAGCGCGGCTTTCGACTCTAATGAAAACGGTGGCGTAGGCATTCCCGCCGGTGCCTCTGCTTATCGAAGGAGATCTTCCAACTGGATCTTGGTGTCGGTTTTCTCGTCGCGGTATTTTACTATGACGGGCGTGTAGAGAGAAATCCCCCATTCCTTGCCGGGGCTGCTCGAAACCGCGCGCGAGCCTGCCACGACCACGGCTTGTTCGGGGATGACCAGCGGCTCGTCATCGGTGGCGCGATGCACGGTGTTGCGCACCAGATCGTAAACCGGAGTCGAGCGATTCAGGACGGTGCCGGTGCCGAGCACCGCGCGGCGTTTCACAACCGTGCCTTCGTAGACGCCGCAGTTGCCGCCGACGAGCACGTCATCTTCGATGATGACCGGCAGCGCGCCCACCGGCTCGAGCACGCCGCCGATCTGGGAAGCCGCCGAGATATGGCAGTTGCGGCCCACCTGCGCGCAGCTTCCGACGAGCGCGTGTGAATCGACCATGGTTCCGTCGCCGACATACGAGCCCGTGTTGATATACATGGGCGGCATGCAGGTGACGCCTTTGCCGACGTAGCAGCCGTCGCGAATGCTCGAGCCGCCGGGCACGATACGGACACCGCTCTGCGCCGTGAAGCGTTTGACGGGATAAGTGGCCTTATCGAAAAACGGCTGGCGGGTCGCATCGATCGACATATCGACGACTGCGCCCATGCGGAATCCGAGCAGGATGCCCTTCTTGACCCAGCCATTCACGCGCCAGCCGCTCTTCGCGTGCGGATCGGGCTCGGCGGCGCGGATCGTGCCCGCATTCAGAGCGTCCTTGAATTTCTGAAAGAGGCGAAAGTGGTCTTCGGTGTAGGCCGCGGGTTTCTCGTCGAAGAGCTTCTCGATTTCAGCCTGCAACGCGCACTCTCCGGTCCGCGAGCAGTCCGAGCGGCTCCAGCACCTTTTCAATCCTGGCGAGATTCTCGGGCTTCGGCGGGCACATAGGGAGGCGGTAGACCGGCTCGAGGAGGCCCATCAGCGCCATGGCAGCCTTGACTGGAATGGGATTTGATTCGATAAAGTTGATCTCCATGAGCGGGAGATATTTGTGCTGCAGCTTGCGCGCGTTGGCGAAATCGCCCGCCAGGCAGAACTGCGCGAGTTGCGTCATCTCGCCCGGGATTTCATTCGACACCACCGAAATGATCCCACGCCCGCCGAGCGCAATCAGCGGCAGCGTGATGGCATCGTCGCCCGAGAGCACGGCGAACTTCTCGGGGACCTGCTGGATCACATTGGCCATCTGGGTGATGTTGCCCGAGGCTTCCTTCACGCCCACGATGTTGTCGATCTGCGCCAGCCGCGCGAGCGTTGCCGGCTCGACGTTCACGCCGGTACGCCCCTGCACGCTGTAAAGGATTATCGGAAGGCGGACCGCGCCCGCGATGGCTTTGAAGTGCTGATAGAGGCCTTCCTGCGTGGGCTTGTTGTAATAAGGAGTGACGGAGAGGATGCCGTCCGCGCCCAGCCGCTCGACCTCGCGCGCCAGCTCGATGACTTCCTGGGTGTTGTAGCCGCCCGCGCCGGCGAGCACCGGAACTTTGCCTTTGGCTTCTTCGAGCGTGATCTCGATTACGCGCAGGTGCTCGGCGCGGGTCAGCGTGGGGTTCTCACCCGTGGTGCCGCAGGGAACCAGGAAGTTGATGCCCGCCTGCAATTGACGCCGGACGAGCTTGCGCACCGCGGCCTCGTCGAGTGAAAGATCGCGCCGGAACGGCGTGACCAGAGCGGTTCCGCATCCGGTGAACATGTACCACCTCCTGCCTTACGTAAACAGGATCTCACGAAATTCGTGAAATCCTTTTTTGCCGACGACCCAATGCGCGGCCTTCAACGCGCCGCGCGCAAAGCCTTCCCTGCCGCGCGCGATGTGGCGAAGCGTGATGGTGTCGCCCGCGGAATCAAAGCCGATTTCATGCGTGCCCGGGTGCGCGCCCGCGCGATTGGAGGAGACGTCGATGGCGCGTGCGTATCCGGCGCTCTTCATCTCCTCGACCAGCTTTAGCAGCGTGCCCGAAGGCGCGTCTTTCTTGGTGGCGTGATGGATTTCCCATGCCCAAGCGCCGTACTCGGGTTCAGTGGCGAGCAGTCGCGCGGCTTCCGCCACTACGCGCGCGAAGACGTTGACGCCGATCGAATAATTGGGGCTCCAGACCAGACCGACATTCCGCTTCTCGACCGCGGCCTTCACGCGTGCCAGTTGCGCGGTCCATCCGGTGGTGCCTACCACGATATTCACGCCCAGCGCTGCAATGCGTTCCACGTTTTCGGCGACGGCGGCGGGAATGGAAAAATCCACCGCCACGTCGATCCTGCGAAAATTCTCCGGCGTGACGCCTTCGTAGTTTGTGTTGTTGAACTCGTCCAGCTTGAGCGCGACGGCAAATCCATACTCCGGCGCAAGCTGCTCGATGAGCTTGCCCATTTTGCCGTAGCCGATGACGGCCAGGCGGCGCTCAGGCTGCGGCATCCGCGGCTCCGTTTCTCTCGAAGACAGCCGGGTCGAGTTGCGCGAAGAACTCGTGGTGCAGTGCGGCGACAGCGCGCTTGAGATCAGCCTCGGCTACCACGCAGCTCAGATTCAAAAGCGACGCACCCTGCGAGATCATCCGGATGTTCACCGATTCGAGCGCGCGAAAAACTCGCGCCGCCACGCCCGGCGTGTAACGGATGTTGTCGCCCACCAGGCAAACGATGGCCTGATTTTCCTCGAGCGAGACTTCCGAAAAGGCGCGCAGCTCGGCGCAGATCTCGGAGATCCGTTGCGGATTGTCGATGGTGAGCGAAACGCTCACCTCCGAAGTCGCCACCATATCGACCGGCGTTTCGAGGCGCTCGAACACGTCGAAAATGCGCTTCAGGAATCCATGCGCCATCAGCATGCGGGTCGAATGAATGTTAACCAGGGTGATCTTGCGCTTGCACGCGATGGATTTCACGGCGTTGGCGCACGACACGGCGTCCGATACGATGCGCGTGCCTTCCACTTCCGGCCGCCGCGAGTTCAGGATCAGCACCGGAATATTCTTCTCGACCGCCGGAATCACCGTGGCCGGGTGCAGCACTTTGGCGCCGAAGTATGCCAGTTCCGCGGCTTCGGCGAAGGAGATGATTTTGACGCGATGACCGCCCGGCAGAATCGTGGGATCCGCTGTGAGCATGCCATCCACGTCGGTCCAGATCTGAATCTCCTCGGCGCCGATGCCCGCTCCAACGATGGACGCCGTGAAGTCCGATCCGCCGCGGCCGAGCGTCGTGGTGACGCCGTCCTCGGTCGCACCGATGAAGCCGCCCATCACGACAATCTTGTCCTTGGCCAGCGGCGGAATCACCTTGGCCAGCCGCGCATAAGTCTCCGCGTAGAGCGGCGCGGCCTGCGTATGGCGGTGGTCGGTGACGATCACCCGGCGCGAGTCAACGTGCGCCGTCTTCATTCCAAAATGCGCGAAAGCCAGCGAAACGATATAACTCGAAAGGCGCTCGCCGTAGCTCGAAATGGCGTCGATGGAGCGCGGCGTCAGCTCGCCCAGTATGGCCAGGCCTTTCACCAGCTCGGTCAGCTCCTGAAAATGCTCGTCGAGCGTGCGGTCGAGCTCCGCGCGGTCCGCCAGCGGCACCACCAGGCGCGCTTCGCGGGAATGGAAATCGCGCAGATCGTGAAGCTGGGCGATATAGTTCGCGCGATTGCCGGCGATGGCTGCGTTGGCGATAGCCAGGAGCTTGTTCGTTGTTTTGCCCATTGCGGAGACGACTACCACCGGGTGGCGCGTGGCGCGGGCGCGCACGATGGATGCCACGCGCTCGATGGCCGCCGCGGATTCGACGGACGTGCCGCCGAATTTCATCACGATCATCAGTCCAGCATCCCGTCCGAGTGCATCAGCTCGGCATTCAGCACGGCCGCACCCGCCGCCCCGCGGATGGTGTTGTGCGTCAGGGCGACAAATTTGTAATCCAGCACCGGGCATGCGCGCAGCCGTCCCACGAAGGCCGCCATGCCGCGGTCGCGCTCGGCATCCTGCCGCGGCTGCGGACGGTCGTTGTACGTCATGTAGCTCACGGGTCGCGCCGGCGCGCTGGGAAGTCCGCGCTGTTGCGGAACGCCGGTGAATTCGTCGAAGGCGCACATCAAGTCAGTCTGCGAGGGCTGAGACGAGAGCTTCACCGAAACCGTAACCAGGTGGCCGTCCACCACCGGCACGCGATTGCAGTGCGCGCTTACCTTGGCGTTGAGGTGCCGGACATGGTCGCCCGCGAAATCGCCCAGGATCTTCTGCGTCTCCTGCTCCATCTTTTCCTCTTCGCCGCCGATGAACGGAATTACGTTGGCGTTGATATCCATCGACGGAACGCCCGGGTAGCCGGCGCCGGAGATCGCCTGCATGGTCGTCGCGATCACCTGCGTGATCCCGAACGGCTTGAGCGGCGCCAGACCCATGACCAACGACACGGTGGCGCAGTTGGGATTGGTGACGATTTGCCCTTTCCACGGGCGCTGGCGCTGCTGCAGCGGTACGAGCTTCAGATGGTCGGGATTCACCTCCGGCACCAGCAGCGGGACATCGCGATCCATGCGATGGTTCTTGGAATTCGACACTATGATGTGGCCGGCTTGCGCGAAGGCGCGCTCGATCTCGGTCGCGACCGAGGAGTCCATGGACGAGAACAGCAGGCGCGGCGCATTGTTGGGCTTGCACTCTTCCACCATCAGATCGGCCACGGCATCCGGCATCACGCCCGCCAGGTGCCACTTGGTTGCATCGCGGTACTTCTTGCCGGCGGAGCGGTCGCTCGCGCCTAGCCACCTGACGTCGAACCAGGGATGGCCCTGCAGAAACTTGATGAAATGCTGGCCGACCATGCCGGTGGCGCCTAAGATGCCTACTTCGATTCTTGCGTCCATAACTGTTTCACCATGCGTTGATAGATTTCGACCGCGTCGACAAGCTGCCGCTTGGGTACGCGCTCTTCCAGGGTGTGCGCCACGTGGATCGTGCCCGGCCCGATTAGGAACGGCTGGCCCCACGAGCCGCCAAACGCCGGGATGTCGGTGGTATAGGCCACCACTGTCGTTTCAAAACCATCCAGCCGCCCCAGCCGCACCGCCGGAATTTCGAGCACCTCGCGCGCTTCGGCACAGCCGGCTACGGCGCGAGTGATGGCTTGCCTCGTCGCGTGCGAGTCCCCTACCAGGCGGATCATCACCTCGGCGCGCGCCTGGTCGGCGATGATATTGGGCGCGCGGCCGCCGGCCAATGTCCCGATGTTCAGCGTGCTCGGGCCCAGCATCTCATCCACCGGCAGCTCGATACGCCGTATACGATCGAGCGCGCTCAACAGCTTGTCGATGGCCGAATCGCCCAGCTCGGGATACGCCGAGTGCGCCATGCGGCCTTCG
>Ga0075426_10002439_pt1 | contig 13307 bp, 9 predicted proteins | sample SoiMethybrSBSTD5_FD_75304 | JGI IMG/M metagenome (GOLD analysis project Ga0075426, IMG submission 75304) | Bulk soil microbial communities from a Populus tree surrounding site in Tennessee, USA - Soil MetaG P. TD hybrid SBSTD5 | ecosystem: Environmental > Terrestrial > Soil > Tree plantation... | reverse complement strand
GTGGGCGCCGCACCGCGGTTTGAGAAGTCAGATGGCCGCGAGGTGGCTACGACGTCAGGGCGACCATGATTCACGGAAGCGAAGAGGTTCCGGTTGGAAGCTGCCGCGTGTTGATGCTGCACCTGCTCGCTCGTCATCGCGACGCGATGCTGCCGGGAAGCATTAATTTCGGCGGGAGTCGGACGAGCCGTTGTGCCGCCAGAGCCGCCGTTGAAGCTGACGCGGTTGAACGTCGTGTTGTGGACAACGGTTGTGTTGTACGTGTTGTGGACGATGTTGACGTTCACGTTGGTCACGCTGCGATTGTAAAAGTAGCGTCCGCCGTTCCAGTAGCCGCCGTAAAAGCCGGAGCCTGGATAGCCGAAGCCGTAGTCAATACCGCCGTAGAAGCCGACGACGGGGCCCCAATAGCCCGCATACCAGACGTAGGCGCTGTCCTGCCAAGCCCAGTAGCCCGGCGTCCAGAGCAGGCCCTCTTCCGGTGGAAGCACCCAGGTGCCGGGAACCCAATAGTAGTCGTCGTCGGCATAGGCCCAGTAGCCTGGGACCCAAATGTAGCCTTCGCCGGGGCAAAGAGGTTGTTCATAGACGGGCAAGAGCGGGGGCCCGATTCGGACGGAAACGCCAACAGCGACTTGTGCATGAGACTGAGCCGGGAGAGTCAATGTTCCGAATACTAGAAGCAAGGAACAGATCAGCTTTGCGAAACGCATGATTCTCACCTTTCCGGCGTTCGCTGGGGCTTGTCTCCTTTTGTGCGGCCGATCGCCTCACGGGGCCGCTCTTTAGTTAGATGCCATGCAAGATGATGGGGTATCTGCTGTAAATTAATGAAAATAAGCGCTTTATTTATGAAAATCGGCCAGAGACGCCTAAAAGCGCGTGGAGGTTGGAAGCGGCATTCTGGAGTCGATTCTGAGTAGACGGCGCGGACCCGAGAACTATCGTGGAGAAGAACCTGCGTCACGATAGCTGCAGGTAAGTGGAATAGCGTTCGCTTTTGATCGAAGTGAACGGGAGGAGGGTGAGCGGAGTGGAGGAGGTTTCGGATTGCCAGCGACCGGTGGCTACCTTCTTGGCCGCGAGGAGTTGGGAGCGGGTGATGGATGGCGCGGAATCGTTGACAGCGAAGAGGACGAGTGGGCCGGAGAGAAGAGCGACGACATCGGGATGCTGGTCGTTGATGGGTTCGAGGCGCAGGGTAAAGGGGAGTTCGAGTTCGACGCGGTCGCCGGATTTCCATTCGCGCTGAATGGTGGCAAATGTTCCGGGCGTAGCGGGAGCCGAGATGCGTTTGCCGTTGACGGAAACGGAAGCGCCGGTGGCCCACGCAGGTATGCGAAGACGGAGTGCGAACTCGGCACGGCGCGACGTGCTTACGTTCAGCTGAATTTGCGAATCGTACGGATACGCGGTGGCTTGCGTCAGCGTGACGCTGGCTTTTCCCTGCTTCCACTCCAGCGAACCAGGAATGTAGAGGTTGACGTAGATGCCCTGCGGATCGCGGAAATAAGCGCTGATGCGATAGTCAGCGGCGATTTGCGGATATGTGCCGGAGCAGCACGGCCAGCGATTCTTGGAATAAACCTTGTGGCCATCGAAATTGCAATCGGCGTAATAGAAGGTGCGCCCATCGGGCTGGAGAGGAAGCGCGCCGAGGATAGTGTTATGCATGACGCGCTCCATGCTGTCGCCGTAGCGGGAGTCGCGCGTGACCCGAAGGAGATAGCGCGTGAGTTTGAAATGAGCATAAGCGCCGCAGGGAGTTTCGAAACTGCTGTGCGAGTTCGAGAGACTGGCGAAGACATCGTCGCTGCCGGGAGCGCGAAGCAATTCATCGGGACCCCAGCCGCCGGTGGCGAAACTTTGCGCGTTCAAGAACGCGAATCCATTTGTGGCTGCGCGGAGATGTTTTTCGCTGCCGAGCGTGAGATAAGCCTGCATCGCAGAACAAAGTGAATTGACGTGGCTATAAGCGTGGCGGCCGTTGAGGTTGCTGCGATTGTCGGCAAGCGGATCGTAGTAAGTGTCGTCGAGATAGGCGCTGCCGAGAGCTTTGTAGCGTTCGCCAGCGCCGCGTTGATACGCAAGAAAAAGATTTTCGGAAATGGTGTAGGACTCGTCCCACGTCCAGGATTCGTCTTTGCCTTCGCGCCACGGAACGTCATGCTCGATGGCTTTGCCGGGAAGATGCGGAGCGGCAACGTCCGTGGTGCGATCGAGGATCGCGTAGGCGTCGGGGTCGGCGACGTATTTGTGCGAATCGATGAGGCCGCAGACGATTTTGTCGTAGCAATAGGTGGGAAAACGATTCTTGTCGTAGAAATCGCCGGTAATGGTCTGCGCGTAAAGGCGATTGAGGCGAAGAATTTTTTCGCGAATCGCCGGTGACGGATGAATCGCGTAGCCGCGAGCGAGCGCGGAAACCCATTGGCCGAAGGGCGCTGCCGGCGCGAAACCCGGTTCGTCCTTCCTGAAATCGTAGTCTGGATTGTAGAGATACCAGCCGCCAAGTTCTTCACCAGGAGCGGGCTGGCCGGACATCTGGCGAAGCGGCTTTAAGATGCTGTCTTCGCTGAGATTCATCAGGACGTCTAGCGAATTCTGCAGCTGGCGTTCGTGAAGCTCGCTTGTGAGAACGACATCGCCGTATTCAAATTGAGCGAGAGGCGGCTGGGTAAGAACGGAAGCAGTTAATGACGGCAGCCAGAAGTGCGAAGCCACTGCGCCCGCGATCGCTGCTGATCCTTCATGCAAAAACTTTCGGCGCGAAATGGAATTGTGCGGCGTCACGGATATTCCAATCGCGTGATTATCGCCCGATTCGAGACAATGCGCCACACTTGAACGTCAGCGAATGAGGCTCCACGGATAAACGCCGACATTAATTTTCATGATGACGTAGCTGAAGCCGCCGGCGTCGGGCTTGGGCTGATGGGGCTGGTCGGGCGGAATGAGCAGACAATCGCCGGCTTTTACTCTGAATGTTTGGCCGCCGATGATGGGCTGGCCGCGATATTCGCCGGGGACAGGGCCGTCCTTGTCCATAAGATTCTGGCGATTGGCGATTTTTCCACCGACGATCATTTCGCCAGTGCCGCCGGTGATGACGTAGAAATCGTAAGCGCCGGCGTGCTGCTCGGCGTCGTCCCAAACACTGTTCACTTTGGTGAGGCTGGGAACGGGTTGTTCGCGGTGAAGGCGGTAGAGTTGAAAGATGCTGAAATTCCGTGAGGACACGTGAATCGGTCCGCCGCCGAACGATTGTGAACTGCCGGTGCCGGCTTCTTTCACGGCTTTGGCGGCGACTTCGGCAAGTTCGGAGTGGGCTTTGCGAAGGTCGTCAACGCTCCAATACATTGTGGGCGGCGCGTCGGGCGCGAGCGCGGGTTCGCGAGGCGAGTTGTAGTTGAAGGGCATGACTTCGGGCTTTTTTTCTTGCGCGAGGGCGGAAGGGACGAGCGAGAAATTTTCCGACTGCACGCCGATGCTGGAATGCGGCGCAGGCCTTAGCGCGTATCCGGCTATGAAGCCGATTGAAGCGGCGGCGAGTGCGACGAGCGAGACTGATTTTTTCATGAGCGTTCCTCCCAAATGGAATAAATCTTTTTCGTTCCTACTTTGGCGCAGGCCATTCGAAACTCAGAAGAAGCAAGAGCGTCTGTGCTACTTCTTGTCGGCAGGCTTTTCCGACTCGAAGCGAATCTCCTTCAACATTTCCGACTGGCGGTAGATTTCCGTCTTGCCAGCTGGAAATTTATTGGTGCTTAACATGAATGCGAGAACGTCCGCGTCTTGCTGACGAGTGAGCCGGCCGGGGCCATTCTGCGGCATGGTCTTGCGAATGCGATCGAAAAGATCGCCGAGCGTGAGGCCGTTCCAGTTGGAGAGAAAGGCGCCACCGGTGAGAGGGGGAGCGGACTCACCTCCGCCGAGCGAAGCGCCATGACACGAAGCACATTCCTTCTGGTAGACGGCCTCGCCGCGCTTGGATTGTTCTTCCGTGTAAACGCCGTCCCAGACGGAGCGCGACGAAGACGGCGTCGGCTCTTGCGCGCTAACGACGCACAGAGCGAAAAGAACGCAGCCAAGAGTGGCTACGCTACCAATGCGGAATGCTGTCATTCAGACTCCGACGGCAGCGTGTAGGCAATATATTCGCCCGAATAGGGACCGCCGCTGACGGCGACGACGATGTACTGTTTGCCGTTGTGCATGTAAGTCATCGGTGAGCCTGTCTGCGGCGCGGGCATGAAGACGGCGCCAACTTCCTTGCCGGTCTTTTTGTCGTACGCGCGGAGCATTGCGCCGCGCGGATGATCGGCGGTTGTGGTGACGTGCCCTTCGCCGGCGATGACGAGAGTTTTCGTGATTAGCGTGCCGATGTTGTAGGTTTCCTGTCCCGTGCGGGGAATGTTCATCCCTTTCAGCGCAGGATAGTTGCGAACGACGTCCGGCGTTTCGCCGTGCGCGATTTGCCAAATGATTTCACCAGTGTCGAGATTGATGGCGGAGATTGTGCCGTAAGGCGGCTTCATGAGCGGAAGACCGTCCACGTTCATGGGAACGTATTCGCTGCCGGCACGTTTTTTCGGAGGCTTGGGAGAATCAGCGCCGGCGTTTTCGCCCGGGCCACGAAGAATCGACACTTCGTGCCCTGCGGTGCCTGCAATGTACGCAATGTCGGAAACTTCTTTCGGCGCGGGAACGAGACCGATGGGCTCGACGCACGAATTACAGGCGTAAAGATAGGCAATGTGCGTTTCGGGATCGTAGGAACCACCGGGCCAGTTCGTGCCGCCGGATGCAGTACCAATGGAAAGCGTGCCGAGCGGTCCGTCGAGTTTGGAGGCGGTGGGCGGCGTGAAAACGGGACCGAGAAGATATTTGGCGGCGATCTCTTTAGCGCGATCGTGGAGCGCGGGAGTGAAATCGATTAGATCATCCACAGAGACGCCGTTGCGGCTGTAGGCGGGCGGCTTCGAAGGAATCGGCTGTGTTGCCGAATACCATTCGCCGGGCACGTTGCCGACTTCGACGGGCTTTTCTGGAATTGGCCAAACCGGTTTTCCGGTGATGCGATCGAATACGTAGAGGAATCCCTGCTTGCTCGGTTGCGCGACGGCTTTGACGGGCTTGCCGTCGACCATGATATCCGCAAGGATTGGCGCGGAAGAAATGTCCATGTCCCACAAGGGATGATGCACCAACTGGAAATGCCATTTGCGCTCGCCGGTTTTCAGATCGACGCAGACGAGCGATTCACCAAAAAGATTGTTGCCAGGGCGATGGCCACCGTAAAAATCGCTGGTTGGCGATTCAACGGGTAGATAGACAAGGCCGAGTTGCTCGTCGACCGTGATTTGTGTCCAGACGCCCGTGTTGCCAGTGTATTCGGCGGAGCCTTTTTCCCAAGTGTCGTAGCCGAACTCGCCTTTTTTCGGGATCGTGTGAAAAATCCAGAGACGTTTGCCCGTACGGACGTCGAAGCCGCGAACGTATCCTTTATTGTTGCGCATGCTGCGCGGCGTCATGCCTTCGCGGAATGCGGCGCCGACCATGACCGTGTTGCCCGCGACGACCGGAGCAGATTGAATGCCGATTTCGCCGGTCGTGAGATCAGGGAAGATATCTTGATCGTCATTCAGCTTTAGATCGACGAAGCCTCCGGTTCCAAAGCCGCTGACGGGCTGGCCGTTCTTGGCGTTCAGGCAAATGAGTCGATAACCGGGAGTGACGTAAAGGATGCGCTCTTCTTTGCCGTCGGACCAATACGCCAGGCCGCGGCCGGAGAGTTGGCGCGGCGCAGCGCCGCCGCGCTTGCCTTCGTGTTCGCCGTGAATCCAGAGCAGCTCGCCAGTGCCAGGATCGAGTGCAATGACGGCGCGACGCGAACCGGCTGTCGCGTAAAGAACGCCGTTGACCATGAGCGGCGTGCCTTCGAGTTTATATTCGGGGCGATCGCCGAAATTGTCGGTCTTGATGCGCCAGGCGATTTCGAGGTCGTTGAAATTCAAAGCACTGATTTGATCGAGCGGACGGTAGCGCGTGCCGGCGAGATCAGCGGCATAGGACGGCCACTCCGTGGTTTTGGGTTGCGATTGCGGCAAGGCCGACGGAGTAACAAGCGCGAGTGCTGCGACGCACACAAGTCCGGGGTGCAACCGGAACAATTTCCGATCACGCATAGTTTTTCCTCCACATAAAATTTGCGCAGAGCAATGGTTCAGGCCATTTGCTTGATTTGGTCGAGAGCCTGTTTGATTTTGGTTTTCTGCTCGTCGGTGACGTCGGAATTCGGCGGCCTCTGGTAGAACTGGCGCGAGCCCATCTGCAAACTGAGCGCGTATTTCATCGGACCGTATTCGTCGACTCCGCCGTCACGAAGGAGCTTCAAGGCGGCTTCGAACTTAGCGATGGGTTCGGCGATGTCTTTGCCGGCGCGCTTGGCGGCGAAAACGGCTGCTATCTCTTTCGTGCAGTTGTTGCCTTCGGCTAGGATCGCGCCCATGCCGTGATCGAGCGCGTACTTGAGATTCTCCGAAGTTCCCGTGCGCATATTCAATTTTGGAAATTCGGCAACGAATTTGTGATAGACGTCCGGATCGCTGACGGAATCCTTGATGCCGGTGAGGTTGGGATATTTTTCCATGGCGTGGAGTAGTTCGTGGGAGATGGGTACGCCGGTCGCAAATGGAATGTGGTAGAGGTTGATGGGAATCTTTATGTTCTCGAAAAGCATTGAGAAATACTTCACGAGGCCGTCGAGGCGCGGGTGCTTGTAATAAAACGGCGGAACGACTAACAGTCCGTCGGCGCCGTTGGCCTCGGCATGCTGCGAAAGTTCCAGCGTTTCGGGAAAATTCGCGGTGCCAGGGCTGACGATGATGTTCAGGCCGTTGCGGTGTTTGAACGCGACTTCGGCGATTTTCTTTCGTTCGGCAACCGAAAATGACGGAAACTCCCCGGTCGTACCCAGAACGACGACACCATCGGCGCCGCTGGCCTTCAAATAAGTGAGGAGATCTTTGTAAAGCTCCTCATCGAACTTCAGATTCTTGTCGCAGGGGGTGGAGGCCGCGACCCAAAACAAAACCTTTTCAGTTGAAGGCACCGGAACGTTGCCGCCGGAATGCGTCGCAGCAGCGACTTCTGGAATTTTCATTTCGCCCGCAACGCCGAGGGCGGCGGCTGCGCCAACAGAACCCAAAAAAGTCCTTCTCGTGGTGTGCATAGTTCCCTCCCCGGAATTGCGGGAAGTCTATGCCGAGTCGAGCGAAGAAACAATCGTTTCGTTTAGGCAGGAGAATACGTGTTTGTTGCAGCATCGGAAGGTCCCGTTCCCGGAGCCAGAGGCCTTCCGATGCGCATTCGGCAACCGGCTTAGCGTTTACGCACCTTGTCCGCGATGAGCACGGGACTGGGGGCGCTGGCGAACAAGAGACCACGCAAGGAAACGGTGTTTCCGTCCGCGAGGCCGCTTGCACCGCTGACGTTCTCGAAGTTTGTGCTCGAGGACGTTTGAACCTGAATCGACGTGACGCCCTCTGAGGTGAAGATGCCAGACAGGGCGCCGACATTGAAGTTATTTCCGGCAACAGAACCGGAAACAGTCGCAGTGAACTGCGTCATGCGCAGCCGGACGCGATCTGTCGTAACCATGATGGCCGCCGGAGCGGGACCGCCGCTCGTGGAACGTACGCGGACCTGTACGACCTGGCCAGGAATGAGCTGCGAGGTGTCGCCCGAAGCGGTGAACGCCTGCTGCAGATTAGACGGTACCGTCAACCCGTTTGCGTCGACCTCGAATGTCGCGCCGCTGGATTGCAGCGTCACAATGACTGGATTGCCGACGGAAACGTTGGTGACGTTACGAAGTTCGTCGAGCACGACGAGTTCGAACTGCGTGGCGCTGTCCACCTTGGAAACGACACCATCGAGTTCATCGTCGGCAGCCTCCGCTACGTTGTCGTGTAACTCCACCTTCTTGGCAAGAAAAGTGCCGGCGCCCATGAGCGCGAGATCCACTTCGACCGATTGTCCATCGACAAGGCAGCTAAAGTTCGCCGCCGTGCAGCTTTCGAAGTCGCTGAATTCCGTCGAAGTGTCGACCGAGACCGTGATATTCCCCATGTCCGTCGTCTGGAGCGTGAACTGATTGTTCGCCGGCGACTTGAGGATGCCGTTCACGTCTTCCAGGTCCTCGAGTTCGCCTTCGGCTTGCTTGGTTTGTTGCGTTGCGCTGACGGCACCGGAAGCACTGAAGTCAACGCCGAGCGTGCCCGAGAGCAGCGAAACAAGATTCAGATCGATGAGAATGCCGCTCTGCATTCCGGCAGTGACGACGAAGTTGCCGTTCACGGTGGACGAAAGCGTGCCGGTCGGTTTGATTTCGCAAACCGCGCCGACCGCGCAACCCGCAAGCGCAGTTCCGGTGTTATTCAGGAACGTCAGTTCGGGATTCGCAAACGTGAGCGCAAGTCCGGTATAGGTTCCAGCCGGAATACTGAGCGTGCTGAGAAACGCGGATTCGGTTTCCAGGTTTTTGACTTCGAGGCGCGGCGGCGTTTTACCGGCAAGCAAGTCAACGCCACCCGGCGAGAGCGAAGCGCCGGTTACGGTGACTTCGAAGGAAAGAACGGTAACGCCAGCGGGCGGAGCATCCGTGATCGAAACGCTCATCTGCGCGGCCTGCGCACCTGGAGGCGGCGGCGCAGTGTAAGAGCCGCCGCATCCCGTGATGCAAGCGACCGTAAGAAAAGTCACGGCTAAAAGCAAAAATGATTTACGCATTTTCGGTACTCCCTCCTGAACGAACACACAGCAATGGAAGACCCTAGCAACACCTTAATCTTTCGGTCTGCAACGAAGACACTGGCTGGGGTGCCAGGGCCGTTGGGTGTGCCACCAAGGCGACACTCAACGACACCAGATGACCGGAAGGATACGGAAGGCCGCTGCGGGGGTTGTCACGAAGATGTCAAAACGGTGTCGAATCTGGGACGCGCTACGGAACATGTCGCTGCCAGCCGCTACGCCATAAACTATTGTTAAAAATAGATTTATTGCATTTCGTCGTACACAAATGCATGTAGTACTTCCGACGCCGATAAAGGGATGAGTGTGTTAAGATGTGCGCAATTCGGGATTGGGACCAGTACTCCGGTCACCATCCCACCCACCCCAATTTCGGTGCGACGCGAAAACGCAACCCTGGAGCAGCGAGAATAGGCGACCGCGCGAGGCTCGACGATTCGCCGGCCCTAGCTGGATCAACTTCCCCATGCACCGGATTCTAGTCATTGAAGACGGCAAGGCGCTGCAACGCGCGCTGAAACGGCTGTTTGAGCCGGAGGGATTTGCCGTTGCAATCGCCAGCGACGGACCCGGCGGCGTCGATCTATTCAAGTCCGGCACGCCCGACATCGTGTTGCTCGACCTTGGTCTGCCCGGCAAAAGTGGCCGCGAGGTGTGCCGCGAGATTCGAAAGATTTCGGCGACGGTGCCGATTTTGATTGTGAGTGCGAAGACGGACACGATTGAAAAGGTGCTCTTGCTCGAACTGGGCGCAAACGATTACGTAACGAAACCGTTCAGTCCACGTGAATTGCTGGCGCGAGTAAGAGCGGCTTTACGGGTGAGCCAGGGGGGCACGGCAATCGAGACGCTGGCGTTTGGCGATGTGCATGTGGATTTTACGAAGATGGACGTGACGCGAAAGGGCGAGGCGGTAACAATGACCGCGCAGGAATTCAAAGTGTTGCGGTACTTCGTACAACATCCTGAGAAAGTGATTTCGAGGGAAGAACTGCTTAGTCATGCTTGGGGCTATACGAACTATCCTTCGACGCGCACGGTCGACAATCACATTCTTAAACTGCGGCAGAAGTTGGAAGACGATCCCGAGTCGCCTCGTCACTTCAAGACAGTTCATAACGTCGGGTATAAATTCATTCCCTGAGCCCGGGCTCACCGGTAGTTAGACTGAGGGCGCGAAGGAATAGAATGCGCAAACTGCGGACGCGTTCGAAATACCTGATTATCAAATTGTTGATCGCGGCGGGGCTGACCACTTCCGTCATCGTGATTGCCCGCTACTCCATCGAACGAGACGCGAAACAGGAAATCGGCACAGCGCTGGGACGATGCGTGGAGCGGGTACGCGCTTTGCAAGACCGTGGCCTGCAATCACTCGGCGGAAGTGCTGCGGCGCGCGCAACTCCCGTCGAAATCCGCCAAATTTGTGGTTGCGATGTTGCCGTCGTGAAGGCGGGGACACTTGTCGCTTCAAGTTTGTCGACCGCGACCGAAAAACAGCTTGCCAGCGTGATCGCCGCGACAAACTTGCGCGGTGGCGCCACTCGAAAAATTACATCAGGACATGAAGATTACGAAGTGAATGCGATTCCCTCGCCTGACACGGTTGACGGCGAGTTGCTGGTTCTTCAACCCTGGACGGAAATACGCGATCGGCAAGCGAAGTTGGCGTGGCTGCTTACACTGCTTGCGATTGGCGCGACGGCAGTCGGATTCCCGCTGGTGTTGCGGGTTTCGGACGCTTTTGGAAAACCGCTGAACAATCTGGTGGGCGCCGTTCGCGCGCTGGAGGCAGGGGATTACAACTATCCTGTCGCTGCGCAAAGCAACGACGAACTAGAAGAGGTGACACTCGCTTTTGAGGACATGCGCGCGACGCTGCAGACATCGCAGAAGAAACTAATCCAAAGCGAGCGGCTGGCTACGATCGGACAGATGGCCAGTTCAATTTCTCATGATTTACGTCATTCGCTCTCCGCGATCATCGCTAATGCGGAATTTCTCGCCGACGGAAAGCTGGTGGACGAGACGCGGCTGGCTTTGTACCAGGAGATTCGGGCTGCTGTCGAACAGATGAACGATCTCGTCGAATCGCTCTTGGAATTTTCACGCGGCAGGGAAACGCCGCGCGTCGTGCGGGTCAATCCGGCGGACGTGGTGGAACATGCCGTAAGAATGGTAAAAACCAAACCCGCGTTTCAATCAATCGAATTCCAACTGGAAGGTGCCGAAACGCTGGAGTGCGAGATTGACCCGAATAAAGTGGAACGTGCGCTCGTGAATCTGCTGCTGAACGCCTGCGAGGCTGTGGCAGCAGACTCGGGCAAGGTTCAAGTTCGATGGGAAAAGCGCAACGGATCCCTGCAGATTCGAGTTGGCGACAACGGAGACGGCGTGCAAGAGGAAGTGCGCGAAAAACTTTTTCAGCCGTTTGTGAGCCACGGAAAAGTGGCAGGAACGGGATTGGGGCTCGCGATCGTCCAAAAAATTTGCGAGGACCACGGTGGAGGCGTCGCGTTGGAACAAAGTGAACTAGGCCGAACGGTATTCTGCATGACGCTGCCGCAGTCTTCTGAATAAGTCAACCTACAAGCCGCGGAGCAGTTTGTACAGTTCGTTGGCGGCGTCGAAATCGGCTTCGAGTTCGCGGGAGCCGAGCTTTTCGCGAAGATCATCGAGGCGGCGCGCGAAAAGGTCGAGAGCGGCGGAAAGCATCTCCTTGTTGGTGAGAATGATGTCGCGCCACGTCGAATACGGGCTGCCGGCGAGGCGGAGCGAATCGCGGAGGCCGGGACCAGCCAGCATAATCGGCAAACCATTTTCATCGAGACGATCGTAGAGAAACGAGCCGAGAGCGATGGCGGCAAGCTGTGGAAGATGCGAGGCGAGACCGACCGCGTCATCGTGCTGTTCAGCGCCGAGCCAGAACGGGCGCGCTCCGATTTTTTCCAAAATCTTAAGAAATGCGGAAACGCGAGGATCGCGCGGCGAATCCGCGGAGCCGGAGTTTCCGATCGCGTCTGCAACAAGAGCGTACGCATTGCCGCGGAAGAGGTCGGCGTCGGCGTGTGCGACACCAGAAACTTCTTTTCCCGCCATCGGATGGCCACCTAGAAAAATAGGTGTGCCGGAGAAATGATCGGCGGCGGATTGCAGGATGCGCAACTTCGTACTGCACGCGTCGGTGACGAGGGCGTGGCCGGCCGCATGACGCGCGATATCGGGTAGTAGGTCGAGCGTCGCGCCAATGGGAAGCGCGATGTACACAAGGTCTGCACCTCGAAGCGCTGGAGCAAGGTCGCCGTGATGCGCGTCGTCGATAACCTGAAGAGCGCGGGCTTCGCGCAGAGCCTCGGGCCGGTCCCAACCGGCGATGCGGATGTCCGTCGTGTATTTTTTTAGCGCGAGTGCGAACGAGCCACCGATGAGGCCGGTGCCGAGAATGGTAACGCGCTGGATCAGATGAGCCGACATGGGATGAGGCAGTTTACTGTCGAACGTGAAAACTTGGAAGAAAACATGTCGGCGAATGCCGCAGAAATAAAGCCGATTCGCGGCGTTGGAGTGATTTACGCCATGCGGCGGCCGATGGCGGGAGCGATGATGCGAAGCTCAGCCATAAGTTGCGTGAAGGCTTCGGGTTCGAGCGACTGCGCTCCGTCGGAAAGGGCATGATCGGGATCGTTGTGGACTTCAATGAGGAGGCCGTCTGCGCCAGCAGCCACGGCGGCGCGCGCCATGGGAGGAACTTTGTCGCGGCGGCCGGTGCCGTGCGATGGATCGCCCCACATCGGAAGATGCGAAAGCTTTTTGATTACGGGTATCGCGGCGATGTCGAAGGTGTTTCGCGTGTATGTTTCGTAAGTACGGATGCCACGTTCGCAAAGGATGACGTTGTAATTTCCGCCCGCGAGAATGTACTCAGCACTGAGGAGAAGTTCTTCCATGGTAGCGGAGAGGCCGCGCTTGAGCAGGACGGGTTTGCGAACTTCGCCGAGCGCGCGAAGCAAGTGATAATTCTGCATATTGCGGGCGCCAACCTGATAAATGTCCACGTAGTGGCCCATCATTTCGACCTGCGACGGATCCATGACCTCGCTGACGGTGAAGAGGCCGAATTTATCGGCGGCTTCGCGCATCATCTCAAGGCCCTTCTCGCCGAGTCCCTGGAATGCATAGGGAGAAGTACGCGGCTTAAACGCGCCGGCGCGCAGAATTTTTGCGCCGGCTTTGGAGACGGCTTCCGAAATGGCGAGCATCTGTTCCCGCGATTCAACCGAACACGGGCCCGCGGCGACGACCACTTCCGTGCCGCCGATTTTTACACCGCGGCCTAAGTCGACGATTGTTCCTTCGGGTTTGAATTGCCGGCTCGCTAATTTAAACGGCTGCGTGATGCGCATGACCTCGCGCACGCCGTCGAGTAGTTCGAAATCGCGGTGATCGAATTCGCGATGGACGCCAACCGCGCCGAGCACGGTGTGTGATGC
>Ga0075426_10002438_pt1 | contig 13311 bp, 4 predicted proteins | sample SoiMethybrSBSTD5_FD_75304 | JGI IMG/M metagenome (GOLD analysis project Ga0075426, IMG submission 75304) | Bulk soil microbial communities from a Populus tree surrounding site in Tennessee, USA - Soil MetaG P. TD hybrid SBSTD5 | ecosystem: Environmental > Terrestrial > Soil > Tree plantation... | reverse complement strand
GGCGGCGTCGAAGGAGAGGCTCGCGAAGTGGCAGCCGGCCGATCCCGGCGGCAGCGGCCAGCGGGCCAGCTCGGCGATGAAGTTGACGGCGCCGGCGTGGTGGCAGGCGACGCCCTTCGGCCGTCCGGTGGAGCCGGAGGTGTAGATGACATAAGCCAGCGCGTTGGCCGGCAGGTCGAGGGTGGGCGGCGTGTCGCGCCGCCGCTCGATGGCCGCGCGATCGCCGTCCAGGAGGATGCGCTCCGCCCCGTCCGGCCAGGCGCCGTCGAGGGCGCCCAGCGCCGCGGCCAGGCTCTCGCTGGTGAGCAGAGCGGCGATGCCGGCATCCCTGGCCATCCAGGCGAGGCGCTCCAGGGGATATGCCGGGTCGAGCGGCACCCAGGCCGCTCCCGCCTTCAGCGCGCCGTAGATCCCCACCACCACGTCGAGCGAGCGTTCAAGCCACAGGCCGACGCGGGCGCCGGGAGCGACTCCGGCCGCGATCAGATGGTGCGCCAGGCGGTTCGCCCGCCGGTCGAGCTCGCGATAGGTCAAGGTCTCGCTCTCGTACGAGACCGCGATCGCTTCCGGGGTCCGGGCCGCCCAGGCGGCGAAGCGCTCATGCAGGAGACTCCCGCCGGGCAGCGGCTCCCGGGGCACCGGGTTCCACTCTTCGAGGAGCTGGTGGCGCTCGGCGGCAGAGAGGAGAGGCAGGAGGGACAGCCGGCAGCCGGGATCGGTCGCGGCGCCGGCGAGCAGCCGGCGGAAGCAGGCGGCCAGGCGCTCGACGGTCGGCGGATCGAACAACTCCAGCGGGAATTCGAGGGCGCCCTGGAGGCCGGCAGTAGCCCTCTCCAAAGCGAGGGTGAGGTCGAGCTTGGGCGCGCCGACGTCCACCGGCAGCAGCGCGAGGCGCAAGCCGGGCAGCTCCAGAGGCGGCCGGGGGGCGTTCTGGAGCACGAAAAGGACCTGGAAGAGCGGCGCGAGATCGCGGCCGGGGCGCAGCGCCTCGACGAGCAGCTCGAAGGGGAGGTCCTGGTGATCGTAGGCGCCCAGCGTCTCGTCCCGCACCCGCGCCAGAAGGGCGCGGAAATCCTCGTCCCCCGCGAACGTGGTGCGCAGCACGAGGGTGTTCACGAAACAGCCGATCAGCCCCTCGGTCTCCGCCCGGTTGCGATTGGCGATCGGCGAGCCGACGCTGATGTCGGCCTGGCCGCAGAGGCGCCGGAGGAGCGCCTTCCAGGCCGCCAGGAGGACCATGAACGGCGTCGCGCCCTCCCGGCGGGCGAGCGCATCCACAGCGGCGGTCGTCCCGGAGTCGAGGCGGAAGCGGACGGTCCGTCCGCGGACCAGCCGGCCGGCCGGCCGGGAGCGGTCCATCGGCAGACGCAAGGCAGGCTCGGCGCCGCGCAGGCGTTCCTCCCACCAGGCCAGCCGGCGGCGCAGCGCATCCCCCCGGAGCCAGCGCCGCTGCCAGACCGCAAAATCGGCCACCTGGACCGGCAGAGCGGGGAGATGCGCCGGCTCCCGGCGCGCTGCCAGGGCGGGGTAGAGGGCGGCGACCTCGCGCAGCAGCACTCCGAACGACCAGCCGTCGGCGACGACGTGGTGGAAGCAGACGGCCAGGACGTGCTCTTCCGCGGCGAGGCGCAGGAGGAGCGTGCGCACGAGCGGTCCGCGCCCGAGGTCGAAGGGGCGTCTTCCCTCTTCCACCGGCAGCCGCGCTGCCGCAGCGCCGCGATGCTGCTCGGGCAGGCCTGAGAGATCGACCACGGGCATGGAGAGATCAGGTCGCGCGGCGATCCGCTGCACCGGCTGCTCGCCGACCAGGGTGAACGTCGTGCGCAGCGCTTCGTGGCGCTCGGCGATGAGAAAGAGCGTCCGCGCCATGGCTGGCGCGTCCAGCCGGCCGCTGACCTGGAGAGCGCCGGGGATGTGGTACGTCGCCGCCTCCGGGTCGAGCTGGTGCAGGAACCAGAGGCGCTGCTGCGCGAAGGAGAGCGGGAGGTCCTCTCCGCGGGGCGCGGGGACGAGGGGAGGTGGCGGCGGCTCGTCCGCCCATTGCGCGACCTGCCGGGCGGCCTCCACGCGGGCCGCGAGGCCGCCGACGGTAGGCGCCTCGAAGACGGCGCGCAGCGGCAGCTCGACCCCAAAGGCGGTGCGCACCCCCGACACCAGGCGGGTGGCCAGCAACGAGTGGCCGCCCAGGGCGAAGAAGTCGTCGTCGAGCCCCACCCGTTCGGCGCCGAGCAGGTCCGCGAACAGGGCAGCGAGAATCTCCTCGACCGGGCTCTCCGGCGCCGCGCAGCCCGCCGTTGCCGGTCCCGCGGTCCGCGCCGTGATCGCCCGCAGAGCCGCGCGGTCGATCTTGCCGTTCGGAGTGAGCGGCAGGGCGTCCAGGACGGTGAAGGCCGAGGGGATGAGCGGAGCCGGCAACCGGTCCCCCAGGGCTTCCTGCAACGCGGGGACGCTGAGGTCCCCGCCCGGGTGCGGCGCCACAAAAGCCACCAACCGGTCGCCGCCCGGCGCCGGCACCACGGCCGCCGCGAAGACCGCGGGCATGGCGAGCAGGGCGGTCTCGATCTCCCCGGGCTCGACGCGAAAGCCGCGGATCTTGAGCTGGTGGTCGAAGCGCCCCAGGAGCTCCAGCTCGCCGTCCGGCCGCCAGCGCACCCGGTCTCCGGTGCGATACATCCGGCCTCCGCTCTGCTCCCCGAAGGGATCGGGGACGAAGCGCTCCGCCGTGAGGCTCGGGCGGCCGAAATAGCCGCGGGCGAGGCTGCCGGAGAGGCAGAGTTCGCCTGGCACGCCCACGGGCACGAGACCCAGGGCGCCATCCACCAGGTAGGCCCGCGAGCCGGCCATCGGAACGCCGATCGTCGGCTCTCCGGCGGCGCCCCTCTCGACGTGGGCGATGGTGGAGTAGATCGTGTCCTCGGTCGGGCCGAACAGGTTGAGCACCCGGCGCGCGCCCGCGGCGTAGACCCGCTCGGCCAGCCCGCGGCGCAGCGGCTCCGCGCCCAGGCAGACGGTCGCGACGGAAGGCGGCAGCGGCCCCAGCTCGAGGAGCGCCGCGATGGCCGACGGCACGGTGTCGATCAGCGTCACCGCCGCCGCCGCCGGGAGCGACGGCAGGGCGAGGGCGTGGTCGGCCAGGATCACGGTCCCTCCCCAGGCCAGCGTGCCGAAGATCTCGAAGACCGAGAGATCGAAGTTGATCGAGCTCGAGGCGAGGACCCCCGCCAGCTCGTCGCGGCCGAAGGCCTCGCCCACCCAGGAGATGAAGCGCACGGCGCTCGCGTGCTCGATCGCGACCCCCTTGGGGCGGCCGGTGGAGCCGGAAGTGTAGATGATGTAGGCGAGGCGACCCTCACCCCCTGGCCCCCTCTCCCGCCACGCCTCCCCCCTCCCCGGGAGAGGGGGGACGCTGCCGTCGATGGTACGCACAGCGCATCCCCCAGGAAGAGGTTCGACGATCAGCTTCGCTCCCGCATCCTCGACGAGAAAGTCCAGCCGCTCCTGCGGGTACGCCGGATCCAGGGGCAGGTAGGCGGCGCCGGATTCCAGGATGGCGAGCAGGGCGACAATCAAGTCGGGCGTGCGCGGCAGGCGCACCCCCACCACCCGCTCCGGTCCTGCGCCATGAGCCCGCAACCGATCCGCCAGGAGCCCCACCCGGCGGCGCAGCTCGCCGTAGGTCACGCGCTCGTGCTGCCAGATGAGCGCCACCGCTTCGGACGTGCGGGCCGCCTGAGCGGCGAAGAGGCCATGAAGAGTCCGCGCGGCAGGCGCCGCCGTCTCCTTCCCACGGCCCCAGGCCAGGAGCTGGTGGCGCGCGGCCTCTTCCAGGATCGGCAAGGCGGAGATCCGGTCCTCTGGGGCGGCGAGCGCGCTGTGCAGGAGCAGGGAGAAGCAGCCCAGCATGCGCTCCGCGGTGGCGTCGTCGAAGAGATCACGGCTGTGCTCCAGCATGGCCGTCGACAGCCCCCGCACGCGGTCCTCGCGCACGATCAGGCTGAGATCGAACTTGGCCGTGCCGGTGGCGATCCCCCGGGGCTCGATCGTGAACCCGGGCAGGTCGAAGCGGGACGGGATTTCCGGTTGCAGCACGAAGAGCGTCTGGAAGATAGGATTGCGGCTCAGGCTGCGCTCCGGCCGCAGGCGTTCCACGATCTTCTCGAACGGGACGTCGGCATACTGAAACGCCTCCAGGGTCACGCGCCTGACACGCCCCACGAGCTCGCTGAAGGTGGGGTCCCCGAAGAGCCGGACGCGCAGAGCGAGCGATCCCACCAACATCCCGATCAGCGGCGTGAGCTCCTGCCGGCCGCGCTGCGCCATGGGCGTCCCGACGACGAAGTCCTCCTGGTCCGTCCAGCGGGAGAGGAGAACCGCGAAGACGGAGAGGAGGACCATGAACGGGGTGGCCCGCTCGCGGCGGGCGAGCGCGGCCAAGCCGGCTGCAATCTCGGCCGGCAGATCGAGGCCACACAGTCCGCCCCGCTCCGTCCGCACGGCCGGCCGGCGGTCCGCCGGCAGGTCGAGGGCTGGAGCCTCGGCGAGCCGGGTCTCCCAGAAAGCGAGGAGAGGCGCGAGGGCCTCGTCCGTCAGGGTCGAGCGTTCCCAGGCGGCTACGTCGGCGAATTGGACAGGCAGCGTCGGCAGCGGTGACGGCTCGCCGGCCACGGCAGCCGAATAGAGCGCCGCCAGCTCGGACAACAGGACGTGCACCGAGCCGCCGTCGGCGACGGCGTGATGGAGCACCAGCACCAGTCGATGCTCCCGCTCTGCCAGGCGGAGGAGCGTCGAGCGGAGGACCGGGCCGCGTTCCAGGTCGAACGGGCGGCGGGCCTCTTCGCTCGCCGAGTCGGCCGCCACCCTGGCCGCGGTCGGCGGGCCCAGCCCCGAGAGATCGACCACGGGAGAGACGAAGGCAGCGGGAGGCGCCACGCGCTGGACCGGCCAGCCCTCGACTTCCGGGAAGGCGGTCCGCAACGACTCGTGGCGGCGGACGATCTCCCCCAGACTGGCCGCCAGCGCAGGAATGGAGAGAGGCCCGGTCAGGGCCAGAGCGAGCGGGACGTTGTAGGCCACGCCGCCGGGCGCCAAGCGGTGGAGGAACCACAACTGCTCCTGCGCGAAGGAGAGCGGCAGGCCCGACCCCCGCGGCGTCCGCGGGATCGGCTCCAGCCGGCGACGGATCGCCCCCTCGTGGGGCAGCGCCGCGGCGAGGCCGGCCACGGTGGGCGTCTCGAACAGCCGGCGCAGCGGGACCTCGATCCCGCACGTTTCGTGGATGCGGGAGACCAGGCGCGCGCCGAGGAGCGAGTGGCCGCCAAGAGCGAAAAAGTCGTCGTGGATGCCCACCCGCGGCAGGCCTAGGGCTTCCGCCCAGAGCCTGGTGAGGATCTCGTCCAGGGGATCGCGGGGTACGGCAGCGCTGTCCGCAACAGCGCCGGGAGCCGCCTGCGCGGCGAGCGCCGCGAGGGCGATCCGGTCGATCTTGCCGTTCGGCGTGAGGGGAAGGGCAGGCACCGGCACGAATACTGACGGGATCATGGCCGGCGGCAGCCGCGTCGCGAGGTGCTCGCGCAGCACCGCGGCTTCCGCGGTCCCGCCGACGATGGCGACCAGCCGCTTCCCGGCGTGTGGATCGTCGACGGCCAGCACCGCGGCCTCGCGGACGCCGGGATGGAGGGTGAGCGCGCGCTCGATTTCCGCCGGCTCGATGCGGAAGCCGCGCACCTTGACCTGCTGGTCGGTCCGGCCGAGGAAGTCCAGCCGGCCGTCCGGCCGCCAGCGCGCGAGGTCGCCGGTGCGGTAGAGGCGCTCTCCCGGCGGACCGCAGGGGTCGGGAATGAAGCGCGCCGCCGTCTCCTCCGGCCGTCCGAGATAGCCGCGGGCCAGGCCGCGGCCGGCGAGGCAGATCTCGCCTGGCGAGCCCAACGGCACCGGCCGCAGAGAGGCGTCGAAGATGGAGACGCGCATGCCGGCGATGGGACGGCCGATCGACGGAGCGCGATCGTGCGGCCCCGGCGTGACTTCCCCCGAGGTCGCCACCACGGTGCTCTCGGTGGGTCCATAGGCATTGCGGACCCGGAAGGGCAGTCCGGGCGCCGGCCGCACCCGCAGCCGGTCGCCGCCGGTCGATAGAACGCGCGGCGAGCCCGTCGCGGGCCAGCTCAGCCCGAGCATCGCCTCGCAGAGCGGGGTGGGGACGAAACCGGTCGTGATCCCCTGGGCGAGCATCCAGTCCCGCAGGCGCTCCGGCACGCTCCGCGTCTCCTCGTCCGGCAACCGCAGGCTTGCCCCAGCCGCCAGCGCCGGCCAGACCTCCCAGACCGCGGCGTCGAACCCGAGCCCTGCCACATGGCTCGCCATGTCCCGCGCCGTCACGCCGAACTCGCTCAGGTGCCAGTCGACGAGAGCCGCCAGAGAGGCGTGCGACACCGCGACGCCCTTGGGAGCGCCCGTCGAGCCCGAGGTGTAGACCACATACGCCAGATTTCCCGGCTCCACGCCGGAGGGCGGCGGGGCCTCCCGCTCCTGCCAGGGACCCTCCAGGAACAGGACCTCCACGCCGAGGGCGGGCAGGCGGCGGGCGAGCTCGCGTTCCGCCAGCAATAGCGAAGCACCGGCGTCGCGCATCAGCCAGGCCGCCCGCTCCGCGGGCACGGCCGGGTCGATCGGCACGTAGCAGCCACCCGCCGCCAGCACGGCCAGGTGGGCGGCGACGGTATCCGGCCGGCGCTCCCCGAGCACCGCCACCCGCGTCTCGGGGCCGATCCCGCGCCGGCGGAGACGCCAAGCCAGGCCCCAGGCGCGCTGGATGAGCTGTCGATACGTCCACGCGGCCCGGTCCGCTCCACCGATCGCGCCGGCGTCCGGCGCATCCGCCGCCCGCGCCGCCACCCGGTCGTGGATCAGCTCGGGAGAGACGGACGCCGCCGTGTCGTTCCACTCCCCCAGCACCTGCCAGCGCTCCGCTGCGCTCCACAAGGGAGCCGCCGAGAGCGGACGGCCGGGCGCTGCCGCTACGGCACCGGCGAGCGAGCGCAGATAGCCGGCAAGGCGCAGGAGCGTCGTGCGGTCGAATAGCTCGTCGTCGTACAAGAACGAAAGCCGCACCGTGCCGCCGATTTCCGCGGCTAGCAGCGTGAGGTCGAATTGCGCCGGCAGGCGAGGCAGGGAGATCGACTCCAGGGCCAGTCCTCCGAGGTCCAACCGCACCCCGGGCAGGTTGAGGGCAAAGGCGGCGATCCCCTCCTCCTCCCGCCGCGGCGCCCGCTGGAGGGCAAACGCCACCTGGAAGAGCGGCGTCCGCCCTGCGTCGCGTCCCGGCTGCAGGCGCTCGACGAGCTGCGGGAACGGCACCTCGTGCGCGAAGGCGGCGAGGACCGCGGTCCGTGCAGCGTCGAGCGATTCCAGGGACGAAGGGTCGCCCTCCGAGGAAGACGGCAGAACCACCGGGTTCACGAAGTAGCCCACCATGCCGGCCGTAGCGGCTCCCGAGCGCCCCGCCGTCGGCGCACCGACCAGGAGACGCTCCAGTCCGGTCATGCGATGCAGCAGTCCTTGGAACAGGGTGAGGAGCACAGTGAACAGAGTTGTTTCGCGCTGCCGGCCGAGGCTGCGCAGGGCCGCCACCGTCGCGTCGTCCAGGTCAAAGGGCACAGACCCGCCACGGTGCGCGGGCCGCACCGGCCGCGGATGGTCCGTGGGGAGGTCGAGGACGAGGGGAAAACCGGCAAGGCGTTCCTGCCAGAAGCCCTCATTCTCACTAGAGATTCCCCCCTCTCCCGGGGAGGGTGAGAGGCGTGGCGGGAGAGGGGGGCCAGGGGGGTGAGGACTCCCCGCGCCGATCTCCCGCAGCATCAACGCCAGCGACCAGAGGTCCGCCACCATATGGTGGACCACGAGGACCAGAAAGCGCTCCTCCGGAGAACGGCGCAGGACGCGAATGCGGAGCAGCGGGCCGGCGGTGAGGTCGAAGGGCCGGAACACCTCGTCCTCCACTCGCCGCACCATCTCGTCCGCGCTCCAGCTCGCGGCGTCCTCGGTCCGGAAATCCACCTCCGCCGCGGCATGGACCCTCCGCACGGGCTCACCGTCCAGGACGTCGAAGGTCGTGCGCAGCGCGGGATGATGGTCGACCAACCGCTGAAAGGACCTCCGGAGAGCGGCTTCGTCGACGTCGCCCGCCATCCGCGCCGCGCCCGCGACGTGATACGCCGGGCTCGCGGGGTCCAGCCTCTGAAGGAACCAGAGCGCCCGCTCGCCTGGCGAGAGCGACAGCACCTCACCCCCGGCCCCTCTCCCATCTCCCACCCGCCCTGTCCCCGGGAGAGGGGGGAACCTCGGCAAAAAAGCTCCTTGCAAGCCGTCGTTTGCCAGATCCCTCCCCTCTCCCGGCGAGGGGTGGAAGGGAGATGGGAGAGGGGCCGGGGGTGAGGTGCTCCCGGCTCGGGTTGCGGAGATCTCTCTCGCCAGCGCTTCCAGGCTCGCGCTCTCCAGGAGAACAGCCAGAGGCATCGCGACCCCGAGGCCGGTCTCGATCTCATGCGCCAGCTCGACGGCGGCCAGCGAGTCGAGGCCATAGCGGGTCGGCGGCACACCGGGAGCGATCTCGGACTCGGCGAGGCCCAGCTTCGCCGCCGCTCGGCAGAGCAGCCAGAAGACGAGATCCTCGATCGAGTTCGGCGTCCCCTCCCACAGCACCTCTATTTCCGGATCGGCCGTCCCCGACCGCCACTCCGCCACCGGCTCGAAGAGCCCATCCAGGAACCGCCGCTGGCAGAGCCCGCGCTGCACCTTGCCGCTGGTCGTCTTTGGCACCGCCCCTGGGCGGACCAGGAGGACCGCCTGCACCGGCACCTCGTGCTCCTCGGCGAGAGCCTGACGAACGGCGCGTAGTACCTCTTGGGGATCGGGTCGGCGGCGGACGTCGACTTCCAGGACCACCGCCACGCCCTCGCCGGCCTCCGTCTCCACCGCGAACGCCGCACCGGCGCCGCCGCGGAGGGCGGGGTGGCTGTCGGCCGCCGTCAGCTCGAGGTCCTGCGGATAGTGATTGCGCCCGCGGACGATGACCAGGTCTTTCAGGCGGCCGGTGACGAACAGCTCGCCGTCGCGCAGGAATCCGAGGTCGCCAGTGCGTAGGAAGCGGCCTTCGCGGCCGGGGAGGCGGGCTCCAAACGTGCTCGCGGTGAGCTCCGGCCGGTTCCAGTAGCCGCGGGCGACGCTCGGCCCGGCCACCCAGATCTCTCCCACCGTCTCCTGCCCGACTTCCTCCCGGCGTTCCGGATCGACGATCGCCACGTCGATGCAGAGCCCAGCCGGACCACATCCCACCACGGGCCGCGCCCCATTCGGCGGTGCAGAGTCGAGCTTCCGGCCGGACACGATGAGCGTCGCCTCGGCGAGGCCGTAGCAGGGGAAGAACGCCTGCGGCCGAAAACCGCACGGCGCAAAGGCGTCTGTGAAAGCGGCGAGCGTTCGGGCACGCACCGGCTCGGAACCGTCGAAGGCGATCCGCCAGCTCGACAGGTCGAGAGCGCTCCGCTGCTCCGGCGGTATCTTGCGGACGCAGAGATCGTAGGCGAAGTCGGGCGCGCCGCTCGTGTGACCGCGCCACTGGGCGATGGCGCGCAGCCACCGCACGGGCCGCTGCAAGAACGCCACCGGAGACATGAGCACGCACGAGGCGCCGGCGTAGAATGGCTGGAGCACGCCGCCGATCAGACCCATGTCGTGGTACATGGGGAGCCAGCTCACGAACGTCGACCGCTCGTCGTGGCCGCAGGCGGTGCGGATCACCTCCTCGTTATGGAGGAGGTTGCCGTGGCTGACCATCACCCCCTTGGGATCGGAGGTGGAGCCCGATGTGTACTGGAGGAACGCGACCGTGTCGGGCGTCAACGTGGGCGCGTACCAGGCAGATTCGAGACCACCAGGAAAGTCGTCGGTAACGAGCTGCTCAGCGGCGCCGAGCCCCGGAAGCTCACCGGTGAGCGCCTCGACGCGCGGAGCCAGACTCGCCGTGGTGAGCACGAAACGCGGCGCTGCGTCCTCCACGATCGCCCGCAAGCGCGGCTGCCCGCGACCCGGCCGAACCGGCGCCGGTGGGTACGACGGCACGGCGACGACCCCCGCATACATGCAGGCGAAGAACGCCACCACGAAGTCGAGCCCCGGCGGATAGAGGAGGAGCGCCCGTTCTCCTGCCGGCTGCCGCTGCTGCAGCCATGCCGCGAGAGCCCGCGCCCGCGCATCCAGCTCGGCGAACGTCAGCCGCGCCGCCTCCTTCTCGCCGTCGTGGAGAAACACGTAGGCGAGGCCGTCCGGGTTCCCCTGGGCGCGCATGCGCAGGAGGTCGATGAAGGTGGCAAGATCGCTCTGTGGTCGCACGCGAGTCGTTTCCGAAGGCTTCGCTGATCGGCTGGTACCGCTGCCTTCCACTTCTATAGAGTGCCGGGCGAGACCTGCAACGCCCCAGGTTGAGACGGGAAAGAGTACCACCGGCCCTTCACCAAGACTACGATAGAGATGACGAAGGAGGTCCAGATGAGGAACCGCCGACGCCTTCCGGCAGCATCCGGGCCTCGGCACCTCCTGGGAGGCATCGCGGGAGCGGTGGCGTTCGCCATCGACAGCCGGATCAGCTCAGCCCCATGTCGTCGAGAGACCTGACCTCCAGCACTTTCTTGGCGAGGTCGGCCAAGGGCTCTATCTCCTCGATCGCCTCGACCTTGTGCCTCACTTCCTCGGGAACGGTGCCAAAGCGCTGGCCCATTTGCCGCAGCACGATCTCGCGCAACGCAGCGACCGCCTTTGGATCCCTTGCTGAATCCCCTGTTGAATCCCTTTCCGGGTGTACTCCACTTCCATGCGTTCCGCCCATGTCATTTCCATGGCTTTCACCTCCCGGTTGGCCGCGAGCTCGCGCAGGCGTTCGTACTCCGCGGACTCCCGATCGTCCAATTGTAAGTAAGTCTCGACCCAATTGCCCAGCAGCCAGCGACTGCTTGGCGTCAAGTCCGCAGCGGCGATCCGCCGCAGGCATTCGATCTTGTGCCTGGCCCGGCTCCACTTCCCTGGCCGCATCAGGGCTGCCAGGGCCCAAGCTAGAGACTCCGACCGGTCCAGGTATTCCGCGGCCTGGCAACCTGACAATCCAAAGACGCGGTACCGGAAGCGGACGGTCTCCGGCTCCTCAACCCCCTCGTCCAACACCTCGCGGCGGCCCCCTGGCTGCCCGCCCTTGAGGTTGACCAGAAGTCGGTGAGCGCCTGCTTGTCCAGGAACACAACGCCATCGAGGCGGAGCCGGCCCGCAACCTCAGGTGCCGCCAGATGCAAGAGGTCAGCGAAGAAGGTCCGAAACAGGTCTTTCGCAAGCTGATCATGGCTCGTCAACGGTCTCCTCCAGAGGTCGGACGCGCGGATGTGCGCGAACTACCCCTTAAGAAGACGTAAAACGGAGCGCTGATCTGACAAGTTTTTGTCGCGCGTCGAGATTCCCTTACTTCCACATCCGCGGATCGAAGGAGAAGGGCTCGGCGGTGCCCAAGTGGAGGCGTGAAAACTCAGGATGAACCGGATTGAGGAGAAGGTTGCGCTCGTGGGGGATCACGGAGGAAGGCACTGAAAGGACGGCAGTTCGGCCTCCGCGCACCCAGCCGCTGCCGAGGTCGCGGAGCCGTTCGGGACCAGGATAGGATCGCCAACCGGCCGGCAACGCGGCGATCTCGAGGAATTCGACCGCCACCGCGGAAGGAATCTCGGCCCGCAGTGAAACCAGGCCGTCCGGAGCGAGGTCCGGCTCCAGGTGGACGAAATACTCCAGGGCCGCCAGCGACAGCGTCGCCGAGCAGTAGACCATGGCGGTGCCGCGATGGTTCCAGCGGCCGCCATAGAGGCGGGCTCCCTCGCCGTCGAACGCGCTGCCGGCAAAACGGCCCGACGTGATCCGCCAAGCCGAGCGCGCCTCGCCACCCGCCATTGGCTCAGCCGTCAGCTATAGACGCCGTGCTCGATCCGCCCCAGCACGTCTTCGACCTGGCGGGCGCCGAGGTCGGTGTCCAGGAGAGCCAGCGGCGGCTCACCTCCGAGGGCCCGGTTGGGCGTATGCAGCCAGCGCGACGCCTTCCCTTCGTTCCCCAGCACTTCCACCGCTTGCGCCGCGACCCGCGCCAGACGGAACAGGCGATCGGACTCGGCCGGGCGGAGGCGGCGCTCCTGCTTCCGCCGCGCCAGGGTGCGCGGCGGCAGATCGAGCGTCGAGGACACCTCGTCACGGTTCAGCGCGAAGCGCTCCATGACCGCTTCCAGCGAGGCGAAGGGCAAGCCCTCGCGGATCCACGCTTTGAGCTCTTCCGACGTCCGTACCGCCCGGCCGCCGGTCTCCCGGCCACCCAGGACGTCGACGATTCCCGATGTGGTCATGCCGCCCTCCTTCCCGCCAACTGGCATGCATTGTAACGCCAATTGGCAGAAATGTCAGTTGCCGCCCGACGGCTTCGCAGGGGGAGCGACTTTGGGCGCCTCCAGGTTCGTGACGTCCAAGGCGAGCTTCCAAGCCCCCCCCGGCTGGCGCTGCCAGACCCGCATGAAGACGCCCGACTCCTGCGGAGCCTTACGGGACGCGGTGCCGTAGACGTAGCCCAAGTCGCCGGCTTTGGAGACGCCGGAGCCCGCGGGCTCCCAGGTGACTCCGCCCTTGTCACCGGCGAGGGCGCCGCGGATGGCTTCCTTGCCCACGAAGGGCTGGTGGTCGTCGCGCAGAAGGTAGGCGTCGTCCGCTGCGGCGGCGACGTAGGCGGCGGCGAGCCCCTGCGCTGCAGCGGCCTTCGCGAGGTCACGGTCGGCGGCGAGGAGGGACTCGCGGGCGGACGCGGCGTCCACCTTTCCGTCCTTGGCCTGGACAGCGGACAGATGCGGCGGTCCGGTCTCGGGTGCCGGGCTCGGCGTACCGATCCCGAGGTCGACGACGAACTTCCAGCGGCCGTCCGGCTGCTTGCGCCAGACGGTGGAGTACTGGCCGTATGCCTTCGGCCGTCCGTTCGGGGTGACCTCATAGGGTCCTGTCGTCCACCCGAGGTCTCCTGAGACGGCGATCGCGGCATGGGTGGGATGCCAGACCAGAAGGGCCGCCGGATTGGGATGCGCGCTCAGCCATTCCTTGCCGGGCACCGGACCGGGCCGGAAGACCACCGCGTCGTCGGCGACGTTGGCCAGGAACGACTCCTTGATCCCCTTCTCCTCGGAGAGCTTCGCGAAGGCTCGCTCGGCGGCGACGAGGCCGTCGAAGTCGGACTGCAGGCTCGACGGCTGG
>Ga0075426_10002437_pt1 | contig 13311 bp, 14 predicted proteins | sample SoiMethybrSBSTD5_FD_75304 | JGI IMG/M metagenome (GOLD analysis project Ga0075426, IMG submission 75304) | Bulk soil microbial communities from a Populus tree surrounding site in Tennessee, USA - Soil MetaG P. TD hybrid SBSTD5 | ecosystem: Environmental > Terrestrial > Soil > Tree plantation... | reverse complement strand
GCCGCCTTGCGCTCCTCCGCGGTGAGCTCGTAGACGAAGATCCACTGCATCGTAATTGCGTTCACGAGCAGGAACTGCGCCGGAATTGCCGCCTGCGCGGCGCCGGTGCCGTAAACCACGACGCGGCTGCGCGGATGCAGCATGCCCGGATAGAGTTTTGCATTGGCCGCGAGATCCATCTCGATCACCGCATCGACGCCCGCGTCGTCGGTGAGGTCCATCACGATCGCGCCGACGTCCTCGCGCTTGTAGTCGATGACGTGATCGGCCCCAGCGACTCTCGCGAGCTTTGCCTTCTCCTCGGAGCTGACCGTGGTGATCACCACCGCGCCGCGCGCTTTTGCGAACTGGATGGCGTAATGCCCGACCCCGCCGCAGCCGCCCGGGATCAGGACGGTCGAGGCGCTGTCCGCCTGGGCGGTGGCGACGGCGTGGTAGGCGGTCATTGCCGGAATGCCGAGACAGGCGCCCTCGGCGAAGCCGATATGATCAGGCAGGCGCACCGCGAGCGCCGCGGGCAGCACGATGTATTCGGCCGCAGTGCCGAACGGGCGCTTCCACTGCGCATTCCAGGTCCACACCCGCTCGCCGATCCGGCCTGCCGCCACCCCGCTGCCGACCTTGTCGATGATGCCGGCGCCGTCGCTGTGCGGGATCACGCGCGGAAATGCGATCTTGCGCGTGCGGCCTTCCCGGGATTTTACGTCGGACGGGTTGACGCCCGAAGTCGCGAGCTTCACCCGCACCTCACCGGGCCCAGGCTCGGGCGTCGCAATCTCGCCGAGCCGCAGCACCCGCGCGGCCGGGCCATTGGCTTCGTAATACGCGGCACGCATCGGTCTCTCCTCGCAAGCTATGCGCGGACGGGGGAACGCCTCAGTCCAGCGGACTGTAGAGCCGCTCGTCATAAAGCGCGCCGGCCATCGGCGCGAGCTGTGCGCGAAAAGCGCGCGCCGTCGTTCCCATGTCATGGGCTTCGAGCGCGCTGCGCTCGCGCCATGCGGCGATCACGGTGAAGTGGTTCGGCCGGCCGGCCTGGACGAGCGCCTCGTAACGGAGATTGCCGGGCTCGCCGCGGCCGTTCTCGGCGAGCGCCTTCACGAGCGCGGTCGCGGCCTCGCGGTGGGTCGGCACGACATCGACGTGAGTGACAGTGAGCACCGCGCCATCGGTGAGATTGGCGGAGAGCGGACCGACGGTGAGCACGCCGTTGATGCGGCGATCGACCGGCGCATCCTCGAGCGGCTTGAGCTTGTCGTGGAATGCCGTGATCGCCCCTGCCTTCGCATGGGCGTCGAGCGCGGCCTCGTCCTGCCAGGCTTCCAGTATCACGAACTGGTTCGGCTGGCCGATGCGCTGCGCCGCCTCGAGCCGCAGGTTGCCGGGCTCCTGGCGGGCGGCGTCGCGGAAGGCGCGCACCAGCGCGGCGCCTTCGCGCGCGGCGGTGGGCATCACCTCGACATAGGCCGCGACGTAACGCGGACCATCCGGGTTCGGCGCATTTTGAGCCTGCGCGGGCGCCATCGCGAGCCCGGCCAGGAGAGCGACGCTGCGCAGCGCGTGACGTGCGGCCGTCATGGGAGCCTCCGAGGCAATGGCGTTTGTTTGGGCGCTTATTGATCAGGCTATCGTTGCGGTCCGGACGCCGTCAACGCAGGCGGAACCGGGCGCCCGGTTATCGGGTTGGGCCGTGAGCGCGGGGGCGAGCGATCACGCCCAAGGAGGCAGAAAATGGCCTATCGCGTCTACAGCGGACCGCATGGCGCCGAAGCGCTCAAGCCGCTCGAGAAGGACCGCATGCTGTTCAAGGAGTTCGGGACGCTGGACGAGGCGCTGAGCTGGGCGCGTCACGTCAACAACAGCGGATTGACCGCGCTTCTGATCGAAGGCGATGACGGCACACGGCTTGCCAAGCAGGAGATCGCCGCCGCGTTGCGGCATCGCGAATCCGAACGCACGCCTTCCGCACGTTCGGCCTAAGCATATCGGCGGGGCGCAAACTCCATCTCGCCGCCCGACCCGAAGATCGCGCCCCGCGCCGCCCAAAATTACCTCTCGGTGAGCTTCTTCCACTGATTGCGCGCGGCGTCGACCGCATCGCGGGTGACGCCGCCAACCTGATCCCAATTCACCAGCGGCTTCGCGTCGGTGCCTGCCGAAGCGGTATCATGGACGTAGGCAGCCCCGATGGTCACCGCAATGCCGAGAAGAAAGCCAACGATGGTACGCATGTGATGCTCCTACGTTGAAAATCACCGCTGACTCAGGCCACTATGACTCATAGCGACCATAATCAATAGCTTGAGGAAGGCGCCGGTTCCATGGCGGGGGTGAATTTTCGCAAGGCCTTGATCGTCGGTGCCGGCGCGGGTCTCTCCGCCGCGTTGGCGCGCGCCTTTGCGGCGGAGGGTTTGGCGCTCGCCCTGGCGGCGCGGAGCACGGATGATCTGCGCTCGTTGGCTGGCGAAACAGGCGCGCAGGTTTTCGCCTGCGACGCCGCGGACCGCGCCGAGGTCGAGCGGCTGTTTTCCGAGCTCGATGGGCAAGGGCCGCCCGACGTCGTCGTCTACAATGCGAGCTACCGCACGCGCGGGGCATTCATCGAGCTCGACCCGAACGACGTCGAGAAGTCGCTGCGCGTCTCGGCGCTGGGCGGCTTCTTCGTCGCGCAGGCGGCGGCGCGCCGGATGTTGCCGCAGGGACGCGGCGCGATCCTGTTCACCGGCGCCTCGGCGAGCGTGAAGGGCTATGCCCAGTCGGCGCCGTTCGCGATGGGCAAGTTCGCCTTGCGCGGCTTGGCGCAGAGCATGGCGCGCGAGCTCGCGCCGCAGGGCATTCACGTCGCCCATGTGGTGATCGACGGCGGCATCCGCTCCGCCCGCCGGCCGGAGCCGCCGGACAAGCCCGGAAGCCTGCTCGATCCGGACGCCATCGCGGCGAGCTACGTGCACCTGCTGCGCCAGCCGAACAGCGCCTGGAGCTGGGAGATCGAGGTGCGCCCCTGGGTTGAACGGTTCTGACGCGCCGCGCGGACGGCGCCGCTTGCCGGGCCGGACTGCGGCGGCTATAAGCCCGCCCGCACACCACGCCTATTTCCCCTGACAAGGACCGTTTTCGATGGCGATCGAGCGCACTTTTTCGATCATCAAACCCGATGCGACCGCGCGCAACCTGACCGGGGCGATCAACGCCATCATCGAGCAGGCGGGCCTGCGCATCGTGGCGCAGAAGCGCGTGCGCATTACCCGCGAACAGGCGCAGACATTCTACGCGGTGCATCGCGAGCGGCCGTTCTTCGGCGAGCTGGTGGACTTCATGTCCTCCGGCCCCGTCGTCGTGCAGGTGCTGGAAGGCGACAATGCAATCGCCAAATACCGCGAAGTGATGGGCGCGACCGATCCCGCGAAGGCTGCAGCCGGCACCATTCGCAAGGTGCATGCCAAGTCGATCGGCGAGAACTCCGTGCACGGCTCCGACGCGGCCGACACTGCGGCCACGGAGATCGCCCAGTTCTTCTCCGGCAACGAGATCGTCGGCTGATCCGGCACGGATAGGCTTGCGACCAGCGGACGCTAGTGCCGCGAACCCGAAGTTCGCACGATTTCTCGGCGCGTGCATTTGCGAACTTCGGGTTCAAAAGCGGCACTAGCATCATAAAGTTGCTAGCGTCCTCTCGATTCCGAAGTTCGCCCGGAGCTCGCTGCGGATGCCTGCGAACTTCGGAATCGGGACGCTAGCCGCCCTCCTTTGCGCGCCTATAGACTGCCGCCCGTGGGATGGAGAACGGGCGGGCGGTCCTCATTGCACGCCGCCGAGAGGTCGCAAGGTGGAAGCCTTCGAACAGGCGATGACGCAGCCGGCATTGTGGCTCGCCATCGTCGAGATCATCTGGATCAACATCCTGCTCTCCGGCGACAACGCGGTCGTCATCGCGCTGGCCTGCCGGGCGCTGCCGCCGCGCGAACGATTCTGGGGCATGGTGATCGGCGCGGGCGCGGCCGCGATTCTGCGCATCGGTTTCGCGGGCATCATCACCGAGCTGCTGCTGCTTCCCTATGTCAAGATCATCGGCGCGGTGGCCTTGCTCTGGATCGCCATCAAGTTGCTGGCGCCCCAGGGCCACGATGACGACGACGCGCCGGACGCCGTGGCGAGCCTGTGGCGCGCGGTGCGGATCGTGGTGGTCGCCGACCTGGTGATGAGCCTCGACAATGTGATCGCGATTGCGGCTGTGGCGAAGGGCCGCTATGTCTTGCTGATCGTCGGCCTCGCGATCAGCATCCCGATGGTGATCGCGGGCAGCGCGCTGCTCTTCGCCCTGCTGCAGCGCTTCCCCATCCTGGTCTGGGGCGGCGCCGGGGTGCTGGGCTGGGTCGCGGGCGACATTTTTGCCGACGATCCGTTCGTCCAGGGTCTGCTCGGACGGTTCGCGCCGGATGACGTGGAGCTCGCGGCGAAGATCGCCGGCGCGGTCTTGGTCATCGGTGCCGGGGCGGTCTGGCGGCTCGTGGTCAAGCGGCCGCCAGTGAGAGCGGGGCGCGGCCCCAGGAGCGATGCGGAATGAACGAGGCCGTACGCTTCAGCGGAGATGAGGTGCGGATCGGCGCCTCCGCATGCCCGCACGACTGCCCGTCCACATGCGCGCTGGAAGTCGAGCTTCTCGATGCGCGTACCATCGGCCGCATCCGCGGGGCCGGAGACAACAGCTACACGGCGGGCGTGGTCTGCGCCAAGGTCGCGCGCTACGCCGAGCGGCTGCATCATCCGCACCGGCTGGTGCACCCGCTGTGGCGCAAGGGAGCGAAGGGCGCGGGCGAGTTCGTGCCGATCGCGTGGGACGATGCGCTCGACCTCGTGGCCGAGCGGCTGCTGCGCATCGAAGAGCGCGACGGCGCACAGGCGGTCTGGCCCTACTACTATGCCGGGACCATGGGCCTGGTGATGCGCGACGGGATCAACCGGCTGCGTCACGCCAAGAAATATTCCGGCTTCCATTCGACCATTTGCGTCAATCCATCCTATGCGGGCTTTGCGGCCGGCACCGGCAAGATCGCCGGGCCCGATCCGCGCGAGATGGCGAAATCCGATCTGGTCGTGATCTGGGGCACCAACGCGGTCAACACCCAGGTCAACGTGATGACGCACGCGATCCGCGCGCGAAAGACACGCGGTGCGAAGATCGTGGCCGTCGACGTCTACCAGAATGCGACCATGCAGCAGGCCGATCTCGCCGTGCTGGTGCGTCCCGGCACCGACGGCGCGCTCGCCTGCGCGGTGATGCATTGCCTCTTCCGGGACGGCAAGGCCGACTGGGCTTTTCTCGAGCGCTTCAGCGACGCGCCGCGCGAGCTCGAGCAGCACCTGCGCACGCGGACCCCGCAATGGGCGGCGGCGATCACCGGATGCGACGTGGCGACGATCGAGCAATTCGCCCGGCTCGTCGGCGCGACGAAGCGCGCTTATTTCCGTCTCGGCTATGGCTTTGCACGCTCGCGCAACGGCGCGGCCAACATGCATGCGGCGAGCTGCATCGCGACCGTCACCGGAGCCTGGCAATACGAAGGGGGCGGTGCGTTCCACAACAACGCCGACATCTACCACTGGAACAAGACGATGATCGAAGGGCTCGACATGCGCGACCGCTCGGTGCGCATGCTCGACCAGTCGCGCATCGGCGCAATCCTCACCGGCGACGCCGAAGCGCTGGCCGGCGGGCCCCCGGTCACCGCGCTGTTCATCCAGAACACCAACCCGGTCTCCGTCGCGCCGGACCAGACCAAGGTCAAGCGCGGTTTTGCGCGCGACGACCTGTTCGTCTGCGTGCACGAGCAGTTCATGACCGAGACGGCGAAAATGGCCGATGTGGTGCTGCCGGCGACGATGTTTTTGGAGCACGACGACGTCTATCAGTCGGGCGGTCATCAGCACATCGTGCTCGGGCCCAAGCTGGTCGAGCCGCCGGGCGAATGCCGCTCCAACCACGAGGTCCTCGCCGGGCTGGCGCAGCGCCTCGGCGCGGACCACCCGGGCTTTGCGATGAGCGCGCGCGAGCTGATCGACTGGACGCTGCAAAAGTCCGGCTGGGGAACGCTGGCCGCGCTCGAAGCGTCGCGCTGGATCGACTGCCAGCCCGATTTCGAGACCGCCCATTATGGACGCGGTTTCAACTGGCCGGACGGGAAATTCCGCTTCAAGCCCGACTGGCCGAACGTGCCGTTCCGCAGCCCGTGCCGCGCCGGTCCGGTCGCGCGCATGCCGGCGCTGCCCGACCACTGGACGATCATCGAGGAGGCGGATGCGGCGCATCCGTTCCGGCTCGCGACCTCGCCGTCGCGCAATTTCCTGAACTCGACCTTCAACGAGACCACGATCTCGCGCGCCAAGGAGGGCGGCCGTCCCGAGGTGATGATCCATCCGGCCGATGCGGTGGCGCTCGACATCGCGGACGGCGATCCGGTCCTTCTCGGCAACGCCCGCGGCGAGGTCCGGCTGCACGCGCGTTTGTTCGACGGCGTGCGCCGCGGCGTGCTGATCGCCGAGTCGATCTGGCCGAACGACGCCTATCCGGACGGCTGCGGCATCAACACGCTCACCGGGGCCGATGCGATTGCGCCCTATGGCGGCGCGGCCTTCCACGACAACAAGGTCTGGATCAGGCGAGCAGGCTGAGGTCTCGGGCACTCGGCACAACAGTTGATGCGTCATTGCCGGCGCAAGCGGGCAATCCAGTACTCACAAATCCTGTGCGGAACGTGGGCCATGCCGCATCGGTCCGCCGCGGCGTACTGGATCGTCCGCTTGCGCGGACGATGACGCCGTTCATTGGCGTACCGCGGCAGACGCCCTACCAGCGAAACTCCAATCCGACCGTGCCGGTGTGCGACTGGAAGCCGTCGCGAAAGCGTCCGTCGTACACGGCGTAGAGCCGCGCGATGGGCGAGAGCCGGACCGAGGCGGTCGCGCCGGTGTCGAGGCCGTATTTCGATTCCGTCACACCGAACACGGTCACCGGCGTCGCCGGCCCGCTCACCGCGCTCACCGTCAGCGCGGGCACGTGCTGCGAGACGATGTCGACCACGCGGGCATAGCCCGAGACGTCGAGCACCGTGCCTGCCGTGATCCAGGTGTTGCCGATCTCGGCGCCGGCGAACAGGCGGGTGCGATCGGCGGTGGCGGACGGGACGCTCACCGCGTCGATGCCGCCCGATTCCGCATAGGCGTCTGCGCGGGTCATGGTCCAATCGGCGCCGAATTTCGGCACGACGCGCGCCGAGCCGAGCGCGATCATATAAGCCGCCTCGCCGATCGCGCCCCAGAGAGCGGCGTCGTAGCCGGCGGTGGCCGGTCCCGACTCCGTGTCGCGGTCGGAGCGGATGCGCGCGATGCCGGTCACGCCGGCGGCCGAGAATGTCCACGCGCCCAGCTCGTATGCGCCGTTGACGCCGAACTGAGTGAGATCGAAGTTTGCATGCTGCGGCAGGCCGGCGATGTCGATCCAGGTGCGGCTCTGGTCGACGGAAAGTCCGAGCATCGCGCCCGGAGCGACCGTCATGGCGACACCGGCGACGCCGCCGGCAGTGCGCCGCGAGTCGCCCGGGTAGCTCGGCTGCGCGCCGGTCTGCGAGGCTTGGCCGTAGAGCTCGGTCCAGGCGCGGTAGGTCGGGCCCGTCGGCGGCGCCGGTGCACCGCCGCCGCCCGGATTGGGGCCGGTGCCGAACAGGCTGCCTTGCGCGGTCGGGCCACCGAGCCCGACGAGAGATTGCAGATAGCGCGTGCCAAGCCCGAACAGCGCGTAATCCGCTCCCGCCCCGATGGCACTGGATGTGGCGGACACCTGCGGCGGTGGCGGCGGTGGCGGCGTGGGAGGGCCGCACGAGAGTGCGCACTGCGCCCAGGCTGCGGGTCCCGTGGCCACGAGGAGCGCGAGCGCGAGAGCCGTGATTCGCCAGCCGGCGGCGGCGCGAGGCCGGCGAGCGCCGCGCCGCCGTCCGGGCGAGATGGCTTCGATCAGCAAGGTTAAGATCCCGTCACCCGCCGCGGCCTCGCCGGCGGCCGCTTCCACTCCGCGATTCTTGCGTTTTTCCCGGCCCGGTCAACGTTTGGTCAGTTAACAATCACCTCTCAGCTTCGCGCTGTGGTGAGCGCGCAACACAAGCGTGCGCGCGCCCGATGGACCCGTGGGCCTTGCTTCGGCCTCATTTCTCGTGTCTTGTTCCAGCACAATCGGATTTTGGCCATTCCGGCCCGCTGTGCGTCCATGTTGATTTCCTGCTGGCGCTCTCGAATCGGACTTCCTCCAAAAGCCGGGTTGTCACGCGGGTCGCAGCGATCGCACCCGCGTGTTCACAAGACGTTCTGACTTACCAGGAGAAAGACGATGCAAAAGGGCACCGTCAAATGGTTCAATCCAACGAAAGGCTACGGATTCATCCGTCCTTCGACAGGCGATAAGGACGTGTTCGTCCACATCTCGGCTGTCGAGCGGGCCGGGCTGAGCACCTTGAATGAGGGGCAGGTGGTCGAGTACGAACTCGTCACCAATCGCGGCAAGACCTCGGCGGAAAACCTGAAGGTCGCGTAACGCGGCAACGGCCGCTTCCACGGCCGACGGGTGTGTCCCGTAGCCCCCGGTTCCCCCGGGGGTTTTTTATTGCCTTGTTGATCGAAACGACATTCCGGGGCGGAGGCCCCGCTACAAAGCTATCCCGCTACAAAGCTACAAAGCAGGCGGCACGAACAATGCTTCGTCGGCGGCTGCGGCGCCGTCCACATGGCAGCGCCCGTCGCCGTCCAGTCGCACGCGTCCTTGCGCCAGAAGCCGGAGCGCGAGCGGATAGATGCGATGCTCGGCGGCGAGCACGCGCGTCGCGAGCGTCTCTTCGGTGTCGTCCTCGCGCACCGCGACGGCCGCCTGGGCGATGATCGGTCCGGAGTCCACCTCGGGCACGACGAAATGCACGGTCGCACCATGGATCTTCACCCCGGCCGCGAGCGCGCGCGCGTGGGTGTCGAGGCCCTTGAAGGCGGGCAGCAGGGCGGGGTGGATGTTGATCATGCGTCCCTGCCACTGGGTCACGAACCATGGCGTGAGCAGCCGCATGAAGCCGGCGAGGCACACGAGCTCGATACGTTGCGCTTCGAGCTCGCTCTGCAGCGCGCGCTCGAACCCCTCGCGATCCTTGTCGAAGCGGGCATGGTCAATGATGGCGGTGGGGATGCCGGCCTCGACGGCGGCGGTCAGGCCTGCCGCCTTCGGACGGTTGGAGACGACGAGCGCGATTTCGGCCGGATAGTCGGGCTGCCGGGCGGCCGCGACGAGGGCCGCCATGTTCGAGCCGCGCCCGGAAATGAGGATCGCCGTCCGACGCTTCGCCATGCGCTTACCCGGGATTGCGGCGGCCCGCAGGGGCCACCGGCCTTGCAAAGCTCAGGCCCGCGCGGCTCTCGTCGGTCATGGCGTCAGCCCCTGAACTCAGGTCCGGCGCGTCCTAGGGCGAAATCCGGCGCGGCGCAATGCCCGCGCGCCGCATCTTGGCAAGTGCGGGAAGGCCGCTACATTCGCGGCAGCCGCCTCCTCCTGGCGCAGTCTTCTTGTCGGCGAACCAGTCACCATTCGCCGGAGACGGGCCGGGCGGCCGAACCGGGGCTCGCCTTGAACCTTCCCAACCTGATCACGACGGCCCGCATCCTGATGGTGCCGATCGTGGTTTGGGCGATCGCGCAGCGTGAGATGCAGGCCGCCTTCGCGCTGTTCGTGGCGGCCGGCGTGAGCGACGCCGTGGACGGCTTCCTCGCCAAGCGTTTCGGCATGACGAGCGAGCTCGGCGCCCATCTCGATCCGCTCGCCGACAAGGCCCTGATCGTATCGATCTACGTGTCGCTCGGGATCACCGGGGCGATCCCGCGCTGGCTCGTCATCCTGGTCGTCTCGCGCGACATCCTGATCATCGGCGGCATCATGCTCGCCTGGTTTCTCGACCGGCCCATGACGGTGAAGCCGCTGCTCGTCTCCAAGCTCAATACGGCGGCGCAAATCGTGTTCGCCTGCCTGGTGCTCGGGGCGCTCGCCTTCGGGATCGACGCCGGGGTGGCGCAGGTCGTGGTCATGTGGATGGTCGCCACGTTGACGCTGATCTCGATCGGCTTCTACGTGCGCGACTGGTGGCGCCACATGAACGCGGTTGCGCCGGCCGACTGAGGCAGCCGACAGGGATGCTCCCGAGATCCATGTCCGAGGCGCCGCGTCAGCTCGCTCTGTCGCTCGGTTTCCGGGAGCGGTACGGCCGCGAGGATTTTCTGCCCGGCCCATCGAACGCGGCGGCGCTCGCGCTGGTCGAGCGCTGGCCGGACTGGCCGGCAGCCGCGGCGGCGCTGGTCGGGCCGGAGGGAGCGGGCAAGAGCCACCTCGCCGCGATCTGGGCCGAGCGCGCCGGAGCACGCGCGATCGCCGGGCACGCGATCACGCAGGCCGGCGTACCGACGGCGCTGGCGACGGGCGCACTCGTGATCGAGGACCTTCGCGAGGGCGGGTGCGAGGAAGCGGCACTGTTTCACCTGCTCAACCTCGCGCGCGAGGAGGGGGCATTCCTGCTCATCACCACCCGCACACCGCCAAGCGGATGGTCGGCGCGGCTTCCCGATCTGGCTTCCCGGCTGCGCGCGTTGCCCACGGTCGCGCTGGCGCCGCCCGACGACGCGCTGCTGCGCGCCGTCCTGGTCAAGCTGTTCGCCGATCGCCAGCTCGCCGTCGATGAGGGGCTGGTGGGATTCGTCGCCGCGCGGATCGAGCGCTCGTTCGCGGCCGCCGGAGCGATCGTCGACGCCCTCGATCGCGAGGCGCTGCGGCAGCGGCGCGAGGTCAACCGGACCCTGGCGGCGGAGTTGTTGCGCGAGCGAGGCTCCGAATGAGGGCCAATCTCTTCGCCCGGGGTCATCGTCGTTTCGCGGGCGATGACGCGGCAGCGGGTTGGATGCCCCTTTAGATCTCGTAGCCGATCAGCGCGTCGAGGGAGTAGCGGCCGCCGCCGCGGATCGCGAAGGCGAGCGCGACGATGCCCCAGAACAGCGGGTACTCATAGCCGCCATCGGTCCAGAAGAATCCGGCGCCGAGATGAACCTGAAGCACGGCAGCGGTCATGAGTCCGACAACCAGCGCGGCCGCCACCCGGGTCGCGAGGCCGGCGGCCAGCATCAGCCCGCCAAAGAACTCGATCAAACCCGCCACCAGGGCCAAGGAGGCCGGCAGGCCGAGCTTGCTGGCGAAGAACTGCCCAGTCGCCTCGAGACCATAACCGCCGAATCAGCCGAACAGTTTTTGCGTGCCATGGGGCACGAGGAGCAGGCCGGCGGCGATCCGGATCATCGGCTCGGCGAGCGGCGAGAGGGCATCGGTGATCGGCGCGAGGGCGGGGATCGCAGGCGCTTGGTGGGCGGCTTGGCGGGTGTCTTGGACGAAGGACATCGCAACCTCCTTTTGGTGGGGCGACAACCGCCCGCTGATGTCTCTGGTTGTGCCTTGAACCTGTCCCTGCAACAATCCAGTTTGTCGGAACAACACTGTCGCTTTTGGCGCAACAAATGGATCGCCTTGCCGCCATAGAAGCCTTCGTGCGGGTCGCGGAATGCGGATCCTTTTCGCAGGCCGCCGAACGGCTGCGCTCCTCGAAATCGGTGGTCAGCCGACAGGTGAGCGCGCTGGAAGCGGAGCTTGGCGCGCGGCTCCTGCATCGCACCACCCGCGCGCTCACCCTCACGGAAGCCGGACAAAGCTATTTCGAGCGAGCCACGCGAATCCTCGCCGATCTTGCCGAAGCGAATGCCTCGGTCGGACAACTTCAGGCGGCCCCGCGCGGCCGGCTGCGCGTCAACGCGCCGATGAGCTTCGGCTTCCTGCACCTGGCGCCCGCCATGCCCGACTTCCTCGATCGCTATCCGGACGTCGAGCTGGAGCTGACCATGAACGATCGCTTCGTCGATCTGGTCGACGAAGGTTTCGACGTGGCGGTGCGCATCGGCAAGCTCGACGACTCGAGCCTGGTGGCGCGCAAGCTTGCGCCGATGCGGCGCAGCGTCTGCGCGGCTCCGGCCTACTTGGAGCGACGCGGCACTCCGGCCTCTCCCGACGATCTGAGGTCGCACGAGTGCTTGTGCTACACCAATCTCGGCCTCGCGCAGGAATGGCGCTTCGTGCGACCCAATGGCCGGCCGTGGCCGGTGGAGGTGCGCGGGCGGCTGCACGCCAACAACGGCGATGCGCTGCGCGCCGCCGCGCTGCGCGGCTTTGGCCTTGCCGTGCTGCCGAGCTTCCTGGTCGGCGGTGATATCCAAACGGGGGCGCTGGTCCCGGTGCTCGCGACATTCATGCCGCAAGACAGCGGGCTGCACGCCGTCTATCCGCACGCGCGCCATCTCTCGCCGAAGGTGCGGGCCTTCGTCGATTTTCTCGCCGAGCGGTTCGGGCCCGATCCCTACTGGGATCGCCCGCCGAAAACCGACGGTCGCTGAATCCACAACATTGAATTGCGGCGGCGGCCGGTTGTGGCCGCGTGCTGAACGGCCCATCTCCCAAACGCTGCTGCATCCGACAACGGAGCGACCCCGATGGGATACGTGGCGCGTGGGAAATGGGTGGACCAGTGGTACGACACCGCGGCGACCGGGGGCCGGTTCGTGCGCCAGGACGCGCGCTTCCGTTCCTGGATCAAGGAGGGGGGCGATTTTCCGCCCGAGCCCGGTCGCTGCCACCTCTATGTCTCGTGGGCCTGCCCGTGGGCGCACCGGACGCTGATCTACCGGGCGCTCAAAGGTCTCGGCGATGCGATCAGCGTCACGGTGGTCGATCCGCTGATGCTGTCGGACGGATGGACCATCTCGGCGGGTGCGGATCCGGTGAACGGAGCGGAGTTCCTGTGGCAGGTCTATGCCAAGGCCGATGCCGACTACGTCGGCCGGGCGACGGTGCCAGTCCTGTGGGATCGGCGGCGGGCCACGATCGTCAACAATGAATCGAGCGAGATCATCCGCATGTTCGACGCCTGGCCCGGCGCCAAGGGCCCGCTGTTTCGGACGCCCGAGCGGGCGGCCGAAATCGATGCCCTGAACCAGGAGATCTATGGCGCAGTCAACAACGGCGTCTACCGCGCCGGCTTCGCCACCACCCAGGCTGCCTATGAGGAAGCGTTTGCCGCGTTGTTCGCGACGCTCGACTGGCTGGAGCAGCGCCTCGCTGCCCGGTCATTCCTGCTCGGCGACGAGATCAGCGAAGCGGACTGGCGGCTGTTCACCACCTTGGTGCGCTTCGACGCGGTCTAC
>Ga0075426_10002436_pt1 | contig 13314 bp, 9 predicted proteins | sample SoiMethybrSBSTD5_FD_75304 | JGI IMG/M metagenome (GOLD analysis project Ga0075426, IMG submission 75304) | Bulk soil microbial communities from a Populus tree surrounding site in Tennessee, USA - Soil MetaG P. TD hybrid SBSTD5 | ecosystem: Environmental > Terrestrial > Soil > Tree plantation... | reverse complement strand
GGGTGGTAATCGCATCCTATAATCCTCATCGAAGGCTCCTTCCTACCGATAGCTTCGGTCCTCCAAACAGAAGCATACCGGCTACGCGAACGGAGCCTTCGCTCTTATCCAATCAAGGTTCGCTGTTTGAACCTGGGTCTTTCTCCTGGGGTCTTTTGCCTTTCCCGCCCCTGTCAAACTCATCCCACCATCTCCGCCCAAACAAACGACTTAGGTATGCCTTAAGAAATTACTGGACAAGTAAACAGCAAATAGGCAACCACTTTTTGCATTTGAGCATCCCTTCTTCTACTGCCCGGTTGCTTATGTACCACTCTTGCATCCCGTGCGCTGCGTCAGGAAGTCTCCGCCGCCCCGCCTGTTCCATCCGCTCGCTACACCCTTGCTCTGAGCCTCGCGAGGTTCGCCGCGCATTCATGCACTTGCCAGTGACTTTGCTCGCCCTTTCTTTTCAATCACTTCCAACAATCAAATTGAACTATCCGACGAGGATAGTTCATCCCGAGCGGAGCGAGGGATCTCTCTTCGAGCGTGAGGTGAGTGCTGCTCACCCAAACCCTTTCAGGCTCTTTTCTTTTCAACAACTTACAACAGTTAAATTTAGTAACCACTTTGTTTTGAAAACGATACAAAATGCCCGGGGGGTGTGGAGGCATTCCCGCTCGAATGACCTCAAGAGGTACCCCAACCCGCGAATCACGTCTGTAAGCCCTTTGGAATGCGCAGTTACACGATTTCGAGTGCTAAGTCCTTTAGAATGCGCAGTTCCGAAAACGCCCTCCTGCAAGTCCTTTAGAATGCGTAGTTCCAAAAAAAGGTGGGGGGTACCCATCGGTTCTCAATTCCCTACAAACCCTGCATTCTTAGCTCTGCGATTCTCTCTGCCCTCTTCCCTGCGTTGCTTCTTTCGCCCTTTCCACTTATAACTTAGAAGTGAGAACTGAGGACTGCGGACTGACGACTAAAAATCCCTATGACTGAAACCAAGTCACCCTTTGCAACCGTGGAAGAAGCCGTCGAAGAGATTCGCCAGGGGCGCATGATCGTTCTCGTGGACGATGAGGACCGCGAGAACGAGGGCGACCTCACCATGGCCGCCGAGAAGATCACGCCCGAGGCCATCAACTTTATGGCCAAGTACGGCCGCGGCCTCATCTGCATGCCGCTCACCGAGGACCGCTGCGACGAGCTCCATCTCCCGCTCATGTCACCTATCAACACTTCGGTCCACGGAACCGCTTTTACCGAAGCGATTGACGGCCGCGTTGGCGTCTCTACCGGCATCAGCGCGTCCGACCGCGCCGTCACGATTCTGACCGCCATTGATCCGAAAACCAAGCCACAAGACCTCGCCCGCCCCGGCCACACTTTTCCCCTGCGCGCGCGCAATGGCGGCGTGCTCGTGCGGGCCGGGCAGACCGAAGCTTCCGTGGACCTCGCGCGCATCGCCGGGCTCTACCCTGCCGGGGTCATCTGCGAAATCATGAATGAAGACGGCACCATGTCGCGCGTGCCGCAGCTCATCGAGTTTTGCAAGGAACACAATGTAAAAATGCTCACGGTGGCGGACTTGATTCGCTACCGCATGCAGCACGAGCGCTACGTCCGCCGCGTCGCGGAAGCGATTCTTCCCACGCGCTTCGGCGAATTCAAGATGATTGCTTATGCGAGCGACGTGGATCACGACCAGCACATCGCGCTGGTTCGCGGCAGCCTCGAAGGCGAGCCGCCGGCGCTCGTGCGCGTTCATTCGCACTGCCTCACCGGAGACGTTTTTGGCTCCACGACTTGCGATTGCCGCGAACTCATTGCGCTCTCACTCGAAACCATCGCCAAAGAAGATCGCGGCGTGTTCCTCTACCTCCATCACACGGGACGCGGCTTCTCCGTGGACCCCGCCGAGGAACCAGGCACGCTGCCGCAAATTCATTTTCATAAGCGCGGCCAGCTCGATCGCGAGCCCGCTCGCCAACGCATGGTCCAGCACGAAAGCGGCATCGGCGCGCAAATCCTGATCGACCTCGGCCTTAAAGACATTCGCGTCCTCACCAATCACCCGAAAAAGGTCGTCGCCCTCGAAGGCTACGGCATCACCATCGCCGACCAGGTCCCTTTGCGTGTCGAAGAGTCTCGGCCAACGCACCAGAGGTTCTGACATTGTGAGTTTCTATGGTTTGTCTTGATCTTTTTGAGAAGGAGTGGAGCTCGCACCGGGTAAAACAGATTTCGCAGACGGCGGCTTTGCAACTGTGAGGTATTTGCGCATTTTGTCGAGGCGCTTCTGGCCGAGGCCGCGAATGGCCAGCAAGTCATCCACGCTCTTGAAGGGCCCGTACGATTTGCGCATCTGCAGAATTTTCTGCGCGGTCGCAGGCCCGATTCCCGGCACTTGCTGAAGCTCCTCGGACGTCGCCGTATTAATGTTGACCGGCTTCACCGGCGGCTTCTTCTTGTTAGCGCTGATCGTCGCAGAAAGGCAAAGAAGCAAGGAAAGGCACAGAAGGACACGCAACACTGGAGACCGCCACGCCATAGGACCGGTATTATGTCGCTACAACGTACTTAAATCAATAACGCCAGCCCAGATTGAAGCGTCGAAAATGTGCCTAAGTCCGTTCTAGCTCTCTGAACTTCGGGAGTACGATGAGACGATGTCAACTGCTCTGAAACAAGGAGATTCGCGCAGAAGTCTGCAAGCCTTGGCAGGATTCTGGGCCCACGTTTTAGCTTTGGCGACCTTTGTCCTGATTCCCGGGATTTTTCGCATGACCTCACGCGCCGCTGCCCAGGAAGCGCCAGCAACGCAGACTAAGGATGCCAGCGGACAGGCGACTCTTAAAGCCACGGTTCGCCAGGTGTTGGTGGATGTGGTGGTAACCGATAATAAAAACCATCCCGTTACCGGCCTACAGCAGGAAGACTTCAGCGTCCTTGAGGACGGGAAGCCACAAAGGATCGTCTATTTCGAAGCCCACCGCCCGCGCGTTGACGCCGTGGCCGCGAAGGCGCCCACTCTTCCCGAGTTGCCTTCAAACACGTTTGCGAACCTTTCTGCAGGGAACAATCAAACCCCTTTGAATGTTCTGCTCTACGATTTGTTGAATACGCGCCTTACGGATCAGCCTTTCGCGCACAAGAAAATCGTCAAATTCCTGCACAACCGTCCAGAGGGGAGCCGTTTCGCCATTTTCGTGCTTGGCGACAGGCTTCATTTGCTGCAAGGGTTCACAGACGATGAAAAACAGCTTGTGACAGCGTTGAATCGAAAGGAGGCCAACCCCCACTCCACGCTTCTCTATCAGTCCTCGAGCGGCCTTTCCGATGCATCCGAACGACTGTCGGAAGCCGCAGGGCCCGCGCACGCTGCAGCTGGCCAGGAGATGGCGGGCCGCTTGCAGAACATGGAAAATTTGACGCGGAGATTCTATCTGCAACGGCGCGTGGAGCAAACCCTGGGCGCCTTCGTGGAAATTGCAAAGTTTCTGAACGGCCTGCCCGGCCGCAAGAATCTGATTTGGCTCTCCGGTTCTTTTCCGGCAAGTCTTTTCCCTACCACGGATAGGTTGGACGTTTTCGGTCCGTCGGCAAATTACACCGCGGATCTGCGTCAGGCATCGGACCTGCTGACGGTTGGTCAGGTAGCCGTCTATCCGGTGGACATCGCCGGCCTGGAGACGGATCCGTCTTTCGATGCGTCCCAATTCTTTCGCTCGCCAGGGGATCTAACTGCAGCACACAGCAACTTCATTCTGGAGATTGGCGCCGAACAGGCCACTATGGATCAAATCGCGGAGGATACCGGGGGGCACGCCTTCTACAACACGAACGGACTGTCTGACGCGATTGCCACGAGCACGGAAGATGGCGCGAGCTACTACACGCTAAGCTATGCGCCAAGCAACACAAAATTTGACGGCCGAGTGCGGAAAATCCATGTTCAACTGGCTCACGCCGGATACCATCTCGCTTACCGCCGCAGCTATCTGGCGGACGACAGCGTGCTGGAGCAGGATGCGGCGGGCGCCGCAATGATAAGGCTGCAAGTGGCGCTGCGTCGGGGCGTGCCCCTCGCCCACGAGCTTCCGTTGGAGGCACACATCAGGCTACAAGGCAGTGCGAAGCGGCCCACGAAGGAAGAGATCGCTCAACTCGCGGAGTTTCCCGCGTTTGCCGGGCGGAAGAAGTGGGACGGCGTTAAGATTCAGCGCTATTCCATCGACTATGCGATTGAAGGATCGCAAATTGCGCTGGAGCCCCTAGAAAACGGACGCGCGCAAGCGAAGTTCGAAATCCTGATCGGCGCATATGATCCGGAAAGCCGCACAATGTTCGGATACCGATCTCCCCTTGAAAGAATGTACCTGGTGAAGAAACCCGAGGAAATACGAAAAGGATCCTTTCATTTGAAGCACGTGGTGGAAATCCCAAGCGAAGCCGCTTGGTTGCGCATAGCTGTGCGCGATGCCGTAGGCGACCACCTCGGCTCGCTGGAGATTCCGCTGCCGCTAACGCCCGACAAGGGAACCGCCAAATAATAGCGCGGCTGACCAATGATGTACCAAGCGACTCCGGGGATTTCTCAAGACTGTAGAGTATTTCCTTGGGCGTCGAAGACTTGGACTTCGCCGAAGAGAGCGGCTTGCGATTCGATTTGCGCGCGGTCGCCAGCGAGGACGATTTGCATGTTGGCGGAGTCGAGATATTTTCGCGCGGTCGCCAGCAACTCTTCGGAAGTAACGGCGCGCACTTTGGCGCGATACGTCTCGAGATAGTCGTCGGGCAATTCGTGCTGCGCCACGGTGGAGAATTGGGTGAGCAAGCCGTCCTGCGTTGCAAGCCCTAGAGAAAAGACGCCGCTTAAATAGTTTTGGGCGTCGGCTAATTCCGACTCCGGCACCGGAAGCGAGCGCAGCTTGTCCAGTTCGTAGAAACTTTCCGTGAGCGATGCCGCCACTACATCATTGCGCACTGCGGCAGAAACGGAAAAATAGCCGTGCTGGCGCAAGGCGCTCACTGCGCTGCGCGGGCTGTAGGTGTAGCCTTTGTCTTCGCGGATGTTCATCACCAATCGCGAATTGAAAGCGCCGCCATACAAAGAGTTCGTCAGGCCGAGCTTGATCCAATCCGGATGCTTCCGCGTGATGGCATGGCATCCTGCAAGAATTTGCGTTTGCACCGCGCCAGGAACGTGCACGAGATACACGCGGCGGCCGCGAGGATTCGCCGGCGTGGCAAACGTTTTTGCAGCGGGCTTGTCGCCGCTCCAGGAGCCGAAAACTTTTTCGATGCTCTTCAGCAATTGCTGAGGCACGAAATCACCGACAAGCAGGAGCAGCGCATTTTGAGGCGTGTAAAATTCGCGGTAGACCGACTCCAAATCCTCGCGCCTGTAGGCCGCGACCTGCGCCTCGCTGGGTGAGACCTGGGCATAAGCGTGGGCACCAAACAAAACTTTACGCAGGCGTTCGCCGGCCAGGAACCCGGGCTGCGTGCGATTCAGTTTTATTTCTTCAAGCTTTTGCCGGCGCTCGCGTTCAAACTCTCCTTCGGGAAAAGAGGCTTCGCGCGCCAGCTCTTGCACCAGATCGAGCAGCGGTTCGGCAAATTCGGACAAGCCGGTAAACGTAATGGCGCTGACGTCCGAGCCGGCTTCCGTGGAAAGATCCGCGCCGATGCGCCGCAAGTCTTCTTCCAGCTGGCGGCTGGCGCGCTTTTGCGTGCCGGTCCGAACAACCGTTGCCGTCATTTCCGCGAGCCCGGGAGCGCGGTCCGCTGCCGCGGCATTGCCCGAGAGGAAGATCAATTGGCCGTGAAACTTTGGAATCGAGTGGGACTCCGCGAGAATCACCTGCAAACCGTTCGACAGTTTTTTCTTGGTGCGCTTCGGCCAGATGACCTCGCGCTCCGGCGCGAGCGGGGGAACGCCTTTTGCCACTTCCACGGCGCGGGAACTCATTACGCGGCCTCCTGAACACCCGCGCCAGCGGGAAGGCCATTCGTGGCCGGAGTCCGAAAGACAATGGCACGCTTTTGGTTGCGCAGATATTTTCTCGCCACTTCGTGAACTTGTTCGGGCGTGACGGCAATAAATCCGTCGAGGATGCTGTTCACGAGCTGCGGCTCGTTGTCGAAGAGAGTGAAACAGGCGAGCAAATGCATCAGGCCGTACTTCGGCATGTAGCCGCCGCGCCCGCTTTCGAGGGTCGCGTAATAATCCGAGCGCCATTTCACCTTGAGCTGCTGCAATTCATCGGGGCTGATTCCCTTCTCCTGGGTTTCGCGGATCACGGCATCAAATGCAGTGAGCGCCGCTTCGCTGGAATGCTCCGGCTTGTGCAGAATTTTCGTGGTCATTTGCGTGGGCCCGTTGTAGCCGAAGAGATCATCGACGCCGCCGTCGGCCTCTACGGCAATTTGTTTTTCTAGGACCAATTCGCGATGAATTCTGCCGGCTCGGCCACCATGCAGCGCTTGATCGAGCAGCGCCATGGCACACCAATCCGCCGTGCGGCGTTTCGGCATCAGGTAACCGACAGCGATGGCGGGAAGCGTGCCAAACTTTTCGCGCACGTTTCCGCGCCGCTCTTCGTTTTGTTCCGGCTCGCTGGGATCGGCGAACGCGGGCGCGGACCCCGTGGGGATGCTGCTGAAATGCTTTTCGGCAAGCGCCATGCCCTCACCCGGTTTCACATCGCCCAAGAGAAGAAGCACAGCATTATTCGGCACGTAATAGGTTTTGAAGAACGCCTGAACGTCGCCGAGGTGAGCGGCGTCAAGGTCGGCGAAGTCACCGTAGAAATTGTGGGCGTTGGCCCAATTGCGGAAAGCAACGGGGGGCATGTCGAGCCAGGGGAATCCTCCGTATGGCTCGTTCATGACGTTGACGCGGACTTCTTCTTTAACCACGTCGCGCTGATTTTTAAGATTCTCGTCGTCCACTTTGAGGGCGCGCATGCGATCCGCTTCAAGCCAAAGCACGCGCTCGAGCGCATTGGAGGGAACAGCTTGGTAGTAATTCGTGACGTCGTAGCTCGTCGAGCCGTTCAGCACGCCGCCGCTGGAGTTGATGAGCTTGATGTGCTGCATCTTGGGCGCATTCGCGGAGCCCTGGAACATCATGTGCTCGAAAAGATGCGCAAAGCCGCTGCGCCCCTGGGGTTCGAGACGGAAACCGATTTTGTAGTACACGCCCACGGTCACTACCGGCGCTGTCGAGTCCGGCGCAACGACCACGTGCAGGCCGTTGGCTAGTTTCTTGTGTTCAATGGCAATTTGCAGTCGGTTCACCCGTGTCCCCCTCGAGCTTTCGCTTTTGGTTTCAACGTAGCAGAAATCTTTTCCAGCTCCGCCGCTGTTCCGGCGACGTCCTGAGCGAGCACGCGAGCGGCCAGGCGGTTTAGAGCTTCGTAGGCAAATGCAACTTCTTCCCGCGACCCGTGCAGCGCGCGCAGGTGCGACTCTACAACCTTATAATCTCCTCTGGCCAGGGGTCCTGTCCATGCAGCGCGCGGGCCTACGCGTTGAAAATTGTCCAGGACCTGGCGCGTCAGCGGCAAAAGAGCGCGCGTGGCCTCACTGCGCGTCATACCGAGCGAAATGAGCATCTGAGTGGCCGCTTCCACCAAGGCGAGAACGTGGCCGGACGCCAGCGCCGCCGCGGCGTGATATAAAACTTTCTTCCCTACGCCAATTTGCACCGGGGATCCGCCAAGCGCTCTTGCGATTTGCCTTGCAGCGCGGACAGCCACGAGATCTCCTTCCACGGCAAACACTTTTCCCACCAAGTCCGGCACCCCAACTCCACTAAACGTCTGCAAGGGATGAATGCTTCCCACGGCCGCGCCGAATTCCTTCACTGGTGCAAGCACGCGCGAATCCTGCGCGCCGCTGGTATGCAGAACGACTCTACCGGGCAATTCTTCCCCGCCTATGCGGGCGAGCTCTCGCGCTACTCCAGAAATAGCATCATCCGGCGTGGAAATCAGGATGATTTGCGACAAAAGAACATGACGCGTAAGGCCGGCATGCGGCTTGCCGGCTCCGATGAATCGAACGGCGCGCCGGGAAGACGCTTCGCTTGTGGTAACAACAACGCCAATCTTCCAATCCAATTCCCGCAAACGGCGCCCAAGCGCACGCCCAACGCGGCCAGCCCCCACGATGGCCAGAGTCTTTTCCATCTCGTGTTAGCATAACCTGAGGGGACGCGGAGACCAATGTTTGGGCAAGTGATTCGTGATTGGAGACTCGTGACTCGTGGAAAAAACTGCTTGTGGCGATGATTGGCTACGGCTTCAACCCTCCTGCCGCACTTCTAAGGTGAAATAAACTGCACATCATCTGGCTTGCACTTTTCGCGGTCGTTGCATTTTTTTGGGTGACGTACGGGTTGCGGGTGGCTTATGGAGCGCTACACCTTCCTTGGGTGAAGGATTTTCCGCCTGCGACAGAGGCAGAATGCCCTCCTGTCTCGATTCTCTTAACAGCGCGTGATGAAGAGGAAAAACTGCCAGCCGCGCTCGCAACGCTCATGGAAATCGATTATCCGGGGCTGGAAGTTGTCGCGGTTGATGATCGTTCAGGGGATGCGACGGGACGAATCCTGGATGAGTTTGCGAAGACACACTCCCGTCTGCGTGTTGTGCACGTGAATCAACTGCCCAAAGGCTGGCTGGGCAAGCCGCATGGCTTGCAAAAGGCGTACGAAGCTTCGTCGGGCGAATGGCTGTTGTTTACCGACGCCGATGTGCGTTTCAGGCCCGATGCACTGCGCCGGGCTGTTTCGCTCGTGAAGGAGCGCAAGCTGGACCACCTGTCGCTCATGGGCGATCTGGATATGGTCGGATTCTGGGAGAAAGTTCTGATTACCTTTTTTGGCGTGGGCTTTCATTTGGGAACGAATCCGGCACAAGTGAGCAATCCGAGATCTTCGCGGTACGTGGGTGTGGGAGCGTTCCAACTAGTGCGGCGTTCGGCTTATGAAGCAAGTGGAACGCATGAGCGGCTGGCCATGGAAGTTGTCGAGGACATGAAACTGGGAAAAATTGTAAAACAAGCGGGGTTTCGTTCCGATTGCGGCGTCGCGCAAGACTTCGTGGCGCTGCGCTGGCACGCGGGAGTGGGCAACCTGGTCCGCGGCGTGACGAAGAATTTCTTTGCTGGGGCAGAGTACGACTTGGGGCGCGTGACGGTGATGTTGGCGGGATTAGTGCTGATGGACATATTGCCGTTTGCCGGTGTTCTGTTCGGTCATGGATGGATTCGGGCAATTAGCGCGATTGCTGTGGTGATTGCGCTGAGTTTTCACGCGGGCGTAGCGTGGGTGATGCGCGTGTCGCCGCTATACGCGGTGACTCATCCCTTCGGAGCGGCGCTGTTCTTCTACATGCTGCTGCGATCCACAGTGGTGACGCTTTGGCAGGGCGGGATTGTGTGGCGGGATACGTTTTACCCGCTGGAGGAGTTAAAGAAAGGAGTGGTTTAGTTCCGCAGACGGAAGATCGCATACCGTACGAGACGCACCCCGTCTTTTTCAAATTCACATTCCAGTTTGAGGCCAAGTCTTTCCATAATTCGAGTGGAGGCCACATTTGCCGGCCTCGCGATGGAAATGATCCGGTCCAGTCCCACACGTTCCAGCGCGTCTCGCAATGCAACTCGCGCAGCCTCGGTCGCGAGGCCACGACCCCAATACGGGCGTGCAAGCCACCAGCCGATTTCCGGATCCAGCGACTCACCCCAAAAACCCACGCCGCAGAAACCGATCATTTCTTGAGCGGGCTTTAGGAGCAGCTTCCATCGGCAGAAGCCTCGTTCAGAAAACAGCTCCACCTGGCGATTCACGAACGACTGGATGCGCTCGTCGGTCCATGGCAAGCCGCCGGTGATGTAGCGCATGACTTCCGCGTCGGTGGCGATGGGGCGAAATGCGAGCCAATCTGACGCTTGCCAGGTGCTGAGAATGAGCCGATCCGTTTCGAGGATGACGGCTGCGCTGGAGGAATCGGATGGCACGGACGGGCTACGAGCCTGCTGTTCGAGAATTCTGTTCGACGGGATCCGGCCCGGGATCGGACTGGCGGGAAAAGAGCCCCGCCATATCCCTTTGCTTCAGGCTGCGGATGCGGTCGCGGAGCTGGGCGGCACGTTCGAATTCGAATTTCTTGGCGGCTTCACGCATTTGCTTTTCGAGCTGCTGGAGCAATTCAGCAAGTTGTTGTTCGTTTTTGACTCCGGCAGCCGCGGCGTCAAGAGTCTTGTCGTCCAAGGGGACAGAAATATAGTCGGCTTCGACGATGCGGGCGAGCTCCATATCCACGGACTTTACGATGGACATCGGCGTGATGTTGTTCTCTTTATTGAAAGCCACTTGCTTGGCGCGGCGGCGATTGGTTTCGTCGATGGCCTGATTCATGGAGTCAGTGCGGCGGTCGGCATAGAGAATGGCGCGGCCTTCGATATGGCGGGCGCAACGGCCGATGGTCTGAATCAGCGAAGTGGCGCTGCGGAGATAGCCTTCCTTGTCGGCGTCGAGAATGGCCACGAGCGAGACTTCGGGTAAGTCGAGCCCTTCTCGAAGCAAGTTGATTCCGATGAGCACGTCGAATTCGCCGCGGCGCAAATCGCGAAGAATCTTGATGCGGTCCAGCGTTTCCACTTCAGAGTGCAGATAGCGGCAGCGGACGCCGACCTCGGTGAAATATTCCGACAGGTCTTCGGCCATACGCTTGGTCAGAGTGGTAACCAGCACGCGCTCACTTTTCTCCGCACGAACGCGAATCTGTTCAAGCAGATCGTCCACCTGGCCTTTTACGGGGCGGATCTCGACTTCGGGATCCACGAGGCCGGTGGGGCGAATGACTTGCTCGACGACAACTCCGCCCGCGCGTGTAAGTTCGTAGGGACCCGGCGTCGCGGACACATAGACGACCTGGTTCATGCGGTGCTCGAATTCCTCGAAGGTTAGCGGGCGATTATCGAGGGCGGAGGGCATGCGGAAGCCGTAATCGACGAGCGTTTGTTTGCGCGAGCGGTCACCGTGAAACATGCCGCGCACCTGGGGAACTGTCTGGTGGGATTCGTCAATGAAGAGCAGATAGTCCTGGGGGACGTAATCGAGAAGAGTTGGCGGAGCTTCGCCGGGCAAACGGCCACTGAGATGCCGGGAATAATTCTCGATGCCGTGGCAATAGCCGATGGTGCGCATCATTTCGATGTCGAACAGCGTGCGTTGCACGACGCGCTGGGCTTCGACAAATTTTCCCTGCTTCTCGAGTTCCTTTTTCCACCACTCGAGCTCTTCCTGAATGCCGACGATAGCGCGGTCGCGCTGGTCCTGCGGCATGACGTAATGGGTTTTAGGGTAGATGGGAACGCGGGACAGGTCTTCGTTGCCCGCACGAACTTCGCCGGTGAGAGGATCGATCTGCCGAAGAGTGTCAATCTGATCGCCCCACATTTCGATGCGGTAGCCTTGATCTTCGTAAGTGGGATAAATTTCAATCATGTCGCCGCGAACGCGGAAGGTGCCGCGACGCAGGTCTTCGCTGCGCTCGTATTGAATGTCCACGAAACGGCGGAGGAGCGCCTCTCGCGAAGTCTGGTGGCCCTTTTCCAGCATGACCAGCATTCCGTAATAGGCTTCGGGCGAACCGAGGCCGTAGATGCAGGAAACAGAAGCAACGATGATGACGTCGCGGCGCTCGAAGAGCGAACGCGTGGCGCTCATGCGCAGCTTGTCGAGCTCGTCGTTGATGGTGGCTTCCTTGTCGATATAAAGATCGGCGGATGGAACGTAGGCTTCCGGCTGATAGTAATCGTAGTAGCTAACGAAATATTCGACGGCGTTTTCCGGGAAAAACGATTTGAATTCGTGATAAAGCTGCGCGGCGAGCGTTTTGTTGTGCGCAAGGACAAGTGCGGGGCGATTGGATTGCTCGATGAGCTTAGCCATCGTAAATGTTTTGCCGGAACCAGTGACGCCGAGGAGCACCTGATGCTGTTCGCCGGACTCGACGCTGTTGAAAAGCTGGTCGATGGCGGCAGGCTGATCGCCGCGAGGCTGGTAGTTGCAGTGCAACTTGAATTTCATCGAGGGCGTCTCCTGCCGGTTCGCCGGGCTTGGCAGAAACTTTCATTATACTCGCTAACGCAAGCCAATGGTTTTAGCAAGGCAGAACCTCAGGGGCTAAAGCCGAGCTTCCCGGCCGGTTTCTCGGCACGGCTGAAGCCGCGCGTTGACAAAAACGATTTATACAATGGCTCGCTGTCTAAATTTGAATTTGGCTAGTGCGGCGACGGCGCTTGCGGAACTTGCGTCAGAAGCAAGACTTCCAGCTGGCTTTTGGCGTCCACGTTGTAGCGCACGGCGTTGGAGCCATCGGCTTTGGCGACGACGACGTCCATTTGCTGAGTGGCATCTTCGGTGGCGCGCACGACGAGACCTGTTGTGAGCGAAATGTAGGTAATGGTTTCGTTGGAGCCCTTGGCGGCGCCCATGGTTTTCAACTGGTGGAGCTTGAAGTCTTCGGGAGTGGCATCCTTGGGCGAGGATTTTTGCACGAGTTTCGCGGTGGTGAGAAGTACAGCGCAATTGTCAGCCGCTGCATTCGCGGGGGTAACTTCCCCGGTAGTGGAGAGCTGCGCCGGAGCGCAAGGTTCGTCGCGAACGTAAGAGGAATCACGCGCCCAGCTCAGCGAAGCGATCGGAGATGGAGCCTGCTCGGGCCGCTCGATTTTCCACTTGCCGCCGATTTTTGCGCTTGGCGAGGGAAGCGCCCAAGCCGTAGCAAACCGGGCGAGCCATTCCTGCCAGACTTGCCGCTGATCGGGAGACAGCGCGTCGAGGCCGGTGATTTTTTCCGCGAAGCCATCGGGAGAAATGGTGAACTCGACGGGCTTTCCATCTGGTTTGAGAGGAAGCTGGCCTGATTCTTGTTTCTGGACGGCGTTTTTCGACGGCGGCTCGCCAGTATCGTTCCCAAGAAACTCGCTTCGTGCATGAACGGCCAGCCGGCCGCCCGTTTGTTGCACATCCAAGATTTGTATGCGCAACAACGCTCGTGTGTCGCCCTGCGAGGCCGTGGGCGCCAGAGGGATGACGAGGGTGCTTTCAGTCTTGACGTTTTTGTTGCTGCGGAAGCGGACGAGATACGTAAAGGTCTGGCCGGGCTGCAACTTTGGCAAGAGACTGGCGCGTTGATCCCGCGAAGGCGCGAGGGAGCCGAGAGAAAGAAACGTGCTTACCGCGATAACGAGTTTACGTTTCATCGGATAGTGGACGGCATCCTTGCGCACACGAGGCGAAGAATTCTT
>Ga0075426_10002435_pt1 | contig 13317 bp, 9 predicted proteins | sample SoiMethybrSBSTD5_FD_75304 | JGI IMG/M metagenome (GOLD analysis project Ga0075426, IMG submission 75304) | Bulk soil microbial communities from a Populus tree surrounding site in Tennessee, USA - Soil MetaG P. TD hybrid SBSTD5 | ecosystem: Environmental > Terrestrial > Soil > Tree plantation... | reverse complement strand
CTCAACCCACCCTCCGCAGCTTGCGGCGACCTGATTACGCGCCATAGAGGGCGCTGACCACCCAATAGGCAACGGCGAACCCGACCACCACGCCGAGCAGCCCCAGCATGAGCACATAGCGCACATTGTGGCCCGTCACGCCCTGCCGCACCGCGGTCTTGCTGATCTCGGGCGCCTGCGACGCGTCAGTGCCGACTGGTCGATTCATGTCCATCGCGATGCCCTCTGTGAACGGAACCGAGTTGCTGCCAACTCCTCGCAGTCGAGAACCCGCGGATGCGCGGTGCGGTTCCGTGGTGATGGCAGCGGGTTCCAGGAACCCCCTCTGCGCTCGGCCGTTGGATTCCTACATCCATTCGTCCGCAAGCCGTGGAGGGAGCATGTCCGCGCCCGATCGCCCAATTCCGCGCACTGGCTCCAGCCGCAGAGAGTTCTTGATGGCCGGCGCATCAACGGTCGCGGCGCCGGCCCTTGCGCAAACGGCTGCGGCACAGGCGCCGCCGCTCCAGCGCGTCGATCCGCGCACGCCGCTCAGCGTGCGCCTGACGATCAACGGCCATGAACGGCACGTGCCGCTCGACGCGCGCACGACGCTGCTCGACGCATTGCGCGACCATCTGGCCCTCACCGGCACCAAGAAGGGTTGCGACCACGGCCAGTGCGGCGCCTGCACGGTGCTGCTCGACGGCCGCCGCGTCCTGTCCTGCCTCACCCTCGCCGCCTCGGCGCAGGGCCGCGACGTGACCACGATCGAAGGACTCGCGAAATCGGGCGGGGAGCTTCATCCGATGCAGCAGGCCTTCATCGACAATGACGCATTCCAGTGCGGCTACTGCACGCCGGGCCAGATCCTGTCCGCGGTCGCCTGCGTCAACGAGGGACACGCCAGCAGCGATGCCGACATCCGCGAGTATATGAGCGGCAATCTCTGCCGCTGCGCCGCCTATCCGAACATCGTCGCGGCGGTCAATCAGGCCAAGCTGGTCATGAAAACCGCGATGAGGGATTAGGGCACGACCAGACGAGGAACGACATGCATCCGTTCGTGTTCGAACGCGTGGACGCGCCCGCCAGCGCGATCCGGCTGGCTGCCGACGGGCGCGCCGACTCCGCGCTCGCAAACCCGGCGCAATATCTCGCCGGCGGAACCACCCTCCTCGACCTGATGAAGCTCGAGGTGATGCGGCCCGCCAGGGTCATCGACATCAATGGCTTCGATGACACGGCGATCGGGAATGTGGTGGCGACCCGCGACGGCATCCGCCTGGGCGCGCTCGTGCGCATGGCGGAGGCGGCGGAGAACCCGATGGTGCGCCGCGAGTGCCCAATGATCGCGCAGTCGCTCAAGCTCGCCGCGAGCCAACAGCTCCGCAATATGGCGAGCCTCGGCGGCAACGTGCTCCAGCGCACCCGCTGTCCCTATTTCCGCGACGTGACGTATGCGGCCTGCAACAAGCGCCGTCCCGGCACTGGCTGCGCCGCAATGAACGGGTTCAATCGCGAGCATGCCGTGCTCGGCACCAGTGGGCGCTGTATCGCGACCTATCCAGGGGATTTCGCTCAGGCGCTGATCGCGCTCGACGCCACCGTCGAGACCATGGGCGCGCAGGGCGGCCGGCTCATTCCCTTCGCGGCCCTGCATCGGCCGCCGGCAGAGCGGCCCGACGTCGAGACGGTCCTCCAGCCGGGCGAGTTGATCACCGCCTTCGAGGTGCCGCTCGCGCCGTGGATGCGGCGTTCGCTCTATCTCAAAGTGCGCGACCGCGAGTCCTATGAGTTCGCCCTCGCCTCCGCCGCGGTCGCGCTCGACCTGCGGGACGGCACGGTGGCCCAGGCGCGCATCGCGCTCGGCGGCGTCGCAACGGTGCCGTGGCGCGCGACCGCGGCCGAGGACGCGTTGCGCGGCCAGCGGATCGACGACCGCAGCGTCACGGCGGCTGCCGAGGCCGCCTTCGCGTCGGCGCGCGGCCGCGAGCACAACACGTTCAAGATCGCGCTCGGCAAGCGCACGCTCGCGCGCGCGCTCAACGAAGCCGCCAGCATGGCGATCTGAACGCGAGCCTCAACCGGCAAGGACGTGGAGACTGGTCATGGCAAGCGCTGCCGCACCCGCCCCGAAGGCCAACATGGGCGAGCCCGCGCCGCGCCTCGACGCGCGGCTGAAGGTGACCGGAGAGGCCCGATATCCAGCGGACGTCGCGCTCGACAACCCGGCCTTCGCGGTGCTGGTGACGAGCAGCATCGCCAAGGGCCGGCTGACCGGGCTCCGGCTCGATGCCGCCCGCGCGGTGCCCGGTGTGCTCGACATCCTCACGTCTGAGAACACCGGCGAGCTCAAGCAGCTCAAATTCCAGCAGGCCGGCTCGGCCACCTCGATCCAGTCGCTCGGCCCCGACATCATGCATGACGGCCAGATCATCGCCATCGTGATCGCCGACACATTCGAGGCGGCCCAGGAGGCTGCCCACAAGGTCGAGGCGAGCTACGCGCCTGCGGCCGCGAGCGCGACCTTCGATTCACCGGGCGTCACCGCAGAGGATGCCACCAAGGTCTCGGCGCAGCACAAGAAGGTGCCCAATGCCGGCGACGCCGAGGGGGCGCTCGCCGGCGCCGCCGTCACGGTCGATGTCGAATACGCCACCCCGACCCAGCACCACAATCCCATCGAGCTGTTCGCGACCAGCTGCGTATGGCGCGACGACAGGCTCACGGTCTACGAGCCGAGCCAGTTCGTCTTTGGCTTGCGCAACGGCGTCGCGCAGCGGTTCGGCATCGACCGCGAGAAGGTGCGCGTGGTGAGCCAATATGTGGGCGGCGCCTTCGGCTCGAAGGGCGGCATGACGCCACGCACGGCGCTCATCGCGCTCGCCGCCAAGCGGCTCAACCGGCCCGTCAAGCTGGTCGTGACACGGGCCCAGGGTTTCACCACTGCGACCTACCGGGCCGAGACGCGCCATCACATCCGGTTGGGCGCCCAGCGCGATGGGAAGCTCGTCGGGTATAGCCACGAAGGCTGGGAGGTGAGCTCGCGCCCCGACCCATACGTCGTCGCCGGCGTCGAGGACAGCGCCCGCCTCTACGCCTATGGAGCGATCAAGACGCGGGTCAACGTCGTGCATGCCGACCGCAACACGCCGGGCTACATGCGCTCGCCGCCGGTCGTGCCTTATATCTATGCGATCGAGAGCGCGATGGACGAGCTCGCCTGGAAGCTCGGCATGGATCCGATCGAGCTCCGCCGCATCAACGACACGCAGACCGATCCGGTTGACGGCAAACCCTATTCGAGCCGCTCGCTGATGACGTGCTACGACGAGGCGGCGCGCGCCTTCGGCTGGAACAATCGCGAGCTGCGCACCGGCAGCATGCGCGAAGGCGAATGGCTCATCGGCTGGGGCTGCGCCACCGCGCTCTATCCGACCCACATCGGCACCGCAGCGGCCCGCGTGCGGCTGATGGCGAACGGCGAGGTGCGGGTGCAGACGGCGGCGCACGAGATCGGCAACGGCGCATACACGGTGATCGGCCAAGCCGCCGCCGAGCAACTTGGCGTCCCGCTGGGTCAGGTCACCGTCGAGCTCGGGGACACCGAGCTGCCCCCGGCGCCGGTCGCCGGCGGCTCGCGCACCACCGCGAGCTGCTGCTCGGCCGTGATCAAGGCGTGCGATGCCATCCGGGCGAAGCTGTTCCGCGCCGCAGCCACCGCAAACGAGGGGCCGCTCGGCGGCCACGACATCGCCGAGCTTGCGTTGGCAAACGGCAAGGTGATCGCACCCGGCGGAGCCGGCGAGCCGCTTGCCGACGTGTTCCGGCGGCTGGGCGCGAACGCGATCGAGGAATATGCGGAATTCGTGCCGCATGGCCTCAAGCCGGAAACGATCGCCAACCTCTATGCCGGAACCAGCGCCGCCACCGGCGGCGGCGAAGGCGAGAAAACCATGTATGCGATGGGCGCCGAGCTGGTCGAGGTGCGCGTCAACGCGCTGACCCGTGAAATCCGCGTGCCGCGCATCGTCGGCGCCTTCGCGGCGGGCCATCTCATGAACACGCGCACCACTCGCAGCCAGCTCATGGGCGGCATGATCTGGGGCATCAGCTCGGCGCTGCACGAGGCGACCGAGATTGACCGAGAGCGCGCGCGCTACGTCAACGACAACCTATCGGACTACCGGGTGCCGGTGAATGCCGATGTCGCAGACGTTGAAGTCCTCCTCGTTCCGGAGGAAGATCGCTACGTTAATCCGGCCGGCGTCAAAGGCCTCGGCGAGCTCGCCAATGTCGGGACGGCGGCGGCGGTCGCCAACGCGGTCTACCATGCGACTGGCATTCGCGTCCGAGCGCTGCCGATCCGCATCGAGAAACTGCTGAGTGCATGAGATCGTCCGCGCGGCGTGGGATTAGTGTCCCGAATTTCGGGTTCGCCGCACTCACGCTGTGACGGAGATCATGACCGTGCCGACGCCCATACCTGCGCCGCTCGCCTGCACCTGCGCGATCGCGGGCGGCGGGCCAGCCGGGATAATGGCCGGCTTTCTTCTGGCTCGCGCCGGCGTCGACGTGATCGTGCTGGAGAAGCACGCGGATTTCTTCCGTGATTTCCGCGGCGATACCATCCATCCCTCGACCATGGATGTGCTCGGCGAGCTCGGGCTGCTCGCGGCGTTCTTGCAGGTCCCGCACCAGGAGATCCGCTATGCCGAAGGCGAGATCGGCGACGAGCGCTTCCGCATGGCCGACCTCAGCCACCTGCCGACGCGATGCAAGTTCATCGCCCTGATGCCACAATGGGATTTTCTCAATTTTCTCGCGACGGAAGGCAACAAACTGCCGACGTTCCGCCTGATGATGCGCACGGAGGCGACCGATCTTCTGCGCGACGGCGGGCGGACCGTCGGGATGGTCGCCGAGGGCCCTGACGGCCGGATCGAGATCCGCGCCGATCTGGTGATCGGAGCGGACGGGCGCCATTCTGGCTTGCGCGAACGCGCGGGTCTCAAAATCGAGGACAAGGGTGCGCCGATGGACGTGCTCTGGTTCAGGCTCGGCCGCCGCGCCGACGACCAGCATGCGGTGCTCGGCCGGATCGCCGAGGGACAGCTCATGGTCATGCTCGACCGCGGCGATTACTGGCAATGCGCGCTCGTCATCCGCAAGGGCACCGCCGAGGCGGTGATGCGCGAGGGGCTTGCCGCCTTTCGGGCCCGGGTCGCGCGGCTCGCCAAGCGGCCGAACGCCGACGAGATCAAGAGCCTCGACGAGGTGAAGCTGCTCAGCGTCGCCGTCGATCGCCTGGCAGAATGGTGCCGGCCCGGTCTGCTGTTCATCGGCGACGCCGCGCATGCCATGTCGCCGATCGGCGGCGTCGGCATCAATCTCGCGATCCAGGATGCCGTTGCCGCGGCGAATATCCTTGCCGAGCCGCTGCGCCGGCGCCAAGTGACGCTCGACGACCTACGCCGCGTGCAGAAGCGGCGGACATTCCCGACCTGGGCCACCCAGGCGTTGCAAGTCGCGATCCAGAATCGCGTGATCGATCCGCTGCTCACCAGCGGCAAGACCCCGAAGATGCCCGCGGCACTGCGCCTCGCCCAGCGCTGGCCATACCTGCAACGCATCCCGGCCCGCCTGCTCGGCATGGGATTCCGTCCGGAGCATGTGCGCACGCCGCCGGTCAGCTCGCCACGAAAACCACCGTGACCGGCGATTTGTCGAACACGCCGGCGGCCGTCTCGCCGAAGAAAAGCTTGTCGCCAGGGCGCCGGCTGACACCCATGATGACGATGTTGTGGCCGCGGCGCTTGACTTCGGCGACCACCGCATCGTCCGCAGCAACCTCGGAGCGGACCGCGGTCGCGACGCGCTGGTCGTACTGGTCCGCCATCTCGACGACCTCCTTGAGGATCGCCTGCTCGTATCGCCGCCCGCGCGCGCCCCGACGCTGCTGGCCGCTGCGCGGCGTGACGTAGAGCGCGGTGATCGGTGCCTTCACGACACGCGCGACCGCGATGGCGACCTCGGCGGCGCGGCGCGATACCTCGGTGCCGCTGACGGGCACGAGAATGTCGAGCGGGCTTTGCTCGGGCTTCTCGAGATGGACGCCCTTCGCGTCGACGATCGCCATCGGCCCCTCGAAGGCGGCAGCGATGCGGTCGACGTCGCGATGAAATCCGCCGTCCTTCGCACGCATCTTCTCGATGCCGACGAACAAAATGTCGTAGCCCTTCTCAGCCTCCTTGGCGACAGCCTCGGGGATCGGCGCTTCGACCGGCCGGACAATGACGTCGACCTTGGCGGGCTCCTCCTCCTCCGCCGCCGCTTTCTTGCTGTCCTCGGCGGTAGCCTCGACGGCGCGCCCGGCCTCGCGCGCGACGACCTTGTCGGCGGACGTCGTCTCGGCCTTTTGTTCATCGACTTGTTCTTCGGCCGCCTTGCCGGCGGCCTCGGTGACCGGCAGCACCGTCGTCGGAAGGCCGCGCTGGCCGGCGAGCAGCCCGGCGAGCCGCGACGTGAAGCGCCCGTTCGTGCTGTGGTCCACCGCGAGCAGGAGCCGTTCCAGGTTGGGAACGAAGCCCCGCGCCTCGATCTCCTCGCGCTCGAGCCGCTCCTTTTCGGCCCGGCGCATGGGCACCCGCGCCAGCGCCCATCGCAGCATCGGCGGCATGGCCATGGTGGTGCAGATCGCCATGGCGACGATCATGCTGAACAGCGTTCGGCTCAGCGCGCCGGTGGAGAGGCCGATGGTGGCGACGATCACCTCGGTCGAGCCGCGCGCATTCATGCCGCAGGCGAGCGCCAATGCCTCGCGGAAATTGAGCCCGCCGAGCTTTCCGCCAAGAAACGCGCCGGCGAACTTGCCGATGCTCGCGATGGCGATCAGCGCCAAGGCGAGAATGAGAAGCGTGCGGTCAGCCAGGATAGTGAGATCGGCGCTCAGGCCCGCCAGGCCGAAGAAAACCGGCATGAAGAACGCGGTGATCAGCCCGCGCAGCTGCTCGTCGATGTGGCGCGTCAGGATCGGTGACTCACCGATGAGGATGCCGGACACGAAGGCACCGAGCACCGTGTGAACGCCGAGCAGGTGCGTGATCATCGCCATCACGCCCATGATGACCAGGATCGCGGTGATTACCGCGAACTCGCTGACGAAGGTGTCGTTGACCCAGCGGATCGCCAGGAAGACAGCGCGGCGGCCGAGGGTGAGGCTGGCGGCCAGGAAGACCGCGGTTCCGATCAGGCTCTTGGCGACGCTTGGGACGTCCACATGGCCGGCCTGGGCAAGGCTCAACGTCACCGCGATGATGATCCAGCCGATCGTGTCCTCCATGATGGCGGAGGAGACGATCACCTGGCCGAGGTCGCGGCGGGTGAAGCCGAGCTCGCGCACGATGGCGGCGACGATCTTGATCGAGGAGATCGAGAGCGCGGTGCCGAGAAAGAGCGAGGTCAGGAGCCGCTGGTCCGGCCTCGGCAACAGCGCGTCGGGCAAGAGCTCACCGAGCGCCACGCCGCACGCGAACGGGATCGCGACGCCGGCAATCGACACGGAAACCGCCGTCTTCCCGACCTTGCGGACCAGCTTGAGGTCGGTCTCCATTCCGGTCAGCAGGAGCAGCAACAGGATGCCGTACTGCGAGATGCCCTCGAGCATGCTCTTCTGCACGCCCGAATCCGGAAAGATCGTGTGCTGCAGCCCGGGTGCGAGCGTACCGAGCACTGTCGGACCGAGCAGCAGGCCGGCGAGCAGCTGGCCCATGACGGCCGGCTGGCCAACCCGCTGCATCAGCTCGCCGAGCAGGCGCCCGACGAGCATGAGAATGACGAGCTGGCCGAGAAACAGCGCTTCCGAGGGCACGCTGCCGCCCTCGGCGGCAAGGGCGCGGCCGCCCAACAGCATGAGCAGCGCGGCGGCGCAAATCCACACGGGGCCGCGCGGCATCGATCGCAAGCCAGAAGCCATAATGCTGTTCATGAAGAAACCCGCCCCATGTCAAATCGCGGGGGCGGCTTTGGTTCCAGGATACCGCCGCAAGCGCGGATATCTCATCCGCGTCGGCGCAAGGTCTCGAGGTCCGGCAGCTTTTGGCGCACCCGGCCGATGTCGCGCCACGGGTCCTGCTTGAGGCCCTGAAGCCGCTTGAGGATGTTGAGCACCGTGTACTGATTGGCGGCGCTGGTCCGGCCGAGCTCCTGCCACGACACGGGCGCGGAGACCGGGGCGCCGGCGCGCGCCCGGGTCGAATAGGCCGCGACCGAGGTCTGCTCGACGGAGTTGCGCAGATAATCGACGAAGATCTTTCCCTTGCGGATCGCCTTGGTCATCTTGGCGACGTAGCGACCGGGATCGTCGGCTGCCATTGCGTAGGCAAAGGCCTGCACGAAGGTCTTTGTCGTGTCCCAGTCGGTGGGCGCGATCGGCACGACCACATGCAGGCCCTTGCCGCCCGACAATTTGACGAAGCTCTCGAGGTGGACCGCAGACAGCCGCGCGCGCACGTCCTGGGCGGCCGCGACGATGTTGGACCAGGCGAGGTCCTCGCCCGGATCGAGATCGAAGATGATCCGATCGCACAGGTCGAGACGATCGATCACCGAGCCGCGCACGTGCACCTCGAGCACGCCCGCCTGCACCAGAGAGAGCAGCCCCTCGATGCCGTCGACGGCGATGATCTGGCGCCTGTTGCTGTCGATCACCGTGCGCAGGTTCTTCTCGGTCAGGCCGGCCGAGGCATGTTTCTGGAAGAAGCATTGTCCCTTCGTGCCCTCGGGGCAGCGCACCAGCGCCAGAGGGCGGCCCGCTACCTGCGGCGCCATCCACTCCCAAACGTCGCGATAATAATCGGCGAGATCCTGCTTTGTGATGCCGACATCGGTCCAGTAGACGCGGTCCGGATGGGTGAAGCGAATGTCGGTGTCGTCCCACGGCTTGGCCGGCGGATGCGCGGCCGGCCGCGGCGCGGACTTCGCGGCCGCGCGTTTCGCCACCGGCCGCGAGCGCTTGGTGGCGGCGCGCGCCGCATGGGCGGCTGCTTTCGACGCCTTCGACTTGGCAGGCGATGATCCCGAGGACGAGTTGGATGACGCGCGGCCTGGCATGGGGAGCTCCCGGACGACTTCGGCGGCGGGCTTGTCTTCCCGCACGCCCTTGAATGCAGCCTGACGGACGAGACCATCACCCGTCCAGCCGCGGAAATGCGATTCGATCACCAGTTCCGGCCGCACCCAGCGAATATCACGGCGCCGCGTGATCGCGGGCAGGCGATCGAATGCAGGCTTGGCGATTTGCAGCGGATGCAGTCGATTCCAGAGATCGCGCGCCTGCTCGTGCGTGTAGCCGGTGCCCATGCGGCCGGCGTAGACGAGCCGGCCTTTGTCATAATAGCCGAGCGCGAGCGCCCCGATGGCGCGCGGCAGCGCAGTGGACGGCGTGTAGCCGCCGACCACGAATTCCTGCGCATTGGCGCATTTCGCCTTGATGAAGCTGTCGCTGCGGCCCGAGCGATATGGCGCGTCGCCGCGCTTGGAGACGATGCCCTCGAGGCCCATGTTGCAGGCGCGCTGCAGGACCACCGATCCGGAGGTCGCGAAATGCTCGCTGTAGCGCACCGCATCGTTCGACGTCACGCGGTCCAGCAGCGTCTTGAGCGCCGCCTTGCGCTCGATCAGCGGACGGCCGGTGAGATCGCGGCCATCGAGATGCAGGAGATCGAAAACGTAGTAGACGAACCGCTGGCGATCCCCGTTCTTCAACGCCTCCTGGAGCGCCGAAAAGCTCGACACGCCGCTTTCGTCCTCCACGACGATTTCGCCGTCGAGGACCGCCGTCGCCGGCCAGCGCGCAAGCGCGTCCGCCACATTGGGGAATTTTTCCGTCCAGTCGAGACCCTTGCGGGTCAGCAGGCGAACGTCACCGTCATCAACCTGGGCCTGGATCCGGTAGCCGTCGAACTTGATCTCGTGCACCCATCCGGGACCCTCGGGCGCACGGTCGCGCAGGGTCGCGAGCGATGGCGGAATGAAGTCCGGCATTGGCAAAGGCCCGGCCTTGCGCTTCTTCGCCTTGCTGGTCTTCTCCTTCTTCGCGCCGCGCGCCTTGGCGGGCTGACGCGGCCGCGCGCTGCGGGCGGATTGTGGCTTGCGCGCGGAGGCGCTGCGCGTCTTTGCGGCCGCCGCAACGGTCCTGGGCCTCGCGTCCGCGCGGTTCGACTGCCACACCCGGCCCTTGGCCTTAGCGATCTCGTCGATCGAGCGGCCGCTGACCACCGAATTGGGCGCCTCTTCCAGGATATCGGGCTCGCGCTCATCGCGCGCCGCATCGTCACGCGCCTTGATCAGCAGCCAGTTGTCGCGTTTTTCGCCCGGGCGCCCGCGCATGCGCACGAGATGCCAGGCGCCGTGCAGCTTCTTTCCGTCGAGGGTAAAATCCAGCCGCCCCTTCTCGAGTCCCTTCCCGGGATCGCCCTCGGGATGCCAGGTGCCGCGGTCCCAGATCATGACGGTCCCGCCGCCGTATTGGCCCTGTGGGATTGTGCCCTCGAAGGTGTTGTACTCGACCGGATGGTCCTCGACCTGGACGGCGAGCCGTTTCTCGCCCGGCACCAGGCTTGGGCCGCGGGTCACCGCCCAGCTCTTCATCACCCCGTCGTGCTCCAGCCGCAGGTCATAGTGCAGCCGGCTGGCGGCATGCTTCTGGATGACGAAGCGGCTGCCCTTGGCTCGCGCGCGCTTGCCGCGCGGCTCCGGCGTCGCATCAAATTTCCGTTTGGCATGATAGGGTTGCAGGCTCATGCGAACGCTCCGACTTCACCCATGACCAACAGCCGGGCGAGGCGTCAGGTTCCCGTTTCGGCGGGCCTGCTCTGCCGCCGGCTGCCTTGACGGCGATATCATCCGGGGCGAGATTCATCCTTTCAATGAAAGACAACAAAGGGCGGGGCCGTCGCAACGCCCACGGGAGGAGCCCCATGTCGAAGCGACGTCAATCCGTTGACGCGAGCCGCCGCAATTTCCTCAAGGGCGCAACCCTGGCTGGCGCCGCCACTCTGACCGCGCCGGCAGTGACCCAGGCGCAGGTCGCCGCCCCTCGTGCCAACCTCAAGGCGCTCCCGCCCGGGCCGCGGCAGATCGCGGTCGAGACCACGCCGCCCACCAAGGACCCGGTCAACCAGAGCAGCAGCGGCGGCGACTTCATGGTCGACGTGATGAAGACGCTGGACATCGAATACCTGGCGATGAATTGCGCGTCGAGCTTCCGCGGCCTGCACGAGGCGGTGCTCAACCACGGCAACAACGTCAAGCCCGAGATCATCACCTGCCCGCACGAGGAGATCGCGGTGCACATGGGGCAAGGCTACGCCAAGATGAACGAGGGCAAGCCTCTCGCCATGATCTGCCACGGCGTGGTCGGGCTGCAGCACGCCACCATGGCGATGTACAACGCCTGGTGCGACCGCGTGCCGGTCATCTGCATGGGCGGCAACATCATGGAGGCGAACAAGCGCGCGCCCGGCGCCGAATGGGTGCACTCGGGCGTCGACATCAACGCGATCACGCGCGACTTCACCAAGTGGGACGATCAGCCGACCTCGCTCCAGCATTTCGCCGAGTCGATGGTGCGCGCCTACAAGATCGCCACCACGCCGCCGATGGGACCGGTGATGATGGCGCTCGACGCCGAGTTGCAGGAGAACCCGATCGCCGACGGCGAGACCCTGCGCATCCCGAAGCTCGCCAAGGTGGTCCCGCCGCAGGGCGATGCGGCCGCGCTCACCGAGGCGGCAAAACTGCTCGTCGCGGCGGAGAATCCGGTGATCGTCTGCGACCGCGTAGCGCGCACCCATGCCGGCATGGGCCGCCTGGTCGAGCTTGCCGAAGCGCTGCAATGCCCGGTGATCGATGTGTGGGGGCGGATGAACTTCCCGTCCCGTCACCCGCTCAACCAGACGTTCCGGCGCGGCCCGCTGCTCGGCCAGGCCGACGTGATCCTGGCGATCGAGGTGAACGACCTGTGGGGCGTGCTCAACAATTTCAGCGATCGCATCGTGCGGACGTCACGTCCGGCGATCAAGCCGGGCACCAAGACCATTACGCTCGGCGTGCGCGACCTCTACCTGAAGGGCAATTACCAGGACTTCGGCCGCTACCAGGACGCCGACCTCGCGATCGCGGGGGATGGCGAGGCGTCGCTGCCGGCGCTGACCGAGGCGGTGAAGCGGCTCGTCGACGACGGCCGCAGGTCCGCCTACGAGCAGCGCGGCAAGAAGCTCGCCGTCGCGCATCAAGCGACGGTCGATCGGGCCAAATCGGACGCCACGCTGGGCTGGGGCTCGAGCCCGATCACCACGGCCCGCATGTGCGCGGAGGTCTATGCGCAGATCAAGGACGAGGACTGGTCCCTGGTCGGCAACACGATCCGCAACTCCTGGCCGCACCGCCTTTGGAAGTTCGAGAAGCCCTACAGCTGGAACGGCGTCTCGGGCGGCGCCGGCGTCGGCTACAACGCGCCCTCCTCGCTCGGCGCGGCGCTCGCCAACAAGAAGCACGGACGGCTCACCGTCACGTTCAACGGCGATGGCGACCTCATGTTCGTGCCGAGCACCCTGTGGACGGCGGCGCACCACCGCATCCCCATCCTCTACATCGTGCAGAACAACCGCGCCTATCACCAGGAATACATGTACCTGCAGGCGATGGCGGCGCGACACGGCCGCGGCATCGAGAACACCGCGATCGGCACCACCATCACGGACCCAAACGTGGATTATGCGACGGTCGCGCGCGGTTTCGGCGTGCATGGCGAGGGGCCGATCACCGATCCGAATGATCTCGGCCCGGCGCTCAAGCGCGCGATCGCGGCGGTGAAGAGTGGCCAGCCGGCGCTGGTCGATGTCGTCAGCGAGCAGCGCTGAGGAGGCGCCGATGAGCCGTATTCCGTCGTTCCTCGCCGGCGCCGTCCTCGCGTGCGGCGCCCTCGCCCTCCCGGCCGCCGCGCAGGATGCGCCGACGGGGGATGTCGCCAACGGCAAGAAGATCTATCTCGCGGACGGATGCTTCATGTGTCACGGCCGGGTCGGCCAGGGCGGAGCCTACAACGGCCCCGCCCCGGTGCTCGCCAAGACCGAGATGCCGTTCGAGGGGTTCAAGGGACAGCTACGCCAGCCGGTGCAGGACATGCCGGCCTACTCCGAGGCCGTGATGTCCGATCAGCAGGTTGCCGACATCTATGCCTTCTTGCAGTCGCTGCCGGGCCGGACCGACCCGAAGACCATTCCGCTGCTGAATAACTGACGCGTCTGCATCACCCTCTTGTGTCATCGCCCG
>Ga0075426_10002433_pt1 | contig 13321 bp, 9 predicted proteins | sample SoiMethybrSBSTD5_FD_75304 | JGI IMG/M metagenome (GOLD analysis project Ga0075426, IMG submission 75304) | Bulk soil microbial communities from a Populus tree surrounding site in Tennessee, USA - Soil MetaG P. TD hybrid SBSTD5 | ecosystem: Environmental > Terrestrial > Soil > Tree plantation... | reverse complement strand
GAAGTTCTCACGCAATTCGCTGATGTATGCTGCGAGTCTTTCTGAGGCAAGCAGAGTGTGCGCATCCGGAACTTCTGTACCCGCAGAGACTAACCAAAGCCTTTCCTGTTCCAATGGTCGCGCAAAAGTATTAATGGTTCCTACTTCAAGTAGTGCGTCCACCAGCCCTGTCTGATTTTCAACTCCGAGAGTCAGGTGCAGTGCGGAATGTCGCAGGTTCGCGTCGACCAAGCAAACCGAACCGGTGGTCTTCGACGCGAGCAACTCCCCAGCGCGCGAACATAGCGATGTCGCTCCGCTGCCGGCGTCCAGGCCGGTGAACACCACGACTCGCGGGCTGGGTTGCGTTTCGAAAAACAGGGAGTGCACGAGTTTTTCTTCTTCAAGTTCGCGAACGGTGAGCAGATCGGCGGTCCGCTCCTGCGGGATCAGGCGCGCCCTCTCGGCGGCAGGTTCATGGAAGACAGGAGTTGCCAATACGTTCGCGCATGCGTCGGCGTTCGTCGGACCGTTTAGTTGGTGCAAGAGCTCGAAATTTCGACTCATACATTCGCTCCTTCCACCCTGTAGCCGGCTCCAGCCTGCTCTGCAATCTCGCGGGGTGAAATTTCAGGCGCCCGCCGCGATTCAGACTTCACACCCGACGCGGGAACGCGGTCGCGTGCAATTTCAAACCCTGTCAGCCGGATCACAAAGGCAGAGATCCCTCTCAACTGCCTGCCAACTTCACGTCCAAGGGCATCTAGTCGAGAGCTTCTCGATCGCCGTCTTCTCCTGGCGATTGCCAAGGAAGAAGGCGGGCGACTAGGCTCGCGGCGCGGAAGAGGCCGAGGCGTTAGCTTCGCAGGCGGTTTGCTGGTATCAACGTTGTAGCTGGGTAACGCCGCCGAGCGAAGGTCTCGAATCCCCATGCTTTCGGGAGCAACCGGACCCGAGTTCATCGCTGCCTCGCTTGCCATCCAGTGCGCCGATGCCCGAATTGGAACAACGGCCCGCGTTTCAGGCGAAAGTACAGGGAGTTCCATAGGGATAACGTCGTTACTCTCGGCGGCTGCAGTCCCATCCGTGTAGAGATCGACTAACTCGAGATCGTGAGTGACTTCGCTTACAACTTCGGCATCCACTGAAGTCCTCTTCGTGGCGAAAGCCAGCGAGAGCGAGTTGAAGCAATAATTGTTGATGATGCGCGGAATTCCGCGGCTTCGGACGGCGATCATGCCTACCGCCTCCGGCGAAAACAGCGCCGGACCTGTGTAGCCGGCGACCTGCAGCCGGCGGGCAATATAAGTCGCCACATCCTTTGGCGGGAGAGGCTTGATCTGGATAATCATCGACAACCGCTGACGCAGTTGTACCAATTCGGGACTTCCGATCTTCTGCGATAACTGCGGCTGTCCAGCCAGGATAATCTGCATGAGCTTGCGGCTGGGACACTCAAAGTCCGACAGCAAACGTACCGTTTCCAAAACGGATGTATCGAGGTTCTGAGCCTCATCGATAATCACCACGACTCGACGTCCAGCGCGTGCTTCCCTCAGCAGTTCTTCCTTTAATTGTTCGTGCATCTGAATGGGATCGCATCCTTGCACTTTCAATCCGAGATCAGTAAGCAAGTAGCCAAGCAGTTCGCGTGAGTCGCATTGCGTCTGGAATAGAAATGCGGTGCGAACGCCGCTCCCGAGCTGCTCGAGGAGATGGAAGAGCAGCATCGTCTTTCCCATTCCGGGCTGAGCGACCATGGCCATAAAAGCCCGCTCTGACTGAACACCGTACAGCAACGATGCCATGGCTTCGCGGTGCGTATCCGATGGATAAAAGAACCGTGGATCAGGCGTAACGCCGAATGGCTGTTCGCGAAGGCGGAAGTAGTCGAGCAGCATCACGCGACCTCCTGATCGGCCTCAAGGTTCGGCAAATCTGTTTCCAGGGTTAAAGGAGGGCAATACGGAACCGCAGCGATGACGGGCAGGCGGAGCTCGCGCCTGATCTCATCCGGCGTGCGGAAGCTGTCGTCGAAGTACTCGGCGCCGAAAGTGGATCCCACAGCCGCAAGAAGCGCAAACATCGTTCCGATCAGCAGATACCAGCTCCCAGAGTGAGCCGGCAGCGCTGGCACGAGCGGCTCCTGCGCAATCGCGACGTTAAGGATCCGGCGGCGGTCCAGGGCATCGGTGATGCGCGATTCTTCTCGCTTTCTGAGGTAGAGCAGATAATTTTGCTCGGCTGCTTTCGCCGATCGCAGCAGATCCTGCTGCACGATGCCTTTGTCGTTGAGCAAGCGCGCTCTGGATTGGAAGCTGGTGACAGATGCGCGTTGCTCCTCTTCACGGGCTCGCAGTCCGCTCAAATCGGCATTGGCCTTTGCCAGCTCTCCACGTACCCAGGCTTCCGTTGGATTCTGATCGGTAGTCTCTTCCCGAACCGGGCGTGCATTCTCGGCAGCAATCGCAGTTTGCGTCTCGGTGATTTGCCGATCGACCTCCTGCACTAGCGGGTAAGTCGGCTGAAACTTAGTCAGCAACTCGGTCTTCTTTAATTGGAGGTTCAACAATGTGCTCTTGAGTTGCTGCATCAGCTGGGGATTGTCTCCCTCGCGCAACTGCGTGGTGATCCTCGCAGGCATAGACCTCTGCAAACGTTTGAGAGCGTCGATCCTGTCTTCGGTTTCGCCGATCGTCGCCCGTGTCTGTTCAAGCGAGAGGCTGATATCCGAAAGCTTGTCCAGGGTATTATCTCGTTCCATTTCGGGAGCGACTACGCGTTGTGAGCGGTTGAATGCCTGCAGCCGCTCCTCCGCCTCGGTTAACTCTTTCTTGGCTTCGTCCGTCTGTTGCGCGAAAAACAGGTACTGGCCACCCGGACGCATCACCTGCGTATGCTTTTCCAAATAAAGACCGGCCAACGATGACAGCACGTCAGCAGCCTGCTTGGGATTGCGCGACGAAAGCGTGACATTCACGATGTTGGTCTTGCGCACGGCTTCGACCTGCAGGTGCGAGCGAAGTTTGCGTACCGCAATCGCAACCTTTCGTTCCTGAACATTCTTATGGAACCAGGAGGAGCCAACCGATCGCTCTAGATGATTTGCCAGCACCACCTGTTGTAAGAGGTCCTCGCTGGTCAGCAACTCCACCTCGGAGTTCATCTCCTGCTCGGTGATCTCCGGGCTCGCGATCTGAATCTGGCTCGTGCTTTGGTCGCCGCTGATGACCGGATCAACACGTTCCCGTTTGACCAGAAATTTCATCTCCGCGCGATAGCTGGGCAGGATCAGCGCTGCGATGAGCGCCCCGAAAAACACTCCAGCAAAGCAGAGCGTAGCCACACGACGATGTCGGAAGATGATGACCGCCACTTCGCGCGCGGTGTATGACCGTATCCCATCGCTCTTCGTGCTCAGTACAAGGGCTTCTGGCATGGCGTTCTCCTTCATGGGATCGGCGAGTACATGCTGAGACCCGCCGTAGGAATGAATTTGCGAATCTTGGAAACACGATTTTGTGGAACGAAAATCATGTCCCCCGGTTGCAGATGAATATCCTCGGCCAGAGTTTTGTGGTTCAGCATCTTCTTTACGTCGATGACTTTTGCTTGTGCCCAATCCTGCGATACTCGACGGAAAAGGAGCACCTGCGAGTGCTTTGACTCTTCGGTGAGTCCTCCCGCTTGCGCGAGAGCCTCCACCAGAGTCACGTCTCCGCGCATCTCGTACTTGCCCGGATGCGCTACCATTCCTCCCGCGGTGAAGAATGGCTTTTCGAAATCCTTCAGATCCACCGTGATGATCGGATCGTGCAGGAATTTGCTGTAGGCGGTCTTTACCGATTCCTTGAACTTAGGAACGGACTCCCCAGCCACGTAAAAATCACCTACCTGCTTCAGCGTGACGAATCCATCCGGTTGGACGGAGATCTGCTGGTTCAATTCAGGACTCAACTCAAATGTGAGCTCGAGCACATCGCCCGGACGCAACGTGTATCGGGGGTGGCGTTCGCTAAGTTGTGCGGAGGCCGCGCTTGCGGTCTGTGAGCTCGTTTGCGAAGGCAACTCACTCGCTGCCGCTAATGTCGACTGGGAGTAGCCACTGGCGATTCCGCATACCGAGCATGCGAGAGCAATCCATATCGTGTGAAGTCTCATCGCGAAGCTCCTTCCTGGGCGGCGACATCCTGTTCCTTTGCGCGCGCCTGTTGCTGATCGGCAATCAGCCGTACCCACTCCGCTTTATCGGCCTCTGCGGTGAGCAGAAACGGTGAGCCCTGGATTGCGAAGCCGTTTGCATATTCGTCACTAGGCGAATTTGCAACGCGGACCACAGGACCGGCAGCGCGCAGACGGCGGATCGAATCGCGGCTATAAGAAGGAGGGAGCATCACCTCACACCAAACCTGAGCTTGCGCAGGCGGGCATTCGCCGCCCAGCACCAGCATTCCGTTTGCGGAGATATCTCGGATAAACCCCGCTGCATGAGCACATTCTCCCGAGCTTTCGCGCCACATGTAGGTAACGGGCAGATCGAGTCGATACCGCGCACACTTTCTTTTGTCCACGTACACCTGCCGGTTTCGGTGATCACCGGGTGGCGCTCCCAGTAATTACCTGGTTAACTCGTTCGAACAATTCGATGGGATCTCTAAGGGCCGCAGCTAGATTCGGAGTTCCCTCACTTGAAAAACTTTCGTGCTCGACGATCGAGAGAGTTTTCTATCTCCGGCGAAGGTAGAGAAGATTTACTCCTCGGAGGTAGAGCAAGTCGTCTCAGAAACGCTGGCCGTCATTACCGGGACCTTACAAACAAACGAAGCAGATTGTTGAGGGCCGCTCCAAACAGAAATAAAAAGTGTCATCGAACAGCCCGAATCCGTCAGCACGACCCCGGTGTACGAGCCGTCCTCGGCGGCAATGGCAGCTCTTTACTAAACTGTGAACATCGCGAACATCTCCGGACAGGAACTCTGAATCAATAACAAGACAGAGCAGGCTTCCTGAGCTTTGGGAAACAAGGGGCCGAATGGAGCTCTGGATGATTCGTCTCTACGTGGCTGACGCCTCGCCAATGGCCAGCCAACTTCTAGCCGATGCTTTGCGGCGATTTCGTAATCCAAGATTTGAGGTTACAGTCGCCAAGTCCCTGAATCCCGACGACTGCGTTGAGGAGATCAGCCGGCAATCCTTCGATGTTGCCGTTTTAGCCATTTCGCTGGCCGGTGGTCCGTTGAGCGCACTGGACGTTGTGCGCGTGCTGCGACTGCGCGCGCCACAAATCAGGAGCGTGGTCCTGTTGGAGCAAGGCGACCCTAAGCTGGTCGTCGAAAGCTTTCGTGCCGGAGTCGCAGGTGTTTTTCATCGTTTCTATTCTCCCCAACTTCTGGCACGTTGTATCGAGAGCGTGCACGCAGGTCAGGTATGGGCCAGCTCGCAAGAATTGCACTCGGTACTGGAGGAACTCCGGAGGATTAAACCAATCAACATCGTGGACGCGAAAGGCCGAACCCTGCTCTCCGCCCGCGAGCTCCAAGTGGTACGTTTAGTGGCCGAGGGCCTCAGCAACCGCGAGATCTCAAAGCAACTCTCACTCAGCGAACATACCGTCAAGAATTATCTGTTCCGCATCTTTGAAAAGCTTGGAGTCGCAACGCGAGTAGAACTTGTTCTTTTCGCCATCGCACAGCGGGACCGGCCTCAAGCCTCTGCGATGGGATATGTTCTGTGACGGTTTGGCAGAAGCCCGCGCGTTCACGTCAGGCGAGACTTTAGCGTCGAACAACCGCACGAGAGGTTTTCCTCCGCTGCACGTTAGCGGAGAAGCACTAGAACAAAAGATCGCGATTGAAGCGCCCATCCCAGCCCCATCCATACGGGAGAGGACGCAGGTGGAGAAAAGACGCGCAGCCTATCTGATTGATCACTGCCTGGGGGTTGCAGTGTCTTGCTTAGGGACGAAAGCGTTGTCATTATTCTGAATTAGCGCTGAGGATTAGGGCAATATCAGTACGGTTCGCGGTCGGGGGTCCCTTTTCGTGAACTCCTCGTTTTCTCTGTAGACCTTCGTCTTCGCCTCTGCTGCCCTTGACGGTCTATACATAGATAATCTATATATATCGACGCATGGCAAATAAGCCCGATTTGCTTCCCGGCACGCTCGATATGCTCATTCTCAAAACCCTGACTCGCGCCCCGCTGCATGGCTATGGAATCGCGCAGGCGATCAAACAACTCTCCGATGAAGTGCTCACGGTTGAGGAAGGATCGCTTTATCCCGCACTGCAGCGGTTACTGCTGCAAGGCTGGGTGAAGGCTGAGTGGAAGATGACCGAAACTAACCGTCGCGCTCGCTTTTACACGCTTACATCTGCTGGGCGAAGACAGCTTGGCATTGAGTTGTCGGAATTCGAGCAGATGATCGCGGCCATTAGTCGCGTGCTGCAGAACGCTTAGGAGCGTGGGCTAATGCTTCCTTTGCTTCGCAAGCTATGGCTGTTGATCCGCCGCGAACGATTCCAGCGAGATTTGTCTGAAGAAATTGCCTTTCACCGCAGAGAAGTCGAAGAGCGATTTCAGGACGAAGGCATGAGTGCCAACGCAGCAGGGTATGCCGCAATCAGACAATTGGGAAATGAAGCCAGAGTCAAAGAACGAAGCTACGAAGTTGTCGGATTCCAATTTGAGACTGCGCTTCAGGATTTCCGTTATGCACTACGGCAACTACGGAAGAATCCTGCCTTTGCGCTAGTCGCCATTCTCGTTCTGACTCTCGGCACATCGGCAAGCATCGCGATCTTCGCATTTGTGGATGCCGCACTCATTCGGCCACTTCCCTACTCAAATCCAACGCGACTGGTCGATGTTGCGGAAAACCACGCACTGACCTCACGTTCTAATCTTTCCCGCCTGGATTTCCTGGATTGGCAGAGGCTCAACACCGTCTTCAGCTCCATGGATGCTTACACCGGCAGCGGCTATCTACTCCGAAACAATTCGGGAACGGAAGTCGTGCATGGCGCGCGTGTCACATCGGGCTTCTTCAACACTCTCGGAGTTTTCCCAACCCTCGGCCGTTCGTTTTATCCGGGTGAGGACTCGATCAAAGCGCAGCCAGTTGTGATGCTCGGCTATCGCACATGGCAGAAGCGGTTCGGCGGCAAATCGGATGTGATTGGCCAAACCGTTAGCCTCAGCGACGTTGCATACACAATTATTGGCGTGCTGCCGCGCGACTTCGAATTTGCTCCGCAGGGCCAGGCGGAATTCTGGACTCCGCTTCAGCCAAGCCCAGGCTGCGAGGCGCGAAGAAGTTGCCACAATCTCTACGGCGTGGCGCGCCTTCGAGACGGCGTTTCGTTCCAGACCGCATGGGCTGAGCTGAAGGTGATTGCTGCTGACCTTGAAAAGCAGTATCCCGATTCGAACCGTGGCCAGGGAGCCGCTCTGCAACCACTATCCGAACTCGTCGTCGGAGAAATCCGTCCAATCTTGCTGATGTTGCTTACTGCGGCTTTGGTCCTGCTTTTAATCGCTTCAGTGAACGTGGCCAGCCTATTACTCGTGCGCTCGGAGACTCGCAAGAGAGAGATGGCCGTGCGTGGGGCTTTGGGTGCGTCGCGTGCAAGGTTAATTCGACAGTTTGTCACCGAGGCCTTGGTACTGGTCATAGGCCAAGCCCTCTTTGGCCTGGCTACGGCTTATGTTTCCATGCAACTGCTCACGAAACTGATTCCGCCAGACAAAGCGTTGCGCATGCCATATCTCGAAGGCGCGGGATTGAATCTGCACGTGCTGATCTTCGCTGCTTCGATTGTCCTGCTGAACGCCATCCTCTTCTCCATTACCCCACTCATCCGCCTTCCCTTGAATGAGCTTAGAGATGGTCTAAGCGAAGCTGGTCGTGGATCCGCGGGAACAGTTTGGCGCCGGCTCGGCTCCAACCTTGTGATTGTCGAGCTGACACTGGCGATGATGCTTTTGGTCGGCGCTGGTCTTCTCGGAAAGAGCCTTTATCGCCTGCTGCACGTCGATTTGGGCTTTGAGCCGGACCACTTAGCTACGCTGCGCGTGGCTGGACCGGACGCAGAATATCGCAAGCCCGAGCAGGCTGCTGAGCTCGGAAGAGCTGTGGTGAATCGAATATCCGCGCTGCCAGGCGTGCAGTCGGTTGCAATTACGACCATCCTTCCGGTGACCTTCAACGGCAACACAGTATGGCTGAAATTCCTTGATCGTCCATTCAACGGGGAGCACAACGAGGTCAATCAACGAATCGTGAGTTCGGGATACTTCACGACCTTGCAGGCACAACTCCTGCGCGGTCGCTATTTCAGTGACGCAGAAGATGCCGGGAAGCCCAAGATAGTACTCATTAACGAAGCAATGGCACGGAAGTATTTTCCCGGAGAGGATCCTATAGGTAAGAAATTCGAATATCAGAGCTTCGATTCCGGAACTGCACGAGAAGTCATCGGCGTTATAAGAGACGTTAAGGACGCTCAGCTCGATTCCGAGAATTGGCCAACTATTTATCTGCCTTTTGATCAGGATCCTGATCCCCACTTTTCTCTAGTCGTCCGGACCTTACAAAGCGAAGAGTCAATCTTTCCTGCATTGACCGCCGCAGTGCACGAAATTAATCCTGCGATCGCGACGCGCGATGAAGCAACCATGAATGGCAGGATCAACGACTCACAGTCCGCATACTTGCACCGCTCTTCCGCTGTACTGGTGGGAGGCTTTGCTGGTCTGGCATTGCTGCTTGGAGTAGTTGGGCTGTACGGAGTCATCGCTTATTCGGTAAGTCAGCGCACACGCGAGATCGGCGTTCGCATGGCACTCGGCGCCGAACGTGCCTCTGTCTATCGACTGATTCTGAACGAGGCAGGAAAATTGACGGTTATGGGAATCGCCGCCGGCGTTGTCTTTTCTTTGATAGCGACGTCTTTGATCGGCAAGCTGTTATTCGCAGTCCGCTCGTGGGATGTTGCGACGCTCTTATCGGTAACTGCTATTCTCGGCGGCGCCGCGCTTGTCGCGAGTTTTCTTCCGGCCCGCCGCGCGGCGTCAGTCAATCCAGTGGAGGCCCTGCGAACCGAGTGATGAAGTCTGCAGAAATACTTTGGGGTTTGTGATGGAAAGCTTGTCCCGCCTACTCAGACGAGTTTGGCTGCTCTTTCGGCGAGAAGAATTCAACGCTGATCTTGCGGCAGAAATGGGGTTCCATCGCGAGCAGGTTGAGAAACGCCTTCGCTCGGAGGGCATGGCGCCCGATGAAGCACGATACGCGGCGACGCGGCAGTTTGGAAACTATGTCCGGCTTCGAGAACAGAGTCTGGAACGAGTGGAATTCCGTTTCGAAACCACCCTTCAGGATGTTCGCTATGGTGTTCGTCAGCTACGAAATAATCCCGGCTTCGCCGCTACCGCCATTCTCGTACTCGGGTTGGGCATTGGCGCTACGACGGCCATCTTCAGCGCGGTGAATCCAATCCTGTTCAAATCGCTGCCGTATCCGCATCCTGACCGCATCATGTCGGTGTTCGAAATGAAGGACGGCGGATCTCGTTTGCCGAGCTTCGGCACCTTCAGAGGGATCTCGGAGCGAAGCCAATCGTTCGATGCCATGGCGGCGATGAAAGTATGGCGACCGGCAATGGTCGGAATCGGCGAACCAGAATTCTTCTGGGGACAACGGGTGAGCGTGGACTATTTTCGCACCCTGGGTGTTGTTCCCGCACTAGGCCGCGATTTTCAGCCAGCAGATGACCAACATCACGGTGCGAACGTTCTCATCCTCAGCGATCGCCTCTGGCGCCGTCGTTTTGGAGCAGATCCGAACATCATTGGACGCGGGATCACACTCGAGACAAGCCGGGGCTTCGACGCCACTAGCAGCTATACCGTGATCGGCATAATGCCTGCGAGATTCGAAAACGTGCTCTCCCCGGCAGCAGATGTGTGGGCGCCGCTTCAGTACGATGCTTCCCTTCCTCTTGGCGGCCCAGAATGGGGACATCACTTGACCATGATTGCTCGGCTGAAGCCGCGGGTCAGTAAAGAGCAAGCAACGAGTGAAATCGACGCGCTCCTCCCTCCGTTCGGCAGCGCCCACGCCAAAGGCTTCGACACCGCCGGCGGAATTCCTGCTGGTGTGATTCTGACTTCTCTGCACGACAACCTGATTGCCGGCGTGAAGCCCGCACTGCTGGCGATTCTCGGAGCTGTGGTTCTCGTGTTGTTGATCGCGTGCGTGAACGTCACGAATCTTCTGCTGGCTCGCGCCGCTCAGCGACGCGGAGAGTTCGCAATGCGAGCAGCGCTCGGCGCAGGACGGTCGCGACTGTTGCGTCAGCTCGTTACAGAGAGTCTGTTGCTGGCGGTACTCGGTGGGCTGCTGGAAATCGTCATCGCAGAGCTAGGCGTGCGAGCACTAGTGGCACTGAGTCCGCCAGGATTGCCGAGAGTTGATGCCATTCGGGTTGATACTGCCGTACTCGTCTTCGCCTTCATTATCACCACGTGCATCGGGCTGGCCGTCGGACTCATTCCTGCCATTCAATCGGCGCGCAGTGATCCACAAGCGAGCCTAAAGCAGAGTGCACGTCAGATGGCAGGTGGCCATCAACTCGTGCGGCGTTCACTGGTCGTCTCGGAAGTTGCTCTTGCCCTGATTCTCCTATGCGGCGCGGGACTACTGCTGCGGAGCCTGCAACGACTGTTCTCCGTCGATCCAGGCTTCGATGCTTCGCATTTGCTGACGATGGAAGTACAGGAATCAGGTAATCGATATGTGAAGGATGGCGATCGCGCTCGCCTGTTCGACGAGGCACGAGAAGCCGTGCGCCACGTTCCGGGAGTGGAATCGGCGGCATTCGTCAATCAGTTGCCCTTGAGCGGTGATTACGAAGTGTACGGAATCGAGTACGAAGCTTTCCCTCACCAGGATGACGCTGCTTTCCGGTACGCAGTGAGCCCCGATTATTTCGAGACCATGCGAATTCCGCTTCGTCGGGGCCGTTTTCTGAATGAGCGAGATCGCACTACTGCTCCTATTCCCGTTCTGATAAGCGAGTCGCTGGCCAAACGCAGATTCCACGGCTTCGATCCGATCGGGCAACGTGTTCGCATGGGTCCCGATATGGGACGCGACAATGCGCCATGGGCGGAGATCGTCGGCGTCGTGGGCGACGTGAAGCAGTTGTCGCTGGCACTAGGAGAAGCAGATGCTTTCTATACCAGCCATTGGGCATGGGTGGATAACGTGCAAACCCTCGTCGTACGCACTCACGGCAATCCAACCGCGCTGGTGCCTGCGGTGCGAAACGCAATCTGGTCCATCGACAAAGATGTGCCGCTCCCTCGTATTGCCACGATGGAGAGTCTGGTTTCGGGAACCGAAGCGCAACGTCGCTTCGCTCTCATCCTTTTTGAAGTATTTGCTTTGGTAGCGTTGCTTCTCGCTGCGACCGGCATCTATGGAGTTCTGTCGGGAACGGTCAACGAACGCACCCGAGAGATCGGGGTGCGAGCAGCGCTTGGCGCATCGCGCGGCGATATTCTCAACCTGATTGTTCGACAAGGAATGCGGCTCACGGGGTTAGGAGTAGCTATTGGTCTCGTTGGAGCGGTGGCCGCGAGCTACGCGCTGGTCACACTGTTGTGGGGAATCTCCCGCCTTGATCCGATGACTTACAGCGCTGTAATCGCGGTGCTGTTAGCGATTTCAGGAATCGCGTGTTGGATTCCGGCCTGGAGGGCGGCGCAAGTTGACCCGGCGATCACGCTGAGAGCTGAGTGAAACAGCGTGGAGCCGGCCGCCCTCGGCCGGGTATTTGGTGGCAATGCCAAGTCGGCTTTTCGTCGCGGTAAGAAAACACTCCCAGCAAGGTTATCTTCGCTTCAAGCTGAAAGCCAAAAAACCGGCCGAGGGTGGCCGGGGCCACGGTGGCCCAGTGCTGCACCTGCCTGTGTCGCGGAACTAACGCTGCGTCAGCAGCGCGTAATCGTGACCCACTGTTGCTGTATCAATTCGGTCCGGCATGGCAAATGTATTATCGAGTCCGACGCCCGGATATTTCGGAGTGATATATCGCTTCACGAACATCTCCAGTGCGAGATGCGGCACGCCGACCCCGTCGATCGAGACAGTCTGAATCGTAACGTGACCTTGCCCATTTTGGGCCGATGCGGTTGCGGTTACCTCCACATCATGAACTCCGCTGAAAACAGAGAGCAGGGGATTCAGGTTGTGCTTGCCTTGCTTCACTTCATCGAAATCGACCGTGGCATTCGCAACGATGGTGTCCGGCTGGCTGTGAAAGACCACCTTCTGTACACCCTGCGGCAGCTTGTATCCACCCTCACGAAACCAGGCATTCGCTTCGTCGGCGTTGAGCTGCGTTGAGCGACGCTGCACCGGGTTGGCTTTTGCATTGCGTTCGAGATAGTCGAATTTGTTTTGGAAGCTTTGCGCCGGAGGTGAGAAATGCTTCGCTCCAGATGAGACCTTCTGCGACGAGGCTGGGGCAGCGAAGAGGATGAAAAAGACAGCAAGCGCAGCAGCAGCAATGAGTGACTGCGCCGATCTCGGGTGGACTCGAAACAAAATCTACCTCAGCGAGACTGATCAAGCTTCGCTTGTTCCCGGGCTGCGCCTGGCTTGGGGTTGCTTTCGCTCGCAAGCACCCCCGCACCTTCGTTCTTGACGACCCTCAAGTTCAACTCGCGATTCAGCGCAATCTCGCCGCTAACTTCGCGCACACCTGAAGTGGATACCATTTTCGTGCTTTCGAGCGTCACTCGTTGTTTTCCCAGCGCGAACGCTCCCGACCACAAGCCGAAAGTGAGCATAGAAGGATCCTCTCGATCTGCTGCTGAGGTCTGAATGGTTCCGTTATGCCAGGAGAAATTACCGGAGCCGGCAAGTGAGGAAGCGAAATCCTCGGCGTTATTGCCGGCCATCGAGAGGCTATAATTCACATCAACCGTTCCGGTGGGACGGTCTTCAGAACGTGCACCTTCCAATTGATCGGCATGGACGCGCCGTAACGATCCCGCAGCAGTAATTACGGGTGCCTTTCCGGAAAAATCGAACGCCCACTCACCTGACGATTTTCCGCCGAAGACGTCGGCGGTCCATCGCCGCACCCGCAACTTGCCGCTTGCGACTTCGAGTTGTGCGCTTGCGTTGCCGGCGTGAATCTTCGGAAGGGTCAAGTGCTGTACAGAAATTGTGCCTGACGAAGGAATCTCGAGCAGCCACTTGGCTTCGAACTCTCTGCCGGAGCTGAAGAACGGCAGGTTAATTCCTGAACTGGGAATCAAGAGTACTTCT
>Ga0075426_10002431_pt1 | contig 13325 bp, 8 predicted proteins | sample SoiMethybrSBSTD5_FD_75304 | JGI IMG/M metagenome (GOLD analysis project Ga0075426, IMG submission 75304) | Bulk soil microbial communities from a Populus tree surrounding site in Tennessee, USA - Soil MetaG P. TD hybrid SBSTD5 | ecosystem: Environmental > Terrestrial > Soil > Tree plantation... | reverse complement strand
AACGACGGTTGGCTCGACATTCTCATTTGCAACGGCCACGTCTATCCGGAAGTGGAACAGTTACGCACCGAAGCTGCTTACGCCCAAAAGAAGTTTCTTTATCGCAACCTGCACAACGGCCGCTTCGAAGACGTTTCAGCCGAAGGTGGCCCCGGGATCAATACGCCGGCTCCTGGACGCGGCTGCGCGTTCGGTGATTTCGATAATGACGGCGACATCGACGTGGTCGTCAACTGCGTGAACGATTTTTCACAACTCCTCCGTTGTGACTCCACGACCGGGAATCACTGGATCAAAGTGCGCACCATTGGCACGAAATCAAACCGCAGCGGTATTGGCGCGCGAATCAAATGTGTTGCCCGCGTGCCCGGAGTCGAGAGGCCTCTTGAGCAAGTGGATGAAGTACGCAGCGGCGGCAGTTACTTTTCGCAGAACGATCTGCGAGTTCATTTTGGTCTAAACAAAGCGACCAAAGCTGAGCTCATCGAAATACGATGGCCCAGCGGACACGTCGATCAGTTGAAGGATCTTGAGGTCGATCGCGTGATTTACGTGAAAGAAGGCGAAGGCATCGTGAAAACCGATGTGTTCCGGAAGAGCCATCTATGACTCCTATCACGACATGGCTTGAGCGAAACGAAAAAGCCGTGCGGAGATTGTTTGGGAGGGCACGAATTTGCGTGCGTTATTGACGGTGTATGTTGTTCCACTGGCCAAACATCTGTCATCCTGAAGCGCTTCAGGATGACAAAGTACGCTTTGGTAAGAGATTAAGCGCTCAATGTACCTGCTCTACTCCATTCTCTACGCCATCGCATTGCTGATCAGCTCGCCGTATTGGCTGGTCCGAATGCTGCAGGCAGGAAAATATCGAGCCGGACTAAAGGAGCGCCTGGGTTCCGTGCCGCCCCGGCTGAAGCGGGCGGCTGCGCCTCATCAGTCAATCTGGATTCACGCTGTTTCCGTCGGCGAGGTGCTCGCGGTCAGCGGGCTTGTGAATGCTCTGCGGAAGCAATTCCCGGAACGCGAGATTTATGTTTCGACTACGACCTTGACCGGCCAGAACCTCGCGCGAGAGAAGTTCGGACCAGAACGGGTCTTTTACGTTCCGCTGGACCTTCCCTTTGCAATCAAGCCCTTTCTGACAGCGATCCTGCCGGCAATGCTGGTGCTGGCAGAAACGGAGTTCTGGCCCAATCTGCTTCACATGGCGAAAGGCAGTGGTTGCCAGACTGCGGTTGTGAACGCGCGCATCTCCGACCGCTCGCTTCCTGGGTATAAGCGATTTCGTTTTCTGCTGAAAGCAGTGCTTAGCGATGTCGATCTCTTCCTTGCACAGACGGAAGTCGATCGTGAGCGTCTTATCGCCATTGGAGCAGATGCCGAGCGCGTGCGAGTGGCTGGCAATCTGAAGTTCGACGTGAAAGCTCCTGCCGAATCTGCGTTGTCGCGAGAGCTCCGCCGCGTGCTTCAGCCCAACCAGCGGACTCTGGTCTTCGGCAGCACCGTCGAAGGCGAAGAGGAGCTGCTGATCCCGTGTTTCAAATCGGTACTCAGGGAGTATCCCAGGGCGCTCATCGTCCTGGCGCCGCGGCATCCTGAGCGCTTCGATGCTGTGGCCGAAGTGCTGCACAGTGCAGGCCTTAGCTTCTGGCGGCGCTCAACATGGAGCGGAAGTGCGCTTGCCGGCGGCGTCCTGCTACTCGATACCATCGGCGAGCTGGCGTCGGTGTACTCGGTCGCCGAGATTACCTTTGTTGGCGGATCGCTCGTTCCACGCGGCGGCCACAACATCCTCGAACCGGCACAGTTCGCGAAGCCGATTCTCGTCGGCCCGCACTATGAGAACTTTCGCGAGATCGTGCGGACCTTTCTCGCCACCAATGCCGTGCTCGTAGTGAACACGGAACAGCTCAGCGCCACCGTTCTTCGTCTGCTGCAGCAGCCGCATGAGGCTACCCAGCTTGGCTCGCGAGCTTTTCATGTCGTGGAAGGTGGACGCGGGAGCACGCAGCGCACTCTGGCCGCAATCGTCGAGTTGCTGGATCGTCAAAGCACCGCAGTTACGAACCTGAGTGCATCGCAGCAATGATCGGCGCTTCCCTGTATCGCTCCGTCGTCGCAGTGCGCAACTACTGCTTCGATCATGAGATCCTGCGCGCGCGCCGTCTCTCATGGCCGGTGATCAGCGTGGGAAACATTTCTGTTGGCGGCTCGGGCAAAACTCCATTTGTCATCATGCTCGGCGAGTTGCTGAGACAGCGCGGAATTGAGGTCGATGTTCTGTCTCGCGGCTATCGTCGCGCTACCACGGGAGTGCTGCGCGTCGATCCCGTCGGTACTTCCGAGCAGTTCGGTGACGAGCCTCTGCTTATCGCGCGTAACCTTGGCTGCCCCGTATTCGTCGGTGAGGATCGTTTCGATGCTGGACTGGAAGCGGAAGAAACCATCGGAGGCGCGCAATCGAATCAAGTCCACCTACTCGACGATGGATTCCAGCATCGACAGCTTCACCGCGACTTCGACATTGTCCTCCTGAATCACGAAGATCTCTCCGACAAGCTACTGCCCGCAGGACGCCTTCGCGAGCCGCTCTCTGCTCTGAACCGGGCAGACGTCGTCGTCATGGACCAAAACTTTCCCGAAGATCGATTGCCCCGAGGCGAGTTCCAGGTTTGGCGAGTCGAGCGGAATGTCGTCGTTCCCGAATTGAGTCAGCCGGTAATCGCCTTCTGCGGCATCGCGCGTCCGCAGAGATTTTTCTCAGCTCTCCGAAAGCATGGAATGGATATTCGCGACGAGATCCTCTTCCGTGATCACCACCGCTACCGTGCAGATGACGTCGCGCGCCTGACCGGTGCGCAGGCACGGCACCTCGGTTCACGGCTCATTACTACGGAGAAGGATGCTGTGAATCTCGGCGCGCATGCAACAGAGTTGAACGTCATCGTCGTGCCTCTTAGAACCAGGTTGATCGATGCAGAAGAAGGTCTGGATCTCATGCTCGGAAAAATCTCCGAGCGGAAAACTCGCTAGGACGTCGGAATCGCAGAGCACATCAATGTGTTTTAGATTCTTGCAGCTCATACATGCCCAGGATTGAAGCTTGCGAACACGCGAACAGAACCGGCGGTAGCCGGTGGGTCGGAGATCGCCGGATGGCGAGCTCCGAGTGCAATGAGGACTCACACGATCTCGGTCGCAGCAGCCGCAACACACGCGGCTGCCCCACCGCCTATCGGCGCCGGTTCTGTTGCTTGGGGCCTGCGATCCTTTTCGAGCTGCGGAGCTCCCGAACAACTCCTTCCTGCAAACTCATTCAACTGAGAACGACGGATCAAAATACCGTCGTTCGCGGGCCTGTAAGTCGCTGAAAATTCGTCGGACTTTCCACAGGTTTTTGTTTTGACTCCGGCGCCCAATTCTGGTTCCATTGTGGAACTGGAGAAGAAAGAGAGAACCTCATCATCGTCTGGGCCCAGTCGTTACTTTTAAGCGCCTCGTCACGGCGCCTGCTTGCTCGACCGGCATCACAGCTTTGCTTTTAATTGCGGGAATGCAAGGGAATGGACGAAGCGCAACTTCGCAGGTACTCGGAAAAGAGGTCGTCACGCCAGGTGATCCGCAAGATGTTGCGTATTAACGGTGGTCGATCCAGCATATCTTGCGGATCGAAAAGAGGAATCCCGCCGGATCAATGGATCTAAGTTCTTTAGATCGCGGATTTTGCCGAAAAAAGGGGGGAGGGGTATCGAGCCGCAAGGGAATGAGCCTCCGGCAAAGGCAAGGTTCCACGACCGGTTGAATTTGTGAGTTCAGCACTTGCTTGTGACCGGTCCGCTGTTTCGATGGCCGCAATGAAGTTTTCCATTGCGCAGGAGCGCTTGCATACTTAACCGATTCAGGACCAGCAGGCCGACTAATCACCATGACCACTCCAAGCCTCGCGATCGATCGTCAACTCTTCGCAAGACGCGGAGCGGTCCACGCTCTAGCTACGGCTTTTTTGGCGCTGTTTTGCATCGTCGGACTCTCGCTTTGGGGACTGCCGTTCTTTTACGACTTCATGGTGCGGCAGTTCGGATGGACCCGGGCGCAGGTTACTTCGGGAAACGCCATCAGCAAGCTGGTGATCGGACCGGCATTCGGATTTCTCGCCGGCTGGTTAGTAGATCGCTTCGGACCGCGAGTGTTGATGATCTCAGGCATCTTCATGGCGGGAGCGGCGCTGATTGGGCTGGGCAGCATTTCCACTTTAGGAATGTTCTACCTGTTTTATTTGTTCAACGCTCTTGGCTACGTTTGCGGTGGACCGCTTCCCAATCAAGTGCTGTTGACTCGGTGGTTCGACAAAGCTCGCGGCAAAGCTATGGGCTTGGCTTACTTCGGAATCGGATTGGGTGGTGCTGTGTCGCCGTGGATCTCTCATTGGCTCGAGCAGCATTTTGGATGGCAGAATGCGCTCAAAGTTCTTGGTTTGCTCGTGATCGTGATCGCGCTCCCGTTCGCGTACTTTGTGCGGGACACACCAGCATCGGAGCTGAAGACTCCGCGCGCGGCATCTCCTCCGATTGGCCATGCATTTAAATCGCTGCCTCTTTACCTTCTGCTGATCGCAAGCATGTGCTCAATCGCTGCGGTGAGCGGAACGCAGCAAAATCTGAAACTCTTTTTGAGCCTCGATCAGCATTACTCGCAAGCGCAATCGACCCGCATTCTTTCGCTGGTGCTCACCTTCAGCATGGGCGGCAGACTGCTGATGGGCTGGCTCGCCGATCGCTTTCCGGTAAAGCACGTAATGCTGGCGATCTATCTGCTCGTGGCAGCAGCGATTCCCTTTCTGTTTTTCGCGCCGGCAACTGCTCCGGTCTATCTGTTTGCCATGATTTTCGGCGTCGGACTCGGCGGAGACTACATGATCATTCCCCTCATGACGGCGGAGATCTTCGGCGTGCAGATTCTAGGGCGCTTGCTGGGCGTAATCCTTACGGCCGACGGAATCGCTGAGGCGGTGTCGCCGTGGATTGTCGGACACCTCCGTGATGTCAGAGGAACTTACTCCGCCGGATTTGCTGTCCTCATCGCCATCGCTTTGCTGGGAGCTTTCGTTGCGACGCTGCTTCCGAGGAGGCAGCCGGCATGAGCAACACGATTGCGCGCGTTGCGGCAATGAAGGATGCTGAGCACTTTCGCGCTCACTTGCGTTCGCTCGGCGTCAGCATTCCTTGCGACGATCACGTAACCGCTGGTACGGAGTCTCCGATTAGCCGCGAAATAGTACTCGGAGACATAAAGATTGGGAATCGCATTGCCGTTCAGCCGATGGAAGGCTGGGATGGCACAGCGGATGGCAATCCGAGTGAGACCACGGTTCGACGCTGGCGACGCTTTGGTCAGAGTGGCGCCAAGCTGATCTGGGGCGGCGAAGCTGTCGCTGTTTGCCAAGCCGGACGCGCGAATCCCAATCAACTGGTGATCGCACCACACACAAAAAAGGGACTGGCTCAGCTTCGAACCGCGCTGATCGAAGAACATCGACAGACCACCGGATCCGATGATGGATTGCTGATTGGCCTGCAGCTTACGCACTCAGGCCGCTTTTGTCGTCCGAACCGGAAGGATCGCGCTGAGCCTCGCATTCTTTACCGTCATCCCATTTTGGATCGGCGCATGGGATTGGCTGCCGACTGTCCTTTGCTGACCGACTCCGAGATTCAATCGATCATCGACGACTTTGTACGGGCAGCACAGATCGTCCGCGAGCTTGGCTTTGATTTTGTCGATGTCAAGCACTGCCATGGATATCTCGGGCACGAATTTCTCAGCGCGCGCGAGCGCGAAGGAGACTACGGAGGCAGCTTCGAGAATCGCACGCGCTTCCTTAAGGAGATTGTCGAAGGCATCCACTCAAATGCTCCCGGATTGGGAATTGGTGTGCGTCTCTCTGCATTTGATTTGATTCCGTTCCAGCCTGATCCCAAGCAGTCGGTGAATGGAAAGCCCGGGCCAGGAATTCCCGAAGATGCTGCTCTTCCTTATCGCTCCGGCTTCGGAGTGAATCAGAACAGGCCGACCGAACCCGACCTCAGCGAGCCGGAACGGTTCATCGCTCTCCTGCAGGATCTCGGAATTCGCCTGGTGAACATCACCGGAGGCAGTCCTTACTACAACCCGCACGTGCAGCGCCCCGCGTTGTATCCGCCGTCCGATGGATATCTCCCACCGGAAGATCCTCTGGTTGGAGTCGCGCGCCAGACGGGCATCACTCGCGAGCTCAAACGCAAGTTTCCCGAAATGGTATTCGTTGGATCAGCCTACAGTTATCTGCAGGATTTTCTTCCCCACGTTGCGCAGGCTGCGATTTGTGAAGGCTGGGTCGATTCCGTCGGACTAGGGCGCATAGTGCTGAGCTATCCGGAGATTCTCTGGGATGCGATGAACGGCGCTCCTGCGCAGCGAAAGCGCGTCTGCCGAACCTTCAGCGATTGCACGACAGCTCCCCGCAACGGATTGCCGTCCGGTTGCTATCCACTCGATGCTTATTACAAAGATTCGGAAGACGGAGAGCGGCTAAGAGCTATTAAGGCGCAGGCCGAATCCAGGCGCCCTGCATTGATGAATGCAGCGGTGGTTAAGGAAAGCGCAAATGGGGATTAAAGAGCTTCTATCGGGGAAAAAACCAGGACGCAAGGTGCGAGGAATTGCTGCCGCGCTTCTGCCCTATACGGAAAGCAGCAAGATTGCAGTCGAGGCCTTCCAGAGACATTTGGTCGCCACTCAGCGTGCCGGATTGATGAATGCGGTGAATATGGACACCGGCTACGTGAATTACCTCTCGGATTCCGAAATGGAACAGATTCTTGGCTGGACGCGTGAGGCCCTTATCAAAGGCGTGCCATTTGTTGCCGGAGCGTACGTCGAAGGGCGATCAGGCGATCTCGTGAGCCTTTATCGGCGCGCAATGGATCGAATTGTCAGCTTCGGCGGAATTCCCATTTTGTTTCAGACGGCTCGTCTGCACGGGAAATCTGCCAGCGAAAAGATTTCGGTGTATCGCGACATCTGCAAGGATTACGACCAGGTGCTCGGCTTTGAGTTGGGCTCGATCTTTGCTCCTAACGGCGAAATCTACGACGACGAAGTGATCAAAGGCTTGCTTGATATTCCCGAAATGAAAGGCATGAAACATTCATCTCTCGATCGACTGACGGAACTCAGACGGCTTGCGCTCCGCGACGAGCGCCGTGCGGACTTCGCGATCTATACAGGCAACGATCTCGGCATCGACATGATCGAGTACGGATCTGATTACCTGTTAGGCCTGGCAACATTCGTCCCAGAGAAATTTGCCGAGCGGGATCGTCTATGGGAGTTGGGAGATCCGGCGTATTACGAGCTATCGGACTCATTGCAGTATCTCGGCAACATTGCTTTTCGTACTCCGGTGCCGGCGTATAAACACTCGGCGGCTGTTTTTCTGAATTTAATTGGGCGAATCCCGAGCGATCTGCCTCATCCACGAAGTCCCCGTCGTCCGAGGTGGGAGGCGGAGATCTTGAAGGACTGCGCCGCGCGACTTGGCGTTCTGGAGAGCGCAGCAAAGGAGTACGCGGTGCACCGCTCGTAAGAGCTGAATCGTTGCGCTACCCTAGTCATCAATAGCTCGGGGAAAATCATGTCAACCGTACCCGCAGTAAGCGCCCTCGACGCCAACACGCAGACATTTCCGGTTTTAACTTCTGCCCAAATCGAACGGGCGCGCTCGGCCGGCAGCATTCGTCAGGTAAAGAACGGAGAGGTGCTCTTCCGTCCGGGTGACGTCGGCATACCCATGTTCGTCTTGCTCTCCGGCGGCATGGAGATTTTGCAGCCTTCGTATTTGGGCGAGCGATTGATCACAACTCATCCTGCGGGCCACTTCACTGGCGAACTCAGCATGATCTCCGGGCAGCGCTGCCTGGTGCTGGGCCGGGTTACCGATGCCGGAGAATTTCTCGAGATTCCCGTAATCAATTTGCGGACTCTGATCGCACGAGATGCCGAGCTGAGCGAGCTGTTCATGCGCGCGTTCATTCTGCGCCGGCTCGCCCTGATCACGCACAAGCTGGGGAACGTGATCCTGCTGGGGTCGCGCCACTCGGCTGAAACGCTGCACCTGCGCGAGTTCCTGGATCGCAACGGACATCCGCACACCTATGTCGATCTGGATCGGGATAAGGAATCGCAGCAGCTTCTCGACCACTTTGCCGTGAAGTTGGAAGACATTCCTCTGGTGATCTGCAATGGCCAGAATGTCCTACGCAATCCTTCCACGCGCGAGTTGGCCGACTGTCTGGGACTCAACGCTACCTTTGATGACTCAGAGGTACGCGATGTGGTGATCGTCGGCGCAGGTCCCGCCGGACTCGGTGCCGCAGTGTATGCGGCTTCAGAAGGACTGAATTCACTGCTGATCGAGACCGAGGCTCCCGGTGGGCAGGCAGGCTCGAGCTCCAAAATAGAAAACTATCTTGGCTTCCCCACAGGAATCTCGGGCCAGGAACTCGCGGCGCGTGCTCTGAATCAAGCACAGAAATTTGGAGCGAGAATGCTGATCGCGCGCTCGGCGATCAAGCTCGATTGCGCGAAGCATCCTTACAAGCTCCAACTCGATGACGGAGCTGTGATCGCGACGCGCGCGATCATTATTGCGACCGGCGCGCACTACAACAAACCTGAGATCGAGAACCTGGAAAAGTTCGAGGGTCGGGGAATTTATTACGGCGCTACTCACATCGAGGCGCAACTATGCGCGGGCGAAGATGCAGTCGTAGTTGGCGGAGGAAACTCAGCCGGTCAAGCTGCAATTTTTGTCTCGCAGATTGCGCGGAAAGTTTACATGTTGGTGCGCTCCAGCGGACTCGCTGAGACAATGTCGCGGTATTTGATCCAGCGCATTGCAGAGAATCCCAATATAGAACTGCTCTGCAAGACAGAGATTACGCATCTGGAAGGCGCAACCGAGCTCGAACGAGTCACTTGGGCCAACAACGTCACTGGCCAATCATCGACGCACGCAATTCGGCATGTATTCGTCATGACGGGAGCATCCCCGAGGACTGATTGGCTTCGCGGCTGCATAGCTCTCGACGACAAAGGTTTCGTGCTTACCGGACGCGATCTCGAGCCTGGGGGACACGGCTCTCTCTCGGCATCGTGGCCGCTCGCGCGCGCTCCGCAAATGTTGGAGACTAGTTTGCCCGGGGTCTTTGCCGTCGGAGATGTTCGCTCGGGAAACGTGAAACGCGTTGCCTCTGCGGTTGGCGAAGGAGCCATCTCAGTTCACTTAGTCCATCGCACTTTGGCAGAGCTGTAATCAACCGTGAAAGAACTTAGAAAGGCGAATTATGCAGTGCAAACATACGAATGAAATCCACATGACTCAAACCGACAAGCACGTCTGCGAAGATTGCGTGAAGACCGGAGACACTTGGGTTCATCTGCGCCTTTGCCTCGAATGCGGCCATGTAGGCTGCTGCGACTCGTCGAAGAATAAGCACGCGACCAAGCACTTCCATCAGACCAAGCATCCGCTCATCCGCTCGATTGAACCGGGCGAAACGTGGGTGTGGTGCTACGTCGATGAGATAGCGCCGGGAGAGATTCGCCAGGGCTCATTTGCTGCGGCATAAGAGCTTTTGCCGGGAACCGCGAGAATAGACATCGAGCGCTCATCTTGTACAATTTCGCGCGTGTCCATTCCAGCACGGTTTCTTTCTGCTCTTCTTGTTTCATCATTTCTGATTTCGGCCGCTCACGGTCAACAACTCGATCCGAAGCTGTATCAGGGCTTACGCTGGCGAATGGTAGGCCCATTTCGCGGCGGTCGAACGGTGTCTGTCGCCGGCATTCCTGGAAATCCGAATGTCTACTACTTCGGCTCTGTCGGCGGCGGCGTTTGGAAGACGACGAACGGCGGTATCACGTGGAATCCGATTTTAGATTCGCAGAACGTCGCCTCGATCGGGGCTATCACGCTCGCTCCCTCTGACCCGAATGTCATCTATGTTGGCACCGGCGAGCCTGATCTGCGCTCGGATCTGTCGACCGGCAATGGAATGTACAAGAGCACCGATGGTGGCGCCACGTGGGAGCACATTGGGCTCGAAGACTCGCGCCAGATTGCGCGCATCGTGGTCGATCCACATGATCCGAGCACAGTCCTGGTGGCAGCCGTCGGACATGCTTACGGTTCCAATCCGGAACGCGGCGTGTTCAAGTCAACTGATGGTGGGCGCACGTGGACGAAGTCGCTTTTCCTGGACGACAAAACCGGCGCAATTGATGTTGCCGCCGATCCAGATAACCCGCGCGTGGTCTATTCAGCGATGTGGCACGTACAGCGCCCGCCATGGAGCCAATATCCACCTGACAACGGCGATGGCGCGATCTATCGCTCTGCCGATGAAGGCGCGACTTGGGCAAAGCTCACCGGCACAGGTTTGCCGCAAGGCGATTGGGGACGTGTAGGCATTCGCGTTGCGGCGGGAACGGATGGAAAGCGGCTGTACGCATTGATCGACAACAAAGATCCTAAGCAGGCTGGCTTCTATCGCTCGGATGATGGTGGCGCAACCTGGTCCCGAATCGGAACTGATTCGCGCATTCTTGGACGCCTTTGGTATTTCGGCGAGATCGCGATCGATTCGAAGAACCCGGATGTCGTTTACCTGCCGAATGTGTCTATCTATCGCACCGAGGATGGAGGCAAGGATTGGGAAGCCATTAAAGGTGCGCCCGGTGGCGACGATTACCACGCGCTCTGGATCGATCCGACGAATCCCCAGCGTATGATTACCGGAAGCGATCAAGGCGCGACCATCAGCGTAGATGGCGGCAAGAGCTGGAGTTCCTGGTACAACCAGCCGACTGCGCAATTCTATCACGTAATCACCGACAACGAGTTCCCATATCGCATCTACGGCTCGCAGCAGGACAGCGGTACCGCAGCGATTCAGAGTCGCAGCGACTACGGCTCAGTCACTTTCCGGAATTGGTACTCGGTCGGCTCTGGCGAGAGCGGATACATCGCACCCGATCCAAATGATGCAAACACCGTCTATGGTGGCGATCCCTATGGACCAGTGCTGCGCTTCGACCGCATCACAGGCCAGACGCAGGATGTCTCGCCTGTTCCGGTGCAGGCGTTCGGCACCGAGATCTCGCAGCGCAAGCTACGCGCCACATGGACTTCTCCCATCGTGATTTCGCCGCGTTCACACACGCTCTATTTCGGCGCGCAGTATCTGCTGCGCTCGACAGATCGCGGCATGAGCTGGCAGCAGATCAGCCCCGACCTCACCGGCTTCGAGCCGAAGAACCCGCAGTCAGGTCCAACAACGATCAGCAACGCCAAAGCTCGCGGCTACGGAGTGATCTATACCGTTGCACCATCTCCGCTCGATGAGAACGTGATCTGGACCGGCAGCGACACGGGTGTGGTCTCGCTCACACGCGATGGCGGCAAGACATGGAACAACGTAACGCCTCCTGGTCTGAGCGACTGGAGCAAGATCAGCACGATCGATGCTGGTCATTTCGAAGCCGGCACCGCATACATTGCGGTCGATCGTCATCGGCTTGATGACATGTCGCCGTGGATCTATCGCACTCACGATTACGGGAAGACTTGGACGAAGATCATTAACGGCATCGGCCCGACCTCGTTTGCGCGAGCGGTTCGCGAAGACCCGATCAGAAAAGGATTGCTATTTGCCGGAACCGAATTCGGCGTGGACTTCTCGACCGATGATGGAGCGAATTGGAATGCACTTCAACTGAATCTGCCGGTTGCCCCGATTCACGATTTAGTGATCAAGAACAATGACCTCGTAGTCGCGACTCACGGCCGTTCATTTTGGGTGCTTGATGATGTGTCCCCATTGCGGCAAATCAGCGCGCAATTCGCGAATGAACCCGCACACCTGTTCAAACCGGCAAATGTGTTCCGCGTGCGCCGAAGCGTCAATGCGGATACGCCTCTTCCGCCTGAAGAACCGCAAGGCCAGAATCCTCCTGCAGGAGCGGTGATTTATTACGGCCTCGAACAAACGGCAGGCGAAGTCACGCTCGATGTTCTGGATTCTTCAGGCAGAGTAGTTCGGCACTATTCCAACAACGACCGACCTGCTACGCCACGCGTGCCACCACCGTTTCCGAACTACTGGCTTCCTAAACAGGAAATACTCTCGGCGGAGTCCGGCATGCATCGCTTCGTCTGGGATTTGCGGTATGCGCCGCCTCGCGGAGGCGGCGGCTATGCGATGGCGGTTGCAAACCTGAAAACAGAAGCGCTGCCGCAAGGACCCTTAGTGATTCCCGGTGCTTATCGTGTTCGGCTCACGGTGGCGGGCAAGAGTTACGAGCAGGCACTGCAAGTCGCGCCTGATCCGAGAGTGAAAATCACACAGCAGATTTTCGTTCAGCAATTCAATCTGGCCAAGCGCATCTATGACGCGATGGAGCGGGCGGGTTCGGCTCTGCGGCAAATCGATCAGCGCCGCACTGAACTGAAGCAGCAGCCTAATCCAGATCTTGATCGCAAGCTCGTTGAAATTGCCGGCGCCCCCCGCGGACAGGAAGAAGAAGGCGCACCTGCTCCGAGTGGAGTGACTCTGCGGCAAGTCAGCACGTCACTTTCGCATCTGCTCGGAGTCGTCGAGAGCGCCGACGCTGCTCCAACAAAGCAGGCCAGTGAAGCTGCGCAAGCTTCGCTCAAGCAACTCGACACGCTGCTATCTCAGGCGAGCGCACTCGGTATTAAGCCCTGAGCCGGCCAAGCGCCGACCGTCTCGGAGTCCGTTTCTTTCGGCGTTTAGTCCTGCGTTAAAGCGGGAAAGAGTGGACGTGATCCAAGCGACGTTCTGAATGCGTAGAGTGCAAGAGCGAGAACGAGCAAGAGCGGCACGAGTCCACGGGCAAAGTACCACCGCGACGGGTCTAAGGCGACGGGGAAACCTTGGAGGAAATTTTGGACCGTATATGCCGTGATGAGTCCCAGCAGCCCAAACCGGATCAGCACGATGGTCGTAATTGCTGCCAATACAAACGCACCAATCGTTTCCGCAACGACGTTTTCTTGTCCCCCGTTTAGAAGCACATTCAATGCTCCAAACAGCAGCACGGCCAGCCAAAATCGCTTGGTAACAGTTCGCAGGAGAAAAAACAGAAACAGCATAGTGAGTCCAAAGATGATCGGGCCGATGAGATCCGACAACATGATTCCAACGAATTTGCGCACCGGGCCGAGCGCCAGGCTGTTGGTATCAATCGGAGTCTGACCGTGA
>Ga0075426_10002429_pt1 | contig 13327 bp, 12 predicted proteins | sample SoiMethybrSBSTD5_FD_75304 | JGI IMG/M metagenome (GOLD analysis project Ga0075426, IMG submission 75304) | Bulk soil microbial communities from a Populus tree surrounding site in Tennessee, USA - Soil MetaG P. TD hybrid SBSTD5 | ecosystem: Environmental > Terrestrial > Soil > Tree plantation... | reverse complement strand
CGTCGAGCATCTGGGCGGCGATACGGCGGCCGTGGGCCGGCCGGTGGACGTGGATGGCGTGGCGTACACGGTGGTCGGTGTGCTCGACCGCCGCTACACGAACCTCGCGGGGCGGACCGGCGAGGTATGGCCGGACGCGCGGCTCAAGCCGCCGCAGCGTCGTGGCCCCTTCGGCCTGGTGGTGATCGCGCGGCTCAAGGACGGTCTCACGATGGACGACGCGGCTCGCGATCTCGCACGCGTGAGTCGGCGTGAGTTCGTCGTATGGCAGGCGAGTTTCCAGGATCGCGACGCGACGCTGGTTCCGGTTCCCCTGCGCCGGGTGATGCTCGGTGACGCACCGAAGACCATCGTGCTGTTCAGCGCCGCGGTGGTGCTCGTGATGCTCATCGCCGTCGCCAACGTCGCCGGCTTGATGCTGGTGCGGGCAGCGGGCCGCTGGCGTGAGGTGTCCCTCCGCGCGGTGCTCGGCGCCACGCGAGCGCGCATCGCGCGGCTCCTCGTCACCGAAAGCATCCTGCTCGCCCTCGCCGGCGCGGCCGCCGGCATTGCGTTAGGCATCATCGGCGTGCGGGTGATGCGCGTGGTCGGTCCACAGGTCGCGCGCCTCGGCGAAGCGCACGTGCACGTGCGGGCGATTCTCTTCGCCGTTGGGTTGGCCGTGGTCGCCGGGATCATCATCGGCGCGTATCCGGTTCTGCATCTCGCCCGCGCTGGCGCGGGTGACGGCGCGCTCGGCGGCGCGCGCTCCGTTGGCGGCACCAGGCGCACGCACGCATTGCGCGCTGCCTTCGTGGTCGCCGAGTTCGCCTTGGCGCTGCCGCTGCTCGCGGCAGCAGCGCTGTTGCTCAACAGTTTCGTGCGCTTGCAGCGCGTGAACCCGGGCTTCGATCCCGCTCACGTGTTCACGATGAGCGTGTCGTTGCCGTCGGGTCGCTACGCCGACGACACCGCGATCTCCACCTATTGGACGCGCGCACTGAACAACGTCCGCGCCGTACCGGGCGTCGTTGCCGCTGGGTTAGCCGATCAACTGCCGCTCTCCGGCGGCAATCTCGACGCGAACAACTTCGACTTGTTGGACCGGCCCGTTCCCACCGGTACGGCGCAACCGGTCACGCCGTGGACCGTCGTGACGGCCGACTACTTCACCGCACTCGGCGTGCGGCTGCTGGATGGGCGGATGTTCACACCGAGCGATACGGGTGGGCCGAATCCCGTGGTCATCGTGAGCCGCTCCTGGGCGCAGAAGTACTTTCCGGACGGCACGGCCGTTGGGCGAAAGATGATCTCGGGCGGATGCACGACGTGTCCGCCGTCGACGGTCGTGGGCGTCGTCAGCGACGTGACCTACACGAATCTCGGTGACGTGCCCCAGGGCGCGTACGAACCGTTGACTCAGGGATGGGGACGCACCCTGGCTCTGGTCGTGCGCACCAAGGGCGACCCGGCCGCGGCGATTCCCGCGGTCAGCGCGGCGCTCCGATCGGTCGAGCCGTCGGTGACGCTCGCCAACGCGGCGCCGATGGCGCAGCGCTTCTCCGCTTCCATCGCCGATCCGCGCCACGCGGCGTCGTTAGTCGCCGGGTTCGCGCTGGTCGCCGCGCTGCTGGCGGCGATCGGGATTTTCGGCACGTTGTCGTACACGGTGAGCATGCGGCGGCGCGAGATCGGCGTCCGCCTCGCGTTGGGCGCGAGACGCCGGGCGGTGACGGGCATGATCGTCCGCCGGGGGATGGCGCACGCGGCGTTAGGCGCGGCACTCGGGTTGGCGGCGGCGCTGGTTGCCACCCGCTGGCTCACGTCCAAGTTGTTCGAGGTCAGCCCGGCCGACCCGCTGACGTTAGGCGGGGTGATCGCGGGTCTACTGCTGGTCGCTCTCGCGGCCAGTTGGGCGCCGGCGCGGCGTGCCGCGGCCATCGACCCGGCCGAGGCGATCCGGGCCGAGCTCACCGGTTAGGCAACGGCCGCATCGCGTTCCAGCACCATAACCACGTGCAGGTGGCGGCCGAACACCCACGACGCCGGCGGAGCATACACGTCCCGCAGTCGCTCCCAGTGCGTCACCTGCGCGCCCGCCCGCTCCGCCATCTCCCACCACTGCCGCTCGGTCCAGTACCGCGGCGGGTTCGGAGCGCCATCGCCAAGATCGAGTGCGCGCAAGAGCAGGCGGTCGCCGCGGCGGCGGACCAGCCGATCGGCGAGGATCACGCCGTGCCGCCCAACACGGAGCGCCTCCCGAATGAGCGTCACCGGATCGTCCGCGCGTCGCAGGACATCCGCCATGAGCACGTACGCGGCGCCGCCATCGGGGAAGGGGAGGTGGCGGTCCGCGCACGCCACCACCGGGATCGACGCGCGCGGCCGCGGCGTGGTGTCGGCGCCTAACGCAGTACGCGCGGCCTGATCCGACACCAGGGCCGCCACACGCCCATCGCCGCACCCGATGGCAAGGAACGGCTGTGCCGGCGCAACTTCTCCCCGCAGTCTGTCGCGCAGCCGCATGATGCGAGACACCGACGACGCGATTGCTCGCGCGCGGCGGTCGGCTTCCACACCCGCGTATCGAGTCGTCATGCTGCTGGCTCCTTTTCGCGTTAGCGCCGTGATGATCGATACGGCGAGCGCGGTCGCGCTGTTTCGACCGCGGCGCCGCCACACGGCGCGTCCCACCGCTAGCGAATTGCGTCAGAGTATTTGATCGCAGCGACTGCCCCACGTGGCTGGTCTCTACGCTCATGGAGGAACGGACACAGCGCGGACACTTCGGACAAAGCACGGACCGCTCGGCTGCACGGAGGCGGCAACGCGCCGGCAGGAGGTCGCTTCCGCCGCGTGTGTTTTGTAAAAGCAATCGCTTTTGGTTGCCCGCAGCAATTGACTTCCCCCTGCAGCCGAGCGGTCCGTGCTTTGTCCGAAGTATTCGCGCTGTGTCCGTTCCTGCATGAGCGTAGAATCCAACACGCACGCGATCCACTCGCATCGAGTGTTCACCCGGAAGATCCTCCTCCCTTCGACAACACATGCCCGCAATCGGTTTGCTCGCCTACGCCGCGACGGGCCTCATCCGATCGGCGATCGCCGCCTTTCGGGGCATGAGGTTGGCACCTTTGGCACCTACGGTCATTGAAGGGCACACAGCACGTCCACGGCGTACAACGCACCAGCCGCTCAGGTGTCGGGGAACGTGCACGCCGCGGCAAGAACGAAAGTCTGTGTCGCGACCGACACAGACATGGCGGAATTGGTTGTCGCGGGGGGCGGCGCTCCGCCGACCGGCCGCCTAACGCGCGCGCGGCAGATCCAGCGTAAACGCAGAGCCCGCGTTCGGAGCGCTCTCGACGGTCAGATCGCCGCCCATCGCCCGCGCCAGGTCGCGGCTGATCGAAAGGCCTAACCCGGCGCCTTCCACCGGCCGCGCGAAGCCCCGCCCGACCTGAACGAACGGCTCGAAGATGTCCTCGAGTCGGTCGGCTGGAATGCCGTGGCCGGTGTCGCGTATGGTGAGGCGCACCCGATCGTCCGCCGCCGAGCACGTCCACGTGATCCGGCCGCCGGGCGGCGTGTACTTCACTGCGTTAGACAACAGGTTGAGGAGGATCTGCTCGACCTTCGAGCGATCGGCGCGCGCCACCAGCGCATCCCGACAATCGGCGCGGTCCTCGATCAATCGTCGCTCCGAAACGTGGGGCGCCATCGCCTCGGCGACCTCCCGCACCACGTCCGACACTACGACGTCACCAACGGTGAAGGCGACATGCCCGGCCTCGATGCGACTGACGTTCAACAGGTCGTTGATGAGACTGAGCAGCTGCAGCTGGCTCGTGCGAATTCTGTCGACGTCCGCGTGCTGCTCGGCGGTCAACGGTCCGCGCAGTCCCATCGCCAACAACGATGCGTATCCGCCAATGGCATTGAGCGGCGTCAGCAACTCGTGCGACATCGTCGCGAGAAAGTCCGTCTTCGCGCGCATCGCGGAATTGGCTTCCGCGCGCCGGCGCTCGAGCTCGATAGCCTGCGCGCTGATCTGTTCCACCAGATCGCCGAGCTCGCGTGCACGCTCCTCTGCTTCCAATCGCGCGGCGTCGCGAGCCGCGAGTTGCAGCGCGTGCTCGTACTGCTGGCGCTCCACCTCCCGTTGGGCAGTGAGATCCTGGACTACGATGCCGAATCCCTCGAGCACGTTCGCCGAATTGCGCAGCGCCGTCACGACGATCTTGGCCCAGAAGTGCGTCTCGTCTTTCCGCACCCGCCACCCGGTGCTCTCGAAGCGCCCAACGGCCATCGCCTGCTCGAGCTCGCGCGCCGGCAAGTTGCTCGCGAGATCCTGCGGCGTGTACAACCGCACGAGCGATTGGCCGATCATGTCGTCGGACGAAAACCCGGTCGTGAGCTCGGCGCCTGAGTTCCAGCTCAGAATTGTGGCGCGCGGATCGACGGCGTAGATCGCCAGGTCGGTGATGTCCTCGACCAGCATGCACACCAAGTCGGAGGCGCGCTGAATACTGGAACGCTGCGCTGCCAGTTTCCTTGGGTGTCCACCGCGGCGGCGCGCGGCCTTCTTGGATACACGACCCACGAATCCTCTGTCGATGCCCGGTCACCCCGCGACCATTACACCATCTCGAAAACCGAATTGAGCTCGGTCCTCCGCCCGCGCCGAACGCGGGCGCCAGTCTCATCGGTCAAGCGAGAATCGGGCCACCCAGCATACTTTCACCAAAGCGTCGACGCACTGGCGGTCACCGCGTGCGCGCGTAAATGAGGTCGATCAGCTCGTCGTAGATCGCGTTGGCTTCGCTGTTACCGGCGCGGATCGCTTCGGTGGCGCAATGCTTCAGGTGATTGCGCATGAGCTCCTTGCCCACCGCGCGCAGTGCTTCTTGCACCGACGAGATTTGCGTCATGATGTCTGCGCAGTACCGCTCCTGCTCCACCATGCGCTGCAACCCACGCACCTGGCCCTCGATGCGGCGCAGTCGCGTCAGGTTACGCGCTTTGAGATCGGGTTCGACGTGTCGCGCGGTCTTCGGCATGAGGACGCTCTCGAATGAACTCGTGTGAAATGGACGCGTGCGCTACGCGAGCCGTGCGCGGCGCAAGCGCAAACTGTTTGTCACGACGCTCACCGAACTGAATGCCATGGCCGCGCTCGCGAGCACAGGACTCAGCAGGATGCCGAACGCGGGGTACAGCACGCCGGCAGCGATCGGGATGCCGATCACGTTGTAGGCGAATGCCCAACCAAGGTTCTCGCGCATCGTTCGCATCGTGCGCCGCGAAAGAGCGATCGCCGTGACCACGGCTTCGAGGCCGCCGCGCATGAGCGTGATGTCGCTCGCTTCGGCGGCGACATCGGTTCCGGCGCCCCAGCCGATCGCCATGCCGACATCGGCGCGCGCGAGCGCCGGGGCATCGTTCACGCCGTCGCCGACCATGGCAACAGCATGCCCGCGCTCGCGTTTGATGCGTTCGATCTCCGCCACCTTGCCCTCGGGCAGCAGGCCGGCGACGACGCGATCGATACCCGCGGCGCGCGCCACGGCAGCCGCGGTGCGCGCGTTGTCGCCGGTGAGCATCACGACGTCGAGTCCCATGGCGCGCAGCCGCGCGACGGCGTCGCGCGACGTAGGCCGAACCGGATCCGCCACGGCGATCACGCCGGCCAGCGCGCCGTTCGCCGCCACGTACACGAGACTCTTCGCATCGTCCGTTAGGCGAGCAGAGTCATCGGCGAGCGGTGCGACGTCCACGCCCAACGCTGCCATGAGGGACGCGTTGCCCACGGCGATCCGCTCTCCGGCCACCGTTCCTTGCGCGCCGTGTCCCGTGGTCGAGCGAAAGCCGGTCACGCCGGGTAGCGCATCGCTCGAGGCGGCGTGACTGACGATCGCCGCAGCCAGTGGATGCTCGCTCGCCCGCTCGACCGACGCCGCGAGCCGCACCACATCCGCCGATGCCCAACGGCCGCCCCGCACCGGCACGACGTCGGTGACGACGGGCTTCCCCGCCGTGACGGTGCCGGTCTTGTCGAGCACCACGGTGCGTACGTCGCCCGCGCGCTGCAGCGCGGCGCCGCCCTTGATGAGAAGGCCTGACTGCGCGGCGCGTCCGGTCGCGACCATCACCGCCGTCGGCACCGCCAGCCCCATCGCGCACGGGCACGCGATCACCAACACAGCGATCGCCGCCGCGAAGGCCCGGACACCCGCGGTGACGCCGCCTCCCGGCGCGTCGAGTGCCACGAACCAGACGACGAAGGTGACGATCGCGATCTGCATCACCACCGGTACGAACACGGCGCTCACGCGGTCGGCGAGCGCTTGGATCGGAGCACGCGTGGCCTGCGCCTCGCGCACGAGCCGCACGATGCGCGCCAGGACGCTGTCCACGCCTAACGACGTCGCGTGATAACGGAACGCGCCCGTGCCGTTGATCGTCGCGCCGACCACCGCATCGCCGGGCCGCTTCTCGACCGGCATGGATTCCCCGGTGAGCATCGACTCGTCCACCGCGCTCGCTCCCGCCACGACCACGCCGTCCACCGGGATCCGTTCGCCGGGCCGCACGACCACTTCGTCGCCGAACCGCACGTCGCCGACCGGCACGTCCCGCTCGGTCCCATTCACCACCACCCGCGCCACCGCCGGTTGCAACGCAGCCAGTGCGCGCAGGGCTGCGGAGGTGCGCCGCGTCGCGCGCGCTTCGATGGCGTTGCCGAGCAGGATGAGCGCGATGATGAACGTCACCGCCTCGTAGTAGACGTCGGCTGCTACGCCGTGCGCCGCGAAGAATCCGGGCGCGAGGGTTGCGGCCACCGAGTAAACGAAGGCCGCACTTGTCCCGACTGCGATGAGCGTATTCATGTCCGCGCCGCGATGCCGGAAGGCGGTCCAGGCCCGCGTGTAGAACTCGCGGCCCAGCCATCCCATCACCGTTATGGTCAACAGCAGCAGCGCCGCGAGCATGACGGCGTGCGGGATCGCGAACAGCCACGGCGCAGCAGACGACAGGATCGGCGTCAGGTACGCCATCGTCCAGCGCATGAACGGGTCGACCGTGGCTCGCGTGGCGGGCATCACACCGCTGCCTAACGCCATCGAGAGCACCATCGACGCGACGGCCGCCGCGAGCGCGAAGGCGGCCCGCCACGCGAGGCCCCGTGCGTCGCCGTCGTGCGCATGATCGTGTTCCGCGTGCCCGGCGTCGCTCGGCTCCGGCAGATCGGCGCCGTAGCCGGTAGCGCGGACCGCGTCCACGACGTCGTCCACGCTGGTGCGCCGCGGATCGAACGTGACCGTCGCGCTGCCTAACAGCAGGTTCACGGCGGCCTGTTCCACGCCCGGACACGCATCGAGCGCGCGCTGCACGCGGCTCGAGCACGCCGCACACGTCATGCCCGACACCGGAATCGTCACCGTCTCGCCGGCCGGCCGAGTCGCTATCGCCACGTCAGCGCCTCGAGAAGGGACGGAAGTACCATGTGACCCAGGCGAGGGCGGCCGCGCCTAACGCAATCACCACCACGTCGGCGGCCGTCATCGAGTCGTCTGCCCTGCCGCGCTCTCGCGCGGCACGTAGCCCTCCGCGCGGACCGCCGCGCGGATGCGGTCGAACGACACCGCATCGGGATCGTACGCGATGGTCGCCGACCCGATGGCGATGTGTTCGACATCCACCCCCGGCACGGCGGCGAGGGCTCGCCCAACGGCGGCCACACAATGGCCGCACGACATGCCGTCGATCTGCATGGTGACGCGTTCCATGGCGATGCTCCGGAAGAAAGGCGATACCCCACCGGGGTACCTTGCGAAGCATCGATACCCCCAGGGCCTATGTCAAGCCCGGGGCCCTCACGCGGCGGGCTTTCGGCGCGCCAGTCGGAACGCGATGTCGCGGCCCAGCTCCGTACCGCCCGACACGCCGCCCATCGCCAGACTCACCCAGAGGAGCGCCATGTTCTCGAGCACGCGCGCCCGCGACAACGGCCCCGCGTCGATCGGATCGAATCCGAGCTCCGCGGCCAATCCGTGCACCGCGCGCTTCGCCGACGCGTCGTCGCCGCAGTAAAACATCGTGGCCGGCCCTTCGGGGAACGCCGGGTTCGCCATGATGTTGAACCCCGTCGTATTGAACGCCTTCACGACGCGCGCCCCCGGCGCCCACGACGCCACCGCTTCGGCGCCCGACCCGCCCGCCGGAGCGTCCAGCCCCGTTAGGCCAGGGGCGAACGGATTGGTGCAGTCGATCACGATCTTCCCGCTCAACGAGCCGGCCGACCGGACCGCCTCCTCCGCCGCCTTCCACGGCACCGCGAATACCACGACCTCGGCGCCGCGCGCCGCGTCGGGCACCGACGCCGCCCGCGCCGCGCCGCCCGACCCATCGATGAATTCGCCTAACTGAGGCTCCACCTCGTCGCCCGCCCGAATGCCGAACGTGACCGTGTGCTGCCCCGTGCGCGCGGTCGCCCACCGGCGCCCCAGTGTCCCGCCCACGTGGCCCGCACCAATGATCGCTATGCGCATGAACCCGCTCCACTCCCTGTCCCGAGACATATCGCGTGCGTCGTCATCCCGACCCCGCTTGACAGACCGTTTCAGACCCGGCTTATGTTCGCCGGGCTTCCCGAATGTAACCCGGAGCGCCGGCGCGGCGAAGCGGCGCCGCCTAACGATAGACGGAGCACACGAGCGTGGACCGTGCCCAGGAGCGCGCAACCGAGGCAGCCACTGATGCGCGCGGCCTCTACGCGCTGCGCGGCGCCACCACCGTTGGACGCGACGCGCCACTCGACCTGCTCGACGCGACCCGCGAACTGCTCCGCACCATGCTCGCGCGCAACGATCTCGACGTGGCCGACATCGTCAGCATCATCTTCACCACCACGCGCGATCTATCGAGCGCCGATCCGTCCCGCGCGGCGCGCGACTTGGGCTGGGACCGGGTCCCTCTGCTCTGCATGTCCGAAATAGCGGTGCCGAGCGGACTCGCACGCTGCGTGCGCGTGCTCATGCATGTGGAGACGCCAAAGGCGCGCGGGCGACTGCGAGCCGTCTACCTTCGCGACGCCACGGCATTGCGTCCGGATCTCGCGGCCCCGGACTGACCCCGGCTCATTTGCGCAGCTGCGCCGCTCCCTTTGGCGGACGCACTTTCACGTCCACGCCCGCCATCAACGCGAAACCCGTCACCCGCACCACGCGATCGTCGCCGGCTGCAATCCATTGCGCCCGGTGATCGACCTCGAACGCGCCCATGAACGCCGAGCCCGTACACTCGACGCGCACGCCGGGCGGCACGAATATCTCCACGCCCGCCATCACGGCCGTAATTTCGATCTCGGATACGCCCGGCCCGATCAATGCCTCGCGAAGGTCGAGCACTATGCCGCCCATCACTGTCAACACTTTGAAATGCCGAGGAAGGGGCCACGGCCCTCGGCGAGTATGCCCGCTCATGATCCCGATGAGCACGTCGCGATCGGGGATCATCGGGAGGGCGGCCGCGCTCGAAGGAGCGGCCACGGCCGACGCCGCACTCACGGGCTCGTCCGCCAGCACCGGGAGCCCGGCAACGAGCGCGTCGAGCTCGGCCACCGACGGGGCTTTGTATGCTTGATCGATGCGCTGTTCGAGCTCGTCCATCGTGAGATGGTTGCTCGCGAAGTGGCTGCACAAACGCTGCACGATCTGCTCGCGCTGCATGGCGGTCGGCGCGAGCGAGATCGCGGAAGGCTCTGGGCTCATAGGCGACTCGCGAATCGGTCCCCGGAAACCTACACGGTTGACGACGCGCGCGACATGATGCCCGGCCGGAGTCGCCCTCCGGCGTCGGCGGCGCTCGGCGTTCGCCCGGGCGCCGCCGCGTACCTGCCTAACGCAAGGTGATGATGTTGTCGCTGCCGGCGACGATCACGAAGTCGTCGCGCCGGTTCTGCGACCAGCAGTCCTCCGAATCCTGCGTGCACACGGGACGCTCGTGCCCATAGGAGATGATGTCGATTCGGCCGGCATCGATCCCGAAGTCGGTGAGGTAGCGCTTCGCGGCCGCGGCGCGACGCTGGCCCAGCGCGAGATTGTACTCTTCCGATCCGCGGTCATCACAGTTGCCCTCGATGCGAATGCGCATGTTGGGATTGGCGCGCAGAATCGGCAGCTTCGCATCCAGCACCGCTTTGTCGTCCGGTCGAATGTCGGACTTGTCGAACTCGAACAGGATCCGCTGCTCGATCGTCGAGCGTGCCTGCGCCATGCGTGCTTGTGCAGCGCGCGCGCTGTCGGCACTGTGATCCGGCGGCGCCGACGGTGCGGGCGCCGGGGCCGGAGTAGGCGCCGGTGCCGGCGCTTGCGCGACTTGCGGTGGCGCGTGATGACAGGCCGACAGCATCGTCGAAACGGCGAGCAGCGCCGCGGGGGCGAGGCTCTTGCGGGACATAGGACAGCGCTCCTGTAGGGTGAGGGCTTGACGGGTGTTGAATGGGACCCAATCTATTTCATGGGACGAGTGACGCAACGAGACATCACACCAAGCGCGCGAACACTTCTTTGTGATCGGGGGTGGCGAAGACCGACGGATGTCCGGCGGATGCGCGCGATGGCTACCGCGACGCGAGATAGCGCCGGTACGGCTCTCCGAACACGATGACGTGGAAATGCGCCGGATGATGTTCCTCCGTCGCGTCGACCACCCGCTCCGATTCCAGCGTCAGCAGTGCGTGGCGCAGCCACGTGAGGCATTTGCCTTGTGGACGGTGCAGGTCCAACGCAATGCCCGCCGGATGCACCGACAAGGGCGAGCTGTTCGCCGGCTGCCGCCGCGTCGGACGAACGGCGCTCGTGATCTCGAGTGGCGCGCCGCATGCTTGATGATATTGGCCGGCCAAGCGCTCGATGAACATCCGCGTGGTGGGCGTGACGTACGGATAGCTCACGCGATGCAGCGTGTAGTGACCGTTGGGCTTGAGCCGCACCAGGTCACCGTCGCGAACCGCCCGCCGTATGTCGGACGCGCTCCGGTAGAGATCGAGATCGTGGTGCCGGGCGTATGCGTAGGCGTATTGGACGCCCGCGTGCGTCCCGTGCAGTGACTGGGCTCGGCTGGTATTCGAGGAGATGCCCAACAGGACGACGGCGAGCGTAACGACGAGGCGGAGACGGCTGCGAGGCATGAAACGTGGTGGTGGGACGACAGGCGAACGCTCGAGGGACCGGCGGTTGACGAACGACATCCGTCTTGCGTTGCGCGACGAAAGGAGCGGTAAGGTAAGGAGCCCGATCGGATCGCGCCAGACGGCGGACGATGCCCAACGGACGCGATGCAGGAGAGAGAACGATGGAGCGTGATTCGGACGAACGGCGCGAGCACATTGGCGACGCAACGCGGGGACGCGAGTCGCGCACTCGCCGCGATGGGCGGACGCGGCCCCGAAGCGGCCCGTCGAGACTCGACGAGGCGCGGTCGGTGCCGGTGTCGGTCGAGCCGCGAACGGCGCTCTGGACGCACGCCGCGCCGCCGCTTGCGTTGGGCGACGTGCGATCGCGCGCGCACGCCCAGGCCGCGATGGCCGCGCTCTTCGGCGCGCCCGACACCCGTCGCTTTGCCGTGCGATACTGGGACGGCACCGTCGAACAGCCGATCGCTGCTGACGCGCCGCCGGCGGCGTTCACGCTCGTGATCCCTTCGCCCGGCGCGCTCCGCCGCACCTTCCTCGCGCCGTCGGAGTTGCACCTCGGCGAAGCGTACGTTCGCGGCGACATCGACGTCGAGGGCAACCTGGAGGCGGCCGTCGAGGTAGGCGACACGATCCGCACGCAACTCGCCTCGCCGGCAACGCTGCTCCACGCCGTGCGCGAACTGTTGGCGCTGCCGCGCGACCACGCGCCGGAGAAAGCGCACGAGCGGCGGCCCGGCCTCTCGCACACAGGCTGGCGTCATTCGCGGCGCCGCGACCGTGCTGCCGTTCGCTCCCACTACGACGTCGGCAACGAGTTCTATTCGCTCTGGCTCGACCGCGACCTGGTGTACTCGTGCGCGTATTTCGTCACCGGCGCCGAAGACATCGACGCCGCGCAGCACGCCAAGCTCGATCTCTTGTGTCGCAAGCTGCGGCTCGAGCCCGGTGAACGTTTGCTCGACATCGGCTGCGGATGGGGCGGACTCATCCGTCACGCCGCGCGAAACTATGGTGTCGACGCCCTCGGCATCACGTTGAGCGAGCGTCAGGCATCGCTGGCGCGCGAACGGATCCGCGAAGAGGGGCTCGAGGGGCGCTGCCGTGTCGAGGTGCGCGACTATCGCGAGCTGCCCGACGGCAATGCGTTCGACAAGGTCGTGAGCGTCGGGATGTTCGAGCACGTCGGCCGCTCGCGGCAAGCCGAGTACTTCCGGACGGCCGCCCGCCTAACCAAGCCGGGGGGCCTCTTCTTGAACCACGGCATCGTGCGCGCGGAGATGGCGAGCGGCGTGCTCACGCTCGCGAAACGAGCGCTCTGGCGGCAGGGCGCCTTCATCCAGCGCTATGTGTTCCCCGATGGCGAGCTCGTACCGCTCGAAACCGCGGTGCGCTACGGTGAGCGCGCGGGCCTCGAGGCGCGCGACGTCGAATCCCTGCGCGAGCACTATGTGCTCACGCTCCGCCACTGGGTTCGGCGCCTCGAGCACGCGCGCGACGCGGCCGTCGCCCTCGTGGGCGAACAGGCGTACCGCGTTTGGCGCCTCTACATGTCGGCATCGGCGAACGCGTTTGCCGCCGGCCGCATCGGACTGGCGCAGGTGTTGTTCGCGAAACCCGACGCCCGCGGTCGCGTGACCCTGCCACGCACGCGCGCCGACATCTACGCACCCCGCACGGCCGCGCTGCGCATGGTGCCGCGCGCGCCGCGCCCCGCCTAACGCGCACCGCATCCGGCGCTCGGGGGTGACTAAGATTTCGCGAAGAAGCAGGCGCGGCCGCACCGCTGTGTCTGGCGCAGGTATATTTGTGGCTTCACACCAGCGTTCCACTTCACAGGCGCTCGCGCGTGAACACCCAGACCTCTTCGGCGATGCGGCCGCCGATTCTCTCCTTGATCGTTCCCGTCTACAACGGAGCCGCGCACCTGCCAGCGGCCCTGGACCAGTTGCGCTCGTTCCTGCGCTCCCGGCCGTATTCGTGGGAATTGATCCTTGTCGATGACCACAGCGACGACGGCGTCGCCCGTGCGCTCGACGACTTCGCCCTCGAAGCACCGTGCGTTACCGTGATGCACAACGCGCGCAACATGGGCAAGGGCTACTCCGTCTCGCGCGCCATGCGCGCCGCACGCGGCTTGTATCGCGTGTTTAC
>Ga0075426_10002428_pt1 | contig 13331 bp, 14 predicted proteins | sample SoiMethybrSBSTD5_FD_75304 | JGI IMG/M metagenome (GOLD analysis project Ga0075426, IMG submission 75304) | Bulk soil microbial communities from a Populus tree surrounding site in Tennessee, USA - Soil MetaG P. TD hybrid SBSTD5 | ecosystem: Environmental > Terrestrial > Soil > Tree plantation... | reverse complement strand
GTTGGCATAAGAAGTTTCAATCCGCTCATACAAAATGGCGGAAGACGCCAAAGTCCGCAGGAGTTTCCTGCGCGAATCCATGCCGTGGCCGATTTTTTTCTTCTTCTGGTGTCTCATAAATGTCGCAGGCGCTTACGCCTTATTCTCTTCCCGGCCCAAAACCAGCATAATTTCATTAATCGTCTTCTCGCCTAAGCCGGCCATGTTGTTGATTTCGTCGTTGCTCAACGCTTCCAGCGCTTCCACCGTAGTGATGCCGTTTTTGGTCAGGGCGTTTTTAGCGCGGTTAGATAAGTTCAAATCATCCAAACTGCGGCCGTTTTCTTCGGCCGGCGCACCGGAAGGAGCGGAACCGATAATGTCGCCGTTCGGGCTTTCGGCCAAATCGACAGCGGGCTCCACTTCGGAAGCGTCAACGGCGTTGGTCAGGCGGTTGCCGGCGCCGGAAAACATCATGGAAAAATGGTCCACCAAAATATGGGAGGCAATGTCGACCGCTTCCTGGCCGGTCATGGTGCCGTCGGTTTCCATGTGCAGGGTCAGCTTGTCGTAGTTGGTAATCTGGCCGACGCGGACGTTGGTAATGTCGTAAAAGACGGAGCGCACCGGGCTGTAAATGGCGTCAATGGCCAGCATGCCCGCTTCCAGGCGGCTGTTCTCGCGCGCTTCCACCGGCACGTAGCCGCGGCCTTGCTCCACTATCAGCTCCATGTCTAAGTCAGCGTTCTTGTTGTCCAAAGTGCAAATGGGCAAATCCTTATTCATAATTTCCACTTGGTCAGTGACTTGGATATCGCCGGCGGTGACCACGCCTTCGCCTTTCTTCTTCAAGGACAAGCGGACCGGCTCGGCCGAGAAACAGCGCACGCGCAGTCTCTTCAGCGCCAGGATAATCTGGATGACGTCTTCCTTCACGTTGGGGATAGTGGAAAATTCGTGGTCAACGTATTTGATTTTGACGGCCGTCACCGCGCCGCCCGGCATGGACGACAGCAGTACGCGGCGCAGGGCGTTGCCAATGGTCACGCCGTAGCCGGGATAAAGCGGCTCCAAAATTAGCTCGTAGGTGTTGCCTTCGAGATGTTTGACTTCCGCCTGGTTGGGTAATGGAATTTGTTCCATGGTTTTGCCTCACTATTGAAAATTGATGTTTGTGATGTCAGCCAATGTTCGTGAAAACGCCAATGTTCAATTTAATAGTTAATGCTTTTAATAAGTTTAAATTCTACTGTAATGTTCAACAATGAGCTGGGTGTTGATTAGGTTCTGGATTTGCTCCGGGCTCGGCGCGGACAAGACCTTGCCGCTCATCTCCGCCGGTTTCAGTTCCAGCCAGTCCTGGGTGTTGTCAACTTTCAGTTTTTCCTTCTGCGCGGCCATGTACTTGGACGACTGTTTGGCCGGCCGGACTTTCACGATGTCGCCCGGTTTTACCGCAAACGACGGAATGTCCACTTTCTTGCCGTTAACTTCAAAGAAGCCATGGTTCACCAATTGGCGCGCCTGGGCGCGGGTTTCGGCAAAACCGAGGCGGAAGACAATGTTATCCAAACGCAGTTCCAGCAGTTTCAACAGATTGTCGCCAGTAACGCCCGGCTGTTTCATGGCCTTTTCAAAGTAACGCAGGAATTGGCGCTCCATCACGCCGTAGTTGATCTTGGCCTTCTGCTTTTCTTGCAACTGCAAACCGTATTCCGACATGCGGCTGCGGCGGCCCTGGCCGTGCACTCCGGGCGGGTAGCCGCGGCGCTGCAGCATGCGCACGTCCTTGTTGGTAAAAGCAAAACCGAGGCGGCGGGCTTTTTTAACTTTTGGTCCGGTATATCTCATATATTAAACGCGCCTCACTTTCTTTTGGCGGACGCCGCCGTGCGGAGTGGGGGTGCGGTCTTTAATCGACAAAACGTTCAAGCCGGAGCCTTGCAAAGCGCGCACGGCTGATTCGCGGCCGGAACCGATCCCTTTGATGAAAACGTCAACTTCCACCAGGCCGCGGTCTTTGACGCGGGCCAGCGTGTCTTCCATGGTTTTGCCGCCGGCGTAGGGGGTGGATTTCTTGGAACCTTTGAACCCGGCTTTGCCGGCGCTGCCCCAGGCAATCACGTTACCCGCGGTATCGGTAACGGCGACAATGGTGTTGTTGTAAGTGGAGGTAATATAAATATTGCCCTTGGTAAGCTTCGCCTTGGACTTTTTCTTCTTGCTGGACTTGATTTTGGCGCTGATGTCGCCGGTTGCGGCGGCATCGCCCGCGCCGGCTTCAGCAGCGGGAGCGGCGGCAGGAGCCTCAGTAGTTTTTTCAGTTGTAATTGTTTCTTCGTCAGCCATATAAATTAGGTCTTATCAGAAGACTTCTTGCGGCCGGAACCGGCAGTCTTGCGGACGTTGCCGTGGCGGGTGCGCGAATTGGTCTTGGTGCGCTGGCCGCGGACCGGCAGGCCCCGGCTGTGGCGGACGCCCCGGTAGGCGCCCATTTCCTTGAGGCGCTTAATGTTCATCAAAGTTTCCTGGCGCAGGGCGCCTTCAATCTTGTAATTCTTTTCTATTAATTCGCGCAGGTGGTTAAGCTGGGCTTCGGACAAATCCTTGGTGCGGACGTCGGGGCTGATTTTGCTTTCCGCCAAAATCTTTTTGGCGCTGGTAAAGCCGATGCCGTAAATATACTGCAGGGAAGCTTCGATCCGTTTTTCGTTGGGGAGGTTAACTCCGGCGATTCTAGCCATAACAATAATTAATTAGCCTTGGCGCTGTTTATGCTTCGGCGTTCTGCAAATAACAAAAACCCGGCCAAATCTCTTGACCACTTTGCAATTCTTGCACATCGGTTTAACGCTGGCTCTTACTTTCATGAAAAAATAAATCCTTGGTCCGCCGGCACAGTGAATGGCGGGCTAATTAAGGCCGGTTTTTATAAAGCGGCCACTGCCTTGAAGGCAGTTAAGAAATTGTTAACGTAGTCGCCGGATGATCCGGCCTTTGCTTAAGTCGTAAGCGGTCATTTCCAGGAGCACCTTATCCCCGGGCAAAACCCGGATCTTGTTCAGCCGCATTTTGCCGGCTAAGTGCCCCATTACGACCTGCCCCGCCTCCAGCTGGACGCGAAAAACAGCATTAGGTAAAGCTTCCAGAACCTTACCCTCAAGTTCTATCGTCTGCTTATTGTTGTCGGGACTACCCAAATTCTTGTGTGCCGTGTACTTATTACTAAACTAAATTCAAGTTATTGTACCATAGTTAAATAATTTGTCAATGATTCGGCCGGCTTGCCATTTACCCTTGACAAAATGTGATTTTTATGCTAAAATATATGATCCGCTTTCCGTACTTATTTTTCAGAAATTCCACCACTTTCCCGCGGATAAACCGCAAGGAGGCAACCAATTGATTAAGCAAAGACTCGCGCTGATTGGCGCGGCCGTGTTTTTCCTGTCGTTGGCTTTTACTGCAACGGCGTTCCGGGCGCAAGCTCACCAACTCGAACCGGTGGAATACAAGATTTACAAATCCACCACGACCTCAGAATACATCGCATATGTCATCCGCACGCGGCGGGAAACGGAGCGCGACAGCTTCGGCGAAACGACATATGTCGATAACCGGTACGAGGAGTACTACTTCTCTTGGGACGGGTTGACTTTCTACCCTGCCCGCAAGGAAGCAATGGATAGCGACCTGAAACGGGCCATCCTCGATGTACGCATTCCGGCCACGGGCAAAGAAAGCGAGTGGCTTTTCCTGCGCGAAAATGACACAGTGCTTTCGGAAGGCTGCACTTTCGTGCGGGTCAACCTGCAAGTGCCGCGGATCCGCCTGATGGCTTTTCCCACCGGTCCGGTGATCCGCAAGGTTTTGCGGAACGCAACGGCGACTTTCTTCGTCATCATCGCTGATGACGGAGTCAACGCCGGCTACAACAACATCCGGGTTTTCGCCGGTCCCGCCGGCCGCTTGCCGCAGTTGGCGATCCGGCGCCAGCAGTCAAGCCGCTTGATAACGTTCAGTTTTGAGTGCTTGGCCCAGGGAACAACTTGACAGGAAACCAAGGACAAAAAATCTAGCTTCAGAAAAACATTAAGATTTGTTAACAATTTAGTAAAGTTAGAAAATACATATATGTAATGAATGCAGTAGATTCATGCCATATGTGTATTTTTTATTAAGGTCACTAGTCTAACCACGATTTTACCGCTCAGCCATGAGCGGTTTTTTCATTCCCACGCACGAAAAATCAAACGTTAAGCCCACCGCGGGACTCTGGCCACTTTTGGTTTTACCAAATACCCAGCACCAACGAACTAATCGGCGGCCATATGCTGGCGCTTGGCGAGCCGCAGTCCGATCGGGTATTGAAGCTGACGGCCTACCTGGAGAAGCCAGTTTATGTAACCAGCCCGTTCGTGTATTACAAGAAACGGTCCGACGGTCTGGTGGAAGCCCGGCTCTACGCCGATAATTACAACTATGATTTGTACTTTGACCCGCGGTTGGGCAAGTACAACCAAGGTGTGCTGCGCATCACGGTCTCTCCTGCCAATGCTCCGGGCGAAAACTATATGGTTTGGGACTGGGGACAGGTCGGCCGGGCGACCGAAGGCCGTAATAACTTCGGTGATCCGCAGAGGTTCCAGGACAATCCCGACGAATCTGGCATGGAGAACTTCCAAGGACCGGATAACCGCGACCAGTGGAACTTGCGTTATATCCAATCGTTGTCTCACATCGAGTCAATACTCGGTTTGCAGCCATAGCCGCCCATGGCGAAATTGCATTCTCCGGTGTTGGGCATCAGTTGGAATTTAGGCCGCGGAGCCGATTGGTTTATTCCTCTCGACTGCCGCGGCCGCTTTTATTTATAGCTGAAGTGTGATATAATAAAAGTAACAAGCGCCGAATTTGGCCATGTGCGGCGGCGCCTTATTGAAACCAAAACATGTCCAATACCGACCTGAATACGCTGTTGAAACAAAAGAAACTTGCGACGGACGCTGACATCAAACAGTTGCAGCGCGAATGGCAAGGATTGAAATCTCCCACCTCTTGGGAAGATTTTTTATTGGACAAGAAAACCATCAGCGAGGACCAGCTTTTGCAAATAAAAGCGGCGGAGTTGAACGTGCCGGTGGTGGATTTGCGCAACGAGCAAATGCCGGCGGATATTTTGAACCTGGTCCCGGAACCGATTGCCCACCGCCACAAGGTCATTTCGTTCGCCAAAACCAAAACTGAACTATCGTTGGCCATGGTGGACCCGACTGACATCCAGACCAAGGAATTCATGAAGAAAAAGACGGGCCTGGAGATCAAGCCGTTCCTCATTGGGAAAACTTCCTTAGATTTCGGCTTGGCCAAATACCACTCCAACTTGGAAGGGGAGATTAAGCATTTGGTGCGGGAAGGCAAGCCTGATGCCGCTACGACCACGGCCGGTGCCGCAGGCTTGGACGACGAGCTAAAAAAGATGGCCGAGGAAATTCCCATTATCCGCGTGGTGGATACGCTGTTGGAGTACGCGGTGATTGAAAAGGCTTCGGACATCCACATTGAGCCGCAGGAAAATTCGGTGACGGTGCGCTACCGGATAGACGGCGTCTTGCACGACGTCATGACTTTGCCGAAAGTCATTCAGCAGGCCCTGGTGGCGCGCATTAAAGTTTTGTCAGCCCTGAAAATTGACGAGCACCGTTTGCCGCAGGACGGCCGGTTTAAAATAGAAAAGGAAGGCTACAAGTTTTCCTTGCGCGTGTCCACCATCCCGATTTTTGACGGCGAAAAAGTGGTTATCCGTTTGCTGGACGAATCCAGCAAGGCGATGACCCTGGAAGCGCTGGGTTTTTTGCCTAGCCAGTTGGAGATTGTTAACCAGAACATCCATAAGCCGCATGGCATGTTGCTAGTGACCGGTCCTACGGGCAGCGGCAAATCTACCTCGCTGTATGCCATCTTAAGTATTTTGAATACCAAGCAAGTCAATATTTCCACGATTGAGGACCCGATTGAGTACCGCATCGTCGGCGCCAACCAAATGCAGACCAGCCCGAAGATCGGGCTGACCTTTGCCATGGGCTTGCGCGCGCTGCTGCGGCAAGACCCGAATATCATCATGATCGGGGAAATCCGCGACCAGGAAACGGCGGAAGAAGCCATGCATGCGGCCATGACCGGCCACATTGTACTATCCACTTTGCACACCAACTCGGCCGCCGGCGCCCTGCCCCGGTTAATTGACATCGGCGTGGAGCCATACCTGGTCGCTTCCACGGTTAACGCCATAATGGGCCAGCGGCTGGTGCGCGTCATCTGTCCGGATTGCAAAACTAAGTATGAGGTGGACAAGGCGGTGATAGAGTCTCTGCGCAAGCAGTTTAACTTTGACAAGCTGATGCAAACCTTGCACAAGGAAAACGTCATTACCGCCAAGGTGAAGCAGTTTGAAGACCTGGAATTTTACCACGGCCAAGGCTGTGACAAGTGCGGCAATTCCGGTTACAAAGGGCGCATCGGCGTGCACGAAATTTTGGACGTGACCCCGGAAATTGCCGAAATGATCGTCCGGCACGCGACGACCCAGGAAATCCAGGAAAAGGCCGAAGGCGCCGGCATGATCGTGATGTGGGAAGACGGTTTCATCAAAGCGGTGCAAGGCGTGACTACGATTGACGAGATATTAAGGGTGACCAAAGAGTAAGGATGCCGACATTCAATTACGTTGCCATCAGCAAGGACGGGCAGAAGGAAGCGGCCACGATTGACGCGCTGGACGCATTGGCCGCCGGCCATTTGTTGAAAGAGCAGGGACTGATGCCCCTGGAGTTGAAGGAAAAGCACGACCGCGGCGCCTTTTTGGGCGCCTTAAGCGGCTTGCGCGGCGTTCCCTTAAAGCAGAAGATAGTTTTTATAGAAGACCTGCACATCATGCTGAAGTCCGGCATTACCGCGCCACGCGCGCTGAAGATCATTGCCAAGCAAACCAAAAACAAGAAATTCCAGAACATAGTCTACGATTTATCCAGCCAGGTAGAAGCGGGCAAGAGCATGCACGAGGCAATGGCCACTTACCCAAAAATCTTTTCCCATATTTTCATTTCCATGGTCAAAGTCGGGGAGTTGTCCGGCAACTTGGAAAAGAGCCTGGAGTACCTCAGCATCCAGCTGGAACGGGAGGCGGATTTAAAATCCAAAACCAAAGGGGCGATGATTTATCCCGGGGTCATCGTTTCGGCCATGGTAATTATCGGCGTCCTGATGGCGATTTTCGTTTTGCCCCAACTAACCGCCACGTTCAAGGATTCCAACGTGCCTTTGCCGATTACCACCAAGATTGTGGTGTTTGCCAGCGATTTCATGTCCACGCACGCAGTCCTGGTGATTGGCGGGTTGATTGTCCTGGTTGGCCTGGCCATTGCCATTTTGCGCACGCCGCCGGGCAAGCGCGCCCTGGACTGGGTTTCTTTGCATTTCTTCATCATCGGCCCGATCGTCCAAAAAATAAACATGGCCCGCTTTTCGCGGATCATGAGCTCGCTTATGGCTTCGGGCATTGCCATTATTGAAGGGCTGAACGTGACGGCGCTTGCCATGGAAAACGTCTATTACCGCGAAGTAATCCTGCAGGCCGCCGAGGACGTAAAATTGGGCAAGCCGCTGACCGAGGCGCTGTCCGGCAGTGAACGGCTGTTCCCTTTTATTATTACGCAGATGCTGGAAGTTGGCGAAGAGACCGGCAGTTTGGAAGAGATCATGGGACAACTGGCTGAGCATTTTGAAGCGGAAGTGGACAACACCATGCGCAATTTTTCTTCGGTGATTGAACCGCTGTTGCTGTTGTTTATCGGCGGCATTGTCGGTTTTCTGGCCCTAGCTTTAATCAGCCCGATTTATAATATTGGCCAAAGCATCCAATAGCACGCAGCCAACAGTTTTATGAAATTCAACATTTTCCAAAAGCGCCAGCCCTGTTTCGGCATCCATCTCAATGGGACGGCCTTGAAATTCGTCCAGTTGGACAAGAAGCGGGATAAGGTTTCTTTTCTCGGCTATTCCAACGTTCCCCTGCCGAAGAACCTGATTACCAACGATACCATTCTGGATGCCAACGCTTTGGCCAAGCTGATCCAGCAGAGCCTGGTGCGGCCGCAATTCGGGCGCATTACCACTAACCGCGTCGTGGTCAGCGTGCCGGAATCAAAGTCGTTTATCCGCGTCATCCAGATTCCGGAAATGAGCGAGTCGCAGGCGGAGAATGCGGTAATGTTTGAAGCAGAAGCCTACATTCCTTTACCCATGGACCAGGTCTATTTTGACTGGCAGATTTTGCGGCGTGAGGGCGGCAAGATGGAAGTTCTTATCATTGCTTCGCCGAAGGAGTTCGTGGACAAGTACCTGGCGGCGATGGAGAAAATCAACCTCAAGTTGGTCGGCGTGGAAGTGGAGTCGCAGGGCGTGGTCCGCACTTTAATTAAGCCCGGCAGTGAGGAAAATACCCTGATTGCCGATTTGGATGCCTACAAAACGGCGCTGATTATGGTAGTGCGCGGGAGCTTGCAATTTACCTCGTCCATTCCCATTGCCGGCAACAATTTTACCGACCGCATTGCCCAGGCCCTGACCGTGCCGACCGTAAAAGCCGAAGCGATTAAGCGGGAGTTCGGCCTGGCCAACACGACGGAGTATCCCAATTTGAAAACTTACCTTTTGCCGGTGGTTAACGACTTGGCCGCGGAAATCAAGAACATCCTCCACTTCCATTACGACCACTCCGAGCAAAAGATTACAAAACTGCTGTTGTCCGGCGGTTCGGCCAAGGTCAAGCACCTGGACGAATACTTGGCCCCGATGTTAACGGATTTTCCTGAACTGAAAGTGGAAGTTGCCAATCCCTTGGCCAACCTGGGGAATTTGGCGGCCACGACGCTGACACCTTATGAAGCATTAAGCTTTACCACCGCTATCGGGCTGGCCCTAAGAAACTTGTAGCGGAATTTGTAGGGAAACTTGCAACCATGAAAATCATCAACCTTCTACCCAAAACGAAACAGGAAGAACTGCACTATGAGGACTTGTTCCATAGCGTTTCCATCGCGGCCATGCTGGCCGTGGCGGTTTTGGTAGCCGGATTGGTCGTCCAGTTGGGAACGCGCGTTGTCCTGGGCCAGGAAATGCGCTCGGTCCAAACCAAAATTGACCAGGTGAAGCGGATGACCAACAAACAGGAAAACAACGATATCAAAAACCAGATTAAGCTGGCCAACGCCCAAATGAACGACTTCAAGAATTTGGCGGATTCCACACCGGCCTGGTCGCGGGTGCTGGCGGCTTTCGCCCGCCAGGTGCCGCCCGGCGTAAAAATTAACTCCTTTACCGGTGACCTGCAAACGAAGAAAATCGTTATCAACGGCCAGAGCCAGACGCGCGACATGGTCATCGCCCTTTACAACAACATCAGCCAGGATACCAAGGATTTCCACGACATCAATTACCCGCTGGAGAACGTAGCCCAGCCGACTGACGTGGCCTTCCATTTTACGTTTTACATCCAAAAAGATTTGTTAAAAACCAACCCGTAGCATGAAAGGCTTTTCTTACAAGTATAAAATTTACGTTTTAATTGCCGCCGTGGTAATGGCCGCCTTGGTGTTCTTCGGCTTGATTTACGGATGGGTCGCCCGAAGCAACGAAGCCGTGGCTAACGGTTTGACTGCCAAAAACCAGGAATACGCCGAAGTATTGGCCGAAGAACAAAGCTACGAATTGGGCAAAAAAGATTTGGTGACCCTGCAGTCCAAGCAACTGCAGCCGGCTGACTTGTTTTCCCAGGACACCAAGGTAGTCAAGGAAATAAATACCCTGGAAACTTTGGCCGGAAGCCTGGGCGTGAAATTTAACTTAAGCGTTTCCGGGACGGTGAAAGACGCGCCCAAGGTCCCGGGCGTTTCCAGCACGCTGTACACTGTTCCCTACACCGTAACGCTGGAAGGCCCGTTCGACAAAGTGATCAACTTTATTGAAACGACGGAACATTTGAATTTCGTTACCCAAACCAATGCACTGTCCATGGGCCCCGACGACAAGGGCGGCGTGCAAGCGACCTTGACTTCCGCATTTTTCATCAAACCCTAACCATGAAAAGCATTTCCCTAAACTTTAAAGACGTATCCGCCAGGTTGCGCCAAAACATCAGCCTAAGTCTGTGGGCCGGGTTGCTGCTGCTTGTGGTGCTGGTGGGCTGGCTGGTGGTGCGCCACTCGGTCGGCACGTTATTTTCGGCCAAGCAAACCCAGCCGGTTCCGCAGGCCCAATTGGTACGGATTAACTTAGGCGTTTACGATACCATTGCCAAACGCTTTGAGGCAGTGGGCGGGTTCCAACCCAGCCCGGTGGCGGAGCAAAACCCGTTCGGGACGCTGGCCTCGTCCGCCAAGAAGCCGTAATTCTATAATAAAAATCCCGCCTGTGAAGGCGGGTTTTAATCTATTGGTGGATCGGGTGGGATTCGAACCCACGACCTATCGCTTAAGAGGCGACTGCTCTACCAACTGAGCTACCGATCCAAGATTTCAAAAATTTTAACGAGTTACAGCATGCAGTTTAGCAAATTCAGGCAGTTTTGGCAACCAGCGTATGGCCGGAAAAGTCGTATTGGCGCGAGCATAATGCCAACAGGGCCGGGCGGTGGGTGACAATGACCGCGGTCTTGTCGCGCAAGGATTCGCGTAGGAATTCTACCGCTTTTTCTTCGGTGGCGGCGTCCAAATGCGAAGTCGGCTCGTCCAGCAGGTACATGTCGCGCTCCAACAGCAGGCCGCGGATTAAGTTAATCCGCTGTTTTTGGCCGGCGGACAAGCGCACGCCTTTTTCGCCGACGATTGTGTCCAGGCCGTTATGCAAATGGCTGACCCATTGGCTGAGGTTGAGGCGTTCGAGTATGTTGCTGATTAACTCGTCAGGCAAGGTTTTGCCTAAAGTTATGTTTTCCCGCAAGCTTAAATTGAATAGCTCAATTTCCTGGGAAATAATGACCATAGCCCCGTCAAAGAATGCCTGGTTTACTTTTTCGTAAAGCTGGCCGTCTACCAAACGTTGGCCGGCATTCGGCTTTAAAAAGTTATTCAGGAGGTTGAGGAAGGTAGTTTTGCCCAGGCCGGAAACCCCGGTAACGGCAACCTTCTCCCCAGGCTGGATATGGAATTCCGGAATTTCAATTTGCTTTTCCGTGTTGGGATATTGGAACGAGATCTCACGGAAGGAAATTTCCCGCCAGGCCACGGGCCGCGGCAGGGAAGCGTCAGCCGGAGCCCCCTGGCCCAATATCTCTTCCAAAGTAATGACATAAGCTTTGACTTCCAACATCCCCTTCATTAGTTCGGTGAGCCGGTTCAGGTTAAGGAATAAAATATAATACGCGCTGATGAATAAAATTAAAGCGCTGGCTGGCATGCGGCTAATGGCCACAAAGTAGAGGAATATCGCCAAAGTGCCGATGTAGGTGATGCCGAATAGCGTGTGCATAATGGACCAGCGCAAGGCGTGGAAATTCTGCAGGCGCGTGATTGATTGGTCGCTGGTGCCGGTTTTGCGTTCCAAACGCGTTTCGGCGAACTTGTAAACGCCAAGTTTTTTTACCGTCACCAGGTTAGTGATAAAGTCGGCGAAGCTTTCCAGCAGGGAGGCATTGTCGCGGTTATTTTGCTCCGCTAGGGGGACGATTTTGCGCGACAGGTAAACGCCAACCACCAGGAAAACACCCAGCACCAGCAGGTTCATTAGGGCGACGCTGAACGACTCTCGGGCAGTGAAAATGAAAAACAGTACGAGGGTGGCTAATATGCGGGTTGCGTTCCAAAAGAAACCGAAGATAGTCTGTTCTACGCTGAAGCCGATTTTGTTGATTAGGGATAAGACATAGCCCGAGTGGTATTTTTGCAAGACCTCTGGCTGTAGATGTTCCAGGATCTTAAAATATTTCAGGCGGATGTGGTTTTGGAATTGCGCGCTTAATGCCTCGCCGTATTTGCGGATAATCCAGCTGGTAAGTAAGCCAAAGGCGTAGACAATTCCTATCAAAGGTATTAAGTGGATTAAGCGGTCTTTAGTTAGGGCTCCCCGCGTAAATTCCGCCAGCAGAACAGGAACAACAAAACCGGCTACGCCGTCAAGGAAGCCGGCCAACCCCACCGCCCAAAAGCGCCGGCGGAAGTGGTCAAGGTTTTTTAAGATGAAGGAAATTACGCTGAACATAAAATGGTGCACCCGGCAGGATTTGAACCTACTACCTCCTGGTTCGAAGCCAGGCGCTCTATCCAAATGAGCTACGGGTGCACGTTAAAACTCTCTCAATTCTATAGTATTTAAGGGGTTTTTTCAACCGCCGGGAAGTGCTAGAATGAAGTTATGCCGGACAAGATCCTGGCTGTCCCCGACATGGCGAAATTTTTTGGGGTCAGCAAAAAGACGATTTACGAATGGTGCAAAGCAGGAGCATTGCCCGCGTTTAAGATTGGCCAGGAATGGATGGTGCGGCAGAGCGATTTGCAGAAAATGATCACGGGAAAGTTATCCAAAGGCCGCGCCCGCGGCAACAGCGCCGGCAAAGCGAACTTATTGTTATGATTTATTTATTTTTAGGTACTGATGATTTCTCCAAGCGCGCCCGCCTGCAAGAATTGGCGCGCGGACTTGGCGCGGAAATCGTCAGAGTAGGCGAGGGGAGTATTGATTTAGGCCAGTTAGCGGAGCCAACGTTGTTTGGCGGAGCCCGTTTGTTTGTAATAGAAAATTTTTCTACCCGCCTGGACCCGGAAATCGATTTGCCGCCGCTACTCGCCGGCCCACATACTATTGTCCTGGTGGAACAGGCCATGGACAAACGCAAGAAAACCACGGCGCAGTGGCTAAAGCATCCAGACATAACCGTTCAGGAATTCAACCCCCCGCAAGGCAAGGACTTGCAGAAGTGGTTATTGTCGCGCGCCAAAGAACTTGGCACCACGCTCCCGCCGGGCACGGCTGATTATTTAATCGCCGCAGTCTTGCCGCCGCCTTCAACCAGCCGTTTTGTTGAGCCGATGGCTGATTTAAGCCAACTGGATAACGAGTTGCGCAAGCTCCAGGCGTATGCGGACGGCCAGGCAATTACTCCGGCAATGGTTGACGCACTCGTCAGCCGCAACGCGGACGTGGAAACTTGGGACATTGTCAACGCGCTGGCCGACCGCAACATGAAAAAAGCGTTCGTTGCCCTGGAGCAGTTTTTTGGGGATGCTTCGGCCGACGAAAAATCCAAAACCATCCAACTGAATTCGGTTTTGGCTGACCAATTCCGCAGCATATTGATC